>Ga0164301_10000017_pt1 | contig 45294 bp, 48 predicted proteins | sample Whisoiple_231_MG_FD_109711 | JGI IMG/M metagenome (GOLD analysis project Ga0164301, IMG submission 109711) | Unamended control soil microbial communities from upstate New York, USA - Whitman soil sample_231_MG | ecosystem: Environmental > Terrestrial > Soil > Agricultural land ... | reverse complement strand
TTGCGCTCGGCGTACATCTCCATCGTGATCGCGATGCAGCCCGCGAGGGCGCTGCCGAGCAGCTGGGTGGGGCGGGGGCCGGTGTCGGTGCCGCCGCGGTCGGCCGGCTCGTCGAGCCGCAGGTCGTGACCGCCGTCGAGCTCGACGTCGTGGGCGTAGCCCTCGACCCGGCGGGCGACGATCCGCACGCTCAGCCCTTGCCGCGGCCCTCGAACAGGGCGGGGTCGTCGACGTCGGCGAAGCGGGCCATCGCGTAGATCGCGTCGGAGGCGCGGTTGACGAAGTGGATCACGGTCTCGCTCTCGATCTCGCCTTCTTCGTTCAGTTCCGAGATGCGCCGCTCGGCGCGGCGGATCGTCGTGCGGGCGACGTCGAGCTGGGCCGAGAGCTGGTTGCCGCCGGGGATGACGAACTTCGGCGGCAGCTCGACCCGGGCCATGTAGCGGTCGATCATCTCCTCCAGCTCGGTGACCATCGCCTCGGTGGCGCGGCTGACCCCGTCTTCGAGTCGGCCTGCGGCCTCCGGCGCGGTTGCCAGCTCGGCCCCGGCGACGAAGATGTCGTCCTGAAGGCGGAGGATGTCGGCGGCCAGCTCGGCCTCGTCGGGCCCGCAGAGCGCGCGGGCGACGCCGAGCTGGGAGCAGGCCTCGTCGAGGGTGCCGTAGGCGTCGGTGCGGCCGTGGTGCTTGGGGATGCGGCCGCCGTACCAGAGTGAGGTGGTCCCGTCGTCGCCCTTCTTGGTGTAGATCTTGACCACGGTCAGCGCACCGGGTTGAAGGCGAAGCCGGTCATCACCTTGGGGAAGAAGAAGGTCGACTTCGGCGGCATCACCGTGTCGGTGTTGGCGATGTCCTTCACCTGCTCGACCGGGACGTGGCGCTGGATGAAGGCGACGTCGTAGTCGCCCTCGTCGACCATCCTCAGCGCGTCGGGCACGCTCTTCGCGTATTCGAGCCCGTTGCGCTCGTCGATGTCGTCGTCGCTCATCCCCGCCAGGCCCTTGAGGACGAGGGTCTCGAGGATTGCCGAGTCGAGTCGGCGGTAGGCCTCGGGCTTGCCCTCGAGGCGGAGGTCGACTTCGCCGGGGTCCTTGAGTCGCAGCCGGAAGGCGCGCTTGTGGAAGGAGTCGTAGAGGCCGAAGACTCCGACCCCGTCCTCATTCGCGGGGTCGATCTCCTCGCGGGGGACTTCGGTCACCTCGAACAGCTCGCGCAGCCCGTTGCCGAGCTGCTGCTGGCGCTCCGGGTTGTCAGCGAAGCCGGAGAGGAGGCGGTGGGTGGGGAAGACGGTGAGGCCGGGGTCGTCGAGCCCGGTCAGCGACATCAGGGTGTAGTTGTGCGGGCCCTCTCCGCCCACCTCGTCGCGGAAGGCGCGGGCGGTCTCGTAGCGGTGGTGGCCGTCGGCGATCAGCAGCTGGGCGGTCGCCAGGCACTCGGTGACGGCGGCGTGGACGGCCGGGTCCTCGACCTTCCAGAGCCGGTTGACGGTGCCGCTTTCGTCGGTCGCCTCGCCCCAGGGCTGGTCGGGCAGGGAGGGGGCGACCAGCGGCCAGGCGTCCTCGGTCGAGAGCGAGAAGATCGGCGAGAGGTTGTAGCCCGTGGCGCGGGTCAGCTCCAGGCGGTCGAGCAGCGGGCCGGGGTGGGTTCGCTCGTGGGGGCGGACGGTGCCGCTCTCGTAGTCCTCGACCCGCACCCGGGCGAGGATCCCGTTGCGGCTGTAGCTGTTGCCGTCGGGGGCGACGTAGTCCTGGGTCAGCGCCCAGAGCGAGGGCTCCTCGTCCTGGACCAGCGCCCCGTCGGCCTTCCAGCGCTCGATCCGCGCCGCCGCCTCGGCGTAGGGGTCGCCACTCGGATGGCTGTCGGGGTCGTCCGGGTCGAACGGTTTCGGCAGGTCGATCGCGACCGCGTTGTAAGGGGAGCGCTCGAGCAGCGCCCGCCGTTGCGGCGCGTCGATCACGTCATAAGGCGGCGCCGCGACCGCGTCCAGCGAGCCGACCTTCCCGAGGTCGTAGTGCAACGCCTTGAAAGGGAGCACCTCAGCCATCGCCCCAGAACCTACACTTGCCTCAGTCGGGGCGTGGCGCAGCCTGGTAGCGCGCCGCCTTTGGGTGGCGGAGGTCCCCGGTTCGAATCCGGGCGCCCCGATCAATCGCGGTCGACGACGGTCCAGCCGAACTCCTCGCGGAAGTCGGCGAAGCAGCTCTCGCAGACCCAGTGGTCGCCCTCGGTCACGTATCCCTCGGTGAGGATCGAGGGGTCGTCCGAAGCGCCCTCGGCCATGAACTTCGCCCAGCAGAACGCGCAGTGTTCGTGGTCCCAGGTTGGCCGGGGAGGGTGATAGGACCGACGTCGAAAGGTTGCCCCTGTAAGGAACCTGTCTTGGCCGGTGCGGCGCCAATCGTTCGGGTCAGCGGGCATTGCGCCAGGATCGCAGGACCAGGCGAGCGCGGGGGATGATCCCGCGCCTGAGCGGGTAGGGACCTCACAGGGTTACTTGGAACAAGGAGGCCGTAGATGGAGAGTTGGGATCTGAAGACGGTGGAGGTGGAGCCGCGCCAGCCGCGGATCCTTGCCTCCGGGGACGACGCGCGCTCGATCGTCCTCAACCTCCCTGAGGGGGAGGAGATGCAGGAGCACGAGGTGCACGAGCGGGCGCGGCTGATCGTGATTGACGGTGTCGTCGACGTCACCGTCGAGGGCAGCGCCGATGTAGCCGGTGCCGGCGCCGGACACCTCTTCGAGTTCGACCCGGGAGAGCGGCGAACGATCGTCGCCCGCTCCGACGCGCGCCTGCTCTACGTCCTCTCACCCTGGCCCGGCGAAGGCCATCCCGGCGCGATGACGCTGGAGGAGAAGGCCCAGGCGCGCGAGCGGGCTGCGGAGCACGCGGAGAACTAAAGATCGACTCTGCGTCCCACGCTTCCCACATCTCCTCCGTAGAGATCAGGAGGCGCTCGGTAGTGGCGGTCTGCGCTCGGCCTGCTAACGACCCTTGCAATGAATCGACGAAATTCATTGTCTGTATTGAATCACGCTCGCTGTCGGAATGAAGCCCCCGGATATCAAGTACCTCGTGGCTGTGGTCGAGAAGGTCTAGATGGACGAGCTGTTTGGAAATCAGGAGGGGCAACCCGGCGAGGAGCGTGAGCGGCGGCGGGTCGAGCGGGCCGTGTTCGAAACCGACCGTCAGCTGATCGAGGGCGATCTGACGTTGCCGCCGGCCGGCTACCAGAGCCGCTTTTCGGACTCCCTCAATCGGGGGGAGTTCGAATTCGTGCCGCTGACCAACGTCCAGGTCACCTCGCTGGCCGACGGAAAGGTCGTCGGCCTTCCTTTCCTCGTCCTATCCAAGCGCCAGATCCGGATCGCCTACCCGGTCGAGCAGTAGACCTCGGCGCTAGTCGCGCCGCGCCCGTCCCCGGTTCGCCCAGGAGCCGAGGTCGACGACGAAGGCGAGGATGACGATGAACCACTCGAAGCCGCTGACCCCGTTGGTGCCGACGCCCCACATCGCCGCGTAGGCGAGGGTCGTCCAGGGCAGCAGGAAGAAGCCCAGGAAGGGCACGAACCAGCTGTCGAAGGCGTCGCTCAGCAGGTCCGAGAAGAGGAAGATCCCGAACAGCGCCAGCCGGGGCGAGATGAAGGCGAGCAGGACGACGAGACAGGCCATGCACGCACGCTACCCCGTGGAGCGGCCGGTAGCCAGAAGTTCATCGGATTGTTATCTCGAGGGCGTAACGTTTCCCTCAAGGAGGAATGCGATGAACAGACTCGGAAAGCTGATGACGATGATGCACCCGGAGAAGACCAAGCTGGTCGCTCCGGAGGAGGCGCTGCCGGGCCGCAGCGAGCGGCCCTTCGACGTTCCCAAGACCCACGCGGTTCTCGGCACCCCGCTCGAGCCGCCTTTCCCGGAGGGGATCGAGGTCGCCTACTTCGCGCTCGGCTGCTTCTGGGGCGCGGAGCGGCTGTTCTGGGAAATGGACGGCGTCTACACGACGGCGGTCGGCTACCAGAACGGGACCACCCCGAACCCGACCTACGAGGAGGTCTGCACGGCGCAGACCGGCCACGCCGAGGCGGTGCTGGTCGCCTTCGACCCGCAGAAGGTCACCTACGCGGACCTGCTGAAGGTGTTCTTCGAGGAGCACGACCCGACCCAGGGGATGCGCCAGGGCAACGACGTCGGCACCCAGTACCGCTCGGGGATCTACTTCACCAACGACGCGCAGAAGGCGACGGCGGAGATGGCGCGGGACGCCTACGACAAGGCGCTGCGGGCGGCCGGCAAGGAGCCGGTGACGACCGAGATCGAGCCCGCCGGGCCCTTCTACTACGCCGAGGACTACCACCAGCAGTACCTGCACAAGGTGCCGAACGGCTACTGCGGCCTGAAAGGGACCGGGGTCGCCTGCAGCATCCCCGCCGCCGCGTAAGGGGCGCGGCGGTGCCCGGGGGGCGCTCCGAATAGCATCCCCGCCTTCGTGGCACCCTCCTTCGGCTCCTACATAGCCGGCTGCCTCGCCTTGATCGGGATCGTGGCGGCGCTCGGCCTCGGCGGCTATTGGCTGCGGCGTTGGATCGTGCCGGAATTTACCGGCGCCCTCGCAAGGCTCGCCGACGCCACCCTGGCGGTCGCGATGCTGGTCGTCTGCCTCGAGTTCCTCGGCTCGCTCAGCGCCCTGTACTTCGGCTGGATCGTCGTCCTCTGCGTCGGCGTCGGCCTCGGCGCCGCCTGGCTGGGGCGCTCGAAAGCCAGCGGCCACGGGCGCGAGGTGGAAGCGCCGCGGGTGGAGAACATCGCCCTGCTGATCGCCCTGGCGGTCGCCTCCTGGACCGTCGCCGAGTGGACCTTCCCGACCCAGTCGAGCCTCGACTTCGGGATGTTCGGCGGCGACACCACCTGGTACCACATGCCCTTCTCGGCCTTCATCGCCCAGGAACACTCGACCGTCCCGCTCCACTACACCGACCCGCTGCGGCTTGCCGCCTGGTTCTACCCCGCCAGCACCGAGCTGATCAACGCCTCGACGATCGTGCTCTTCAAGAGCGACTGGCTGGCGCCGCTGCAGAACATGATCTGGCTGCCGATCGGGCTGCTGGCCGCCTGGTGCATCGGCCGTCCGTACAAGGTCGGCCCGGCGACCCTGGTCGCCGCGGCGATCGTCCTCGACGCGGGGGTGATGATCGAAACCCAGCCCGGCGAGGCGCGCAACGACATCATGGGGCTGGCCTTCCTGCTCGCCTTCGCGGCCTTCCTGATCAACGGCCATCAGCGCCGGGCGCCCGTCGCCGGAGCCGTCCAGGATGCGCCCGAGCGCGACGCGCCGCTGCTCGACAAAGGGCCGCTGATCATGGCCGGGATCTCAGCCGGCCTCGCCGCCTCGGTGAAGACCACCTTCCTCGTCCCGGTCGTGGCGATCACCCTCGGCGTCGTCATCTTCAGCGGCCGGGGGCGGCGCTGGACCACCGCCTGGGTGATGGGGCTGCCGATGCTGGTGGTCGGCGGTTACTGGTACCTGCGGGCGGCGGTGAAGACCGGCGGCAACCCGATCCCGATCACCAAATTCGGGCCGCTCAACCTGCCGAAGCCCGACCAGATGCCGATCGACCCGCGGCCGCGTTTCGCCGTGATCGACTACATCACCGACGCGACCATCTACCGGCGCTGGTTCTTCCCCGAGCTGGAGAACGCCCTGGGGCCGTTATGGCCGCTGATCCTGATCATGGCGGTGTCGGCCGCCTGCTACATCGCCTTCCGCTCGCGCAACAAGATCCTGCGGGTGATCGCCGTCGCCTCGCTGCTGACCGCGATCGTCTACGTCTTCACGCCGCTGACCGCGGCCGGCCAGGAAGGTTCGCCGACGGGGTTCTTCACCAACACCCGCTACCTGGTGCCTGGGCTGGTGCTGGCGATGGCGCTGTTGCCGCTGGCGAGACCGATCCGGGCGCCCGACCGGCGCGCCTGGCAGACGCTGCTCTTCTTGACCGGGGTCTTCGCGATCACGGTGCTGACGACGCCGCGCTGGTTCACCGGCTACCTGGTCGGCACCGTCTTCCTGACGCTGTGCCTGGTCTGGGCGCCGGCGTTCCTCTCGATGGCGCGCTCGCGCGCCCAGGTCAGCCGCGCGGCGGTCGCGGTGGGCGCCGCGGTGCTGATCCTGCTGGCGGTCGTCCTCGGCCGCGCCCAGCAGGTCCAGTACGCCGACCAGCATTACGTCAACCCGGATCCGTTCCTCGGCGAAGGCGGGCCGAAGGAAGCCTACGTCTACACCCAGAAGCTGAGCGACCAGCGGATCGGGATCATCGGCTCCAGCCAGATCATCTTCGGCCAGTACGGGTTCTACGGCAACGACGCCAGCAACCACGTCGAATACATCGGCGTCAAAGGGCCGCACGGGGCGAACCGGCTGCCGACCAGCTGCGCCCAGCTGCGCAGCCTGATCAACCAGGGCGACTACGACTACCTGGTGATGAGCCAGTACACGCAGGACACCGGTCCCTACAACGCCGGCATCCCCAACCCGTACCAGTTTCCGGTCTACGCCTGGGTGAAGGGCGACCCGGCGGTGAAGCTGGTGGTCAAGGACAACCTCGCCTCGCCCCAGCCCGACTACGTCTTCAAGGTCACCGGCAAGCTCGACCCCTCGGCCTGCAAGCCGGAAAAGCGGCCGGAAGTCCCAGGCGAAGAACCGATCGAATAGCGCTAGGCGGCGGCGAGCGCGTGCTCGCGGACCAGCTCGGCGGAGCGCTGCGGCTCCTCCCACCAGAACATGTGGCCGATGTCCTCGAAGGTCTCGAAACGGGCGCCCGGCATCAGGCCGGCGATCTGCTCGCCGTTGGGGTAGGGGAGGACGCCGTCGACGGTGCCGTGGAGGATCAGCGTCGGGGTGCCGATGTCACCGAGGCGGCCACTGGTGTCGTGGCCGAGGATCGCCTGCAGCTGCAGCTGGATGACGTCCCGCGCCGCAGGCACGCTGGTCGCCATCTCGTGGAAGGCGGCGAAGGTGCTCTCGTCCTCGCGGAAGGAGGGGGAGAGGTTGACTTCGTAGCCGGTCCGGATGGCCTGGTCACGGTCGCCGGAAGCGAAGCTTGCCAGCAGCTTTTCCGCGTTCTCCTGCGGCATCAGCTGCGAGCCGGGCCCGCCGCAATAAGTGCAGCCCAGCGTCAGAGAGCGCAGCCGGCCGGGGTGGGCGAGGGCCAGCTCTTGGGCGATCATTCCGCCCATCGAGATGCCGAGCACGTGCGCGCTCTCCCAGCCGAGCTCGTCGAGCAGGGCGGCCGTGTCCTCCGCCATCTCGGCGATCGTGAAGGGCTCGGAGATCCGCTCCGACAGCCCGATCCCCCGGTTGTCGAAGGCGACGACATCGAAGCTCTCCTCGAGGGCGCTTTTGAACGGCTCCCCCCAGGAGACATGGGTCCCACTCATCCCCTGGATCAGCAGCAGCGGCTCACCGGAGCCGGCGCGCTCCCAATGGAGCTCGGTCCCCCTGACAGCGGCCTTGGGCATCCGCCGATCCTACGCCAGCCGCCCTTCCAGCGCCTAACCTTGGCTTCCCGCCCCCGTAGCTCAGTGGACAGAGCACCGGACTTCTAATCCGACGGTCGCTGGTTCGAATCCAGCCGGGGGCGCTAGGAGGTGCTGAGGGCGGGTCAGTCGGTGGAATATTCTTCCCACCAGGGACGTTGGCAGGGCAGCTTGCCCCCCAGCGAGCCTGGGACGGGAGCCGGTAGAAGCGATGGGGCTTGCGTCTGGCCCAACTTGCGGATCTGGCGGGCGGCGGCCGTGGCGAGGCTCCGGGTATAGGCGAATATCACCACCGTGGTGCGACCGGTGAAGATTTCGACTTCGCTGCCGCCAGCCCCCCGGATCCCCTTCGCTCCGCGGACATTGAACAGGCGCATCCTTCGGTGCAGCTGGCTGGCCCAGCGATAGCAGGTGCTCCAGCTCTGGATCTGCAGCTGGGGGTCGCAATCGCCGTCTCGTGGCGGATCGCAGTCGCCGTAGGCGAACGTCCAGAACATCGATCTTTGATCGTTGTCCCTGACCGGGGGATGGCTGGAGACCGCTTCGAGACTGAGCCCGGAGACCTCCTCTCCGGCCTGGTAAACGGGGAATGCGTCGAACGCTTCCACTTCGCTCAGGCCGGGGACTTCAGCGGCGGCCGAGCTGCAGAGGACGAGTCCGCAGAGGAGGCCGAGGCAGGCCAGGCAACTGGTTCGAAAGAGGATCAAGGCATGAGAAGTCTTGCGTGTTTTGTCTTGGGGGAGTATTCTTTACTTATGACGCACAAGGTAAAGGACCAAACCAGGGTTTCCAGCAAGCATCAGGTGACGATTCCGGCCGGGGCGTTCCGCACGGCCGGCTTTGCCCCGGGGGACACGTTGAAGGTTGAGGCCGAAGGGGCCGGCCGGGTTGTTCTGACGCGGATCGACGAGTTGGTCGACCGCTATTCCGGCTGCCTGGAGACTGGTGGCCAGTTGCGAGAGCAGGTTGAAGGGCTGCGCGAGGAGTGGGGGTAGTCCTCGACTCCGGGGTCGTCGTCGGCTTTCTCGACCGTGAGGATGCCCTCCACGAGGCCGCTGACGAGGCGATACGCGAACTCGTTCGCGGGAACCGGCTGCTGGCATCGGTGGTCACTTACGCCGAGGTTCTGACCGGGGCTCGCCTCGGGCATCACAACGAGGACGACGTCGCGGGGTTCTTCGCCGGGCTGCTGTCCGCGGTATTGCCCGTTGACGTTGCCGCCGCCGACCGGGCAGCCGACCTTCGGTCTCGCTTCAAGTCACTGCGCATGCCGGATGCCTTGATCCTCGCCACCGCCGAGACGGACCCGGATGTCGACTTGATCGTGACCGGCGATCGGCGGCTGGCCAAAGTCTCCGGGCTCAGGTGCAAGGTTCGGCTGCTGGGCTGAGACTCGGTCGTCTCAGCCCCGCTTCTCGTCCTTCGCTGTGCGCTGCGCCGCGTCGGCGCGGCCGACGAGGTCGGCGAGGGTGTCGCCGGACTCCATTTCCGCGACGCCGAAGGTGATCGAGACCCTGGGGTCTAGAGCGGCTAGGTCGATTCCGGCCTGCTCGATTCGGATGCGGGCCTCGGCAGGGGGGACGCCCGAGAGGGTGCAGACGAACTCGTCGCCGCCCCAGCGGACGATCGGGTCGTAGGGGCGGAGCCTGGCCTGGAGGCCTGTGTAGATCTGGCGAAGCAGGTCGTCGCCGGCTGCGTGGCCTGAGCGGGTGTTGGTTTCCTTCAGGCCGTCGGCGTCGATGAAGGCGAGGGCGAGGTGGCCGCCGAGGCGGTTGGCGCGCGACATCTCGTGGCGGAGGAGGATTTCCCCCAGGCCCCTCCTGTAGGCACCGGTCAGCTCGTCGAGCTGGGATCGCTCCATCTCGCCGCGGAGGAACTCGCGGTCACGGGCGGCCGCTTCGCGATCGGACGCCGCTCGCTCTCGATCGGACGCCGCCTTGGTCCGCGCGGCCGCAGCGAGGCTGCGGGCGGAGGCGGCGGCCTCGAGCGCCAGCTTGGCCGGTGTGTCTGCATCGCCGACCTCGCGGGCGATGGCGGCGGCCTCCTGGTCGGCGAGGGCGGAGACCTGGTCGCGCTCGGCGGCGATGAGATCGCGGTCGCGAGCCTGTTTGTCGCGCTGCTCGGCCTGGGTGTCGCGCTCGGCCGAGACCATGTTGCGGACGGCGGCGGTGGCTGCCCGCGACATCGTCCCTTCGTCGCGCTCGGCGTGAGCCTTTTCGTACTCGGGCAGCTGGCTGGAGCGCTCCGACACCCCGGCGGCGTCGAGCAGGCGATCGGCGACCGCCTGTTCGCGGTCGGAGACCTGCTGGTCGGCCTGCGCCGCCGCCTGGTCGCGGTCGGAGAGGCTCTGGTCGGTGTCCGAGCTGGTCTGGTCGGCTTCGGACACCGTCTGATCGGCATCGGCAGCGGCCTGCTCGCCCGTCCTCCAGAGCGAGCGCAAACTGCGGGGGAGCAACGACATCGGGCACAGCTCCTAGATAGCCGGGTGCCAGCTGGAAATCCTTGACCTGCCCGGGACAACCACGGTAGCAGCGCAACTCGTGGCGCTTCCATTGTCTTGGCGGGTCTCCGGACGTAGAGTCGACCTTCATGGATCGACGGTTCGCAGGACTCACGCTGGCGCTTTGCGCACTCGTCCTGATGGTCGGGATGGGGAGTGCCGCGGGCATCGCGCCCGAAGAAGGCGGCTGGAAGGGGAAGACGAAGCAGGGGTTCTACGTCTACTTCGGGGTCGGCGAAGGGACGGTGAAGAACGTGCGGCTGACCTTCCGCGAGGTGGTCTGCGGGAAGCAGAGCTTGCACCTGCCGGAATCGCGTCTGACGATCGACGAAGCCGGGCACTTCGCCGGGGCGCTGGTGCCGAACCGGCTCGAACTCGAAGGGACCTTCGTGGCGCCGGACCGGGTCAGCGGGAAGATCGTCAGCCTGGAAACGACCGGGCTGCCGGGCTGTACCCGCAAGGTCGTCGGCTTCAACGCGCGGCCGCGCTGACTGCGCGGGCTCGATCCTGCCGGCCTCAAGTAATTAGGCGCATCTGCCGAAGGGGGGCACGGTGCGTGCCAACCCGTCCAGAGCAGCGCGATCTCGGCAGAGGGCCGTTGTCCTGCTGCTTGCCGCTGCGGCGGCGCTGAGCCTTGCGGCCTGCGGCTCCGGGTCCAGCGGGAAGGAAGGCGGGGTGTTGCGGGCGACGTTCGGGTCGTTCCCGGACTACCTCGACCCGGCGCTCTCGCACTCCGAGGAAGGCTGGACTGCGATCTACAACACCTACGTCCCGCTGCTGACCTACAACCACGCCGACGGCAAGGCTGGGAGCGAAGTTATCCCCGGCCTCGCCCGCTCGCTGCCGAAGATCAGCGCCGACGAGAAGACCTACAGCTTCCAGCTGCGCGACGGGCTGCGTTACTCGGACGGGACGCCGGTCAAGGCTTCCGACTTCACCCACGCGGTCGAACGCGTCTTCCGCCTCAACTCGAGCGGCTCGCCCTTCTTCACCGACATCGTCGGCGCCGAAGAGTTCGCCAAGAGCAAGCAGGGCGGGATCTCCGGAATCGTCACCGACGACGAGAGCGGCGAGATCACCATCCACCTGGTCAAGCCGCGCGGCACCTTCGCGCAGGAGCTGGCGCTCCCCTTCACCGCGCCGCTGCCGGCGGACACGCCCGACGAAGACCTCTCCGCCGACCCGCCGCCGGCCACCGGGCCCTACGAGATCGTCTCCGCCACCCCCGGCCGCGGCTGGTCGTATGCCCGCAACCCCTTCTGGGCGAAGGCCAACGCCAAGGCGATGCCGGGCCTGCCCGGCGGCCACGTCGACAAGATCGAGGTGACGGTGCTGCGCAACGCCGCCACCCAGGTCGACGACGTCGAATCCGGCCGCTACGAGTGGATGGAGAACCCGCCGCCGCCAGACCTCTACGCCGCAGTGAAGGAAAAGTACGAAGGCACCCAGTTCCGCGAGGAGCCGACCGAGAGCACCTACTTCTTCTGGATGAACACGACCGAGGCGCCCTTCGACGACGTCAAGGTCCGCCAGGCCGTCAACTACGCGGTCAACCCCGAGGCGCTGGAACGGATCTACGCCGGGACCCTGGTCGGCACCCAGCAGATCCTGCCGCCCGGGATGCCGGGATACGACAAATACGAGCTCTACCCCTACGACGTCGCCAAGGCGAAGGAAATGATCGAAGAAGCCGACCCGGCCGACCGCCAGATCACCGTCTGGACCGACGACGAAGGCACCCAGGAAGAAGCCGGCTCCTACTACGCCGAGGTGCTGAAAGAAATCGGCTTCGACGCCAAGCTGCAGGTGCTGAACGCCGACAACTACTTCTCGGTGATCGGCAACGCCTCGACCCCGGACCTCGACACCGGCTGGGCGAGCTGGTTCCAGGATTACCCGCACCCCAACGACTTCTTCCAGCCGATGCTCTCCGAAGAAAGCATCTTCCCGACCAACACCTCGAACCTGGCGCGGATCGCGGTGCCGCGCCTGAGCAAGAAGATCGACGAGCTGGCCGAAAAGCCGCTCGACGCCCAGGTCGAAGCCGAATACGCAGCGCTCGACAAGGAATTCATGGAACTGGCGCCGTGGGCTCCCTACGGCACCAGCACCTACCCGACCTTCGTCTCCTCGGCGATCGACCTCGACAAGGTCGTCTACAACCCGACCTTCAACCAGGACCTGACCAGCTTCCAGTTCAAGTAAGGCGGCTCAGCGCCCTTTCTTGCGGTGCGGTTTCGCTTTCTTCTTCTTGACGCAGCGCCACTTGCCGCGCACCTTCTTCGCCTTGAACCCCTTGCGGCAGTGCGGTTTCTTCGCCACCGGTTTCACGGGGGCGGGAAGGGTCGTTGCGGGAGGAGCCACGACGGGCGGATTGCTCGATGGCTGACCGCCTTCTTCCGGCCCGGGAGGTTCGGGTTCGGAGCCGGGTTCGACCATCGCGGCGTCGATCGAGCCGGTGGTCGAGCCGGCGGTGACGTTGACGACGGTGCCCGCGCTGAGGCTGGCGGCGCCTTTGTAGAACTGGGTCGCGAATTCTTCGATCGCTTCGCCTTCTTCGAAGAAGCTGACCGAGAATTCCACCCGGTAGGCGCCGGTCGACAACAGCGGGATCAGGTATTTGCCTTTCGGCCCGGCTTCGGCGCAGTTGGCGGCTTCGGTCTCGCCGACGGGGATCGCACAGATGAACGCTTCCGCCAGCGACGCGCCGCTGCCGGCTTTGGTGACGCTGCCGGAGATCGCCCCCGCCGACTGCAGTTCGGCGTCTATTTCTTCGGTCACCCCGCCGAGGACTTCGACCTCGTCGGCGGTTGCCGCGGTCGGCGCGTCGTCCCAGAGCTCCGCCAGCCAGCCGGCACCCCCGCCGACCGGATTGGCACCGAAGCGGACCTTGTATAGGTCCGGCGCCAGGCCGTGGATCACGTAGCTGCCGTTCTTGTCGGTGAAGCCGCAGCGTTCTTCCTCGCCGCTGGCGGGGATGGTGCAGGCGTAGCCGCTGGGGATCGGAACTTCGCCGGTGCCGGTGATCGTCCCGGAGATCCGGCCTCCGGTGACCATTTCGGCGTCGACGTCTTCGAAGACGCTGCCGGGCTCGACGTCGAGCGGCTGGGCGGCCGCCCGGGTCGCCTGGCCCGAGTACCACTGGGTGACGAAGTCGGGGTCGGATGGTTCGGCGCCGGGGCCGAACGGGGTGCCCGGCCGGAAGCGGATCGCGTAGGAGCCGGCGTCGAGGCCGGTGAATTCGTAGTTGCCGGATGCGCCGGTGAAGAGGCAGCGGCCTTCTTCCTGGTGGCCGCGGAAGGCGCAGACTTCGATCGACTCGATCGGGGAGTCGTCGGAGGCGGCGGTCACCGTGCCGCCGATGGTGCCGCTTTTGGGGAGGGCGGCGTCGATGCCGGTGACGGTGGCGCCGGCGGTGACCGCGATCGGGGTGCCGAGTTCGTCGATCGGCTGGTCGTCCCAGCGCTCCGAGGCGAATCCGGGATTGGCGAAGTCGCCGGAGAGGATCACTTCGTAGGTCCCCGTCGGCAGGGCGCTGATCGTGTAGGTGCCGGCGGCCGAGGTCTGGGCGCAGCGTCGGCCGCCGTCGCCGCCGACCTCGATCGCGCAGGCGCGGGCGCTCTGCAGCGGGTTGGCGAGCTCGTCGGTGATCGTGCCTTCGATCTGGCCACCGGGATGGAAGGTCGCGTCGATGCCGGTGACGGCGGCCGGCGCGGTTGCCGTGATCGTGTCGGCGAGCTTGCGGCTCGGCTGGTCGTCGTAGTACTGAGGGAGGAGGTTGCCGGCAAAGGGGTTGGGGGAGAACTGGACCCGGTATGCGCCGCTGCGGACGCCGCGGATCGAGTAGTTGCCGTCCGCGTCGGTGCTCGCGCACGGGCCGAAGCCGCGCCCCGACTTCGCCGCTTCCGTGCATACCGTCGCCCCTTCGACCGGTTCGCCGGCCTCGTCGATGACCGTCCCTTCGATCCGCGCACCCTTCTCGAGCTGCGCGTCGATCGCGGTGGAGGCGGCGCCCGCGGCGACCTCGACCGCAGTCGCTTCGCCCTCGTCGGGACTGTCGTCGTAGAACTCGCCCAGGTAGTCCCGGTTGGTCGGACCGAATCCGGGGCTGAAGCTGACGGTGTAGGCGCCGGGAGGCAGGCCGCCGAGCCGGTAGAAGCCGCCGGTTTCGGTCGTCACGCAGTCGGCGGAGATGACGGCTTCTTCGCGGGTCGCGCAGACGCCGACATTTTCGACACCGGCTTTGGTCGTCGCGTCGACGACGGTCCCTTCGATCTGGCCCGCTGGCGGCAGTTCGGCGTCGACGCCTTCGGTCAGGTGGCTGCTGATGCTGAGGAGTTCGGCTTCGCCTTCGCTCGCCGCGTCGGCGAACCAGCGGTCGACGTAGTCGTCGCCTCCCTCGAACTTGACCCGGTATTTGCCGGCCTGGGTGAGTTCGATTTCGTATTCGCCGCCGGCGCCGGTCGTCGCGCATTCCTGGCTGAGCGTCGCCTGGTTGCGGGCGCAGACGGAGATGCCTTCCAGGGCGCCGCCGCCGACCGCGGTCACGGTGCCGGCGACCCCGCCCGCCGCCTGGGCGGTGGCCGGCACGAGCAGGATGGCGAGCACCGTGGCCAGCAGCCACGCCTTGCAGGTCTTCAACTGATCCTCCCTAGAGCGAATGCGCCGAATCGAGCGCTGGACGATAGAGGCTGGAACACCGGCAGCGTCGAATCCGACCGCTCCTGGAAAATAGGCCGATATGAGACAGCTTGTCGAAGGGGGCTCGCAGGAAAGTGGCGGCTTCGAGCTGACCATGCCGGCCGAGCCGGCCGCGGTGCCGGCGCTGCGCCACCGCGCCTCTCAGTTCGCGGCGGCGGAGGGCGCCGGCGAGCTGGTCGTCGAGGACGTCGCCCTGGCGGTCTCCGAGGCGGTCACCAACGCGGTCAAGTACGCCGGCGCGGGGGAGGGCGAGGGAGTGGTGGAGCTGACCGGCGCGCGGGGGGAGGGCTGGCTCGAGGTGATCGTCCGCGACCGCGGCGAGGCGTTCGGCAAGGGCTCCGCCGACGGCCTCGGGCTGGGCCTGGCGATCATCGCCCGCCTCTGCGCGGACCTGAAGATCGTCCAGGAAGGCGAAGGGACCGAGGTGCGGATGCGCTTCCCGCTGCCCAGCGGGTAGCGCTAGCGGCTTCTGCGTTCGGGCAGCGCGAAGCAGCCCTGCGAGGTGGAGACGCCGGTGCCCTGTTCGCCGGACTCGGCCAGTCGCGCAGCGCTGCGCGACTGGATCTCGGCGATCTCCAGCCGGGCGCGTTCGTGGGCCTCAAGCGCTTCCTCCATCCCCTGCTCGTCCAGCACCATCAGGGTTCGAGTGAGGTGAAAGTTACGGTCGGAGCCGATGATTCCCGCGCGCCTGGAGACGACGAAGTCGTCGAGGATCTTCTGCATGAATTCGCAGACCAGGTCCTCGGCGACGACCGGGTCGAGCTCCTCCCACTCCTCGGTGTCGATCAGATGCCGCTCGGTGGCGCGGTAGAAGTGCTCGAGGGCGCCGCGCACCGGCCGCGTGCTGACCAGCTCCGCGCATTCGAACTCGACCAGCTGTTTGGTGTGGTAGCTGACGTTCGATAGCTCCTCGTCGAGCTCGCGGGCCATTTCGGCCGGGCTGGCGGTCCGCTCGGTCAGCGTGCGGAGGATCGTCGCGCGCAGCGGGTGCCCCATCGCCTTGATCCGGTTTTCAGTTGCTTTGCGGCGCTGCGTTTTCGTCGACATCCCTCTCCCTTATGCGGGCTGATTACTGGCGATGACTTGATCGTAACTGCTTAATGGACATCGTGTTCAAATTTCCTCGCAGAATGCTGGAATGGTCCCTATTGGTGGAACGAATCTCACCAATAATGCGGTCTCCAGCGCACAAGCTCCAAGCCGGGGAGGAGGTGAACACGGATGGATCTCCGCACCGAGCGAGTGGTGCCCCTCGAGTCAATCGGGAAGGGCAACTAGTCACCACGAAATTCAAGAAAACTGCGGGGGTCGGTCCAGGGGGACCGGCCCCTTTTCTTTGCTCAGTAGCCAGGCGGGTGGCGGGCGACGAAACCGTCGGTGGACGCGGTGGTGAGGTGCCAGCGGGGGCCGCTGCCCTGTTCGTCGCCGACCGTGTCGAAGCGCAGCCCGGCGATCTCGACGAAGGTGTGGCCGGGGTTGGCGTAGACGGTGATCCACTTGCCCGGGCCGGGGGCTCCCCAGCGCATCAGGGAGCTGGAGTCCAGCGGGCGCGGGATCAGGCCGCCGCCGAAGAGGGCGAAGCTGACCGCGCCCGAGCAGTCATAGGAGTTGTCGTAGAAGGAGGCGTGGCCGCCGCCCCAGACGTAGGGCCGGCCGACGATCGTGTTGGCGGCGTTGATCGCACCCTGCACGACTTCGGGCGCGGTGGGCGGCGCCAGCGCCACCCCGGTCAGCAGGATCGCGGTCGAGCCGGGGTCGCCGCCGCCACGGCGGTGGGCGAAGATCTCACCGCGGCCGAGCGAGGACTTGTGCGGGACGGGGGTGCCGTTGCTGCCGGCCGAGGCCGGGGGCAGCTTCGACGGGTCGGCGGCGATTTCGGCGGCGCTCGGCGCTTCGCGCTCGTGGGGGGCAGGCTTCGGCGCGGGCGGGCGGGCTTCGACCTGGCGGCGCGCTTCGACCATCGCCAGGCCCTCGCCGACCGCGTTGACCGCGTGGTCGCCGCCGCCGGCCGCGGCCAGCGCCACGACCACCTGCAGGAGTGCTGCCGTGTGCACCATCGCGTTGCAAGACTACGGAGGCGTGAAACTCCTCCTGGTTCCGTTGGCGATCGTCGCCTTCGTGCTCTTCCTTCTTGTGCTCGGCGCGATCGGGCTGGCGATCGCCTTCGCGGTGATCTACGCCTTCAACGGGGCCTGGCGGCTGGTAACCGGCCCCGTCCGCTGGCGGCGCCGTCAGCGGCGCGACGTCAGTCCCTGAAGGACGACCTCGACCGGCGAGCGGTGCTTGCCGTTTCCGTTGGACGCCTCGCGGTTGCGTTGCAGCTCGCCGGCCAGCTCGCCCACCTGGGTGCTGAAGCTGCCGACCTCCTTCGCCGCCCTGGCGACGTCCTTGGAGCTGAGCTTGATCTTCGGCCGCCGTGCGATCGCCTTGCCGATGCCGCTCTTGCGAGCGTGTTTGGTGCTCGCGAGTGCGAGCCCGCCGGCCGCTCCGGCTAGCGCGGCGCCGCCGGCGACGAGCGGGATCTTCGCCTTGCTTGCCGCTTTGCCGACGGTCTTGCCGGCGCTCTTGGCTTTGTCGCCGGCCTCCTCGGCCGTGTGCTGCGCGACTTTCACCGCTTTCGGTTTCGACGCTTTCGCTTTGGTGCGTTTCGGCGTCGACCTTTTCGCTTTGGCTTTAGCTTTGGCCGGCGCTTTCGCTTTGGCCTGCGTTTTGACTTTGCCGTTGGATTTGGCTTTGGATCTCGATTTGGCTTTGGTTTTCGTTTTCGTCTGAGCCATGGGTCCTCTCTCCTCGCGGTGTTCCCTTTTGGCTCAGATACCCATTCCAATTTGCGGGAATCAGCAGCGGTGGACGCGGGCGGCGCTTTTCACGACCTCGAAGGCGCTGCCGGGGATCCGCTTCAGCTGGTTCAGGTTCTCGTCGTCCCAGCGGCGGTCGCTGCTGCCCGAGAAGTACCAGTTGGAGCCGTTGTCGGCGACGATCAGGCCGTAGCGCTTCATCGCTTCGGCGATCGCCCTGGCCGGTCCGCTGAAGCTGCCGAGCCCGTAGCTGGCCTTGAGGCGCAGCCGCAGTCCCATCGGCGGGGCGGCTGCGTCGGCGCTGTCGCCGGCGCAGTGGGAGGCGGGGTGGACCCAGGCCTCCTGGGTGCTCTCGAAGGTGACGCGGATCGCGTGGTCGATGCCACCGCCGGTGGCCGCGTCGTAGCGGACCAGGCCGGGGAATATCGGCAGGCCGGCGGCGTCGGCGGAGGTCCAGCCCTCGGGGCGGCGGGCGGCCGAGCGCAGGTCCCAGGCGGTGCCGGCGTCGGCGTTCCAGTGCGGGCGCGGTTTGGCGACCGGGAAGGCGCGATAGAGCTCGTAGAGCTTGCAGGCCGAGCGGTCGACGACCAGCACGTGGCGGTCGCCGTCGCTGCCGTTGCCGCCCTCGACCGGCGCGCGGGCGGGGACCGGGAACGGCCCCGGGTCGCTCTCGTCGCCGTAGGCGGTGTAGTGGATCGGCAGCTTGGCTTGCCCGTCGCTCACCACCGAGTAGGGGAAGCCGTAGGCGCGCGGCGAGCCGAAGTCGGGGTGAAGGCTGTCGCCGCCGTGGGCGTTGATGTAGGCGATGTAGGCGCTCGAGCGCGGGTCCCGCGGCGCCTTCGAGATGTCCTGGTTCCAGGCGGCCTCGGTGGCGAGGGACGGCGCCCGCGGCGAGAGCCCGGCCGGCGGATCGGGAAAGACCTGGCAAGGAGCGAGTGCGGGGTAGGGGCCAACCGCGGAGGCGGAGGGAGCGACGGTCCAGACGAAGATCGCCAGCAGCAGCACAAGCCCGGCGGCGCTCCATCGTTTCCAGAGTTTTCCTTGCCCCAGCGAGGAAAAGGGTGGAAACGACGCGTCCTTCATGGCGGTGAGGCTAGCCTGCGCCCCGATGACCCTGGACGAGCGTCCGACCCTGTTGGCGATCCAGCACGTGCCCTGGGAGGGGCCGCACCGGATCCTCGACGCTTGCCGCGACCTGCATGTGCGGACGGCGAAACCGCTCGCCGGCCAGCCGCTGCCCGGCCACGACGAGGTCGCCGGGGCCGTCGTCATGGGCGGGCCGATGAACGTCGACGAGGTCGAGCGCTTCCCGGCGCTGGCCGCCGAGCGCGAGTGGCTGGCCGAGGCGGTGGACTGGGGGATGCCGGTGCTCGGAATCTGCCTCGGCGCCCAGCTGCTGGCGCGGGCGCTCGGGGCCGAGGTGCGCCCGGGCGGGGCGCCGGAGATCGGCTTCGCCCCGGTCGACGTCGCCGACCCCGACGATCCGCTGCTCGGCGGGCTCGCGCCGCGGGCCGAGGTCCTGCACTGGCACGGCGACGTCTTCGACCTGCCCGAGGGCACCCGGCACCTTGCCTCCTCCGAGCGCACCGCTTGCCAGGCCTTCCGCGCCGGCAACGCCTGGGGCGTCCTCTTCCATCCCGAGGCCGACTACGCCTTGGTCGAGGCCTGGCTCGAGGTGCCGACGATGATCGAGGAGGCGGTGGCGGCGCTGGGCGCCGCCGGCGAGCACGCGCTGCCGGAGCGCGCCGCCGAGCTGGAGGCGGACCTGGTCGCGCGCACGGCGCCGGGCTTCGCCGCCTTCGCTGAAATCGTCGCCGGCGGGTAGAGGGGGCGGAATGGAGGTCTGCCTGATGATCGAGGGCCAGGAGGACGTGACCTGGGACGACTGGCGGGCGCTCGCCGGCGCCTGCGAAGAGCACGGGGTGGGGACGATGTTCCGCTCCGACCACTACCTCTCGGTCGACGACCGCCGCGAGCGCGGCTCGCTCGACGCCTGGGGGACGATCTGCGCCCTCGGCGCCGTCACCGAGACGCTGCGGCTGGGGACGATGGTCTCGCCGGCGACCTTCCGCCATCCCTCGGTGCTGGCAAAGATGGCGGTGACCGCCGACCACGTCTCCGGCGGCCGGGTCGAACTGGGGATCGGCGCCGGCTGGTGGGATCGCGAGCACGAGCTGTACGGGTTCGACCTGGCGCCGGTCGGGCCACGGATGGAGGCGCTCGAGGAGCAGATGCAGATCGTCCGCGGGCACTTTGCCGAAGGGCCGTTCAGCTTCGCCGGCGAGCATTTCTCGGTCAGCGAGCTCGACGCCCGGCCGAAGCCGGTGCAGTGGCCGCTGCCGCTGATCCTCGGCGCCAAAGGCGGGCCGCGCAGCCTTCGCTTCGGCGCTCGCTACGCCGACGAGTACAACACGGTGATGTCGACCGCGGCGGAGATCGCCGACCTGCGGCGGCGGCTCGACGAGGCTTGCGAGAGGGAGGGGCGCGACCCGGCGACGCTGCCGATCTCGATGATGACCGGCTGGCTGGTCGGGGCCGACCGGGACGAACTGATCGACCGCGCCGCGCGCCTCAGCGAGTGGAAAGGCGGTGACGGCGACGGCGAGGCCTACATCTCCGAGCTGCGCGAGAGCACGATCCTCGGCACCGCTGCGGAGGCAATCGAGCAGCTGCGCGAGCTGGAGACGGCGGGGCTGACGCGGATCATGGGCCAGCACCTGCTGCACCGCGACCTCGACGCGGTCGCGTTGATGGGGCGGGAGATCGCCCCGGCGCTGCGCTAGCCGGGCTCGGCGGTGCCGTAGATCGCCCGCAGCCAGATGTCGATCAGGACGTCGAGGACGCGGTCGCTGTCGAGCGAGGGCTGCTCGCCGAGGAGGGTCGCGTACTGGGCCCGCTCGTTCATCTGCACCAGGGCGATCGCCATCTCGCGGGCCGGCTGGCCGTCGGGGGCGGCGCCGCGGGAGCGCTCGAACTCGATCACCGCGGTGACGTCGGACACCCAGCCCTCCATCACCTCGGCCCAGAGGTCGCGGGCCTCCTGGTTGGTCGCGCGCAGGTCGGACCCGGCCCGGACGACGCCGGGGCGGGAGCGGAAGGCGGCGTAGAGGTTCTCCAGGGCTTTCCGCAGCCCGGCCTTCGGTCCGTCGGCGGCCAGGGCGGCGAGGATCTCCTCCCGGCCCTCGCCCGCGTCGGCGACGAGCCGGTCGATGATCGACAGCACCACCGTGTCCTTGGAGGGGAAGTAGAAGTAGAAGGTGGGGCGGGAAATGCCCGCGCCTTTGGCCAGGTCGTCGACCGAGATCTCGCTCAGCGGGCCCTCTTCCAGCAGCCGCTCGGCCGTCTCCAGGATCGCCCGCTCGCGGTCGTCGCCGCTCGCGCGGGTGGCGCGACGACCGCGAGCCTTGGGCTCGGCTACGGGCGGGGATTTAGCCTCGGGGGTGGCGGGCACGTGTCTCACGATACAGAGTGTCGAGAGAATCGACAAGTTGTTGACGCAATCGACACGGTGTTGATACAGTCCCTGCCGTGAGCGAGACGAAGCGCGTGATCATCACCGGTGCCGCCAGCGGCATCGGCGCCGGAACCGCCCAGGCGCTGCGCAAGCGCGGGGCCAAGGTGGTCGGCCTCGACCTCAACCCCGGCGAGGACACGATCGCCTGCGACGTCACCGACCAGAAGTCGGTCGACCGGGCGATGGCCGAGGCCGTCGAGCGGCTCGGCGGCGGTGTCGACGCCCTCGTCAACTGCGCCGGCATCGGCCTGCCCCAGAGCGCCGTCCTGCCTCCCGGCCCCGACGCCTTGCGCGTCCTCGACGTCAACCTGCTCGGCACCTGGCGGGCGACCGCCTCGGCGCTGCCGGCGCTGCGCGCCAGCCGCGGCCGCGTCGTCAACATCTCCTCCGGCCTCGCCCACCTTGCCGTCCCCTTCGCCACCGCCTACGGCGCCAGCAAGCGCGGGGTGGTCGGTTACTCGGAGCAGCTGCGCTCCGAGGTCGGCGAGGAGGTCACAGTCACGACCGTCTACCCCGGCTACATCCGCACCCCGATCCACGACGCCAGCCAGAACGCCGGCGTCGGGCTGGAGGGGATGGTGCCGCCGGAGCCGATCGGCGCCGCGGTCGGCACGATCGTCCGCGCCATCTATGGCCGGCCGGCCCGCGACCTGGCGACCACCCGCCGCGGCGCGATGTCCTACCGGGTCCTCGGCCTGCTCCCCAAAGGACTGGTCGAGCGCGGCATCCGGCGCCAGATGCGCGCCGGCGCCAAGCGCGGCGCCTTCAAACAGACCTCGATGACGAGCGACCTGCTCGCTCGCCTCAACCGCTAAGGAGGGTCCCATGTCCCAAGAGCGAGAGCACGTCAACGTCCTGATCGTCGGCGCCGGCCTCTCCGGCATCGGCGCCGCCGTCCACCTGCAGAAGGACTGCCCGGGCAAGAGCTACGCGATCCTCGAGTCCCGCGAGGCGATCGGCGGCACCTGGGACCTCTTCCGCTACCCGGGGATCCGCTCCGACTCCGACATGTACACGCTCGGCTACTCGTTCAAGCCGTGGAACGACCAGGACTCGATCGCCGCCGGCGAGAAGATCCGCAACTACATTCGCGAGACCGCGCGTGAGTACCGGGTCGAGGACCAGATCCGCTTCGGCCACAAGGTGATCTCCGCCGCGTGGTCGAGCGACGAGGCGCTGTGGACGGTACGCGCCGAGCATGAGGGCGAGACCTTCGAGCTGACCTGCGACTTCTTCTACGGCTGCACCGGCTACTACCGCTACGACGAGGGCTACACGCCCGAGTTCGAGGGCCGCGAGCGCTTCGGCGGGCAGATCGTCCACCCGCAGCACTGGCCCGAGGACCTCGACTACGCCGGCAAGCGCGTGGTCGTGATCGGCAGCGGCGCGACCGCGGTGACGCTGATCCCGGCGATGGCGCCGGAGGTCGAGCACATCACGATGCTGCAGCGCTCCCCCGGGTACGTCGTCACCCTGCCCGCCCAGGACCCGATCGCCAAGGCGCTGCGCCGCTTCCTGCCGGACAAGGTCCGCTACGGGATCGTCCGCTGGAAGAACGTGCTGACCCAGATGGCCTTCTACCAGCTCTCGCGCCGGGCTCCGGGCTTCACCCGCAAGCTGATCCGGCGCGGGGTGGAGCGGCAGCTGCCGGAGGGCTACGACATCGACCGCGACTTCGAACCGAAGTACAACCCCTGGGACGAGCGCGTCTGTCTGGTGCCCGGCGGCGACCTCTTCAAAGCGCTGCGCTCCGGCAGGGCCGAGGTGGTCACCGACCAGATCGAGACCTTCACCGAGAAGGGGCTGAAGCTGGCCTCGGGGCGCGAGCTGGAGGCGGACATCATCGTCACCGCGACCGGGCTCAACCTGCTGGTCTTCGGCGGGATCGAGGTCTCGGTCGACGGCGTCGAGCGGCCCTTCTCCGACCTGGTCGGCTACAAGGGCGCGATGTTCGGCGGGGTGCCCAACCTGGCGATCGCGCTCGGCTACACCAACGCCTCCTTCACCCTCAAGTGCGACCTGGTCTCCCAGTACATGTGCCGGCTGATCAACTACATGGACGCCAACGGCTACCGGGTGGCGACGCCCCGCGAGCCGGGCCCGGCCCACGCCCGCGAGCCGTTCATCGACCTCAAGTCCGGCTACGTCCTGCGCTCCATCGACCAGCTGCCAAAGCAGGGCGAAGGGCAGCCGTGGCGCGCGCACCAGAACTATGCGCTGGACATCCGCCTCTTCAACCACGGCCCGCTCGACGAGGAGATGGACTTCTCCCGCGGCCCGGCCGCCCGGCCCGCCGCGGACGAGCGAAACGACGGCGTCGCGGCCGTCGCCTAGGGGTCGGGATGGGAGTCGCCGAGGCCCCGACGCTGCGCAGCGGCCCGCTCGAGCCGGAGGAGGCCGCCGGCCTGCCGGCGCCGCCGCTGGTGCAGATGGGTGGGCTGGCCCAGCTGCTGCGCTTCAACCAGCGCCAGATCGAGTTCGTCTTCGGGGCGCGGCGGCGGCTGGGTGACGTCTTCGCCCTGCGCACGCCGGAACCGCAGCCGCTGGTCGTCACCAGCCTGCCCGAGGACGTGCGCTCGCTCTTCACCGCGAAGCCCGAGGAGGCGCCCTCGCTGGCGGCCGAGTCGCCGCTGCGGCCGATCGTCGGCCCGGACTCGGTGCTGACCTCACTCGGCGAGCGCCACATGCGCCAGCGCAAACTGCTGCTGCCGCCGTTCCACGGCGAGGCGATCAACCACTACACCGCGGCGATCGCCGAGGCCGCCGAACGGGAGATCGACAGCTGGCCTGTCGGCCGGCCCTTCGCCCTGGCTCCGCGCATGCAGGCGATCACCCTCGACGTGATCATGGCCGGCATCTTCGGGATCGACGGCGACCCGGCGCCGCGCAGCAGCGAGGGGCGGCTGCGCTCGACGATCAAGAGCCTTGTCAACCTCTCGACCAAGCCGATCGCCCAGGTCGCCGAGCTGATGAACGTCCGCCGCGAGGAGCCGGTCGGGATCACCCGCCTCGGCCGGGCGCTGCTCGACCGCCGCATGGACGCGGTGATCGCGAAGCGGCGCGGGGAGGACCTCGGCGAGCTGCACGACATCCTCTCGCTGCTGTTGCAGGCGCGCGGCGAGGACGGCGAGGCGCTGACCGACGCCGAAATCCGCGACGAGCTTCTGACTCTGGTGCTGGCCGGCCACGAGACGACCGCCAACTCGCTCGCCTGGGCCTGGGAGCGCCTGGTCCGCACCCCTGACGCGCACGAGCGCCTGGTCGAGTCGGTCCGCTCCGGCGACGGGGCGGACGCGACGGTCGAGGCGACGATCACCGAGACGATGCGCTCGCGGCCGGTGGTGCCGATCGTCGGCCGGCGGGTCAAGCTGCCCTGGCGCATCGGCGAGTACGCGGTGCCGGCGGACACCCCGGTCCTGGTCAGCATTCTGCTCCTCCACCACCGCGAGGATCTCTACCCGGAGCCTTACGCCTTCCAGCCCGAGCGCTGGGTCGACCGCAAGCCCGGCACCTACGAGTGGCTCCCCTTCGGCGGTGGCATCCGCCGCTGCCTCGGCGCGGCGCTGGCGATGGCCGAGCAGCGGGTCGTCCTCGAGACGATGGCCCGCCGCCTCGACCTCGAAGCCGCCGACCCCGAGCCCGAGCGCGCCCTGCACCGCAACGTGACGATGATCCCCCGCCACGGCGCCCGCGTCGTCATCCGTTCCCGCCGCGCCTGAGCCCGGTCAGCGACCGCCGCGCTGTTCTTCTTCCCAGGCCTGGGAGATGGCGATCCGCTGCATGATCGTCGGGTGGTTTTCGAACAGGCCGTAGACCCAGGCTGGCGGGTCGGGGTCGCCGAGGCTCTTCTTGGCGAGGTTCTGCATCAGGGAGCGGTCGGTCTCCGGTTCGCGGGTTGCGTTGAGGGCGGCCCAGTCGGCCGCGGCCTCTTCCCGGCGGTAGGCGGTGTTGAGCAGCGGCGCCGCCAATAGTTGGGCGGCGACAAGGACGAGCAGGGCGACCGGCACCGCCTCGGGCCGGGCGAGGCCGCCGCGCCGCCGGGTCAGTAGCGCGATCAGGCCCAGCGCGGGGATCAGGAAGACCGCCATCCAGCCGACCCGCTTGAGCGGGTCGTCGTGGGCGAGGTGGCCGATCTCGTGCGCGAGCACGATCCGCACTTCCTCCGGGCTGAAGTCGTCGTTGCGCAGGAGGGTGTCCCAGAGGACCACGGTCCGGCTCGGGCCCAGGCCGGTGGCCTCGGCGTTCGGCGCGTCGGTGAAGCGGTGCACGTCCTGGACCCGGAGCTGCGCTTGCGGCGCGTCCTCGATCCGCTCCAGCGCCCGCGCTTCGGCGGCGAGGCGCGGGTCGTCGACCTTCGAGGTGTTCGGGATCAGGTACGGGCTGACGAAGACGAAGGCCAGCGCCAGGGCGGCGAAGGCGGGTGCGGCGACCAGCCACCACCAGCGCCGCATCGTTCCCGCCAGTCCCATCATCACCGCGAAGCCGAGGCAGACGAAGACGAACTGCGAGCCGAGCGAGAGGAAGCTGTTTACCAGGTGGGGGACGTAGTCCTGGTGGGAGACGTCGTAGCGCCGCTGCCACCACAGCGCCGCCAGGTCGAAGGGGACCTGGGTGAGCCAGACGACCGCGAAGCCGAGCATTGCCAGCAGCAGGCCGGTGCCGACCCTGCCCGCCGCCGACTCGCGCGCCAACCGGTGGCCGCTGCGCGCGTAGAAGGCGAGGGCGGCGATCACCACGGCGCTGCCCAGCAGCGAGAGGATGACCAGGAAGCGCTCGTAGGTGGCGCTGCGGTCGAGGAACGAGTCGCCGAAGTAGCTGTGGGGGTCGAGCTGGGGGAGGTTCGTGGTTGGCAGCTCGGTCGAGGCCCAGAGCGCGTGCGCTCCCCAGGCCCAGGCCGCGGCGACCGCGAGCACCGCCAGCGCCGTCGCCCACTGCCGGGGCGTCGTCATCGGCCGACTTCGTGGCAGGGGCCGCTGTAGGGGTAGGCGCCGGTCAGCAGCAGGACGTAGCCGTAGGTCTGGGAGCTGTAGCGCAGGGCGAGGGCGCCGAGGTTGCGCAGGCCGAGCGGCATCTGGCCGGTGAAGAGGCCGGCGAACCAGCCGAGCACGGCGACGACCAGCAGGGCCTGGGAGAAGACGCCGGCCAGCAGCAGCGCCGGGAAGGCGAGGACGAGGCGGAAGAAGGCGGCCCAGCGGTTCTGTCGCGCGCGCTCGGCGACGTGCAGTTCGACCGGGTAGGAGCCGGCGGCGCCGACGAAGCCCGGGAACGGGTTGGCGACCAGGTAGAGGAAGGCGAGGACGTGCGCCTGGTAGCGGAGGTAGCGGGCGAGGAAGCGGTGCGCCCACTGCGGCGGGATGCCGGTGAAGAGGACCGCGAACCAGTTGACGATCGCGACGAGCAGGGCGAGGACGCCCCAGAGCGAGAGCCAGACGAGGTGGGGGACGGCGAGCGCAAGCCGGAAGAAGACGGTGAGGCGGCTGCGGCGCGTCCCGTCGCTCACCTCCAGCCGGATCGGGTCCGATCGGGTCGGCAGCGGGCCGATCGCGGTCAGCGGGTCGCTGTCGGGGTACTCGTCGCTGACCAGCAGCAGGTATCCCCAGGCCTGGGCGCCGTAGGAGAGCGCGTAGGCGATCAGATCGCGCAGGCCGCGGTCCATCCGCGCTCGCGCCAGCGCGTAGAACCAGGCGAGCAGCGCCGCGGTGCCGAGCAGGCCGCCGAAGCCGGGGCTTTCGCTGGACCAGACAAGGTCCCAGGCGCTGCCGGAGCCGACCAGGGCGCTGAGCAGGAGCAGCGCCGGCAGGGCGAGGACCAGCCGGAAGAAGACCGTCCAGCGGTTCTGGGGGACCGGCGGCTCGATCTCGACGTCGACCGGGTAGCCGGGCTTGCCGTCGAAGGCGGGGAGGGGCTCGGCGGCGAGGTTGAGGTAGGCGAAGGTGTGGGTGGCGAAGCGGACGAAGCGGGCGAGGAAGTTGTGCAGGGGCGCCGGCGGGCGGCCTTCGAACAGGGTCGCGACCCAGTTGACGAAGGCGACGAAGAAGGCCGCGACCGCCCAGACGGCGAGCCAGATCAGAAACGGCAGGGCGAAGATCCCGCGGAAGAAGACGGTGCCGCGGCTGCGCTCGAGGTTGTCGCTGAGGACCAGCCTCACTGGCCGAGCGGCCGCAGCCGGTGGCCGCAGAAGCGGCAGACGTTTGCCTGGGCCTGGATCCACTCGGCGCATTCCGGGCACTGGACCCGCTGCTCGGTCGGGGGCGGGGGAGGTTGGGACGGCGGTGGCGCCGCGGCGGGGTGCGGCTGCAGCTGGGTGAACTGCGGGGCCGGCGGGGGGTAGGAGTGGTGCTGCGCGGTCGGGGGCGGGTAGGGCGGCGCCGGCGGGTACTGCGCGTACTGTGGCGTCTGGCCCACCTGCGCGAACGCGTCGGCGCCGACCTCGTCGAAGCGCTCGGTCACCCGCGAGACGACGAGGATCGCCAGCACCACGCCGACGATCGAGGCGATGTTGCCGAGGATCTCCGCCGTCGTCCCGTCCTTGACCTGTGAGATGCCGTGGCTGAGTTCGTTGAAGGTGAAGAGGTTGTTGAAGCCGGACTCGATCGTGGTCTGCCCGTAATAGAGGACCAGGCCCTGATCAGGAACAGGGCCCACCACCAGTGCACCAGCGCCGGGACCGGCACCGACTTCCAGCCGCTGTTGATGTCGGTTCCCCGCTCGCTGCCGCGCCAGATGTCGTTCGCCATCTGCTTCGGCCGGACCAGGCTGAGGATGGGGACGAACCACGACCCGACCGCCCAGCCGTTGCCGTAGCGCATCTCCTGCACCCCGAGCCGGCGCATGTTCTTGTAGGCCTGGAAGAACCAGGTGATGAAGACACCCGCGGCGATCAGCAGCAGCACGGCCTGGAAGCCGACCCAGCGGGAATAGACGTCGTACTTGGCGATGATGTCGCCGCCGTCCGTGACCGTCGAGCGCAGGCTCATGGCGGAGGCGAGCCGCAGCACGCTCAGCAGGGCCATCAGCCCGAGGCTGACATAGACCCCCCAGGCCCAGCCGCTCAGGTCCCGCGGCGGATCCGCGGGATCGACGACCCGGTGGGTCGCATGCCCGAATTCATGCCCGGCCACCTGCACGCCCGCCCTATCGGCACCAAGCCACAACTCCATTAGTTCGGAAACCGTCGATGATTCTGGCTAATGGCTAGACGAATCCTGACCTTGCTGGTCGCAGTCCTCGCCCTCGCGGCCCCTGCCGGCGCCGAGGCGCATGTCCGGGTGCAACCCGAGGAAGCGGCGGCGGGCGCCTACACGGTGCTCAGTGTGAACGTCCCGAACGAGAGCGCCGACCGCGCGACGACCAGGGTCGAAGTCAGGTTCCCCCCGGGCTTTGCTTACGCCCTCTCCCGGCCGGTGGCAGGTTGGTCCGTGGGCGTGCAGACGACGAAAGCCGCTAGGTCGGAGCTCACCGGGCAGACGGTTCCAGCGCATGTCGAGCGGGTTGTCTGGAGTGCCCGGGATCGTCGGGCCGCGATCGAGCCGGGACAGTTCGAGGACTTCCCGATCGCGGTGCAGATGCCGGGGCAGGTGGGCGAGACGCTGACGTTCAAGGCGCTGCAGACCTACGAGGGTGGGGAAGTGGTGCGCTGGGTCGGTGGCCCGGGCTCGCAGGAGCCGGCGCCGCGGGTCCTCGTCACCGCCCCTGCCGAAGGGCAAGGCGCCGCGGCGAGCGAAGGCACGTCCGCCGAGGGGGATTCGGGCGGCGGCAGCGATGGTCTCGCCATCGCGGCGCTGATCGTCGCCATACTCGCCCTGGCGGCAGCGGGCGCGGCGCTGGCCGGCGCAGTGCGAGTAAGACGGGCAACCGGGAAAACCGACGAAGGGAACCAGATGGCGACTCAGACCAAGCTCATAAGCGGCACCGACTTCATCACCGTGGCGACGCAGGACTACGAGCGGGCCGCCAAGTTCTATGGCGAGACGCTGGGCCTCGAGTTCTCGAAGCGGTGGGGGAGCATGCCCGCGGGCGAGTTCGAGACGGGGAACCTGACGATCGCCGTGATGCAGGTGGACGCCTTCAACATCGAGTTCCGCCCCAACAACCTTCCGATCGAGTTCCACGTCGACGACTTCGAGGCCGCCAAGGCCGAGCTGGAATCCCGCGGCATCGAGTTCAAAGGCGACACCCTCGATTCCGGCGTCTGCCACCAGGCCTTCTTCAACGATCCCGACGGCAACGCCCTGGCCATCCACCATCGATACGCGCCAGCCGACCCCGCAAGCTAAATTTGCATCCAACGCGGTTCGAAGGTCCCACGGGCGAGCTTCAGACGATTTCCACCAGGAACGGGGGCGCGCCGTCCTTGCCGAGCAGGGGAGGCAGCGCCAGCCGGGCGCATTCGACGTTCTCGGGGTCGGCGTCGTCGCACCCCGGCTGGTCGGGGTCGACGAAGACGAAGACATGTGTGTGGCCATCGGTGAGCTTGTATTCCGCCGCCGCCGTGGTCCCCAGGCCGCAGCTGCCGCCGCCTTCCGGGTAGCCGACGGGGATCGTGCCCAGCTCCTGGTATTTACCTCCGGCGGTCAGGTCCAACATGTGGGTCGTCACGGTGCCGCCCCGCGGATGCGTCTCCCACTGTTCGTTGCAGTTGCAGACGAGGAGCCGCGAAAACGCCGCCGGTTGTGCCGACCCCGCTTTTGGCTCGGGGGCCGGGGCGGGAATCACTTTCACCGGTTGCACCGCGCGCGAGCTCCTGCCCCGCCGGCCGACGGACTCCACGTACCACGTGTAGCTCGGCCCGACCTCGAGTTCGGGGACCCTGCTCCAGTCCATGCTCGGCTGGAGAACGTGGGGGGCGTTGACGAGCGTTCTGCCGGTCGCGGGCTCAATCAGGCCGAACGAGTAGCTGAGCGCCTCATAGGGACCGCCGGCATCGGGGTCTTTCCAGGTGAAGGTCGGTCGGGTCAGGGTGGTTGTGGGTTTGGGCTCCAGCAGGACCGGCATGGTCGGAGGCCGTCGCCGCAGCACCCGCGACTCGCTCGAACCGGGTTCGCCGCAGAGCTGCGCGGTCACCGTCAGCAGTTCCTCCTCGGTCAGGCTCCGGCCGGCGACTCCGATCTGGGCCCAACCGTCCATCCTCGACCAGCCCCTGCCGATCCAGCGCCGTCCCGATCCACTGCCCGCGAACAGGTTGACCTCGGCGCCGTTGACGCCGACGTCTTCGCCGGCAGCGTCTTTCGCCGAGCACCAGGCCCAGACGATCCTGTCGCCGGCGAACACGTAGTCCAGTACGACGCCCGCTTCGGCCGCTCCCTGGACCGGCACGCGGTCGCCCTCGCGCAAGCGTTGCGGCAGGCAGCCGATCTGGACCACGCGCAGCTCGTCACCGGGCTGGATCAGGACGTCGAACCAGAGCGGCGGGGGCTCGATCACCGTCCGCGATGGACCGGCCTGACCGCCCAGCTGATCTGACCAGATCGAGACCGAGGCGGTGAAGATCAGGTTGTCGGCAGTGAGGCCGTCCGCGCACTCCTGAACCGGCTCGAGGATCCGAGGCTTGCCGTCGATGTCCTCGTAGACGGTTTCGACCGGCACCGGGATCGAGCGCGGACTCTCCGGAGTGCCGCAGGGAGCCTGGGTCGCCGCCACCTCGCTCCCGTTGGTGAAGCCGGTTGCGATCGGGATCACGTCGGGTTCCGAGAGCCCCGCTCGGTGCGTGAGCTCGTCGCGACGGGCGAACGAGCCCTGTCCCGGCTTGCGCTCGTAGACCCGGATCAACGCGCCCGGCCGGTAGCCGGTGACGACGATCTCCGTCGCGCTGGGGCAGATGCCGCGCCACAGCGTCGGTTGGGTCGGCGTTTTGGGCGGTCCGACGGTATGCACCAGCCTCCCTGCCGGATTGGTCCGCTGACCGGTTGCCGGGAATTCCTGCCAGATCACCAGCTGGTCCCCCTTCTCCAGGCCACCACCGCCCGGCGCCGGGATGAGGAAACCGCGAGTCGGCACCACCACTCTGCCGACCACGGAGCGGCGGCGCGACTCGTGACCGTTGACCTCGACCACGACGGTGGCCCCGGGGACGATGTTGCCGAGCTTGACTCCGCGGTCGCAGGGCTCGGGCACCAGCTCGAAGACCGGCGTCGGCAGGTTCCCGTCCCTTCCGTCCTCGCCGGTCCAGCGGGCAATCGGCGCCGGCGCCTTCCAGCCCGCGGCCGTCCCCCCGAGCTGCTGTATGACCCACAGCTCGTCGCCCGCCTGCAACGGATCCGGCGTCGGCGCGACCACCTCGAAGTCGTCCGCCTCGGTGATCTCCTGGATCCCCCTGTTTGGAATCGACACGATCACCTCCGACCCGGGGTAGATGCCGCGGACCAACAGCGCTTCGACCCCGGCGACGGGAAAGGTGATCACTTTTGGCTTGCCGAGGTGGGAGGGAGGCCCGATCACGGTTATCGGCTTGGTTGAGGGTTTGCTGGACAGCACGCCGACGGTCTGCTTCGCGGTCACCTGCTGGCCCGCTTTGAGGAGAACGTCAAGTTCGATCACGGCGTGGGTGGAGCCGCTGGAGTCGAGACCGGCGAGGCCACCGGAGGCGACTGGGCCCTTGCCAACCCGTTTGCCGTTCGCGTAGACGGTCACATCGGCCGCCGGGTCGACGCCGACCACCGTGACCTTGCGCATCAGCTCGGTCAGCGGTCCCTTGATCCTGGGCGGGAGGGGTGCGGCCATCGCGGGCTCCTTTGGACTGGGCTGTATCGAATTAAACTTAAGAATTCCTATCTAATCGTCCCTGTCGAATCAACTTCTCGGCCGGATGGGTGGCTCGAACAGCACCCGGGTTGCCGAGGCGACCTTCGGCGCGCAGCGCCAGTAGCGGCGGGCTGCGGTAAATTCGAGGGGGCGCGGTGGCAGTAGCTCAGTTGGTAGAGCTCCGGCTTGTGGTGCCGGCGGTCGCGGGTTCGAATCCCGTCTGCCACCCTCAGCGAGAAGCCTGCTTGAGATTGCGCCGATGCGCTGGATTGGCGGGATTTCGATCGTACGGCCCTGGCTTCTCGTGCTGACAAAAGCTTCCGACCGATGGCCATGATCGGATGCGGGAATGACCAAAGGGCGGAAGAGGTCGCGACCGAAGCGGGGGCGGAGGATCGTCGCTAAAGGGACCCCTGTGCGCTGGGAGGTTGCGTGGCATCCCAAGGCTCTTGACGAAAAGAACGCGATCGAGGACGTCGCCGAGCGCGTGGCAATCGTGCACGTGATCGAGAAGCTGCAAGTCGATGGCCCGGCTCTGCGGAGCCCGCATCAGAGCGCCGTCATGGGCGAGGAAGGCTCTGGTTTGCGAGAGCTGCGCCCCCGGCGCGGAAGAAGTCGATGGCGACCGATCTATCGGCGGATGGAGGAGGGGTTGTTCGCTGTTTTCGCCGTGGGTCCGGAGGCGGAAATCGACAAGGCCGGCTATGCCAAGGCCGTGCGTCTGGCGAGGCAGAGACTCAAGCGACTGGAAAAAGGCAAGGCGAGGGAGTAGCCTGAATGGCAATTACAAGCTTGTTATCGGAGATTTCGAGGGTCGAGCATGACTGATCAACTCATAACCAGTGATGACGTTCTCGCAGAGGAGTTGCGCGACCCCGTCTTTCGCGCGGAGTGGGAGCGGACGGCCCTGGCCCGCTGGCTCGCGGTCGAGGTCGCCCACTACCGGGCCGAGCACGGCCTCTCCCAGCGGCGGTTGGCAGAGCGGCTCGGCGTCCACCAGTCCGATGTCGCCCGCATGGAGACCGGCGAGCACACGCCCAGTCTCGAGCGCCTGGTCAGGGTTGCCAGCGGCCTGGACATCGAGCTGATGATCGACATCCGCCCCGAGAAGAAGAAGGCCCAGCTACCAAAGAAGCGAGCGCTCGACGCGGGGTCATTCGCCCTGGGCGGCTGCCAGGTCATCCTCGCCACCGCGTAAAGCTCGACTTCAGACTGAGGTTCTGGTGGCTCGCTGGGCGAGTTCTGCGCATTGCGCCCCGAGCACAAGACTCTTGCCCACGCGGTTCGCTTTTTGGTCCGCTCCTGAACTGCAGCGAGTGAGCCATGTCCGGTGTACGGTGGCCACCTATGGAGACGGTTCTGGTCAGTGGCGGGTCGGGGTTTCTTGGGGGGCGATGCGTGGTCGAGCTGCTGCGGCGTGGCTATGCGGTGCGGACGACTGTGCGCGACCTTGGCAAGGAGGAGGGAGTGCGGGCGCGGGTTGGGTCTGAGGTGGACGCCGGCGACCGGCTCACGGTGCTGGCGGCGGATCTCCGCTCCGACGACGGCTGGGCGGAGGCGGTCGAGGGTTGCGATTACGTGCTTCATGTCGCCTCGCCGTTTCCAGCGGCCCAGCCGAAGGATCCCGATGAGCTGATCGTGCCGGCGCGGGAGGGGACGCTGCGGGTGTTGCGGGCGGCTCTCGATGCCGGGGTGCGCCGGGTGGTCGTCACCTCCTCAGTGGCGGCGGTGCGGGGCAGTGCCGGCTCGGCTTCGGTGCCGCTCACCGAGGCGGACTGGTCCGACCCCGACGACTTGAAGCTGACGCCTTATGCCCGGTCGAAGACGATCGCCGAGCTGGCCGCCTGGGACCTGGTTCGGGAGCGAGGGGAAGAGGAGAAGCTGGCGGTGGTCAACCCCGGTGCGATCCTCGGGCCGGTCCTCGGCGGCGAGAGCTCCAGCTCCCTGGCTCTTGTCGAGCGGCTGCTGAAGGGGATGCCGGGGACGCCGCGGATCGGCTTCAGCCTCGTCGACGTGCGCGACGTCGCCGCGCTGCACCTCCTCGCGATGACCGCTCCCGAGGCGGGCGGCGAGCGCTACCTGGCGGTCACCCGGTTCCAGTGGATGGCCGATGTCGCCAAGGTCCTGCGCGAGCGCCTTGGGCCGGAGGCGGCGAAGGTGCCGAAGCGCTCCGTTCCCAACTTCCTGGTGCGGGGGATGGCGCTGTTCGACCCCGCCGCGCGCTCGGTCGTCGGTCAGCTCGGCCAGCGGGTCGAGCTCTCCAACGCCAAGGCGAAGGCGCTGGGCTGGGAGCCGCGCCCGGTCGAGGAGACGATCGTCGACTGCGGCAGGAGCCTGGCCCGATGAGGATGCGCGCCGCGGTGCTGGAGGAGTTCGGGGAGCCGCTTGCGGTGCAGGAGGTCGAGCTGGCCGAGCCGCGGGCCGGGGAGGTGCTGGTTCGGCTGCACGCCTGCGGCGTCTGTCACACCGACCTCTACAGCGCCTCCGGCGCCGACCCGTCCGGCTACGCGCCGGCCGTGCTCGGGCACGAGGGCGCCGGCGTCGTCGAGGCGGTCGGGCCGGACGTCGCCGCGCTGGCGGTGGGCGACCACGTCGTCACCCTCTTCTCGCCCCAGTGCCGCGAGTGCATCCACTGCCTCGACCCGCGCACCAACCTCTGTCTGGCGATCCGCGAGGAGCAGAACAAGGGGCACCTGCCCGACGGAACGACGCGAATCTCCCGCGACGGCGAGGAGATCCGCAGCTTCATGGGCTGCTCGACCTTCGCCGAGTACACGGTGATGCCGGAGATCGCGCTGGCGAAGGTCAGCTCGGAGGCGCCGTTCGAGCACGCCTGTCTCTTCGCCTGCGGGCTCTCGACCGGGCTCGGCGCCGCGATCAACACCGCCGCCGTGCGGCCCGGCAGCAGCTGCGTCGTCTTCGGCGCCGGCATGGTCGGCCTCGGCGCGGTCGCCGGCTGCCGCCTGCAGGGCGCCGAGCGGATCATCTGCGTCGACCTCTCGCCGCAGCGGCTGGAGCTGGCCCGCGGCCAGGGCGCGACCGACCTGCTCGAAGGCGGGGAGGGGACGGTCGAGCGGATCCTCGAGTTGACCGACGGCTTCGGCGCCGACTACACCTTCGAGGCGACTGGCAACGTCGCCGTGATGCGCCAGGCGGTCGAGGCGGCGCGGATGGGGTGGGGGCTCTGCACCGTCGCCGGGGTCGCCGGCAAGGGGGAGACCCTCGACGTCGTCCCGCGCCTGCTGATCACCGGCCGCCGCATCGCCGGCTCCTCGTTCGGCGGCGTCAAGGGCCGCGACCAGGTCCCGGTCTTGGTCGATCGCTACCTGGCGGGGGAGATCGACCTCTCGCCGTTCGTCTCCCACCGGCTCGGCCTCGACGACGTCAACCACGCCTTCGAGCTGATGGAGGCCCAGGACGGGATCCGCAGCGTCATCGAGTTCGCTTAGGCCCGCTTGGGCGCGCCGGTCGTTACCGAATTCAGTCCTTGACGACCACCGGGCCAGGTGAAACTCTGCCCAGGTTGTGAATCCAGTCACCAGCCGCCTTGCCACCGTTCTCGCGATTGCCCTGGTCGCGGCGCTGGCGCTGGTCGGCAGCGCGCAGGCCGCGCTCTCGGTCACCCCGACCCGGACCTTCGGGATGGGCTCGCTCCACGCGCAGGCTTCCGACGGCACCTTCTGGACGACGCCTGGCGGCACCAGCAACACGGCGAGCTTTTCCCACTTCGACGACGAAGGCAACAACCTCGGCGATGGGTTCTCGGTCGCCCGCAACAACTACTTCCCGCTGGGGATCGGGACCTATGGCGGCTGGGTCTACGTGACGGTCAGCAGCAGCGGCTACGCGCAGCGCATCCTCGCCTACCAGGTGAACAGCACCGATCCGTTGCACGACATCGTCAGCTCCGACGAAGAAACGGGCGAGCGGACGGGCCTCAACCAGGCGATGCTGCGGGTCTTCCCCAGCGGCGACGGCGCCCTGGCGCTCGGCCAGGAAAACAAAGTCGGGACGTTCAACGCCGCCAGCCTGGTGAAAGACCACCCCTTCTACCCGCAGGCGTTCCACGGGGCGGGGATCAACCAGAACTTCACCAAAGAACCGCCGTTCGGCCTCGAAAGCTGCGTGATCGGGACCGAAGGCCCGCCGGTCGGGGGCGAACCGACTCCGTGCGGGACGAATTTCGGCCGCAACGAAGCGCAGGGAGGACACGACACCGTCGAATACCCCAACGACATCGCCTTCGGCCTCGGCGGCCTCTACATCTCCGAGCGAGAAGGCGATCGGATCAGCCACTACAACACGGTCGCCAACCCCGGCGCCACTCTCGACCTGCGGTTCGGTATCGGGCCGGGCAGCGGGGCGGGCCAGCTCGACACTCCCGCTTCGATAGTGCGACAGCCGAGCACCGGCAACCTCTACGTCAGCGAGGAAGGAAACCGGCGGATCTCGGTATTCAACGCGGGCGGCAACTTCATCGGCGCCTTCGGCTACGGGGTCCTGAACGGGGCCGACGAGATGCAGGTCTGCGGGATCGAAATCGGCCCCTGCCAGGCCGGCGTCTCCTACCTCGCCGACTCGCGGTCCTATTTCACCCGGCTCAATTTTGCGCCCAACGGCGACTTCTACGCCTACATGCCGCTCCGCGGGCAGATCCAGGTGTTCGGGACGGGCGATGTCCCGGGCGGCGGCGGCTCGTCTGGCGGGTCCGGCGGAGGCGGGTCCGGTGCGGCGCCGAGCGGCCCGCTGCCCGCGAAGAAGGACCCGGACAAAGTCCGGATCAAAGCGAAACCGTTGCAGGTCGTGAAAGGGAAGAAGACGAAGCTGACCGCGATCGTCAACCCGCCCGGCGCCTGCCAGCAGCGCCTCGTCCTCTTCCAGGAAAAAGAGGCGCGCTCCTGGAACAACCTCGGCAAAGCGCTGAAGCCGGGTAAAGGCTGCACCGCCTCCAAGCTGGTCAAGGTGACCGCGAAGAGCGTCTTCCGCGCGGTTCTGATCGGCGGCTCGAACCACGCGACGCTCGGCTACTCGCCCAACCTCACGGTCAAGCTGAAATAGGAGTGGTTAAGGGCGGGCGCGGCTGGAGCGCCTGCCAAGCCAGCATCCCAGCGAGGCCAGCAGTGCGCCCGCGATCGCGTCGATGACGATCAGGAGCGGGGGGAAGCTGCCGAGGGAGACCTTGGCGTCGGTGCCGGCCAGCTGATGGGCGGCGAGGATGCCGAGGCCGAACATCGCTCCGGCGAGGGCGCCGCGGCCGGCGGCCTCCTTGACCTCGGCGTGCTCGAGGCCCGACAGTACGGCGGCGATGGTGGCGACGGCGAGGAGGATCCAGTACCAGGTCGCCGAGTTGCCGAGGACGATGCCGACGACCGCGCCGAAGAAGAGGGGGATGAAGATCGCGAGCCAGGCCTGGGTGTTCTCGGAACGCTCGCGAAAGGGGGTCGGCTTGGGCACTAGGCCCACCGTATCCCCTTCATCACCAGGTTTGAAAAGTCTGTGTTGCGTGGTACAAGTACCCAATCTTAGGTAGAGGCGGAGAGGTCGATGGCCGGCGAGGCCTGCGTGGGGCGCTGATGTGGGTGGCGCTTGGGTGCGGTCTGCTCGCCTTGCTGCTCGCTCCCGGGCCCGCCGCCGCGGAACCGTCTTTCGATGCGCGCGGCAGCGTCGAACAGGTCTACGCGACCGGCCTGCCCCCTGGCGCCCAGGTGTCTCTCTATGACAGCGGAGGCACCGCGATCGCCACCAAGGAAGCGAACGAGCTCGGCGGGGTCCTCTTCCGCGAAGTGGCGCCCGGCTCTGGCTACAGAGTCGGCCTGACGGCCAACGGGCCGGAATCGGCTCCCCTGCAGGTGCTCACGACCCAGTCGGCGCCGCCCAGCTCCGCCATCTACGGCCAGTCGATCCCGTCGAGCGGCTACGGGTACCTGACGACCCGCGACGGGACCAAGCTGGCGATCGACGTCCACCCGCCGCAGGACGTGACGCACGTCCTTCCCGGAGTCGAACTGCCGCCGTTGCCGAGCGGCCCGACGCCGACCCTGATCGAGTACTCCGGCTACGGGTACGCCGACCCGGCCGGGCCGGAGAGCGGGATCTCACTGCTCGCCAACCTGATGGGCTTCACGGTGGTCGACGTCAACATGCGCGGCACCGGTTGCTCGGGCGGCGCCTTCGACTTCTTCGAGCCGCTGCAGAACCTCGACGGCTACGACGTCGTCGAGACGGTCGCGGCCCAACCCTGGGCCCTGCACCACGAGGTCGGGATGATGGGGATCTCCTACGGCGGGATCAGCCAGCTCTTCACCGCCGCCACCCGGCCGCCGAGCCTGGCCGCGATCTCGCCGCTGTCGGTGATCGACAACACCCAGACGACGCTGTATCCGGGCGGCATCCTCAACACCGGGTTCGCCCTCGCCTGGGCCGAAGAACGAGTCCACGACGCCGAAGCGGCCTCCGCGACCAGCGGCCAGGAATGGGCGAACAAACGCATCCAGGAGGGCGACGGGACCTGCGCGGCCAACCAGGCGCTGCACCCCGAGGCGGTCGACCTGCTGAAAAAGATCGAAGAAAACGACCACTACAAGCCCGAGGTCGCCGACCCGCTCTCTCCCATCACCTTCGTCGACAAGATCGACGTACCGACCTTCATGGCCTGCCAGTGGACCGACGAGCAGACCGGCGGACACTGCCCGGCCCTTGTCAAGCACTTCACCGGCACGAAAAAGAAGTGGTTCACCTTCACCAACGGCACCCACGTCGACTCGCTCGACCCGGCGACCTTCAACCGCTGGTTCGACTTCCTCCAGATCTACGTCGCGAAACGGCCGCCGATCCTCGCCTCGGCTGCGATCAAGGCCGCCGCGCCGCTGATCTACCAGGAAGCGATGGGGATACCCGGCGTGACGCTACCGCTCGACCCGATCCAGCTGCAGCCGACCCTCGGGCTGGCGCAGGCCGCCTTCGAGAACCAGAAGCAGGTCCGGGTCCTGTTCGACAACGGCGCCGGCGGTCTCTCGCCCGGCCGGCCCTATCCCGGCTTCGAGAAGTCCTTCGACGGACTGCCGGTTCCCGGCACCCAGGCCAAAGCCTGGTACCTCTCGCCTGGGGGGAGTCTGAGCAGCAGCCCACCCGCCGCCGCGAGCGCCGATGAATTCACCTGGGACGCCGACGCCCTGCCGCGGACCGACTTCAGCGGCGACACCGCTGCCGGCACCGGTGGCCTCTGGACCGCCTTGCCCGAATACAACTGGGCCCAGAGCCCGCCGGGGAGCGCCGTCTCCTACACCACCGCGCCGCTCACCGCGAACACCGCGGTCATCGGGGCCGGGGCGGTGAACGTCTGGGTCCGCTCCTCGACCCCCGATGTCGACCTGCAGGCGACGATCAGCGAGGTCAGGCCCGACGGCAAGGAGACCTTCGTCCAGAACGGCTGGGTCCGGGGCAGCGCCCGCAAGCTCGACGCTGAAAAGAGCACCGCGCTGGAGCCGGTGCTGAGCCTGCGAGAAGCCGACGACTCACCAATGCCGCCCGACCAGTTCGTGCCGGTCACGATCCCGCTCTATTACGAGGGGCACGCGTATCGCACCGGCTCGCGGATCCGGGTGACGATCGCCGCCCCCAACGGCACCCAACCGATCTGGGACTTCGACCACACCGTGCCGGAAGGCACCGCACAGGTCGCGATCGCCTACGGCGCGAGCACGCCCTCGAACCTCCTGCTGCCCGTCGTGCCCGGAGTGAGCGTGCCGACCGGCCTGCCTCCCTGTCCCGGCCTGCGGGGCGAGCCCTGCCGTTCCTACGAACCCTTCGTGAACCAGCCGGCTGCGCCCTGAGCGCTAACGGCGCTCCTCGCGGAACATCTTCAGGGCGAAGGCGCCGGCGGGGTGAGCGCGGAAGTCGTTGACCTTGGCGGCCATCGCCGGCGGGAGCTCGTCGGGCTGAGGGAGGGGGACGCCGTACTCGGGTGGCATCAGCAGCGGTGCCGATAGTGAGGCGAAGGTGAGGTCGGCGGCGGTGAAACGCTCGCCGCAGAGGTAGGGACGACCGTCGCCGATCCGCTCGGCGACGGTGTCGAAGACCGCGCGCACTTCCGCCGCGGATCGTTCGGCACTCGCCGGGGTGATGTCTAGGTAGCGGTCGATGATCTGGGTGACGAGCGGGTAGGCCAGCGGCAGCCCGCGGCGCTGCCAGGCGGGTACCCCGGTGCAGGCGTAGGCGACCGCAAGGTCGCGCCGGCCGCGCATTTTGAAGTACATCCACCTGCGTCCCTCGGGTCCGAGGACCGCGTCGAAGTCGCGCTGCAGCGCTCGGACCTCGGCAGCGGCGTCAGGGTCGTCGGGAAACAGGGCGCGATCGGGCGGGGCCTGCGCGGATGCTGCCTCGACGATCTCCTCCGACTCGGCGAAGACCCGATTGCCCCAGACCAGCACGGGCGCGGTTTTCTTCCCGCCGGCGCGGGCGACGGGGATCCAGTGCAGCACCTGCAGGTGCGCCCGCTCCCTGTAGGCGATGCCGGCCCGGTCCAGCGCCCAGCGCGCCTTCTCGCAGTAGTGGCTGATCGGGATCGTGATCAACACCGGGGCCTCAGCCATCAGGACAGTGTGTCCTACCCGGGCGAGCGGGTCTACTATCGACCGGATGCCATTCGGTATGCGGGCTCTGATCTCCGGGTTGTCGGTTCTCTTTGCACTCGCTTTTCCGGCGGGTGCCGCTGCCGGGGGACCCGCTCATACTTCGATCGGCTTCGAGCCGATTCCACTTTCGGTGGCGGCCGACGGAGCCGGTCATGTGTATCTCTCGGATCCACTGATCAGCAGATCGATTCAGCAGTACTCCAGCGACGGCAAGTTGCTGGCGAACCTGGGCGACTTCTCCGCGTCCGGCAATCCCTTCCAGCCCCGCTATGTCACTACCGACGCTGCGGGCACCGTCTACGTCTACGACGGCATCGGCGGGAAGATCTCGGTGCTGGGTCCCGGGGGCGAGACGGTTCGCAGCTGGAAAGCCACCGGCGGCCGGGACGTCGCGGTCGGCCCCGACGGGACCGTCTACCTGGCGACCTCCCACGAAATCCTCCACTTCTCCGCCGATGGAGCCCTGTTGGGCAAATGGGGCGCGAGCGGCGGTGGCGACGGGCAGTTCGGTGAAGTCTGGGGAATCGACGTCAGCCCCTCCGGCCTCGTCAACGTCGCCGACACCTACGGCAACCGGGTCCAGGTCTTCACGGCCGACGGCGCCTTCGTCACCAAGTGGGGCAGCTACGGGTCCGGTCCCGGGCAGTTCGTCTACGACTACGGGATCGCCAGCAACGCCGCCGGCGAGGTGTACGTGGTCGACACCCCCAACGACCGGGTCCAGAGGTTCAGCGCCGCCGGTGTCCTGCTCGGCTCCTGGGGCAAGCCCGGCAAGGCCCACGGGCGCTTCCTCACTCCGACCTCGATTGCCACCGACCCGGCCGGGTTCGTCTACGTCGCCGACCGGGCCGAACCGTACCCATACGAAAGCCGCGCCCGGGTGCAGAAATTCACCGGCGACGGCCAGTTCGTCACCCAGTGGTACGACCGGCCCCCGCTGATCGCGCCGGGCCGCCCGCGTCTCTCCGCCACGGTCAGGGGACGCACGGCGAAGCGCGTCGCGACCTTCCGCTTCCACTCTCACCTGAAAGGCGTCCGCTACGCCTGCCGGCTGAGCGGCGCACAGGTGGCGCCGGGGCTGCGCTCGTGGCGCCGCTGCACCTCGCCGCAGCGCTACACCCACCTGCGGCCCGGTCGCAAGACCTTCCACGTGCGCGCCATCAAAGGGACCGGCGTCGGCCCCGAGTCCAAGCGCTCCTGGCTGATCGTCGCCGGCGGCTGAGCCGCTTCGAGCTAGGATCGCGGTCGATGCACGCCGACCCCGACGCCCTGCCGTTCGTCGACGAGCACGGCGTCGAGATCGCGGCGACGCCCGAGGTCGTCTGGGAGTCGCTCTGCCGGGTCGCCGACGGTTCTTTCTCCTCGCCGGCCACCGGCCGCGTTGCTCGCCTGCTCGGCTGCGAGCAGACCGCCGGGTCGGGACCGCGGCCGCTCGAGGAGGGCTCGACCATCCCCGGCTTCGCCGTCGCTAGCGCCGAGCCGGGGTCCCGGTTGGCGCTGGTCGGCCGGCATCGCTACTCGGAATACGCGCTCGTCTTCCGCCTCGCCGGCGAGGGCGGGACGACCCGTCTACGAGCCGAAACCCGCGCCCGCTTCCCCGGCACCACCGGCCGCCTCTACCGCGCAGCCGTGATCGGCACCCGCGGTCACGTCCTGGTGACGATGCGCCTGCTCAACGCGGTCAAGCGCCGCGCCGAGCGCTGAAGGTTCGGCGCGCCCCGGTCGCTCAGCGCAGCTCGTCGAGCGAGTTGACCTCGAGGTCGAAAGGCTCGTCGGCGGAGCGGCGGCGGCGGTAGGGCGAGACGGTGACGCGGTGGGTTTCGCCGCACGGGCAGGGTACCTCGATCGGACTGGTGTCGGAGGAGGGGTCCGTGTCGACTTTGAGGCGGCGGAGGGTGCCGGTGGTTTTGCAGCCGAAGGAGATCACCCAGCCATAGTCCTCGGGCTCCTTGCGTTTGGCTGGGCGGCGCATCGGCGCAGGAGCTTAGCCGTCCCGCTGGAGTGAACCCGTCGCCCCTAGGCGATTGACCGGTCGAGGATGAAGACCTCGACCGCCATGTCCGGCTCGATGTGATTGTCACTCATGAAGGCGGTCACCTTGCGGCCGGTTATCTCTTCGATGCTCTGCTTCAGCTCCGGCGCCATTCCCCGCTGATGGAGGCGGCGCATGTTCAGCACGGCGTCGCCCTCCCCGTTGGCGGCCAGTCGGCGCTCGGACGGGGTGAGGACCTCTTCGAGGACGGTGGTGAGGACGTTGCCGTTGTAGAAGGAGAACGCCTTTTTCGGCCCGCGACCGTGACTTTCACTGTGCACGCGGATCACTTCGCGGGTAACCGCGGCGTTGAGCTCCCCTCCGCTGAGCGGCTTTGAGTCGAGCATGGACTGGGCTCTCAGGTCTGCGCATGCAAGCGCCGTCCGACGAGTCGAGCCGCGCCTCAAAAGCCCAACCGCACCCATCGTCCATCGGTCAACTCCGACGCGTGCCCAAATAGGACCACGCCGGTGTCGGATCGGAATCCTATCGGGATGTCATGCGTCACTTCCAGGTCCGTTGCCCCTGCGGGGTGATTCACAAACGCACTTCCCATGAGTACTCCAATATTTGGAAGGGAATGGTCGGTATCCTCGAGTTCGGCTCAAGCGTTCCGATTGGTTTGCGCGGGAGCTGACCTCGAGCGATGAGCACCCGAGCGGCTGCCCCCGGCCGTACGTGGCTCGTCCGGTTCTCGTCCAGGGAGCAGGGATTCTGTGTTGACCGAGCGGAGCGGGCCGTGAGCGATCTCTCCAGCCATCGGGCGCTGCAGCGGGACGCCGCCGCGCTCGACGCTGTCGTCGCTGTTTCCCGAGCACTGGCGGGCGAGGCCGACCTGGAGGCGATCCTCGACTCGGTCGCCAAGGGGGGCCGGGCGCTGGTCTCGGCCCGGGCGCTGGCGGTCGAAGTCCGCGAGGGTGACGGGATGGTCGTCGCGGCCTCGGCCGGGGAGCTCCCCGAAGGGCCGGTCACGCCCCGGGAGGGCTCCGAGGGCGCCGTCCTGGTGGTTCCGCTTCTGCTGCGCGGTCGCACCTACGGGGCCCTGGTCGCGGTCGCCACAGAGGGGGACGGTCCGCGGTTCACGATCGAGGACGAGGAGCTGCTCGAAGCCTTCGCCACCTTCGCCGCCGGCGCGGTCGCGGCGCAACGGCTCGGCGAAGCCCCCGAGCCGGTCGTCCTGGATCGCTTCGGGGTCGCCGCCGCGATCGAGTCCCTCGCCGACCGGGTCGAAGTCCCGGGCCTCGAAATTCGCACCAAGATCGACCTCGCCTTCGAGGAGGGCCGGGCGGCGGAGCGGCTCCCCGGCGAGCTGGAAACGGCCGTCTACCGGATCGTCCAGGAGGCGCTCCGCAACGCCGTCGGCCACGCGGGGGCCTCCCGCGTGCTGGTCGAAGTGATCGAGGACGAGCACCGGGGGAAGGTCAGGATCGAGGTCCGCTCCTCGCCCGGTCAGGGGACCAGGGTCAGCGCGACGCTTCCCTCGGGTCGCGGCGGGCGCAGTATGCTCAATATCGACTGATCAACTGCCGCGTGAGCGCCGGATAAGGGCCGGCGAGGGTGGGGGCAGGCGGTCGAGTTTTGGGAGGAAGCAAGATGAATTGGAGGCGCATTTCCGCGGTTCTCTGCGTGCTGGCTCTGTTTGCCGTGTTCACGGCGACGGCCTCGGCGGTCAAGTACGTCGCCCTCGGCGACTCGTACTCCTCGGGGACGGGGACGAGGACGTTCTACGAAGCCAACTGCCAGCGCTCGGTCTACGCATATCCGTACCTGCTGCACAACGCACATCCGGAATGGACCTTCGTCAACGCGACCTGCGCAGGGGCGAAGACGGGGGACGTTCTCAACACCCAGGTCAACAGCGTCACCTCGGACACCAACTGGGTGACCTACACGATCGGCGGCAACGACGCCGGTTTCTCCAGCGTGATCACCGAATGCGCGCTGCCGTCGTGGGCGTCCAACTGCGACGGGGCGATCAACACCGCGCAGTCCTACATAACGAACACGTTGCCGGGCCGCCTCGACCTGGTCAACAACGCGATCAAGTCGCGGGCGGCGAGCGCCAAAGTGGTGGTGCTCGACTATCCGCGGTTGTTCAACGGCACCGATTGCAACGCGCTCACCTTCTTCAGCGGCAGTGAGATGACGCGGTTGAACCAGACCGCCGACATGCTGAAGAACGTGATGAGTGCTGCGGCCTCGCGGGCGGGGGCGAACTTCGTCTTCCGCGACGTGATCCCGCCGTTCATCGGTCACGCCGTCTGCGACGGGGGCGGAGGCTCCTCGACGGAGTGGATCAACGGCCTCTCCAACCCGACGGGCGAAAGCTACCACCCGAAGGTCACCGGTCATGCGAACGGTTACTACCCGGTGGTGAAAGGAGTTACGGGCTAGGCCCGACAGCTTTCCGTGCCGCTTCTACCGCCGCCTCGCGGGTGTGAACTCCGAGGCGGCGGTAGATGTGCTCGAGGTGCTTGCGCACCGTCTGCGGGCTGATGAACAGCTCGGCCGCGATCCGCTCGGTGCCGGCGCCGCGAGCCAGCAGGTGGAGCACCTCGCCCTGGCGGCGGGTGAGGCCGAGGGAGCGAAGCTCCTCCGCCGTCGCCGTCCGCTCCTCTTCGAGCACCAGCAGCGAGCGGGGGGAGTCGGCGGCGGCTTCGCGCACGGTGAGGCGACCGCGGTCGCCGGCGACGACCAGCGGCGCCGGGCTCTGCCCGGGCGCGCCGCGGAGCCACTCGGCCACCTCCGCGGGCAGGGCGGACCCTCCGGCGGCGGGGAAGTAGGCGCGCAACAGATCCAGCGCTGCGCCCCCGGCGGAGACGATCGCGCCGTCGGTGCCGAGGGCGAGG
>Ga0164301_10000016_pt1 | contig 48614 bp, 49 predicted proteins | sample Whisoiple_231_MG_FD_109711 | JGI IMG/M metagenome (GOLD analysis project Ga0164301, IMG submission 109711) | Unamended control soil microbial communities from upstate New York, USA - Whitman soil sample_231_MG | ecosystem: Environmental > Terrestrial > Soil > Agricultural land ... | reverse complement strand
GCCGACCAGCTCCTTGAACTTGACCAGCGAGAAGTCGGGCTCGATCCCGGTCGTGTCGCAGTCCATCAGGAAGCTGATCGTCCCGGTCGGGGCCAGCACCGTCGCCTGCGCGTTGCGGTAGCCATGCTCCTCGCCGAGCTCGACCGCTTCGTCCCAGGCCCGCTGCGCCGCCTCGAGCAGGTCGCCCTTGACCCCGGTGCCGTCGACGTCGTAAGAGGCGTCGCGGTGCATCCGCATGACGCCATTGTGCGGCTCGCGGTTCTTCTCGTACTCCTCGTAGGGGCCGGTGGCGCCGGCGGCGATCAGCGCCGACTGGCGGTAGGCGCGGCCGGTCATCAGCGCCGTGATCGCGGCGGCGACGTTGCGGCCCTCGTCGGAGTCGTAGGGGAGGCCGTCGCTCATCAGCAGGGCGCCGAGGTTGGCGTAGCCGAGTCCGAGCTGGCGGAAGCGGTTGGCGTTCTCGGTGATCTCCTCGGTCGGGTAGCTGGAGAAGCCGACGACGATCTCCTGGGCGAGGAAGACGATGTCGACCGCGTGCTCGAATTCGGCCGTGTCGAAGCTGCCGTCCTCGCGGCGGAACTTCATCAGGTTGAGCGAGGCGAGGTTGCAGGCCGAGTCGTCGACGTGCATGTACTCGCTGCACGGGTTGGAGGCGTTGATCCGCCCCGACTCCGGGCAGGTGTGCCAGCGGTTGATGATCGTGTCGTACTGGACGCCCGGGTCGGCGCAGCGCCAGGCGGCGTCGGCGATCTGGTTCATCAGGTCGCGCGCGTCGAGCGTCTTCACCGGCTCGCCGGTGGTCCGCGCGGTCAGGTGCCAGTCCTCGCCGGCCTCGACCGCCTCCATGAACTCGTCGGTGACCCGGACCGAGTTGTTGGCGTTCTGGTACTGGATCGAGGTGAAGCCCTCGCCGTCGATCGACATGTCGAAGCCGGCGTCGCGCAGGGCGGCCGCCTTCTTCTCCTCGTCGGCCTTGCACCAGATGAAGTGCTCGATGTCCGGGTGGTCGACGTCGAGGACGACCATCTTCGCCGCCCGCCTAGTCTTGCCGCCGGACTTGATCGTCCCCGCCCAGGCGTCGGCGCCGCGCATGAAGCTGACCGGGCCGCTGGCGGTGCCGCCCTTCTGCAGCGGCTCCATCGAGCCACGGATGTTGGAGAGGTTGATGCCGGAACCCGAGCCGCCGCGGAAGATCTTCCCCTCTTTGGTGTTCCAGTCGAGGATCGACTCCATCGTGTCCTCGACGCTGAGGATGAAGCAGGCCGAGCACTGCGGCGTCTCCTCGAAGCCGACGTTGAACCAGACCGGCGAGTTGAAGGCCGCTTTCTGGTTGAGCAGGATCGCGGTCAGCTCCATCTCGAAGGCGTCGGCGTCCTCCTCGGAGGCGAAGTAGCCGCCCTCGCGCCCCCAGTTGGAGATCGTCCCGGCGACCCGGCCGATCATCTGTTTCACCGAGCTCTCGCGCTCGGGGCTGCCGAGCTGGCCGCGGAAGTACTTCTGGGCGACGATGTTGGTCGCGTTCTGCGACCAGGTCACCGGGAACTCGACTTCGCGCTGCTCGAAGGCTGGGCTCTCGGGGTTGCCGATCACAGCGTCGCGGAACTCCCACTCGATCTGGTCGAAAGGATGCACGCCGGGCGTCGAAAACCGCCGTTCGATCGAGAGGCCGCGCAGACCGTTTTCGGGACGAGCAGTGGCGGTCTTGGACATCAAAATTCTCCTCTCACAGCGACTTTCAGGGGTAACTCCGCAGGATCGCTGAAGGACAGGACGGAAAAAGTCTCAAAAGACGCAAATAAGGCATTCCGAAGCTGCCGCGCTCTCCTACCAATTGTGGCAAGTCCCCAATATCGGCACTAAGTTCCGGGTAGCCTTTTGCCCATGGCAGAGGAACTGCGCCGCGGCGCAGAACGCATGGGGGAGAAAGCGGCCGAGGCGATCGCCGCGGTCAAGCCGAAGCTGCGCGGCGTCTCCCACGAGTGGGCCTTCTTCATGTCGCTCGGGTTCGGGGTGGCGCTGATCGTCCTCGCCGAAACCCCGAAGGCGACCCTGGCGGTGGCGATCTACGCGGTAAGCCTCTCGGCCCTGTTCGGCACCAGCGCCCTCTATCACCGGGTCAACTGGACCCGGCCCAGCGTCCGCCAGTGGATGCGCCGGCTGGATCACTCGATGATCTTCTTCCTCATCGCCGGCACCTACACGCCCTTCGCCCTGCTGGTCCTCGGCGGGACCCTCTCGATGGCGATCCTCGCCGTGGTCTGGATCGGCGCCGTCGCCGGCGCGATCGTCGAGATGATCTGGATCGACCACCCGAAATGGGCTTCGGCCCTGATCTACCTCTCGCTCGGCTGGGTGGCGGTCGCCGCCTTCCCCGGGCTCTGGACCTCGATGGGCCCCGCCGGCACCCTCCTCGTCGCCTTCGGCGGCCTCCTCTACACCGCCGGCGCCGTTGTCTACGCGCTGCAGCGGCCGAACCCGATCCCGGCGACCTTCGGCTACCACGAGGTCTTCCACCTCCTGGTCATCGCCGCCGCGGTCGCCCACTTCTCCGCGGTCGCCTTCTTCGCCCTGCCGAAGGGCTGACAACCGAACTGCATCAACTTCTACTTCTGCTGGGTGTAGAAGTTGATGCAGTGCTCAGGCGGCGACGGCGAGGTCCTGCTGCAGCTCCTCGACTTCGGCGACCAGGGTCGCGAGGATCTCCTCCAGCTGCTGGGACTGCTCGGGGGAGAGCTCGAGGCGGCCGTCGCGGTAGAGCTCGGCGGCGCGGGCGACGGGCAGCTCGGTCTCAAGCACCCGGCCGCCTAGGGCGCCGAGGACCTTGCGGGTCTCGGCCTGGGCCCAGACCGCGCCGAACATCCCCGTCGAGGCGCCGATCACGGCCGCCGGGGTGCCGGTGAGGGCGCTCTGGCCGGCCGGGCGCGAGGCCCAGTCGAGGGCGTTCTTCAGCACCCCGGGGATCGAGTGGTTGTACTCGGGGGTGGCGACGAGGACGGCGTCGGCCTCGCGCATCGCCCGGCGCAGCTCGGCCACCGCCGCCGGCGCCTCGCCGGTCTCGAGGTCGGCGTCGTAGGGCGGGATCTCCGCCAGCCGCTCGAACTCGACGAGCTCCACGCCGGCGGGAAGCCGCTCGGCGGCCTCCCGCAGCAGGGCGTGGTTGTAGGAGTCCCGGCGCAGGCTTCCGGTGATGCCGAGGACCCTCATGGCTAGGCCTCCTCGGGGACGAGCTCTAGCTCGACCGAGATCGTCACCGCGTACTCGAGCACCTCGCCGCCGCTCGGCAGCTGCGCCTGCCAGTCGAGGCCGAAGTCCCGCCGGTCGACGGTCGTCTCGATCGAGAGGCCGACGCGGGAATTGCCCTGGGCGTCCTCGCCGAGATGGGCGAAGCGTCCGGCGGCCTCGACCTTGCGGGTCTCGCCGCGGATCTCGAGATCGCCCGCGATCCTGGCGCTGCCGTCCTCGCCGACGCTCAGCTCGGTCGAGGTGAAGCGCAGCTGCGGGAAGCGCTGGGTGTCGAAGAACTCGGGGGAGAGGAGGTGGCCCTTCAGCATCTCCTCGTCAATCGCGATGCTCTCGACCTCGACCGTGCCCTCGAGCCGCGGCTGCTCGCCGCCGGTGAGGCGCGCCTCGTAGCGGTCGAAGCCGCTGCGGAAGGTGGTGACGCCGTTGTGGGTGACGGCAAAGCCGACCGAGGAGTGGACCGGGTCCACGATCCAAGTGGCGGCCGGTATCTGCTGTTGGGTGATCGTCTCTGCGCTCATGCTCTCTTCTTTCCCTAGTGGTTGATGCTGAAACCTTTGACGTGGAAACAATCGTAGCAGAGAAAGTTTGCTTGTCAACTATTGTCAGATCAACCATCCTGTGGGATGATGTCGGCATGAACGAAGCGACCGCGACCGCCCCGCCCCCACCCAAAAGCGACGTCGATCCGCACCGCGAGGCCTGGATCGCGATCTCCCAGACCCACGCCGCGGTCTCGGGGCGCCTGCAGGAGGCGCTGACCGCCGCCGAGCTGCCGCCGCTCCCCTGGTTCGAAGTGCTGGCCACGCTCGACCGGGCCCCGGAGCAGCGATTGAAGATGGGGGAGCTGGCCGAAGCGCTGGTCATCACCCGCGGCGGCCTGACCAAGCTCGTCGACCGCCTGATCAAGGCCGGCCTGCTGGAGCGGACCTTCTGCGAGACCGATCGCCGCGTCAGCTACGCGACGCTGCTGCCCGCCGGGGTCGAGCTGCTGGCTGAAATGCGCCCGGTGGTCCGCGGCGAGCTCGCCGCGGCCTTCACCGCCAACCTCACCGTCGCCGAAGCCGAAGGGCTGCGGGAGACGATGGAGCGGATCCGCGGCTCAGCCTGCGGAACCAGCTAGGCGCTTTAGTCGCCCTCTGGTGGACCTACGCGCCTAGGCGAGCGTCGCCATAGCCCGCTCTTTGGCGGACTCGATGATCGCCAGCACCGCCTGCTCCTGGCCTTCGCGGAGGAGGTCGATCGGGTCGGGGTCGCCGTTGACGATCCCCTCGAAGAACTCCTTGCGGTCCTGGTAGGTCGGCAGCGTCCCCTTCGCCCAGCCGCGGGCGTCGTTGAGGATCACCGCCAGGCGCGCGTACTCCTCGCCGAAGAGCTCGGAGATCTCGCGCTTCATCCGCTTCGCCAGCGCCGGTGAGGCGCCCGCGGTGGAGATCGCGATCGCCAGCGGCCCGGTGCGGACGATCGCCGGCAGGATGAAGTTGCAGAGCGGCGGCACGTCGACGATGTTGACCAGCATCGCCCGCTGCTCGGCGTCGTCGAAGATGCCGATGTTGACCTCGGAGTCGTCGGTGCAGGCGATCACCATGAAGACGCCCTCCAGGTCGGCGGACCCGCCGTAGGCCCGCTTCTCCCACGTGATCGAGCCCTCGGCGGCGAGCCGCTCCAGCTCGGGATGGGCGACCGGGGCGACCAGGACGACGTCGCCGCCGCAGGCCAACAGCCCCTCGACCTTCTCCAGGCCGATGTCGCCGCCGCCGACGACCAGGCACTTGCGGCCGGTCAGTTTCAGGCAGGCGATGTAGAAGGGGGTCTCCAGCATGTCCCGCACGCAGGTCTGGTCGCAGATCCCTTTGCGGTACTGGCAAACGCACTCCTTGCCCGCATAAGCCTGAGCTGGCATCGGCCTGAAGGTTAGTGATCCGCGATTTGGGGGCGCCGGGGGGTGACCCTCGGCGGACAACAGCGGGGAGGGTCTGGCGAGGGTCACCCCCCGGCGCCCACCGACCGCCTAAATGGATTCGAGGGTGACCCGCAGGCCGTCGTTCAGATCCATCTCGGCGCGCCAGCCGAGCTCGCGCTCGGCGCGGCCGGCGTCGATCGAGATCGCCTGCACCTCACCGGTGCGTTCCGGCGCGAACTCCGGCTCGAAGCCCTCTTTGCCGGAGAGCCCCTTCAGCGCCTCGATCAGCTCCAAGACGTTGGTCTCCACGCCGGTGCCGATGTTGATCGGCCCGGTCGCGTCGGCGTCGCCGGCGGCAAGCGCGGCCGAGACCACGTCGCCCACATATATGTAGTCGCGGGTCTGGGTGCCGTCGCCGAAAACCGTCGGCCGGCCACCCTCCTTCAGCAGGCCGCAGAAGATTGCGATCACCCCGGCCTCACCGAGCGGGTCCTGGCGCGGCCCGTAGACGTTGCCCAGCCGCAGCGAGACCCCGGAGAGTCCGTAGAGGCGCTCGTAGAGGGAGAGGTAGCCCTCGGCGGCGAACTTGCTCTGGCCGTAGGCGGAGAGCGGCGCGATCGGGGCGTCCTCGGGCAGCGGCAGCTGCTGGCCCTCGCCCTCGCCGTAGATCGCCCCGCCGGTGGAGATCGAGACGACCCGCCCGCACTCCGAGGCGCGCGCCGCCTCCAGCACGTTGGCGGTGCCGCCGACGTTGACGCCGGCGTCGAAGAAGGGGTCGGCGAGGGACTTGCGGACGTCGATCTGGGCAGCGAGGTGGAAGATCGCCTCGGGCCGCCGCTCGGCCGCCAGGCGGCTCAGCGCCTCGCCGTCGCGGATGTCCATCTCCTCCAGCTCGGCTCCTGCGGCGAGGCCGGGTTCGAGGTTGGAGAGGCGGCCGGTGGAGAGGTTGTCGACCACCGTCACCTCGTCGCCGCGCGCGAGCAGCGCGTCGACCAAGTTCGAGCCGATGAAGCCGGCGCCGCCGGTGACCAGACACCTCATAGGGCGCCGATCCTAAGCAGATCCGGGAGGCCGGGCGGGGAGATCGGACGAATGGATGCCGGCTTGCGCAGCCGAACGCCCCTGCTACCCTCGCCGCCCCATGAGACTGATCGTCACCGAGAAGAACAACAGCGCCAAGAAGATCGCCGAAGCCCTGAGCAAGGGTTCCAACAGCGAGGACAAAACTTTCAAAGTCCCCTTCTACTCCTGGACCGACGCCGACGGCAGCGAGCACATGACGGTCGGCCTCAAGGGCCACGTGCTCGGCCCGGCCTTCCCCGAGGGCTACTCGAACTGGCAGAAGACCGACCTCCACGACCTGATCGACGCCGAACTGATCAAGGAACCGACGGACAAAAACGTCGTCAAAGCGATCAAAAAACTGGCCAAAGAGGCCGACGAGCTGGTGATCGCGACCGACTTCGACCGCGAGGGCGAGCTGATCGGGCTGGAGGCCCTGGAGGAGATGCTGGACTCCAACCCCGCCCTGGGCTCGCGCGAGGGAACCGCCGACGGCACCCTGCGGATCCAGCGCGCCCGCTACTCGGCGCTGACCAAAGAGGAGATCGACCGCGCTTTCTCAGAGCTCGACGAGCTCTCCTACCCGCTGGCCAACGCCGGCGCAGCGCGCCAGGACATCGACCTGCTCTGGGGCGCGACGCTGACCCGCGCCGTCTCTCTCGCCAGCCGCCGCTTCGGCTCCAACTTCCTCTCCGTCGGCCGCGTCCAGAGCCCGACCCTGGGCCTGATCGTTGAGCGCGAGATGGAGCGCCGCGCCCACGTCGCGAAACCGTTCTGGGAGTTGTTCGCCAAGTTCGAGCACCCCGACGGCAGCTTTGAGACCCACCACACCGTCGACAAGTTCTGGGAGAAGGCGGAGGCCGACGCGGCGCTTGCCGGCACTTCCAACCCCGGCACGGTGAAAGCAGTGACGGCGCGGAAAAACACCCGCAAGCCGCCGACCCCTTACAACACCACCGCCTTCAGCACCGACGCCTCCAGCCGCCTCGGCATCACCCCCGCCAGCGCGATGCGGATCGCCGAGGACCTCTACATGGACGGCTTCATCTCCTACCCGCGCACCGACAACACGGTCTACCCGTCCTCGCTGCCGGTCCGCGAGCTGGTCTCCTCGCTGGTGCGGATCAAGGAGTTCTCCGCCGCCTCCGGCCTGCTCGACGGTGAGCTGACCCCGACCCGCGGAAAAAAAGAGACGACCGACCACCCGCCGATCTACCCGACCCAGGCGGTCCACCCGGGCGCCCTCGAGGGCCCGCGGAAACGCGTCTACGAACTCGTCGTCCGCCGCTTCCTCGCCACCTTCAGCCCGCCGATGATCACCGAGTCGACCCGCGCCGACATCGAAGCCGGCGACCAGACCTACTTCGTCCGCGGCTCGGTCGTCGTCGACCCCGGCTACGCGGGGATCTACACCTACGCCCGCTCGGCCGACGAGGAGATCCCGAAACTGGAAGAGGGCCAGACCCTGCAGCTGGAGGGCGACCCCTGGATCGTCGACAAGGAGACCCAGCCGCCCGGCCGGATCTCGCAGGCGAAACTGATCGAGATGATGGAGGAGCGCGGCCTCGGCACCAAAGCGACCCGCGCCGACATCATCCAGAAGCTCTTCGACCGCGGCTACGTCTACAACAACCCGCCGATCCCGACCGAGACCGGGATCGCCCTCTACGAAGGCTTCAAGAACTACGTGCCGGCGATGGCGACGGCGGAGATGACCGCGACGCTGGAGGCGGAGATGGACCGGATCGCCGCCGGCGAGATGACCAAGGGCGCGGTCGTCGGCGAGAGCCGCGAGCTCCTGCACAAGACCTGGGACGAAATCGACTCCAGCCGCGAAGACCTGGCGAAAGTGATCTGGAAAGGGATGGACGAGGACCGGATCCTCGGCCCCTGCAAGGTCTGTGAAGAAGCCGGCCGCACCAAGGAGGACGGCTCGCCCAACATGCTGCGGATCATCCGCGCGAAAAAATCGGGCAAACGGTTCGTCGGCTGCAGCGGCTGGGTGCTCGACGACCCCGACTCCTGCGACCAGACCTTCCCGCTGCCCCAGCGCGGCGACGTCTTCCGGCTGGAGGAGCGCTGCTCGATCTGCGATCGCACCCCGCGGCTCAAAGTCGTGCCCTTCCGCGGCCGGCCCTGGAACCTCTGCCTCAACGACGACTGCGAGTCGATGCAGGAGATGAAGAAACGCCGGGCCGAGCGCGAAGCCGCAAAAGCGGCGAAAGCGGCGATGGAGAAGAAGGCGCCGCCGAAAGGCGACGAGGACGCCGCACCGAAGAAATCGAAGGTCAAAGCGTCGAAAGCAGACACGGCGACGCGCGGGCGCAAACGCGCCAAAGCCGGCGCCAAAGGCTGACCTTGTTTATCTCCCTCGAGGGAGTAGACGGTTCCGGCAAGAGCACCCAGGCGCGCCTGCTGGTCGAGGCGCTCGGCGAGGGCACGGTGGCGATCCGCGAGCCCGGTGGGACCGACGCCGCCGAGCGGATCCGCGAGCTGCTCGCCGACCCGAGCGTCTCTTTGGAGCCGCTAGCGGAGCTGATGCTCTTCCTCGCCGCCCGGGCGGAGGTGACCGAGCGGGTGATCCGGCCGGCCCTGGAGGCCGGGCACCACGTCGTCGCTGACCGCTTCTCGGACTCCAGCGTCGCCTACCAGGGCGCCGCTCGCGGGCTCGGCGTCGGCGAGGTGATCGGCCTCTGCGAGGCCGCGACCGACGGCCTCTGGCCGGATCTCACCCTGCTGTTGCGACTCGAGCCCGAGACCGGGCTCGGCCGCGCCGCCGGCGATGATCGCTTCGAGCAGGAGGGCCTCTCGCTGCAGCAGGAGGTCGCCACCGCCTACGAGGAGATCGCGATCATCGCCTCAGACCGGGTCGTCGTCGTCGACGCCACCGGCAGCGTCGAGGAGGTCCACGCCCGGGTGATGGAGGCGGTGCGTGAGCGCAGCCGAGATTGACCACACCAGAGTGGGGTCAAAGTCGGATGCGCTGGTTGCGGCGACCGAGCACCAGGCGCGGGCGCGGGTGGCGCTGAGCGCCGCGCTCGCCGATCCCTCCCACGCCTACCTCTTCCGCGGTCCCCGCGGCTCGGGCAAGCGGGCCGCGGCGCGCTCCTTCGCGGCGGAGATCCTCGCCGCCGCGGCCGCCGACCCCGAGGACGCGCGGCGGCGGGCGCTGCTCGACCCCTCGCCGCACCCCGACTTCGTCTGGCTGGCGCCGACCGGCGCCCAGCACATGGTCGAGGAGGTGCGCGAGCGGGTGATCCGCGCCGCCGCCTACAAGCCCTTCGAAGGCGGCAGGCGGGTCTTCGTCGTCGAGGCCGCCGAGGCGATGCGCGACGAGAGCCAGAACGCGCTGCTGAAGACGCTCGAGGAGCCGCCCTCCTACGTTCACCTGATCCTGCTCAGCTCCGAGAACGAGGGGCTGCTGGAGACCGTCGCCTCGCGCTGCCAGACGATCGAGTTCGCGCCGCTGCCCGCCGAGATCGTCGAACGTGAACTCGCCGACGGGACGAAAGTACCCCCATATGGAGGGGAATCGTCCCGTCGGCCCGAGGAGATCGCCGCCGCGGCGCGGCTGGCCGCCGGCGACGTCGAGCGGGCGAAGCTGCTGCTGAGCGGGCGGGGGCGCGAGCTGCGGGCCGAGGCCGAGCGCTGCCTTGCCGCCGCCCTCGATGGGAAATGCGCGAGCAGCCCTTGGAAAGCGCTGCTCGACGACGCCCAGGCCGCCGGCGCCGACGTCGAAGCCGCGGTCCGCGAGGCGCTCGAAGAGGAAGCGAAGGCGGGGATTAAACGCAGCGCCAAAGAGATCGCCGACGGCGCCAAACGCGCCGGTCGCCGCCGCCGCACCGAGATCCTCGAGCTCGGCTTCGAGCTCTGCGCCGCCTGGCTGCGTGACCTCGCTGCGGTCGCCGCCGGCGCCGAGGAGGTCGTCTTCAACCGCGACCGCCTGGAGCTGCTGCGCTCCCAGGCCGCGGGGCTCGACCCGGCCGCGCCCCGCCGCGGCGCCGAGCTCGTCCAGGAGACCCGCCGCGGCCTCGAACTCAACGTCAGCGAGGAGCTAGCCCTCGAAGCGCTGTTCTTCCGCCTCGAGACCCTGCTCGCCGGCTGAGCCGCCGTTTCGCGTCGAGCCGCCCTGCTTTTCGGCCAGCGCTTTTTCGATCGCCCGCTCCTGCGCCAGCCGGGTTATCTGCGCCGCCTGCCGGGACATGATCACGCTGAAGTTGAGCGCCAGCCCGAGCAGCAGCAGGAGGACGATCGAGAAGAGGGCGACGTTGGTGTTGCGCACCCCCATCGCGTTGGCGACCAGCTCCAGCAGGCCCGGGAACGCAGCCCCGGCGAGCATCCCCAGCCCGGCGACGAACCAGATCACGCTGTAGCGCTCCTGCAGCCGGTCGCGGCGGATCAGGTCGAGGATCAGGAGCATGAAGAAGACCGCGATCACCGCGGCGACGATCCGCGTCTGCGAGGTGAGGTGGACCTGCGCTTCTCCGGCCGCCAGCGGCAGGGCGCTCATCGCTCCGCCTCCGCTTGGCGCGGCCGGAACTGGCCGACCAGCAGGACGACGAGCCCCTTGAAGATGAAGAAGGCCGAGCGCACCGGGGTCAGGAAGGAGCTGCCGCCCGCCCGCTCCAGCATCCGCACCGGCAGCTCCTCGACCCGCAGCCCTTCCCGCACCGCCAGCTGCAGCGACTCGATCTCGGCGAAGTCGGGCGAGTAGTGCTGGCTGAAGAGCGCCATCACCCGGCGGTTGGCGGCGCGCATGCCGCTGGTCGTGTCGGTGAACCGCTGCCGGGTCGCCAGGGTGAGGAAGAAGCGGAAGACGCTGATCCCGATCCGCCGCGAGAAGCTCGCCCGGTAGTCGCCGCTGGCCGCGACGGCGCCGGCGTGGTAGCGGGAGCCGATCACCAGGTCGGCGCGGTCGCCGGTCACCTCGGCGAGCAGGCGGGCGACCTCCTCGGCCGGGTGCTGGCCGTCGGCGTCGAGGTGGGCGCAGGCGTCGTAGCCGTTGCGCAGCGCGTAGAGGTAGCCGGTCTGCAGCGCCGCGCCGAGGCCCTGGTTGAAGGGCAGCGAGGCGACCAGCGCGCCCGCCTCCCGCGCCCGCTCGGCGGTGGCGTCCCCGGAGCCGTCGTCGACGACCAGCAGGTCGGCCTCGGGCATCGCCTTGCGCACGTCGCCGATCACCTCGGCGATCGAGGCTTCCTCGTTCCAGGCGGGGATGAAGACCAGGGTCCGCACGTTTCCGATTCTCCCATGCGGGCACGGATCTACCCCGGCCGCCGCCCCGAGGGAAGGATTGTGTTAGTAAATCTTCATGCGAATCGGGATGCGCCTCTGGCTCACCGGCGCCTTCGCGGCGGTCAGCCTGATCACCGCCGCGGCGGTCTACCTCTTCGGCGACAAGCCGCAGGCGCTGATCGCCGCGGTCACCGTCGGCGTCCTCGCCGGCTTCCTGATCGCGGTCGCGATCTCCCACCGCGTCGTCGGCCTCGCCCGCGCCGCCGAGGAAATGGCGGGAGGTTCGTTCGACCACCCGCTCAACACCTCCGGCCCCGACGAGATCGGCGACCTCGCCCGCGCCCTGGACTCGATGCGCGCCTCGCTGAAGGAGAGCTTCGGGGTGATGACCGCCGACCGCAACAAGCTGGCGGCGATCTTCGACGGCCTCACCGACGTGGTCATGGTCGTCGACTACGAAGGCCCGGTGCGCTTCTCCAACAGCGCCGCCTCGCGCCTGCTCGACGAGTCCGGGCAGCCGCCCGAGGTCGTCCTGCCGCAGCTCCACCGCGCCGCCGAGGTCGGCTTCGCGGCCCACCCGGCGCTGCGGATCGGTGACCGCGCCTACGCGATGACCGCCCGCTCGCTGCCCGACGAGCGCGCCGTCCTCGCCGTGCTCCGCGACCGCACCGACGAGCTGCGCCAGGAGCTGGCTGAAGCCGACTTCGTCTCCAACGCCGCCCACGAGCTGCGCAACCCGCTGGCCGGCATCTCCGGGGCGATCGAGGTCCTGCAGAGCGGCGCCAAGAACGACCCCCACGACCGCGACCACTTCCTCAAACGACTGGGCGAAGACGCCGAGCGGATGAACCGCCTGACCCAGTCGCTGCTGACCCTGGCCCGGGTCGAGTCCCGCGGCGCGCCGGAGAGCGAGATCGTCGACGTGCCGCTGGCGATCAAGGACGTCGCCGCCGCCTGCGACGCGCCGCCGCACGTCGAGCTGGTGGTCGACGTCGAGAACGAACTGGCCGCCACCGGCGACCCGACCTTGCTGCGGCAGGTGATGATCGGCCTGCTCACCAACGCCTTCAAGAACACGCCACCCCCCGGCACCGTTACCGTACGCGGCCGCCACGACAGCGAGGGCGAAGTCATCTTGGAGGTCATCGACACTGGAACCGGCATTCCCGCGGCGGAGCTGGAGCGCGTCTTCGAGCGCTTCTACCGTCGCTCCGAGTCGCGCAAGCAGGAGGGCTTCGGCCTCGGCCTGGCGATCGCGCGGCGGATGGTCGACGTGATGGGCGGCCGCATCGGCGCCGAGTCGGTGGAGGGGGAGGGGAGCACCTTCTGGGTGCGCCTCCCGATCGCGCAACCTAGCCCCACTCCCGTGGCATGAGCAGCGGCCGGATCCTGATCGCCGACGACGAGCCGTCGGTCCGCGACTCGGTCGGCTACGCGCTCGCGCAGGAGGGCTTCGAGGTCACCCCGGCGGCCGATGGCGACGAGGCCGCCCAGCTGCTCGGCAACGGCGTCCCCTTCGACCTGCTGATCCTCGACATCATGATGCCGGGCCCCAGCGGGCTCGACATCTGCCGCGACGTGCGTTCCCGCAGCGCCGTCCCGATCATCGTCCTCACCGCCAAAGACGCCGAGGTCGACAAGGTCGTCGGGCTGGAGGTCGGCGCCGACGACTACGTCACCAAGCCGTTCTCGGTGCGCGAGCTGCTGGGCCGCGTCCGCGCCCAGCTGCGGCGGCGCGAACTCGACCGGGCACCGCTCTCCCAGGCGGTGAAAATCGAGTCCGGCCCGGTCTCGATCGACCTCGTCCGCCACGTCGCCACGGTCCGCGGCGTGCCGGTCAACCTGACCCGCTCGGAGTTCCAGCTGCTGCGGCTGCTCGTCGCCCGCCCGGGGGAGGTTTTCTCCCGCGCTCAGATCATGGAGGAGCTCTGGCAGACCGAGTTCGACGGCGACGAGCGAGCCTGCGACGTGCACATCTCCAACCTGCGCCAGAAGGTCGAGCGGGACCCGCAGAAGCCCGAACTGGTGCTGACCGTGCGCGGCGTTGGCTATAAGTACAGCCCAGACGCCAACTAGGAGAGGGGCCCTATGCCACTGGTACCGATGGTCGTCGAGCAGACCGCTCGCGGCGAGCGCTCATTCGACATCTACAGCCGCCTGCTCGCGCAGCGGATCATCTTCCTCGGCGAGCCGGTGACCGAGGACCTCGCCAACCTGATCATCGCCCAGCTGCTGCACCTGGAGTCCGACGACCCCGAGAAGGACGTCAGCCTCTACATCAACTCCCCCGGCGGCTCCGCCTACGCCGGCCTGGCGATCTACGACACGATGCAGTTCATCAAGCCCGACGTGCAGACGATCTGTTACGGGATCGCGATGTCGGCCGGGTCGCTGATCCTCACCGGCGGCGCCGCCGGCAAACGGATGGCGCTCCCCAACAGCCGCATCCTCATCCACCAGCCGAGCGGCGGCTTCGAAGGCCAGTCGAGCGACATCGAGATCCACGCCAAAGAGATCCTCGCCCTGCGCGAGCGGCTCGACCAGATCTACGTTAAGCACACCGGCCAGTCGGCGGAGCAGATCCACACCGACATGGAACGCGACAAATTCTTCCAGCCGAAGCAGGCGGTCGAGTACGGCCTGATCGACCGGGTGATCGAGTCGCACGAGTTCCAGACCGACGCCCCGGCCGGGAGCAACGGCGCGGCGCCCTAGAGGCGGCGGACGGCCCAGAGGCCGGCGAGCGCTGCGGCGCCGCCGGAGAGGACGCCGCCGATCCCGGCCGCCCGGGTCTCCGGGCGCCGGGCCGAGACGCCGAGCGCGACCGCGTCGGCGAGGTCGCAGGCGCTGGAGAGGAGCAGCGCGCTCCGCAGCGCCTCACGGTCGTCGCGGGCGGCCAGCGTCAGCGCCCCGATCGCGATATCGCGGCCGCCGCCGAGTTTGGCGACGGCTTCACCGGAGGCGTCGGTGGGGCCGAAGCGCAGCGCCCGCAGCGCCGGCTGGGTCGCGAAGAAGATCCCGATCCCCATCGCCAGCCGGCTGGCACCGATCCCGAGCGCGACCTGGCGCGCCTTCGGATCGATCTTCTCGCGCCGGAACATGCCCCCATCCTTACCCACCTGCGGCGAACTGCATCAACTTCTACTTCTGCTGGGTGTAGAAGTTGATGCAGTTCGGGCGAGCGGGGCATTTCGCGATGATTGCGGCATGGCAGAGGGCGACACGATCCTGCGGCTGGCGCGCCGCTTCGAGGCGACACTGCTGGGGGAGGAGGTGACCGCCGTGGCTCCGAACCCGCGCGGCAAGGCGGCCCGGATCGAGCGGCTGAGCGGCCACACGCTCGAGGACGTCTGGGCGCACGGTAAGCACCTGGTGCTCGGCTTCGGCGAGGTCTCCTTGCACAGCCACCTGGGGATGAGCGGCGGCTGGCATTTCTACCACCCCCGCGCCCGCTGGCGGCGGCCGCGGAGCTCGGCCTGGGCGGTCCTCTCCGGCGGCGGCTGGGAGGCGGTCCAGTTCGGCGGGCCGACCCTCCAGGTTGGCCCGACCGCGCGGCTGCGGCGCAACCCGCAGCTGACCCGGCTCGGTCCCGACATCCTCGCCGCCGAGTTCGACCCCGGCGCCGTGATCCCGGCGCTGCGCGCCGACCCGACCCGCGGGCTCGGCGACGCCCTGCTCGACCAGCACCTGGTCGCCGGCATCGGCAACATCTTCAAGAGCGAGGCCTGCTTCGCCGCCCGCGTCGACCCCTGGCGGCCGGTCGGCGATCTCAGCGACGAGGAGCTGCGGGCGGTCCTGCTCGCGGCCCGCGAGCAGATGCTGAGCGCGGTCGAGCGCGGCGACCGCCACCAGTTCCGGATCTACAAACGCCGCCAGAGCGTCTGCCCCTCCTGTCGCGGACCGGTCTCCTCGCGCGGCCAGGGCGACGCCAACCGGACCACCTACTGGTGCCCGCGGTGCCAAAGCTGAGGCGGCGCCGGGTCGCGGCACCGGCCCCCGCGCGTCCCCGGCCCCGCTCTTACTACCTCGTCGCCGGCGTCGCGCTGGACGCCGAGCTGGAGCGCCTACGGGCGCTGCCGGCCTTTGCCGACGGCCCGCTGGCCGAACGCCGGCCGCAACTGAAGGTCCGACGCGCCAGCCGCAGGCCCAACCGGCTCGGCTTCGCGGTTCCCAGCGAGTTCCGCCTCTCGGTCACGGCCTATCCCGGGATCCGGCCCGGCGACGTCCTAGAGACCCTCCTGCACGAGCTGGTCCACCTCCACGTCGGCCGCGCCAAGGAAGCCCACGCCTGGCACGGCCCCACCTTCAAGCGCGTCCTCAGGCAAGCGATGCGAGAGGCCTACGGCGTCACCATCCGCACCCCGCGCTCAACCCTCCACGGCCCCTACGCCGACGCCATCGAGGCTTCGATCCGCCGAGACCGCAAAAAGACGTCTTGACGACGCCTTTTTACGGTCTCGGCGGTCAGTTGCTGGTGTCGGTTTCCTCCTCGTCCCAGTGCCGTCCCTCGCGGAGGCGGTGGACGAGGAGGACGAGGATCACGATTAGGGCCGGGGCGAAGACCGGCAGCGCCACGATGGCGTTGTGATGGGCGAGCGGCAGGTTCACCTGCCGCCGCCGTGCTGGAAGCCGAGGTTGCGCAACCGCAGCCGCCGCCTTCGCGGGGAGCTTTTCCCGTCGACGGCCAGGCGGTGCAGGGCCCAGGCGAGGAGCACCAGCAGCGAGAGGGCGATCGCGGCCACCGTGGAGTAGGCGACCACGGTCAGCAGCGGGTGGCCGCCCTTCGACTCCCGCTGCAGCAGCTGGTGCTCGTCGCCGAAGCTGCGGGTGAACCGGGCCGGGGCGGGGGTTTCGCCGACCGGGATCGCCTCGTCGCGGGGCAGGTAGATCGGCAGCGCCGTCAGCGAGCTCTCGTCGTGGAGGCGGATCATCGCCTTCCAGTTGCCGTGCACCGGAATCGGCTCGGTCGTCCGATAGACGCCGGGCGCGGTCCGCTGCAGCGGGGCCACGACCAGGCCGCCGCCCTGCCAGGCGGTGACGTCGAACCACTCCGCGTCGGCGGCCGCGTCGGGCGGGTTCATTCGCACCGTCGCTTCGACTTCGCGATCGGGGCCGCTCCTGACGTCGTGCAGCGCGACCCGGGCGCTGACGCCGCCCTGGGCCGGGGTGTAGAGGCCGTAGGCGACGAGCGCGGCCAGCACCGCGGCGCTGCAGAGCGCCGCCCGGCGCAGCTGCGGCGAGCGCTCGACCGGCTCGGCGGCGAGGTGGGTGCCGATCCAGGCGCCGATCGTGGCGCCGGCGATCGCTCCGGCGAGGCCGACGATCGCCGCTTCGGGGAAGGCGGCATCGGGCCAGGGGAGCGGCATCCAGAGGTGAGACCAGGCCCACTCGGCGGCGAGGCCGATGGTCCCGATCCCGATCCCGGAGACGAGCCCGAAGCGCAACGGCTTCTGGGTCGAGACGAAGAGCGCGACCGCCTCGACCACCGCCGCCTCGGCGAGGTAGAGCGGGAAGTGCGGGGTCGTTTGCCCGAGGACCGGGCCGACGGCGAGCGCCAGGATGCCGCGCAGGAGGATGAAGAAGCCGGCGGCGCCGAGGGCGGCGCCAGGCCCGGCGTAGACGCGGGCGAGGACGAGGCCGACGCCGGCGGCGACCATCAGCATCAGCGGCTGGAAGATCAGCTGGAACTGGGGGACGCCGAAGTCGAACTCGGCCTGGAAGGTGGAGAGGCCGAGCATCAGGCCGCCGGTGAGGGCGACGGCGCGGGCCAGCCGGGTGTGGGCGAGCTCGACGAGGGGATTCTCAGCGTTGGCGTTGGCGCGCATCCCCTCGACCGCCAGCACCGCGATCCCGACCAGGGTCATCGCCGCGCCGCCGATCAGCATCAGGTGGGTCGGCCCCCAGAGCGTCACGTCCTGGCCGAAGAGGCGGTGCCAGATGTCGTCGAGCGGGAAGCCGATCAGCGAGAAGGCGCCGCAGGCGCAGATCAGGACGCCGCCGAGCGGCGCCCACCAATCGCGGCCGATCCGGATCGCAACCGTGCTCGGCTTCTCCTTCGGCAGGACCATCGCGAAGAAGCCGGCGCTGAAGATGCCGAAGAGGCCGGCGAGGATGAAGTAGTGGGCCGGGTGGGCGAGCGGGCCGGCGTCGCGGCCGTTGTCGATGTGGATCGAGATGTCCCAGTACATGCCGAAGACGGCGGTCAGCAGCGAGAGGGTCGCGATCCCGGAGGGGAAGGCGACCCAGCCGGGCATGCCGGAGGTGCGCTCGCTGTGGTCGGCGAGGCGCTGGAGAATCTTGACCCGGCCGCTGCGATGGCCGAGGCCGAGGTAGAGGAGGGCGGGGGTGACGATCGTCGCCGCCGTGGTCGCGATCACGATCTGGCCAATCTCGGCGCCACCCGCGGGCGGGGCGGCTGCGGCGAGGAGGGCTGCGAAGTCGAAGTTCATGGAAGTCCCTTTGAGTGGGTTGCAAGAGGTGGGTTGCCAAAAGCTTGTTCCCTCATAAACGTTACCTCAAACGAGGTTACATTCAGAATGTAGAATCGTCACATGGCGAAGAATCCGGATGCCACCGCCGATTCCGCCGCGCCGGAGGCGAGCCTCACCGTCGAGCAGCTCGCCTACGAGACCGGGATGTCGGTGCGCAACATCCGCAACCACCAGTCCCGCGGCCTGCTGCCGCCGCCCGAGGTCCGCGCCCGGGTCGGCTACTACGGCCCCGAACACGTCGCCCGCCTGCGGCTGATCCAGGAGATGCAGTCGGAGGGCTTCAAGCTGAGCGCGATCTCCCGCCTGATCGGCGAGCACGGCGCCGACGCCGACCGCTTCGTCGGCCTGCGCCAGGCCGTCACCGCCCCCTTCGCGACCGAGGCGCCCGAGGTCTACAGCCGCGAGGAGCTGGTCGAGAAGTTCGGCGCCGACGACGACAAGCTGCTGGACAAAGCCCAGAAGCTGGGCCTCCTCGTCGACCTGGGCGAGGAGCGCTTCGAAGCCCCGAGCCCGGCCCTGCTCCGCGCCGCCGAGGAAGTCCTCGGCATGGGGATCGGGCTGGCCGCCGCCCTCGCCGCGATCGAGAAGCTGGAGCGCAACTCCCAGGCCTCGGCCCGCACCTTCGTCAACCTCTTCGTCGACGAACTCTGGAAGCCCTTCGACGAGGCCGGCCGCCCGGAGGAGGGCTGGGAGGAGCTGATCGCCGCGATCGGCCGCCTCCGCCCGCTTGCCTTCGACGCCCTCAACGCCACCTTCCGCCTCACCCTGACGACCGAAATCGAAAAAGCCTTCGGCGAAGTCCTGGAACGGCGCCAGAAGAAGAAGTAGGGCGGCTCCGCACCTAACCCGTCGGCGGACCGCCGAGGGCGGTGACGTCGATCAGCAGCATGAGGGCGAGGAGCGCCACGACCACGGCGAAGGCCCGCGCCAGCGTCGTCTGCGAGAGCCGGGTCCCGATGCCGCTGCCCGCCAGAGCGCCGATCGCCGTGGCGCCGCCGAGGGCGATCGTCAGCGGCCAGTCCGGTTCGGCTCCTCGGGCGAGGTGGACGCCGAGGGCCACCAGGCCGGTCAGGCCGATCACCGCCAGCGAGGTCGCGATCGCCCGCCTCACCGACAGCCCGAGCAGTGAGGTCAGCACTGGGACGATGAGGAAGCCGCCGCCGACGCCGAAGAACCCGGTCATCGCACCGATCGCCAGGCCGCTGCCGCCGGATCGGGGCACGTCGGGCGGAGGGCAGGGCGAGGGGTCCTCCCTGTCCTCCCCGCCCCGTCCGGCGCGGAAGTAGGTCAGGGCGGCGGCGGCCAGCATCACCGGGATGAAGGCGATGATCAGGGCTTTCGGGCTCGCCCACGCGTTGGCGATCGTGCCCAGGTAGGCGCCGATGGCGGCAGGAATCGCAAAGGTCCCCGCGACCCGCCAGCAGACCTGGCCGTGGCGGGCCTGGGCCCCGGCCCCGACGGAGGCGCCCAGGGTGACGACGATCAGTGAAGCGGTGGAGGCGGAGCTGACGCCCTGGCCGAGCAGGTAGACGAAGACCGGCAGCGCCAGGATCGCCCCGCCGCCCCCGACCATGCCAACGACGGCGCCGATGCCGAGCCCGAGGACGATCGCAAGGACAATCTCCACCCGACAATTGAAGCGCGGCGCGCCGAGAAGAGCCGACGCCCGGACTTGAACCGGGGACCCCTTCATTACGAATGAAGTGCTCTACCAACTGAGCTACGCCGGCGCGCTCGGGGCATTCTAGGAGGGATCGCCGCTCGGTTCCGTCGCGGCCGCCGGGGATGATCCGCGGCATGGCCGCTGGGCGCGCCGCGAAGCGGCGGAACGAGAACGAGATCGAGTTCGGGCGGATCGTCGCCTTCAGCGACGGCGTCTTCGCGATCGCGATCACCCTGCTCGTCCTCAACCTGGGGATCGACAAGCACTTGACCGAGGGGCAGATCGACGACGCGCTCTGGGGCCAGCGCGACCTCTTCTTCGCCTACGCGATCAGCTTCGCGGTGATCGGGCGGTTCTGGCTCGTCCACCACCGCTTCTTCTCCGAAGTCAGGGCCTTCGACGGGCGGCTGATCACGCTCAACCTCGTCTACCTGGGGTCGATCGTGCTGATCCCCTTCAGCAGCGAGCTGCTGGGCGAGTACGGGGGAACGACGACGGCCGTCGTCTTCTACTCGGTCAACCTGGCGATCGTGGTTCTGCTCGGGCTGCTGCTGCACGTCGACGCCCGCCGTCGCGGCCTGACCAGGATCGACGACCGCACCCACCGCGAAACCCAGATCCGCAGCACCTACATCGCCGCCATCTTCCTGCTCTCGGTGCCGGTCGCCTACTTTGCTCCGGACGTCGCTCCCTACCTGTGGCTGGTGCTCTTCGTCGATCCCTCGCGGCGCCTGGCGGGGCGTGGCTCAGCGGGGGACGATGAAAGCGACCGAGTCGCCAGGCCTGGCACAGGAGACTGACCAGCCGCGGTCGACGACCACCGCCTGGCAGCGGTAGGAGCCGATCGAGCATCCCCAGCGCGACGCTCCCGCTAGGCGGTCGCACTCCGAGCTGTGTTCCCATTTTTCCTGGATCAGCTTGGTGCCGTCGAAGGTCGCGGTGTCGGAGCTGGTGATCCCGTCACCCGAGCCCCCGCAGCCGCACAGCAGCAGGGTGACAAGGGCGATGAGGGCGAGAGGGGCGGCGACCCGCATGCGGGGAACCTACCCGTCCGCTCGCTCCTCATGCGGCAGCTGGCCGCAGATCGGGCACTCGGGCTCGGGCACGACCGGCTCGCGTTTGACGTCCATCGTCCGCAGGTCGTAGATGTGGGCGACGCCCTGGGTGGAGGGCTTGCTGAGGCCGGTCAGCAGGTGCAGCACCTCCATCCCGACCTGGCCGCCGATCAGGCCGCAGGCCGGCCCCAGCGTCGCCGCCGGGCTCGGTTTCGCCCGCCGCTGCTCGACGGCGATGTCGAACAGCGGGTACTCGCGTCGGTAGCCGATCTCCTGGCAGACGAAGCAGCCGGTCACGCCGGGGACGTAGAGCGGGCCGACCCTGGCGATCGGCGGGAAGTGGCTCATCGTGATGTAGGGGATGCCGGCCTCGAAGCAGGCCGCGTTGCACCAGCGCTCGATGTCGTGGGCGGGCCAGTCGGCGGCGTCGATGACGACGTCGGAGCCGGCGATGAACTCGGCGATGTCCGCCTCGCTCTCCAGTCGCCGCGCCTCCGTGGTGACCTTCATCTCCGAGTTGAAGGCGCTGAGCCGCGCCGCCGTGCGCTCGACCTTGAGCTCGCCGATGTCGGCCTCGCTGTACTGGATCTGCCGGTTGAGGTTGCTGAGCTCGACCCGGTCGCCGTCGATCAGCCACATCTCGCCGACGCCGGTGCAGGCGAGCGCCAGGGCGGACCAGCCGCCGAGGCCGCCGACCCCGAGCACCGCCACCTTCGCCTCGCGCAGTCGTTCCTGGCACTGCGACGCCGTGATCCCGCCGCTGCCGACGTCGCTGAAGTAGCGCAGCTGGCGATCGAACCGTTCCAGCTCGCCGGCCGGCAGCAGCTCGTCGTCGGCGGCGTCCTCGACCACCTCCAGCTCGCCCAGCTGGGCGATCAGGTCGTCGACCGCGGCGGCGCCGAACTCGGCCCGCAGCTCCTCCAGCGTGCTCTCCCCGTCGACCGCGGCGAGCAACCGGCGTTCCTCCGCGTCGGGCTGCTCGATGCGGATGTCGTTGTCCGCGCTCGGGCGCAGCAGGTAGACGTCCCCCTCCGGCGTCTCTATCTGTTCCGTCGTCCTCTTGATCCGTGGCCTGCGCAACAAACCCCTCCCCCCAGGTAGCCGTCAGCCCAGTAGAGACCGTTTAAGCGGTTGAAGTGTTTCTAAGGGAGGAGAAGCGCCCTGGCGCGCGCGAAGACCGCGTCGGTCATCGGCACGGTCAGCTTGCCGGTGAAGGTGTTCTGCTGGCTGGGGTGGTAGCAGCCGATCAGCCGCCAGCGGCCGACCTCGACCTCGGCGCCGTGGCCGAACTTCGGCCGTGGTCGCGGCACCTCCTCGCCCAGCGCCCGGGCGGCGCGCAGGAACCCGTCCCAGCCGAAGGAGCCGAGCGCGACCAGGACCTGGAGCCGGTCGAGCAGCTCCAGCTCGCGCCGCAGGTAGGGGAGGCAGGTGTCGCGCTCCCCCGGGGTCGGCTTGTTGGCAGGCGGCGCGCAGCGCACCGTGGCGGTGATGAAGGCGTCGCGCAGCTGCAGGCCGTCGCCGCGCCACTCCGAGCTCGGCTGGTTGGCGAAGCCGGCCCGGTGCAGCGCCGCGTAGAGCCAGTCGCCGGAGCGGTCGCCGGTGAACATCCGGCCGGTGCGGTTGGCGCCGTGCGCCGCCGGCGCCAGGCCGACGATCCCGACCCGGGCCTCGGGGTCGCCGAAGCCCGAGACCGGGCGAGCCCAGTACTCCTGGCCGCGGTAGCGGCGCGGCGGGTTCGCCGCCTGCTCCTCGCGCCACTCGACCAGCCGCGGGCAGAGGCGGCAGCCGTGGATCTCCTCGGCGAGCGCGTCCAGCGCCCCGGCGCGGTCTTTGCTCATAGGCTTCGTCCCGACCTCATGGCAGCGAACCGAATCATGCGCGGCCGGCCCGTGCGCCGCGCCCTCGCCCTCGGGCTCGCCTGCCTCGGCCTCCTCGGCGGCTGCGGCAGTAGCGGCGGCGCCGCCACCGACAAGGCCGGCGACGTCAAGGTGCTGAACGAGATTCTCGCCCGGCAGCTGGCCGCGGTCGACGCCTACGGGGAAGCGCTGCCGGCGCTGCGTGGGGCCGAGCTCTCCCTCGCCCGACGCTTCCGCGCCCAGGAACAGGAACACGTCGACGCGACGACCAAGACCCTGCGCGGGCTCGACGCCGAAGCCGACCCGCCGGCCGAAACGGTCGCTGCCGGCGCGCTGGAAACGGCGCAGGATGCGATGCGCTTCCTCTACGAACTGGAAAGCGCGACGATCGACGCCGAGCTCAGCGCGGTCGGCAAGCTGACGATCGGCTGGCCGCGGCCGCTGGTCGCCTCGATGGCGGCCAACCAGGCGCAGCGGCTGGTCCTGATCCGCCGGGCGCTGGGCGCGGCGGCGCCCGAACTGGTCCCCGAGGCCTTCGAGACCGGCGAAACGGCCGCCCCGGAAGAGATGATGCAGCCATGACCGCTCCCCTCTACGCCATCGGGCGCTTCTCCTCGCGCCACCACTACCCGGTGATCGCCGCCTGGATCGTGCTCGCGATCGCCCTGCTCGCGATCGGCCACTCGGCCGGCAGCAAGACGAGCGAAAACCTGACCCTGCCGGGCACCGACTCGACCAAGGCGACCGAACTGCTGGAAGACGACCTGCCCGAACAGGCCTACGGCAGCAACCCGCTGGTCATGGAAGCGCCGCAGGGGAAGCTGACCGCGGCGAAGTACGCGGCGGCGGTGGCGGAAACCGGGAAGCGGCTGAACTCGCTGGAAGACGTCAACTCCGCGGTCAGCCCGCTCAGCCCGCAGGGCGCGGCGTTCCTCAGCAAGGACAAGACGATCGGCTACTTCCCGGTCGTCCTCGCGATCGGGCCCGGCGAAATCGACGAAGAAGAAGCCGAACGGATCCTCGACGCGGCGGCGCCGGCCCGCAGGGCCGGGCTGGAGCCGGCGATCGGCTCCTACGTCGGCCAGCAGCTTTCCAAGCCGGCGACCGAGACCAGCGAGGCGATCGGCCTGGCGGCGGCGGTGATCATCCTCCTCTTCGCCTTCGGCACCGCGACGGCGATGATGCTGCCGATCGTCTCGGCGGTGATCGGCCTCGCCTGCGCGCTCTCGATCATCCGCCTGCTGGAGCACGTGCTCGAGGTGCCGGGGGTCGCCTCGACGCTGGCGACGATGATCGGCCTCGGCGTCGGCATCGACTACGCGCTGTTCATCGTCACCCGGCACAAACTGCAGCTGGCCGACGGGATGGAGCTGCGCGAGTCGATCGCGCGGGCGACGGCGACCGCCGGCGGCGCCGTCGTCTTCGCCGGCTTCACGGTTGTGATCGCGCTCTGCTCGCTCGCCTTCGCCGGCATCCCGCTGGTCTCCACCCTCGGCTTCACCGCCGCCGTCGCGGTGGTGGTCGCGGTCTGCGCGGCGACGACGCTGCTGCCGGCGATGCTCGGCGCGCTGGGCCCGCACATCAACTCGCTGCGGGTCAAGCTCGGCAAGACCCACCCCGACGACAAGGAGCCACACGGCTGGCGGCGCTGGGCGGAATGGGTCAGCGAGCGGCCCTGGACCGCGACCGTCGTCGCCCTGGCGATCTTGATCGTCCTGGCGCTGCCGATCTTCCAGCTGCAGCTCGGCCAGAACGACATCAGCGCCCTGCCCAAGGAAACGACCTCGCGCCAGGCCTACGACGCGCTCAACAAGGGCTTCGGGCCGGGCGTCAACGGCCCCCTGCTGATCGCCTCGGAATTCGAGTCGCCCCAGGAAGCCAAGCAGGTGCTGCCGCAGCTGGAGAAGGCCGTCGGCGGGGCTCCCGACGTCGCCGCCGTCACCGAACCGACCCTCGACAAGGCGGGCACGGCGGCGGTCTTCACCGTGATCTCGAAATCCGAGCCCTGGGCGGACGAGACCGTCGACCTGGTCGAAGACCTACGCGAAGAAGCGATCCCCGGAGCGCTGCAGGGAACCGCGGCCAGCTCCTACGTCGGCGGCCAGACCGCCGGCTACATCGACCTCGCCAACCAGATCAGCGACAAGCTGCCGCTGATGATCGCGATCGTCGTCGGCCTCAGCTTCATCGTCCTGCTCGTCGCCTTCCGCTCGCTGCTGGTTCCGGTCAAGGCGGCGGCGATGAATCTGCTCTCGGTCGCCGCCGCCTACGGCGTCGTCACCGCCGTCTTCCAGCTCGGCTGGGGCTCCTCGCTGATCGGCCTCGACCACCCGATCCCGATCGTCAGCTTCGTGCCGCTGCTGATGTTCGCGATCCTCTTCGGCCTCTCGATGGACTACGAGGTCTTCCTGCTGACGCAGATGCGCGAGCACTTCGAGGAGTACGGCGACGAGCGCCGGGCGGTGGTCGAAGGGCTGACCAACACCGGCCGGGTGATCACCTCCGCGGCGGCGATCATGGTCTGCGTCTTCACCAGCTTCGTGCTCAGCGGCAACCCGGTGGTGAAGGAGTTCGGCGTCGGCCTCGCGGTGGCGATCGCGATCGACTCGACCCTGGTCCGCTGCCTGCTGGTGCCGGCGGTGATGGTCCTGCTCGGCAAGCGCGCCTGGTGGCTGCCAAGCTGGATCGATCGCTGGCTGCCGAAGGTCAGCATCGAGGGCGAGGAGTACTTCGCCAAGAAGGACGCCGCCGATGTTCCCGCTCAATCTGCCTAATGCCCTAACGCTCCTCCGCATCCTCGCGGTGCCGGTGGTGGTCGTCGCCCTGCTCGGCGAGACCCCCAACGGCGACACCCTCGCGGCCGCCGTCTTCGCCCTCGCCGCCGCGACCGACGGCCTCGACGGCTACTTCGCCCGCTCCCGCGGCTCGATCACCACCTTCGGCAAGCTGATGGACCCGCTCGCCGACAAGCTGCTGATCACCGGCGCCCTGATCTCCCTCGTCTCCCTCGACCGGCTCGAAGCCTGGGTGGCGATGGTGATCATCGCCCGCGAGGTCGCGGTCACGATCCTGCGCACGATCGCCGCCGAGCGCGGCATCGTCATCGCCGCCAGCTGGCTCGGCAAGCTGAAGACGGTCCTCCAGATCGCCGCCATCTTCGCCCTCATCGCCACCAACCCGGCGCCCGTGGGCGTCGACGTTCTCGTCTACGTAGCGCTCGCGGTGACCGTGATCAGCGGCGCCGATTACTTCTTCGGGCTGCGCAAGCGGATCGAGGAGCTGGAGCGCGAACGGGCTGAGGCGAAGTTGAAGAGGGCTTCGTAGGGAGGGCGTCGGTGGGGGGTCCCTGGGAGCACCTCCGCCGCGTGGATCGCCGATAGCTGTCGCCCCAGTCCTGATCGGCGCGGCTCCATGCTGAGTACCCAGGGACCCCCCACCGACGCCCTCCCGACAAGCGAGCTCTGGAAGACGCCTCAGGGTTCAGAAGCTTGAAAAAGCTCTCGTGACTTCGGCCGTCCCGAGATTTTGTGTTGGGGGAGGGGGTGGGGTGCCCCTGCTGGGTACTCAGCATGGAGCCGCGCCGGTGACCTTCGGGCGACAGCTTGGGGCGATCCACGCGGCGGAGGTGCTCCCAGCAGGGGCACCCTGCCCCCTCCAACCGAAGACCTAAGACGTAGGCGCCTCGAGCCACTCGCGCATCGTCAGATGATGCGTCCCGTGCTCGCCGCTCGCCAGCTCCGCCCGCAGATCGCCGAGGGTGCCGTAGCGCTCGGCGACAACGTTGTGGCGGTGGATCGTCTCCAGGTTCTCCTGACGGGCCATGACGAAGGTCTGCTCGGGCAGGTCGGTGTAGCCCTCGACCACCTGGCGCAGCATCTCGCGCACGCAGTCCTCGACGAAGCGGGGGTGTTCGTGCGCCTTGACGACGACGGACCGCGCGTCGGTGCGCTTCATCAGCTCGTAGATCTCCGAGCTCATCGAGCTCTCGACGATCCGCAGCAGCTCCGGCGCCTCGATCCAGGCCGGGCCGCCCTCGGGGCAGCCGACCCAGAGGGTGCCGATGCCGCGCTGGTTGTGGGTGGCGACCGGGACGAGTTCGAGGATCCTCTCGACCTCGTCGGCGCCGAAGCCGTCCTCCGCGAGCCGGTCGCGGGCCAGGGCGGCGACCGCTTCCTGGGCGCAGGGGCAGGCGGTCATCCCCTGGGCCTCGACCCCCGTCAGCGTGCGGGTGCCGCGCGCCGAGGCGACGGCGGTGCCGTAGAGGACGTAGATCTCCTGGGTGCTCTTGCCGGTTTCCGGCGTCTTCACCGTCTCCGGGTAGCGGGCCGTGATCGAGACCTCGGCCCGCTCGCCGCCCTGCCGCTCGCGCACCTTCTCGGCGACGTGGGCGGCCAGCACCTCGGCTTTGAAGGCCTCGCCGAGGACAACCTCGTCGATCGCCTCGCCGACGATCTCCTCGAAGCGGGACATGTGGACCCCGGCCTGCTGCGGGTTGAGGTCGACGAAGCACTCGAAGCCCGCGTAGAAGAGGTTCTCGACACCGTCGGCCTTGACCCGGATCACCTTCTCGACCCCGGTGACCCCGACCCGCGAGAGTCCCACCTGGGTGGCGGGAACGCCGGCCTGGACGTCGGGTACGGCTGGGGTGGCGGTCGGCTGGCTGGCCATCGGCTAACGAATAGTAAGCAACCGGGCTCTTCGGGCGTTGCTGAGTTTTTTCCGCCTATAATCCGGCGCGGTCGGAGCGTTGGGGCCGGCCAGCGGGAGATGGGGAGAGGAAGCGGCGACGAAGTGAGCATCGAACCGTTGGATTCCACGGCTGACGTGGTCGATCGCGAGGTAGAGGCGAGCCCGATCGGCGAGATCGAGGAGCTACAGGGCCTGATCGCCCAGGGCCGCGAGCGCGGCTACCTGACCTTCGAGCAGATCACCTCGACACTCGAGGAGGTGGAGATCACCAAGGAGCAGGTGACCCAGCTCCACGCCCACCTGGTCGAGCACGGGATCGACGTCATCGCCGAGGACGGCGTCAGCGCTTACAAAGCGCAGCGCAGCGGCGAGGCCGCCGGCGCGGCGAAGAAAGAAGAGCTCGACCTCACCGTCGAGCCGAGCCTCGACTCGCTGCGCCTCTATCTGCGGGCGATCGGCCAGGTCGACCTGCTGACCGCGCAGCAGGAGGTCGAACTTGCGAAACGGATCGAGCGCGGCGACATGCTCGCCAAGCGGCAGATGGTCGAGGCCAACCTGCGCCTCGTCGTCTCGATCGCGAAAGGCTATCTGGGGCGCGGGCTCAGCTTCCTCGACCTGATCCAGGAGGGCTCGCTGGGGTTGATCCGGGCGGTGGAGAAGTTCGACTACCGCCGCGGCTACAAGTTCTCGACCTACGCGACCTGGTGGATCCGCCAGGCGGTGACGCGGGCGATCGCCGACAAGGCGCGGACGATCCGCATCCCCGTGCACATGGTCGAGAAGCTGAACCGGGTCGCCCACGTCGAACGCCAGCTGGTGCAGAAACTGGGGCGCGAGCCCGAGCCGGCGGAGATCGCCGAGGAGCTGCGCTGGCCGGTCTCAGACGTCCGCGACATCCTCCGCGTCGCCCAGCTGCCGGTCTCGCTGGAGAAACCGGTCGGCGACGAGGACGAATCCGAGCTCGGCGACTTCGTCGCCGACGATGCGGTCCTGGAGCCCTTCGAGGAAGCCAGCGAGCACCTCCAGAAGGAGGGCGTGCAGAGGGCGCTGGCGGCGCTGCCCGACCGCGAGCGCCGGGTGATCGAACTTCGCTACGGCCTCTCCGGCGCCGAGCCGCTCACCCTGGAGGAAGTCGGCCGCACCTTCGGCGTCACCCGCGAGCGGATCCGCCAGATCGAGAACAACACGCTGAAGAAACTGAAGCGCCTCCCGGAGGCGCAGATGCTCCGCGAAGCCAGCTAAAGCGCGCTACGCGCGGGGCTCCAGCACGAAGACGCCGACCTCGCGGTCGAGGTGGGACTCGTAGAAGTCCCAGCCTTCGTACTGCTCCATGTGGCGGCGCCAGAGGTCGGCCCGCTCCTCGCCCTCGGCGAGTCTGGCTCGGACCGGGACCCGCCTGCGCCCGACCTCGACCTCGGCCTCCGGGTTGGCGCGCAGGTTGAGCGACCAGGCCGGCGTCTTTTCGTTGCCGGCGTTGGTGTTGATGACGACGAAGCGCTCCCCGTCGGCGAGGTAGAGGACCGGAGCCGTCCGCTGCTGTCCGGATTTGCGGCCGATGGTGGTGAGCAGCAAGACGGGCCCGTTGCCCACCTTGCCGCCGATGCGCCCGCCGCTGAGTCGGTAGACGGGCACGTTCAGCTTGCCCACCGCCCGCAGCCCTTTGGCTCCGAGGGAATGGGATAGCCGCGAGTAGAAATGGTCGCTCGGCACCGGATGAGTATTCCACCGCCCAGCTACAGTGGGGCGATGGCCGAGCCGCACCCCTTCCGCACCGCCGCCGAGAACAAGGACCTCGACCTCCTCGCCGAGACGCTGCGCGAGGACGTCGTCCTCCACAGCCCGGTCCTCTTCCGCGGCTTCGAAGGCCGCGACACCGTCTCCGCCGTGCTGACCCACGTGTCCGCCACCCTGGAGAATTTCGCCTACACCGACGAGCTGGCCGAGGGCAAGACCGTCGTTCTCCGCTTCAAGGCCACCGTCGGCGACCGCGAGCTGGAGGGAATCGACTTCCTCGAGCTCGACGACGAGGGTCGCGTCCGCGAGCTGACCGTCTTCATGCGCCCCTTCTCGGCCCTGACCGCCTTCAACGAGCGGATGAAGGCCAGGCTCGAAGTCTCCGAGGGCTAGACCGGCGGCTCGCCGATTCTCTCGAAGAGAAGTCGGCCCGGACCGTCCACTCTGACCCTGAGGCGATCGCCGGCGGTTATCCCCGCCTCTTCGCAGGGAGCCTTCGGGAAGGTCGCCTGGCGTTTGGGTCGTAGCAGGATCTGCCGGCTGGGCGTGGTTGATGGGGGAGGCAGGATTCGAACCTGCGTAGGCGTAGCCGCTCGGTTTACAGCCGAGTCCATTTGACCGCTCTGGCACTCCCCCAGAGGCGAGACGCCAATTCTATTCGTGTCTTCGTCGGGGTAGATGACTGCTTCCAGGGAGGCAGTCGGTTCAATCTCGAACTCCGAGTACTTGGCGCCCCCAAGCGTCACCTGCCGGGCGCCCTCGATCACGCCGGCTGGGATGAACCATCGCCTGCCGTCGCCGACAAGGGCGAAGAGATAGTCGACAAGGGCAGGATCAAATTTCTTCGTGAGGCCACCCCAGCTTCGATTACCGCCCATGGTGGCGATGGCTACGTTCCATCGCACTTGACCGTCGCTGGTCGCAACTCTCTGCGTCGAGGTCTTCACCTGGATTCGATCAAATCTGCCCCCTACCTGTGCCACCAAATCCACGTGAGGGCTGTGGCCGGCGGGACTCCAAACCAACGCTCCCTGCCTGGACAACCACTCCATCGCCGACATCTCCCCGATGTCGCCTTGGACCCGTCGGTTGACGGCGCGCTCGCGCCGATGTGGGGAGGTATTGGCGGGGCTCTCCATGGAGACCTATAGTTGCAGGTGGTGCAGACAGAAACTTGCGCGCTGGCGCCCGGGTGCATCGAGTTGAAAGGATGGCTTCGTGCTCGAAGACCGCGTGATCGCGATCGCCGGGGTTGGAGGTGGCCTCGGGCCGCTCGTCGCCCAGCGGCTTGCCGCGGCGGGCGCGACCGTTGCCGGCGCCGGTCGCGACCAGGGCGCCCTCGACTCCCTTGCCGCGGAACTCGGTCTCCCATCGGAGCGCTGGGACGGCCGCGCCGTCGACCTCCTCGACGAGAACGCCGCCCGCGCCTGGAGCGCCGCCCTGGTCGAGCGCTTCGGCCGCGTCGACGGCCTCGTCCACCTGGTCGGCGGCTGGCGCGGCGGCCAGCCGCTGCAGGAGGCGCCGCTCGAGGACTGGCGCTTGCTCCACGACCTCCTCGTCCGCACCGTCCAGCACACGACCCGCGCCTTCCATGAGCAGATCGCCGCCAGCCCGCACGGTCGCTTCGTCCTCGTCTCCTCCAAGCAGGCGCAGAACCCGACCCACACCAACGCCGCCTACGCGGCAGCCAAGGCCGCCGCCGAGGCCTGGACCCTCGCCCTCGCCGACGGCTTCCAAGGCACCGGGGCGACCGCCAACATCCTCGTCGTCGACGCGATCCTCACCCCGCGGATGCGCGAGGAGGAGCCCGAGAAGGAGTTTCCGACCTTCACCCCGGCCGAGGACATCGCCGAGGCCATCGCATTTCTCTGTTCGGACGCGGCGAAGAAGATGAACGGACAGCGCCTGCCGCTTACCATGGGCAGATGAGCAGCCGTAAATCGGGCAACGCCAAGCCCGACGGCAAGATGACCATCGGGGAGCTGGCGCGGCGGACCGGGATGACGATCCGCAACATTCGCGCCCACCAGACCCGTGGCCTGTTGCCGCCACCCGAGGTCCACGGCCGCACCGGCTACTACAACGAGGGCCACGTCGCGCGGATCGAGCTGACCCGCGAAATGCAGGCCGAGGGCCTCAACCTCGAGGCGATCCGCCGCGTCCTGGAGTCGAGCGAGGGCTCCTCGCGCGAGATGGTCGACTTCGCCCGCGCCGTGCGCGCCCCCTTCGAGGACGAGACTCCGGAAATCTTCGACGCCGAGGAGCTGGCCGCCGCCTGGGGGGTCGAGCGCTTCGACCCCAAGCTCCTCGCCCGCACCGAAGAGCTCGGCATCCTCCGCTCGCTCCCCGACGGCAAGGTCGAGGTGATCAGCCCCCGCCTGCAGCGCGCCGGCTCCGCCTTGGTCGAGCTCGGGGTCTCACCGCAGGCCGCGGTGGAGACGGCCGAGGGGCTGCGGCGCGCCTCGGAGAAGGTCTCGCGCACCTTCGTCGAGCTCTTCGTGCGCGAGATCTGGGAGCCGTTCGACAAGGCCGGCCGGCCCGAGGAGGACTGGCCGAAGGTGCGCGAGGCGCTGGACCGGATGCGCCCGCTCGCCTCCGACGCGCTGCTGGCGATGTTCCAGATAACGATGGGGGAGTCGACCGAGAAAGCGGGGGAACGCACCCTCCGCGACGCCGGCCAGCCGACCGGCAAGCGCCGCCGCAAACGCAGCTCCTCGAAGCGCAGCTCCTCTAGCCGACGATCGTGAAGCGGCGGCGCAGCGGCTTCGATTCGTTCGCCGCTTCGTCGGTCGCCCGCAGCACCGCCAGGTAGCGGCCCGGCCGCGCCCGGAAGTGCTTGCCCCGGGCGCCCAGCCGCAGGTGGTTGATGCCGATGAACGCCTTCCAGCGGTCGAAGCCGTTGTAGACGCGCCGCCCCTTCGAGTTGAACCGGTAGTACTCGGCGTCGAGGCTGCCGCGCTCGGAGATCTCGACGCTGAAGCCGAGCCCGCCGTGGCCGCCGGTGTGCTGCTTGGGCATCGACAGCGAGCCGAGCGTCGGCGGCTTCAGGTCGAGGTTGAGCGGCGGCTGCGGGCCCGGGTCCCCGTTGGGGTCGCCGGGGACGTCGGAGACGATCACCTCGCCCCGCACCGCGGCGTGCAGCTTGCACTGGAAGAAGTATTCGCCGGGCTGGTCGAACTGCAGCGTGAAGGTGTCGCCGGCGCGGTGGGCGGGGGCGTCGGTGCCGGGGTCGGAGTCCCATTGGAGGTCGTTGGCCGAGATGCCGGTCACCGAGTGGGCCAGGTCGGGGCCGAGCCAGTCCCAGGTCACCTTCTCGCCGCGGTCGACGTGGACCTGCGGCTGCGACCAGGCGTAGTTGGCGATCGAGACGCGCGTGTTGGCCGCGCCGGCGGCCGCGGGGAAGAGGAAGACGGCCGCGACCGCGGTCCCTAGGAGACGACGTACCAACCGTTCATCCCCTGATGCAGATGCTGGAAGACGTGGCAGTGGTAGAACCAGCGCCCCGGGTTGTCCTCGACCAGCTCGAAGGAGAACGAGTCCGCCGGCCCGAACGTTTTGTTGTCGACGATCCGCCCGTCCGGTTCGCTCCAGCGGTGGCCGTGCAGGTGGAAGGTGTGGAAGAAGTTGTCGATCCCGTAGACGTGGAAGCCGACCCGCTGCCCGACCCGCGCTCCCAGGGTCGGGGTGTTGCCGGCGTAGGCCTTGCCGTTGACGCAGTAGTAGGTGCTGCGCAGGCCGGTGATGGAAGGGTCAAAGGTATGGAAGGCGAGGAAGAACTCGGCTTCGGGCCGCGCTTCCCCCGGCTTGCGGATCACCAGCGGCCCGAACAGCCCCTTGAAGACCGGCAGCGGGTCCATTGGCCCGTGGTCGTGGTAGAGCCACGTCCCTTCGGTCCCTTCGTGCGCCTCCCAGACGTAGGTGAAGGTCCGGTTCCGCTGCACGAAGCCGCCGGGTTCGGTCCACTTGCCCTTGTAGGCGCCGTCCATCTCGTTGGCGTAGAAGATCCCGTGCGGGTGGATCGTCACCGGCGCCTGCAGCTTGTTGCGGAAGTGGACCACCACCGTGTCGCCGACTTCGGCTTCGATCAGCGGCCCCGGCACCGTCGCCTTGCCCAGTGGGGTTTTGAATTCGGCGCTGTAGAGCCGGTAGCCGTAGGCGCCGAACTTGGACTTGCCCTTCACCTTCTGGGCCATCATCTGGTCGCGGTGGGTGGGGACGATGTCCCACTGCACCGGCTCCGCCGCGATCCAGTACTCGCGGGTCTGGCCGCCGCTCGGCAACGCCGCCAGCCGCCGCGCGCCGGCGTCCTCGCCCCGCCACTCGGCCGCCGTCACCTTCGGCGGCACCTTCACCTGCCGGGCAAGGCCCTCGACGTCGATCTTGCCTTCGTCGGTCGCCACCTCCTGGCTGGCGATCGTGCACAGCAGCGCCCCGCCGGAGAGGGCCAGAAACCCCCTCCGGTCGATCGGATCCGGTGCCATGGCGCTACCGCTTGACGGTCACGGTCATCCTCATTTCAGAGGGGTGCACCGTGCAGATGAACTTGTACGTGCCCGGGACTTCGAAGGTCCGCTGGAAGCTGGCTTCGGTCACCGCCGTGGTCGTGGTCGAGAAGCGCGACTTGTTCTTCAGCGCCTTCGGCCCTTGCTTCAGGTGGACGTCGTGGGGATAGGTGTTGTAGCTCGACCAGATCCACTTCACCGCCCGCCCCTTCTTGATCGTCACCGCGGTGGGGGCGAAGTAGAAGTCGTTGACGGTCACCTTGACCGGCGGCTTCTTCGGCGCCTGCGCCGCCGCCGCGGTCACCCCGAGCAGGGCGATCGCGGCGACGCAGGTGGCGACGAGGAGTGCCCGTACCTTTCTCGCGCGCCGCATCAGCAGGTCACCTCACCCGGCTGCGGCGCCACCTCGACCGGCTGGAGATTTTCGAACGGCGGGTGGGCGGCGACGCGCCGGACCCAGCTGCATTCCTGCTTCTGCGGCGGGTTCGAGGCGGCGTACCCGAGAATCGTCTTCGGGTCGTCTTCTTCGCCGAGGTTGATCTGCAGCCCGGCGACGATGTCGAGGCTGCGGACCTGATCGGAGAGCACTTCGGCCTGCGGGCAGGCGGGGTAGATCTGGCTCAGCGGCACTTTCCCGTTGCCGGGGGCGAACGTCGCGCCGGCGCTGTTGCCGGCCCAGCAGTTGCCGCCGCCGGTCGCGTCGTTCCAGAGGTCGTATTCCCCGTTCGGGTCGGCGCCTTCGCGACCCATCACGTTTTCGACGATCTGGTTGTTGATGTTCTTGGCGTCGTCACCCTCGTTGGCGACGAAGACTTCGCCCGGGCCGGAGAAGGAGGCGATCCCCCACTTGTAGTTGCCGAACACGTCGTTGTGCTTGACGACGTTGTTGGCGCCGCCGTAGAGGACGATCCCGACCCCGGTCGGGTAGTTGACGGTCGCCCCCGCGACCTGGCCGAGCCCGCCGGAGACGGTGTGGAATTTCGAGCCGGCGAGGAAGTAGTTGTAGTTGTTCCAGAACACGTCGTTGTTTTCGAACACGTTCCAGCCGTTGGGCTCGAAGCCCTCGCTGTCGAGCGTGTTGGGGACGATCCCGGCGCCGTTGTTGTAGAAGGCCGAGTCGACGATCTTCACGTACTTGGAGTTCGTTCCCGAGTAGCCGAGGACGTTTTCGTAGCTGCGGTCGTTCTTCAGCAGCGTCCACTTCGGCTTGCGCTGGCAGGGCTTCGGCGGCGGCGCCGTCCCGTGGTTGGTCCAGGTCTTCGAGTCGCACGGCGTTTCGCCGACGTAGAAGGCGGAGTCGCCGTGGTGGTAGCCGGCGGAGTTGGTCATCTTGCCGCCGAAGCAGTTCTTCGCGAACAGCCCGTAGGAGCGGTTGGCCGAGGCCAGCAGGTTGTTCATCTTGTAGCCGTCGCAGTGCTGGCCGCCTTCGTTGGCGGCGTGGATGAAGAACCCGTTCGACTGGTAGTTGCGGGCCCACATGTTTTCCAGCACCAGGCCGTCGACGCTGATCGCCTCGACTCCGTTCTGCGCGGCGCCGAGCTCGCCCTTCGCGTTCTTGCCCTCGAGGACGACCTTCTTGCGGTCCTTCTTGACCCCCTTGATGACGAGGTCGTCGAAGCTCTTCTTACGCTGGGTGCCGTCGAGGACGACGCCTTCGACGTACTTGCCCGGGCGGATCGCGACGATCGCCTTCACCTTGGCGTTGCCCTTCTTGGCTTTGAAGGAGCCGGCGGCGTCGACCCCCTTCTGGATCGTCCGGTAGCGGCAGCCGTGCTTGCAGACTTCAAAGGTCTTCGACTTCGCCTGCTTCTTCTTCTGGCCGCCCTTGCCGGCGAGCGCCGGTGCGGCAACGGTTCCGAGCAGCGCGCATAGCCCGAGGACGAGAAGAGGGACTGCCAACCTGTGCTTCATATCGCTCCTTGCAGCGTCGTTTTGCATTCGACCCTGCCTCCCAGCGGGTGCATCAGCCGGGCCCCTAACCCGGCGGATCAAGCCTAGCGGAGCCTGGCCGTTCAGCCAGGAACGATCGTCCGCATCGCTTCTTCGAGTTCAGACACGCCAAAGGCGCCCTCGATGCGGTCGCGGACGATTCCGTTCTTGTCGACGAGGAAGGTCCAGGGCTCGGTTTCCAGGTGGTAGGCCTGCACCTGCGGCCGCGGGCCCTTGGAGATGTCGTTGTCGTTCCAGATCTCCATGTGGATGAAGTCGGCCTTGCCCTTGTAGGAGTCCGCCACCTGCTGGGCGACGTCGACGACCGGACCGCAGACGCGGCTCTGGCAGAGGGCGGGGGTGGCGAAGACGAGCACCACGGGCTTGTGGCCGACGGCGTCGGCGAAGTCGATTTCGTGCATCTGGTCGGGCGGCACCCGGGTGTCGATCTTCGCCATGTCGCCGCCGACGTCCGCGGCGGTCGGGGTGTGGATCACCGGCGCCTTGTCGCCGATCGCGGGGATCCGCGGGAACTCGCCGACCACCGGCGCCGCCGTCACCCGCGTCGCTTCCAACCCGTTCTCGCCCTTCAGCATCGCCAGCGCGAGCCACGGCCCCTTGCGGTCGAAGTCGACCTTGGGGACGACGTAGACGGTGGTCGCCTCTCCCGGAGCGCCGGCGCCGCTGGCGCGGTAGGCGGGCTTGGTCTCCAGCGAGGTGACCTGCGCCGGCAGCGGGCCGGTCACCGGACCCTTTCCGTCCTTGGCGAAGTAGAGGGCGACGTCGGCGTCGCTCACCTGTTCTTTGCCGAGGGTGAAGACGCCGAACGGGTAGCGGTTCTCGCCGAGGTTGAAGGTCTGGGCGGCGGGAGCGATCACGAGCTTCGAGGGCTTCGCGCCGGAGTCGTGCAGCAGCTGACCGATCGTCTTCCCCTTCGCCGCTGGGAACTCGGCCGCGTCCGGCGCCGGACGCGAGCTGTCTTCCGAGCTGCCGCAGCCAGTCGTCGCGGTGGCGAGGGCGATGACGAGGGACAGGGCTAAAAGGAGCGAGCGCTTGCTCATCCTCCGGCACGCTACACACCCCGGTTTGGGAACCGCATGGCGCAACTTGGGATGGCGGCGCGGTCTTTTCTTTCGTAGACCATGTCGTCCCCCCTCCGCCAGCGGTGGCCCTATGATGCTGCTGCCGCTGTTCGGGGACCAGGGGCTTCGGTTCAAAGCAAAATATGGAGGCCCTGATGCCTGGGAAGAAGCTGGTCTTTTCGATCGTCGCCGCCGTCGCGCTGCTGGCGGCCATTCCGTCGAGCGCCGCGGAACAAACCCCCGAGGCCTACAAGGAAGCGGTCGAACCGATCTGCAAGGCCAATACCGAAGCCAACGAAAAGATCCTCAAGGGCGTCCGGCAAAAAGTGAAGTCGGGCAAGTACGACGCCGCCGCCAGGCAGTTCCAGGGCGCGGCCAAGGCCCTGAAGAAGACCCGCGCCCAGCTCCTCGCGGTTCCGAAACCGACTGAAGACACGGCCCAGCTGACCAAGTGGCTCGGCTACGCCAAGACCGAGGTTCAGCTGTTTGAAACGATCGCCAGGAAGCTGCACAACGACGAAGCCACCGCCGCCCAGAAGATGGTGGTGCGGCTGGTCAGCACCGCCAGGCAGGCGAACAACCAGGTGCTCGACTACGAATTCCGCTACTGCCGCTTCCAGCCGTCGAAGTTCATCTAGCGGCGATGGCCGTCATAGAGGGCGCCCGCACGCCCCGTGAGAGCACCCGGGCGCTCGCAGCTTCGATCAGCCGCGGCGACCTGGACGCTGCGGCGCACTGCTTCACCAAGGACGCCTGCCTGATCACCCCCGACTCCACCGCGGTGCGGGGCCGGGAGGAGATCAAGCCGATCCTCCATCAGTTGATCGTCGCCGGCTCCCAGATCGAGGTCCAGGAGAGCTCGATCGTCCTCGCCGGCGAGGTGGCCCTGGGCACCGAGCGCTGGCAGGTCACCTCCGCCGGCTCGGAGGGCGCCCCCTTCACCAGGGCGCTGACCCCCACCATGGTGATGCGCCAGCTGGAGGGCGCCTGGAAACTCGCCGTGGCGATGCCCTGGGGGCGTCGCTGATCGGCGCCCCACCGTCTAGAATCGTCCTGAGCGTACGGCTTCCCAGGGAGGCCGACCCGCCCGGATAGCTCAGTTGGTAGAGCACTTCCATGGTAAGGAAGGGGTCACGAGTTCGAGTCTCGTTCCGGGCTTTCTAGAAGGCGCTGCAAATCGGCTGGTTCGGCGACCGATTCCACGGCGCTTCTCACCCTTCTCGATTCCGCCTATCTGCCACTAGTGGCAGATAGCGCCGCGATTGCCCGCAATCGGCTGCGATTGCCCTCGATTTACCGGTTCCGCCGAGCTAACGTCGCGACCGGAAACGAAAGCGCCCCGGCGGCGGTAGGACGCCCCGGGGCCGGCACAGGAGGTATTAGCTCCCATGCAAGGCAAGCGTAAGGGCGCCGGGTCGGCCGCGAAGGCCGGCAAGGCGAAACCGAAAGCCGCCAGCGCGAAGAAGAAGACCAGCGCACAAGGGTCGAAGGCCCAAGGGCAGGAGCGGCTCCGGCCCGGCCAGCTCGACGGCCTCGTCCTCGGCTACATGAAGAAACACAGAGGCGAGCTGCCGCTCACCCCGACGAAGGTCGCCCGTGGGATCAAACGCTCCTCGGGGGCGGTCGGCAACTGCCTCGGGCGGCTGGAGCGGAAAGAGAAGGTGAGGCTGGCCGACAAGAAGCCGCGCCGCTACGACCTGGCGGGCAAGACGAAGTAGCAAGCACTGAAACATCGGCCCCCGGCGGCGCTGTAACGCCGACCGAGGGCCTGACCACAAGGAGACACAGCTCCTCATGGCTGATGAGAAATCTACGGACTCCGGCTGCGGCCGGCGCCGGTTCAATCACGAAGAAGACGATGCGCTGGAGGCGGCGGTTCTCCGCCTCGTCCTCGTATCCCATCCCGACGCTTTCACGAAGGACGAGCTGTTTCGGGAAATGAACAAAGGCGGATCGACTGAGGTTTCCGAGGTCGATGCCAACGAGCGGGCGATTCGGGACCTCGCCGCCACGGGCCTCTTCCATCCGCTCGGGGCCGAGGAATTCGTCCGGCCAACCAGGGCTGCTCTCCGGTTTTTTGAGCTTTCTGGGGGTGCCGGCTGATGGCTACGGGTGACAAATACCAAGCTCTGATCGAAGCCCTCGGGCACCCAGTGCGCCGGCAGGTCTTGCGGCGCTATCTCGAATCGTCCGAGAGGCTGAGCCCGAAGGAGCTGGCCGACTCGGAGAAGCTGTCGCTGTCGCTCGTCGGCTGGCACGTTCGGCGGCTAGAGAAGCTCGGCGCCGTTGAATTCGTGGGGGACCGGCAGCGGCGCGGCGCTCGCCAGCATTTCTACCGGCCGACCGCCCTTGTCAAGAGATCGACGCTGATCCAGGTGGCGCTCGGCCTTAAGGCGGGCTGATCGTTGGGACGAAAAAGAGAGGCTCAGGCACTGGAATGCGGTCGCCGCCTTGGCATAAACCTCCTCGAACTCCGGGGGCGTGTCGGCTTTTCCCAGCAAGGCACCGCTGAGCGCGCCGGCCTCCATCGCACCGAGGTCGCCCTGATCGAGGGCGGCAAACGGGTCCCTCGCTTGGACACGATCGTCAAGCTCGCCGGGGCGGTCAGAGTGGAGCCCTGTGCGTTGCTGCGGGGGATGGCCTGGGACCTGGACGCACCGAAGGAGGAATCGAAATGAGCGCCCTCGGCCTCGAAGACAAGTGGGTCGAGAAAGAGTGGACCCTTGGAGAGCGGTTCGGTGCGAACGTGGTCTGGTTTCGCCGGCAGGCTGGCCTGACCCAGACCCAGCTCGCGGACCGGATCGGGATGAACCGCACGATCCTCAGCAAGCTCGAGGGCGGGGGGCGACTGCCTCGTCTCGACACCATTCTCAAGCTGGTCGCAGCTCTGAAAGTCAAGAACCGCGACCTCGTCGCCTGGATGTGGTGGGATCCCGCCAGCCACCGCCACTATGAGGCCCCGCCCTCGATTGCGGACGTCAGCGGCTATGAAGTGCGGGACTTCCACCTCCCAGCCGGTTTCCGTGTTTCCCCCGTCGGCTACGCGAGCGAGGAGCGATTCAAAGACCGGCTCAGGCAGCGCGGGGAAGACCCGGACCATCGCGTCGTCCTCGAACTGCTGCGAGACGATGCCCCGAAGGTGGCTCCTCGCGAGCGACCAGATGCCGTCTGGGTACTGCTCACGGCGCAGGCGCTTGAAGCGCTTCGCGAGGAGAGGGGGCTGACCCGGCAAGAGCTCGCGGATCGCTCGCCGACCACCGCCGCCTTCATCAAGGAGATCGAGGAAGGCCGGTGCGACGATCCGGGCCTCCGGATCCTGGAAGAGCTCAGTCGCGCCCTCAACGGCGAGGGGTCCGTGCTCGCCGCTCAGATCGAGCCGGTGCGAGCTGTCCGGAAGGCTGCCATTCAAAAGGCTTTGGACGAGCTCGCCGAGCGCGATGCCGGAAAGACTGAGGAAGACGGGCAATGACTCGGCGATCCCTAAAGCCGCCGCACTCGTCTCCGCTGCTGGTCGACTTGGGGATTGCGGTGAAGGCGCTCCGTCGCGAGGCCGATCTCACTCAAAAGCAACGCGCCGAGCGCAGCGGCCTCCATGAGGCCTACATCAGCCAGATCGATTGCGGCGCCGGTAATCCGGCCTGGACCACGCTCAGCCGCCTATGCGAGGGACTCGGGGTGCCGAGGTGGGTGCTGGTCAAGCGGATCGATGACCTCGAAGGGCGATGATGAGGACCGCGCCTCAGCTGAGTCCCGCGCCGACGTTGCAGGAGCGCTTTGGTCGCAATCTCTGGCGGTGTCGCCGTAGAGCCGATCTTTCCCAGGAAGAACTAGCGGACCGCGTCGGGCTGAGTCGCACGGCGATCTACACGCTCGAGCTAGGGCACAGGCTCCCCCGGCTCGACACCATCCTCAAGCTCGCCGCCGGCACAAACAACTCGGCCCACCTGCTTTTTCGCCGGGATGCGATGGCGACCCGGCTACTACGTGTACATCGAAGGAGAGTTCGAGATCGAACACCCGGCGGCGCGCTTGCGCAGGAGCCCTCGAAGGTGACGCATACCCAACGCCTCAAAGGAGGAGCATGCTGATGCCGCGAAAGGATTCAAATTCAGATACGGCGATTAGCGTTCGGATGCCGGAGGACGTTATAGGCGAGGTCGCATTGATCGCTCGCGTCGAAGACGTGAGCTTCTCGGAGGTGATCCGCGCAGGGCTCTACCGACACCTCGCACACCTGCGCACCGATCCGGCATTTCAGAAACGGCTCCGCAAACGGTTGGACGAAGATCGGAAGATCTTGGAGCGCTACACGGGCTAGATGTCTGGGATTTCCAGACGTACTGACGAAGTTCAGTTTGGGCCTGATCGCCTAGCCAAGACGCTGGTCACGTAGGGCTTCATTGCCGTTACCTAACGCCTCTTATCGGGCGTCGCCACGGATCCTGCGTGAATACCTGCAACGCCGAACCGCAGCCGCATCAGACCCATACGAGAGTGGCGCTGCGGAATCCCGCTATCCGCCCTCGTGCTGAACTTCCTTCAGTATTGAGTATTGGCAGTCGGTCGTTTGTGCAATAGAAATCCAATGATCTCGTCCGCCTATTGAAGTCAGGAGTTCTTGATGCCACCGCAGGGGTCGTTGGTTTCCGGATTGCGCCGGGTGCTCGCGTTCGGATTGATCCTCCTCGCTGTATGCGCGGCGCCTGTTCTTGGGGAGGTGCCGACCGAAGGTGATTCTGCCCCGCAGGAACAGGTGCTTCCGCCTGCGGGCGCGGTCGTCGATTCGCTGCAGGCTGGCATCACCGAGGCTGTGGAAGGTGCAGCGCGACGGGACCAATGGCTGGAAGGAAAAGCGGCAGCCGAAGAGCGGGAAGAATCAGAGCACGCCTTCAGCGACGAGACGCGAGCCACGGCCGCCACCCTCCTCGAATCCAGCTTTGAAGATTCTCTCGAGGGGCTTAATGCCGACCCTGCCCGGACGCTGAGCGAACTGACGGTAGAAGACATCCTCGCTCCCAATGCGGCGCGGATCGACGACCAGGACGGCAGCGGCGGTAGCGAACTGATTGAAACCAGCGTTCCGGTTGCCACCCGCGTGCTCAACGGAGCCCCGGAGCCGATCGACCTCAGCCTGCGGCAGCTCGGCGACTCCTTCGTCGCGGAGAATCCGCTCGTAGCGGTGAGTCTCCCGAACTCCGCTGACGGGCGGATCGATGTCGGCGAGGTCACGATCTCAGACCTTCCCGGCGACGGCGCACCGCAGGCGTCCCGCCTTGGAGACCTGGATCTCTTTTACCCCGAGACCGCGACCGACACCGATACGCTGATCGCTCCGGTCTCATCCGGACTCGAGGTCTTCGATCAATTGCGCTCGGTTGAGAGCCCCGAGGAACTGCGCTTCCAGCTCGACCTTCCTGCGGGAGCACGGATCACGGACGACGGCACGGGCGGCGCACAGGTGACGCTCGAAGGCCAGGTGCTAGCGGATGTTCCCCCGCCCTTGGCGTTCGATGCTCAGGGGGTCGAAGTGCCGGTGCAGTTGCAGGTCAATGGCAACGACCTGGTCCTCGACGTTGCCCACCGCTCCATGGATGTCGCCTATCCCATCCTTGTCGACCCGGCATTCCTCACCGAAGCACTGCCCGAATCGTACGGTCACTGGGTATTCGATCCGCCCTCTGCCAACCCCGAATATCCGCATTCGATGAGCACTGGGAATATCCATGTGCATTCGCAGGGAAGCGAAGTCTCCTACGGGGCGGGAAGTTACGGCCAGTACCTACTTTCCCCGCCGGGAGGTACCAGCTACGTATCCGGGGCGGGATTCGGATGGACCACCTACCAGGTCCACAACTGCGCGACCCAGCAGCCGCATGGCTACGTCGGCATCGCCAACACGAACGGCACCTGGCCGAGCATCGGCGTATACGCCGGCGGGGACTCTTCGAGCCCCGGTTTCAGCACGGGGTGGACCGGCAGCCCAGGCACCCGCTGGGCGATCGTCGGGGTCAGCACGACGACCAACTCAACACTCAAATGTGCCCATGAGCTCGACGTTGCCGGAGCCAGCGTCACCTTCGATGACAACGACGCGCCCTCGCTGGGAACGCCCAGCGTCCCCTCCGGAGCGGTCGGGAAGAAACCGGCGACGCTGACGGTGCCGACCAGCGACAGCGGGCTCGGGGTCGCGATCGTCACCGTGCAGGGCACCGACTCCGCCGGGGAACCGATCACGTGGCGCGCTCTTCCCGCGGGGCGCGAAGACTGCGGCATCTGGGCGCATACCTGCCCCGGCTCCTGGACCGGCGGGGTCACGATCGAACCGAAATGGCTTCCGGAAGGCTCGATCCCGCTTAACGTCAGCGTCAAGGACGCGGTCGACAACTGGACCGGGCCGAAAACCGTGTGGATCACGGTCGATCATACGCCGCCGGTTACGACGATCGATACCGGCCCCGAAGCCGGAGGGGCGATCTCCGGGCCGACCGCCACCTTCACGTTTCACGCGAACAAGACGGGCTCGACGTTCGAATGCCGGATCGTCGGCGTCAGCAACTTCGCCGGCTGCTCGGGATCCGGATACACGACCCCGAGCCTCGGCCAGGGCCGCCAGGAATTCCAGGTGCGCGCCACCGATTCCATCGGCAATGAAGCCTCCAACGCGACCACGCGCGTCCTTTACGTCGGCCCACCCGACACGATCATCGACAGCGCCCCGAAATCGCTCACCAACGACGACACGCCGCGCTTCGAATACCACGCCGACTACCAGGGCTCGGCAGCTTCGGCCAACTTCGAATGCAGGGTCGACGGCGCTGCTTTCGCCTCCTGCCCGGCCGGGGCCTTCACCAGCCCGCAACTGGAAGGCGGCGCCCACAGCTTCGAAGTGAGGGCGAGCAAGAACGGCCTCCAGGACGCCTCAGCAGCCAAAGCGACCTTCACGCTCGATGTCGTTCCGCCCCAGCCGGATATCGTCGGTGGCCCGACCGGTCCCACCAACCAGACCACGCCAACCTTCACCTTCACCAAGGAGGCGGGTGCCACGGTCGAATGCTCAATCGACACCGGTTCGGCCGCCTTCGGTGGCTGCAGCGGCGCAACCAGCAACAAGCCAGGGAGTGCCCTCCCTCAGCAGACCTTCTACTTCCGGGTACAGGAGGAAGACGCTGCCGGCAATACCGCCATCGCCCGCCGTACCTTCACCGTCGACACGGTGCCGCCTCAGACGACGATCGAGTCAGGCCCCCGGCCCCTCACCTCGAACCCGTTCCCGCGCTTCAGCTTCGAATCGAGCGAGCGTGAAGCCGGCTTCGAATGCGAGGTCGACGCGACCGGAGAGGAGCCGTGCGCCGGCGATGAATACGTCACCGCAGAATTGTCCGATGGCACGCACACGGTCCATGTCAGCGCGATGGACGAGGCCGGCAACGTCGATCCCTCGCCCGCCTTGCGGACCTTCTCGGTCGACACGACGCTGCCGGGGGCGACGATCGAAGGCGGTCCCGCGGGCACCACCACGGACAAGACCCCGACCTTCACCTTCCAGGCCGACGCGAATGCCGATGTCGAATGCGCGCTCGACCCGGCTGGCGGAGACCCTGAACCGGACGAGTTCCGCCAATGCACGACCCCGACCACCGACACCACGGGAAGCCCCCTCGCCGACGGCAGGTACAGCTTCAACCTCCTCGTCACCGACCCGGCCGAGAACGAAGACACCCTGACCCGCCATTTCACCGTCGACACGGCGCCGCCCGACACCAGCATCAACTGGGGTCCGGAAGGCGCGACCGACGATCCAAAACCGACCTTCGGCTTCGGGGCGAGCGAGAACAAGACCAAATTCGAATGCCGCGTCGACGGCGCCTCCTATGCGCCCTGCTCGGGTCCGAGCACCACCCATACCCCGGCCACGAATCTCGCCGACGGCGAACACACCTTCGCGGTGCGCGCGATCGACGGGGCGGGCTCGGTCGATCCCACCCCCGCCACTAGCCAGTTCACCGTCGACACGAAAAAGCCGCAGACGACGATCGAAACGGGACCGGAAGGACCCACCCTCGACAAAACCCCAGCCTTCTCCTACTCGGCCTCCGAGCCCGGCAGCTTTCAGTGCAAAGTCGACAGCACCTCGTTCACCGGTTGCCCGGCAGCCTCACTCGAAATCGCCTCCGTTCCGGATGGCCAGCACACGCTGGCGGTCCGGGCGCTCGACGAAGCCCACAACCCTGACCCGACCCCCGCGCAGCGGACCTTCGTCGTCGACACCACCGTCCCCAGCGAACCCGAAGCCTCGGGGGACCTGACCGAACCGGGCAAGCCGGGCATCGGCCTCGACGTGCAGCTGCGCGACGGTAGTGCCGCCGCTCCCTCGACTCGCCAGTCGGGGATGGAGACGCTCACCGTCAAAGTCGATGGCCAAGCGGTCTACAGCGACGAAATGCCGTGCGTCGGCGCCTTCCACACTTGTCCCGACAAGCTCAATCGCAGCCTCGAACTCCCGTACCAGAACGTAATCGGCAATCACGTCTACAAGGTGGAAGGCGAAGACGCGCTCAAACACAAAGCGGTGACGCTGGAATGGCTCGAGCACACCGTCGGCGAAGAAACCCTGATGGCCTCCTCCTCGGGAGCGGGCAAAGAGGGATGTGGGCCGGTCTCCAAAGACGGTGTCCATCCGGACAAAGACAGCAACACGCTGCGTGGAGGCGCAGGCGACGACCTGATCGTCGTCAACGAATCCTGGGTGAAAACCGTAATGGGCGGGGACGGCTGCGACGTGATCATTGGCGGCTACGGCAAAGAGGTAATCCGCGGCGGCGCGGGTCCTGATCTGATCCGAGCCAATCGCAGCAACGACATCGTCTTCGGCGACGATGGCAACGACGAAATCTTCGGCGGCATCGGCGACGATGAGCTCCACGGCAACGGAGGCAACGATTACATCGACGGCGGGCCAGGCGCCGACGAGGAGCACGGCGAAGGCAACGACGACAGCCTTCGCGGAGGGCAGGGCATCGACCAGCTTGCTGGCGGTGCCGGCGGCACGGACACCGTCGTCTTCGCCGACGGGGTCGGCCCGGGATGGAACAAGAACGGCGCAGGCTATGCACCCGTGAAGTCCGCGATCGAAGAAAATATCGCCGGCGTCGCCCAGTTCCCCAGCGGGGCGTCGCGGACCGGTGTCTTCGTCAATCTCAACGGCCCTGAGAACGGCGGCGATGATCACAAGCGCCGCAATTACGCCTTCAACGGCGCTGGGCCGAATGGCGGCGGGATGGATTACCTCTACATCCCGCAGGGCAAAAACCCTCCGGGTCAGGCAAAGGTCGACGAGCCAGGCGACTTTGAGAAGGTTGTCGGATCGGCATTCGCCGACCTGATCCGCGGATCAGGGGCGGCCGAGAACATAGCTGCGGGCCCCGGGCCCGACGTGGTCCGCGGAGGCGGCGGCGCCGACAAGATCAGCGGCGGCAGCGAAGGCGACTTCCTCGACGGCAGCGGCACCGCGGTGACGATGGTCGGCGGCGTAGGCGCGAGCGCTGCTGAAGACCGCTGCATCAACCCGGGGCCGGGGGCCTCGGTGACGGTCTGCAGCAGCGCCGAAGACACGGTGAAGCCGCGGCAGCCTGCCAACAGCCTCGCGATTGGCATCCAGCAGCCGGAAGCCGCTCAGACCGCCAGCAACCCCTTCAAGGATGACCACGCGAACCTCTTCGTCGACGGCAGCCCCGGCAACGACCGGATCACGGTCAGCTATCCAGATCGCAAGCACGTCAACTTCACCGTCAACAGCCCGGCCGACGAGATCGACGTCAACGGTTGCTCGATCGACCCGCCGAAAGATTCGAAAACTCACGCCGAACCAAAAGGCCATCCTCAGCGGACGGTCAGCTGCTTCCTCGAGGCTTCTGAAATGGGCTCGGTGGTGATGGTCGGCGGCGACGGCGACGACAACCTCGACGATGGCGGGCTCCCCCGCGAACGCCCCGGCTCGGTCCTGATGCTCGGCGGCAACGGCAGGGATGAACTGAACGGCAGCAATACCGACGAGCTACTCCTCGACGGCAACGACCAGGGAGGAGGTCAGGAGAAACTCGTCGGTGGTGGCGGCGACGATGTCCTGATCCAAGGGGATGGCAAGGACTGGGTGGAGGGCGGCAACAACAACGACCTGTTGATGTCCTCGAAAATCTGCGAACACGATTCGATCTACGGCGACGCCCATGACAGCGGCGACACCGGCAGCGACAACGCCCAGTTCCATCCCGAGAACGAGAAAGGGGTATTCGCCGATCTCACCGACGATCACCTCGGCGAAACGAACGGACCCGGCAGCAGCCACAAATGCAGCTACGGCAGCTTCGACCCGCTCAAGGCGATCAACGACCTCGAGGGATCGCCGAAAGCCGACATCTTTGAAGGCGACGGCCATCACAACCTCCTGCTCGGCCGCGGCGGTGCCGACGTGCTGAAAGGACTGGGCGGCAACGACAGCCTCAATGCCCGCGACGGAGCTCGCGACAACGTCATCGACTGCGGCAACCAGGATGGCGATCGCGCCCACATCGACGGCGGAAAAAACGTCCCTGCCAGCGCGACCGACGACAAGAAAGCGGTCGAAAAACACTGCCCGCCGGACAGGGTCGACTTCATAGGCGTGACGTACACGCTGAGGGACGACGCTCTCGAAGGGATGATGGCCGAAGACGAAGCCGGCCTGCTCTTCTCTGCGGCCACCCTCGCCGCGCCCGATCCGAACCCGGTCGCCGAGTACCCGCTCGACGAGAGCGGCGGCGTGGTCGCCGACAACGTTGTCGAAGAAGGCGAAGACGGCAAGTATCGGTACGCCAACCCCGGCGACGATAAAGGCCCGACCCTGGAAGCCGAAGGCGCCCTCCTCACGGGAACCGAAGACTCGGGAGTCGAGCTCGACGGCAGCAACGACTATGTCGAACTCGGCGCCGCGCCCGAACTGCCGGAAGAACCGGAAGAACTCGGGGACGAAGGGATGTCGGTCGAGCTCTGGGTTAACTTCGACCAGGCGCCGACGGAAAAGGAATACCTCTACTCGGCGATGGAAGAAGGCGAAGGCTCGTTCCTCTACCGCGACGCCGACGGCAATATCGTCTTCGGCACCCACACCGAAGCCGGCAGCCCGGAAGTGGCCACCGCCGAACCGATTGAAGATGGCGAATGGCACCAGGTGGTCGGGACGCTCGAAGGTGAAGAGATCGCCCTCTACGTCGACGGCTTCCCGCACCGGATGGGGTACGGCCAGCCGGTGCTGCCGGAAGAGCCGGAAGAAGAAGGCGAAGAAGAAGAGGAGCCCACCGAACTGATCGGAGCCAGCAGCGGCATGTCGCACTTCCTCGACGGCAGGATCGACGACGTGGTCGTCTATGAAGGGGCGGTCGAACAGGGAGAAGTGATCAACCAGCTGGCGACCAGCAAGGCCGAAGAGCCCGAAGTCCTGCTGGCGCCGGAAGCTGAAATCTCTGACGTCGACGACGACAGCGTTCCCGACGGAGTCGACAACTGCCCGGAAGTCTCAAACGAAGCGCAGACCGACGAAGACCTTGATGGCAGCGGCGACGCCTGCCTGCACCCCGATGCCGATGGCGACGAAATCATCGATGTCGACGACAACTGCATCGACGTCTATAACCCGGCGCAGACCGACCGCGACGGGGACGAAGTCGGCACCGAGTGCGACGAAAACGAGCCGGCGCTGCGGACCGAACCCGCCGCCGGCGTGGCCGCGACCGCGGCAACCCTGAACGCCTCGATCGACCCCGAAGGCAAGGAAACCACCTACCAGTTCGAATACGGAACCTCCGCCTCCTACGGCGCGAAAGCGCCGACCACGGCGCAACTGGCCGGGATCGAAGCCGGCGAGGAGCCGGTAAGCAGCTTCCTCTCCGGCCTCGCGCCCAACGCGACGTACCACTATCGGGTGGTCGCCACCAGCGAAGGGGGAAGCACGGTCGCGGGCGAAGACCAAACCTTCACCACCAAAGCCGCTGTCGACATCGCCGCGAAGCTGGGGACGATGGCGGTCACCGAGGCCTTCGACGCCACCTCCACCGCGAGCTTCGCCTCCAACTGGGGGCAGCTCGGCTGGGCCGGGGGCTCGTCCCCGAAGGGCGCCGTCGAAGCCTCCGGCTGGCACCCCG
>Ga0164301_10000015_pt1 | contig 52759 bp, 51 predicted proteins | sample Whisoiple_231_MG_FD_109711 | JGI IMG/M metagenome (GOLD analysis project Ga0164301, IMG submission 109711) | Unamended control soil microbial communities from upstate New York, USA - Whitman soil sample_231_MG | ecosystem: Environmental > Terrestrial > Soil > Agricultural land ... | reverse complement strand
GCGCTGGGTGAAGGTCGAGAACCAGCGCATCGACTCGACCTCGTCGCCGAACAGCTCGATCCGCACCGCCCGCTCCTCGGTCGCCGGGTAGACGTCGAGGATGCCGCCGCGGACCGCGAACTGGCCGCGCTCCTCGACCTGCTCGACCCGTTCGTAGCCGGCGGCGACGAGGTCGGAGGAGACGGCGCCGAGCTCGATCTCCTCCCCCAGCGCGATCGCGAACCCGGCCGGGCGCAGCGAGGCGTCGGGGACCGCCTCGGCCAGCGCCGTCGCCGAGGCGACGACCACCGCGTCGGGCTCGGCGCCGAGCGCGTCGAGGGCGTCGATCCGCAGCCCGACGAGGTGCGGCGGCGGCGTCACGTGCGAGGCGTAGCCGGTCCCGCGCGAGGGGTAGAGCCGGACCCGGCGCGGCGCCAGGTAGGCGCGCAGGTCGGCGGCGAGGTCGCGGGCCGAGCGGTCGTCGGGGGCGACCATCAGCGCCGGCCGCTCGGCGAGGCCGCGATCGTCCTCCAGCAGCGCCGCCAGCAGCAGCGGCCGCAGCATCGCCGAGGCCCGCACCGACTCGCCCTCCCCACCCTCGGCGGCCGCCCGCACGCGCCCCGCGAGCGCGTGGACGCGCTCGTTCTCGAGGGCGATGTCGATCAATGGACGGAGGCTCATGGCAGCGAAAAGGCCCGGATCGGGCGATCCGGGCGGAAGAGCCGATTCTAGGGTTCGATGCGCTCGGGCTGCAGGCGCCGCCAGCGAGCGCCCCTACCCACGCTTTCCGCCGCGAGCAGCCCTTCATCTCGAAGCGCCCGCAGCGCCAGTCGGATAGTCGGATCGCTGACACCGGGGATCGCCCGACGGACGTCGCCGATCTTGAATTCGGCAGGCGCCTCCTGAAGCGCCCAGCGCCGAATCCGCTCCTGCTTGTTGCCGCTTTCCGACCCCCTCCCCGCGGCGACGCGGCTTTCGAAAGTGTCGTAGGACTCGGCGAGGATTCGCACTAGGTATTCAGTCCAGGGCCAGATCGTGTGGTCCCCCGCATGCCAATCGCGCTGAGACTCTTCGAGCGCCAGGTAATACGCGTTCTTGGTCTCAAGAATCCGCTGCTCGACGCTGACGTAGCGGGCTACGCCGTAGTCGAGCCGCAGAAGCTCATGGGTAGTCGCCAGCCGCGCCAGCCGCCCGTTCCCGTCAGGAACCGGATGGATTGCCAGCAGGTCGAGGACGAACGCCGCGAGTGCGATCAGCGGATGGACCGATCCGCCTTCCAGGGTGAAGCGATAGGCCGAACAGAGGCCGGCAAGCAAGCCTTCGGTCTCCCTCCAGGGTGGGGGTCGAAAGACCGTGCGGGTAGTCCCATCGGGCAAGCGATCGACAATTCGATTGTCCTCGCGCTTGAGGGTCCCGCCAAGCTCGTTGGTGTGGGCGAGCATCTTCCGGTGCAGCTCGAGCAGCCGGGGCACGCCGAGGGGGACGAGGTACTGGTCTCGCATCAGGACATTGAGCGCGCCTGCATAGCCCGCGAACTCGCGCTCGTCGCGATTGCGAAAACGGGGCGGACGTGGGCCGACAAGGCTCTCTGCCCGCTCCGGCTCTACCTCAACCCCCTCGATCGCGTTCGAAGCGGTGATCGATTCGACCTTGGTCTGTTGCGCCAGCTTGAGCAACAGCTCGGGGACCTGGTCTTCGAACAGCTGCTGCCGTCCGCTTCCCCTGTCGACCGCCTTCAGCAGGACTCCCAGCCGAGGGGGCATCTCGGCGAAGGTGCGAGTCGGGTCCTGAAAGCTCCTCATTGGGGTAACTTAGCAAGAAATAGGGTAACTTCAGCTCAAATTATCCCTTTAACGGTCTTTTTACCGGATAACTATCCTATTTAGACTTCAGGACCTTGAACTTTTTGGTGGCCGGCTTGCCCACGTTGCCCGCCTTGTCGGTCGCGCGGACCTTGAAGACATGCTTGCCGGGCTTCAGCTTCTTGTAGGTCTTCGGCGAGCGGCAGTTCTTGAACTTGCCCTTGTCGAGCTTGCACTGGAAGGTCGAGCCGGCCTCGTTCGCCTTGAACTTGAACTTGGCGGTGGTGCTCTTCGACTTCGCCTTCGGCGCCTTGGTGATCTTCACCGTGGGAGCGGTGGTGTCGGGCGGGTTGCCGCCGCCGCCGTTGTTGCCCCCGCCGCCGCCACCGCCGCCGCTCGGCTCAGCGGCCACGGTCAGCGGCGAGGCGAGCTGCGAGGTTGCGCTGTTGACGGTCTGGGTGGCCGTGATCAGCGTCCCGGCGGAGACCGCGGGGAAGGTTTCTTTCCAGTTGCCGCTGCCGTCGGCGATCGTTTCCGTCAGGTAGCCGGCGAGCTCACCCGGGTCCGATTCCGTCTTGCGGAAGATGCGCACCAGGGCCCCGGGCTCGGCGGTGCCAGTGGCGCTCGTCGCCGTCACCGCGGTCACCACAGGCGCCGCGATCCCGCCGTTGGCGCCATTTAGGAGGCTGATGAACGGCCCGCCGTTAAGGCTGCCGCGGTTGCGGGTGATCGCGGTCGCGCTTCCCGGTTCGAGCGCTTCTTCGAGAACCACGATTGCCGGCCCGCTGTTGCTCTCCAGCACGTTTTCCCCGTCTTCGTTGCTGCCGCCGACGGTGTTGCCGGTCATCGCGGTGCCAGGGGGGTTTCTGACCTTGATCCCCGGCCCCCCGGAGCTGAAGACGGAGTTCCCGCGGATGTCGTTGTCGGGGTTTTCGACCACGATGCCCGCTTCGGCAGGCGCTTCGACGACGTTGCTGGCGATCAGGCCGGCGCCGGAGCCGACCACCGTCCGGATGCCGACGTTCCCGCCTTCGACGTCGTTGCCGATTACCCGCCCGGTGAGGAATCGGGTTTCGATGCCGACCCCGCCGACCATCCGGATTTCGTTGCGTTCGATTTCCTGCTCTTCGTTCACGTTCAGAGCGAGGGCGATGATCCCCTTTTCCGCGGGCGCCGCTTGATTGCTCCCGTCGGCGCCGAACCCGATCCAGTTGCCGAGCGCCTTGAAGTCCTCGCCGCCGCTTTCGCTGACGATTCCTTCGCTGCCGCCGACGACGAAGTTCCCGTCCCCCGTAGCCGGGCCGCCCGCGGTCACGTGGTCGGCGCCGCCGGCCCAGATGCCGATCCCGGCGTTCGCGACCGCTTCGGTTCCGGTGGCGTCGAGCCCGACGTAGTTGCCGTGGACGAGGGTCGGGCCGGTGGCCGGGAGCTCGGCCTGGAGTTCGCTGCCGTTGAGGTCGATGCCGGACCCGAGCGCCCCCGAGATCACATTGCAGCCGCCGTCGCAGGCGGCGCTCGTCAACGTTGCGCCTTCGACCGTGGCGCCGACCTCGTTGTTTTCGGCGGCGACGTTTTCGGCTGGGGTGAGACCTTTGCGGTCGGTGATCTCGATGTTCTTGCCGTTGGCCATGACGGTTTCGCCGTCGACGCCCACCCCGAAGTAATTGCCCTGGATCGTCGCTTCGCTGGCGCCCTCGAGGTCGAGACCGGTGCTGGTGGTGTTGGCGATCACGTTGCGCTGGCCAGCTTCGGTGCCGCCGATCGTCGCGCCGTCGGAGTTGGGGTCGACGAAGATTCCGAAGTTGGAGTTGGCGCCGGCGCTGCCGTCGAGTTTGACCCCGATCCAGTTGCCCTGGATGGTGACGTTCGAGGACGAGCTGCCGATCAGGATCGCGAAGGAGAGGCCGGTCAGCGACAGCCCCGAGATCGAGCTCCCGTCGGCGGTGACTTCGAGCCCGACTTCGCCGCTCGGGCCGTTGATTTCGACGCAAGGGCCATCGACCCCGGCATCGGTTTCGCAGGTGCCGCCTTTGACTTCAACCGGCGAGCTGAGCGCCGGCAGGACCGTGGCCGGGGCGATCGTGTCTCCGGCCTTGCCTTCGAAGACCGAGTCGTCAAAGGTGATTTCGTCGGCGACCGCGGTGGTCGCGTTGGCGACTTCGATCGCTGCGCGCAGGGTGCATTTGCCACCCGCCGTCAGGCATGCCGCCGTGGTCAGCGCCGGTTCATCGGCAGGGCTGTCGACTTCGTATTCGACGGCCGCGGCGGAAGCCGGCAGGACGAGGGCGAACAGGGCAGCGAGGAGCGTCAGGGCGACGCGGAGGCGGTTGCTCATTGCGCGACCCTATCCCGCCGCGGCGGACGAGGCAGGAGACCCTGGCCGGACGTCCGTCAGTCGTGCGTCGGCAGGCCGGGGCCGCTGCGCTGCCACTCGACCTGGCCGCGGCCCTCGGCGGCGGAGCGGCCGACGACGTCGTCCCACTCGTGCAGCATCCGCTTCAGTTGGGCGACGGCCTCGGGCGGGTGCGCGGCGACCTCGGCGGCGAGCTCCAGCGCCGCCTGCTCGGTGCCGGCGGCGGGGGCGACGCGGTTGACGAGCCCCAGCCGCAGCGCCTCGTCGGCGCCGACCGTGCGCGAGCTGAGCAGCAGGTACTTGGCGGCGGCGAGGCCGCAGAGGGTGACCAGGCGGGCGGGACCGACGGGGACGCCGAGGGCGGCGCCGGGGAAGCGCATCCGCAGGTTGGCGCCGCCGATCCGCATGTCGCAGGCGACGGCGATCTCGGCCCCGCCGCCGACCACGTCGCCGTGGCAGGCGGCGATCGTCGGCTTCGGGAAGTCGACCACCTGGTCGTAGAGGTCGGCGAAGAGCTGCATGCGGCGGACCTTGCCCTCGTCGTCGAGCTGCTCCCTGACGTCGGCGCCGGCGGAGAGCCCGAGGTGGTCGGCGGAGCTGACGACGACCACCCGCACCGCCTCGTCGCCGCGGGCGACGGCGAGGTGCTCGAGCAGCTCCAGCAGCATCTGGGTGCTGATCGCGTTCCGCGCCTGCGGCCGCTCGAGGCGGACGACCGCGACGCCCCGCTCGTCGACGGCATAGCTGGTCACCTCTTGGCCGGCGGTGCCGCCGTTCTCCGCGCTCATGACTCGGACGCTATCCGCTCGACCAAACGCTCGGTCTCCTCGGCGGCATCGGCGACCAAGGCTTCGACCTCGGGTTTCGGCTCGCTGAAGCGCCCGAGCACGTAGGCGGAGACGATCTCCGGGTCGGTCGAGTCGGGGCGCCCCACCCCCACCCGCACCCGCCAGAACTCGGCGTCGCCGAAGCCGCGTTTGAGGCTCTTGAGGCCGTTGTGGCCGGCGAGGCCGCCGCCGAGCCGCGGCTGGATCTCGCCGAACGGCAGGTCGATCTCGTCGTGGACGACGACGACCCGGTCGAGCGGCACCTTCAGCGACCCACGCGCCGGCCCGGCGGAGGTGCCGGATTCGTTCATGTAGGTGCGCGGCTGCAGCAGCGCCACCCGCGGGCCCCCCGGACCGGTCCGCCCTTCGGAGATCACCCCGTTGTACTTCTGCTTCGGTTTCGGCAGCTGCCAGCGCTCGGCCAGCTCGCTCGCCACCGCGAAGCCGACGTTGTGGCGGGTGCGTTCGTACTCGGGCCCGGGGTTGCCGAGGCCGACCACGAGGATGCGACCTCCCCCCTGCTCGCCGCCTTCGCGGCGGCGGAACAGCGACAGCGGTTACTCGCCCTCGGACTCGCCCGAGTCGCCGCCGTCGCCCTCGGCGGCCTCGCCCTCGGCACCCTCGCCCTCGCCGACCAGCTCGGCCTCCTCCTCGACCTCGGGCTCGACCTCTTCGACGCGCGGCGGCGAGAGGGTGACCAGGGTGACCTCCTCGGGGTCGTCGGCGACGAACTTGACGCCTTCGGGAGGGCTGATGGTGGAGAGCTGCAGGGTGTCGTTGATCTCCATCGTGGAGACGTCGACGACGATGTTGTCCGGGATCTCGGTCGGCAGCGCTTCGATCGTGATCTCGCGGGTGACGTGCTCCAGCACGCCGCCGCCCTTGACGCCGGGGGCGCTGTCGACGCCCTCGAGCTCGATCACGACCTCGGCCTGGATCGCCTCGTCGAGTTTCACCTGCATCAGGTCGAGGTGCTGGATGCTGCCGCGGACCGGGTGGTGCTGTTCTTCCTTGATCACCACTGGGACGGCTTTGCTGCCGTCGATCTCGAGGTCGAAGAGGGCGGCGCCTTCGCTGAGGACGCTGCGCACGTCGCGTTCGGCGACCTGGAAGGGCTTGGCCTCGGAGCCACCCGAGTAGACGACGCCGGGGACGACGCCCTCGCGGCGCATGCGGCGCGAGGAGCGCGAGCCGAAGTCGGCACGGGGTGCGGCTTTGAGAGTGGAACGTTTGCTCGCCATCGGACGGGAGAGGATAGAGAACTCGCCCCGGTCGGGCCTGTGACACCCTTCGACCTGCATGGCCGACGATTCGAAGATCCCGAAGGGGCGGGTTCGCCGCTCCGCCAAGCTGGGCTCGATCGTCGGCGTGCAGGGTGCCCGCTACGCCGGGACCAAAGCGACGAACGTCGGCCGCTCCGAGGAGCAGAGCAAAGAGCGGCTGGAGCAGCGCCACCTGGAGACGGCGATGAAAATGGTCGGCGCCCTGGGCCAGATGAAGGGCGCGGCGATGAAGCTCGGCCAGTTCGCCTCCTTCATCGACACCGAGTTCATCCCCGAGGAGTACCGCGAGATCTACCAGGAGCAGCTGGCCAAACTGCGCACCGACGCGCCGGCGATGCCGTGGGAGAAGGTCGAGAAGGTGCTCGAGGAGGAGTACGACGGCGAACCGCTCTCCGAGCTCTTCGCCGAGTTCGAGACCGAGGCCTTCGCCGCCGCCTCGATCGGCCAGGTCCACCGTGCCGAGCTGCTCGACGGCCGCGAGGTCGCGGTCAAGATCCAGTACCCGGGGATCGCCGAGGCGCTCGACGCCGACCTACGCAACGCCGGCACCCTGGTCCGGCTGGCGCGCGCCCTGGCGCCGGGGCTCGACGCCAAGGCGATCGCCGAGGAGATCCGCGAGCGGGTGATGGAGGAGCTCGACTACGAGTACGAGGCCCAGAACCAGCGCTCCTTCGCCCGCGCCTACCGCGGCCACCCCTTCATCTACGTGCCCGAAGTCGTGACCCGGCTCTCGCGCCGGCGGGTGCTGGTCACCGAGCTGGTCAGCGGCCGCGGCTTCGAGGAGATCAAGGAGCTGCCGCACGAGGAGCGCAGCCGCTTCGGCGAGATCGTCTTCCGCGGCAGCTTCGGCTCGATCTACCACCTGCAGCACTTCAACGCCGACCCCCATCCGGGCAACTACATCCTCATGGACGACGGCCGCGTCGCCTTCCTCGACTTTGGGATGACGAAGAAGCTCGACCGCGAGCAGATCCTGCTCGAGCAGCGCGCCTTCGACGCCGCCTCCCGCAACGACCCCGAGGCGTTCCGCCAGGCGCTGCACGACCTCGGCTTCGTCAAGAAGCCCTCGAAGCTCGACGCGGAGCGGCTGCTCGAACACATGCGCGTCGTCGGCGGCTGGTTCGTGATGGAGGACCGGGACCTGGAGATCACTCCGCGGCGGGTGATGAAGATCATCGAGGCGACCAACGACCCGCGCTCGGAGTACTTCGACCTGATGCGGCGCGAGTCGCTGCCGGCGGAGGAGCTGATGGGGCGGCGGATGGAAATCGGCGTCGTCGCCGTCCTCGGCCAGCTGCGGGCGAAGCGCAACTGGCACCGGATCGCCCGCGAGTGGGTCTATGCGGACCCGCCGGCGACCGAGCTGGGCGAGCTGGAGTGGGAATACTTCGAAGAGCGCGGGGTCAAGCGCGTGCCCGGACTTGCCGAAGCGACCTGAGCAGCGGTCCGACCAACAGGAGGAGACGATGAGCAGGATCAAACGCGGTTGGGGCCTGACCAAGAAAAGCTGGGGGCTGCTGCGGGAACACCCGTCGCTGGTCCGCTTCCCGCTCTACGGCGGCGTCGCGACGACGCTGCTGGCGATCGTCACCCTCGGCCCGGGGCTGTACCTGTGGGAGGAAGACCAACTCGCCGGCGCGATCCCGATCATCGTCATCGGCGTCTACGTCCTCAGCTTCGTCGGCTTCTACTTCAGCGTCGGCCTCGCTGCCTGCGCCGACATGATCTTCCGCGGCCAGGAGGCAACCGTCTCCGACGGCCTCGCCGTCTCCCGCAGCCGCATCGCCCAGATCAGCGGCTGGGCGGCGGTCTCGGCGGCGATCAGCCTGGTCATGGGCCTGCTCGAAAACCAGGGCGGGACGCTGGGCACGATCGCCGCCCGCCTGGTCGGGATGGCCTGGACCCTGGTCACCTTCCTCGCGGTGCCGGTGATCGCGATCGAGGGCACGGGGCCGTTCGAGACGATCAAGCGCTCGGCCTCGCTCTTCCGCGAGCGCTGGGGCCAGCAGATCACCGGCAACATCGCGATCGGCGCCGCGGTCTTCCTGCTCGGCGTGCTGCCGGCCGGGCTGCTGATCGCCGCCGGGATCGTGATCTGGTCCTCGGCTGCCTTCGCCGGTGCGGTGCTGGTCGTGATCGGCGCCCTGGTACTGGCGGTCGCGCTGCTCGTCTCGCGGGCGCTGAACGGGATCTTCGGCGTCGCTCTGTACCGCTACGCGCTCGAAGGTCAGGTGGTCGGCGGCTTCAGCCAGGAGGACCTCGAGTCGGCGGTCAAGGTCAAAGGCCGCGGCCGCGGCAAGGCGACGCCCCCGGGCGCCACCCCCGGCGTCGTCTAGCCATTCGTCTGTTCCTTTTCGTTCCCAGGGACGGATAAGGAACAGACGAACTCAGGAGAGGCGCTCGAACAGGCGCGGGTCGTTGGAGACGAGGCCGTGGACGCCCGCGGCGCGGAGCTTCTCCATCCGGGCGTAGTCGTCGACGGTCCAGGCGATCAGCTCGACCCCAGCTAGGTCGCAGATCCGCGCCAGGCGCGGCGTGACCAGCGGGTGGTAGACCCACATCGCCTCGACCCCGAACTTCGGCAGCTTCTCGGCGGCGAGGCCCGGCAGGCGGTGGCGCATCGCGACCAGCGCCGCCAGCATCGGCCCCTTCGCCCAGCGCTTGCTGGTCCAGTCCTTGGTCACCTTGGGATAGGTCCAGCCGCGCCGCAGCGCCGGTTCCAGTTCGAGGATTCGACGCAGCGAGTGCATCTCCATCGTCGAGATCATCGAGCGCTCGACCAGGGCCCGCTCGCGCAGCGCCTCAACCAGCTCCTCCTCCCGGCCCGGCAGCTTGATGTCGAGGTCGATCTCGACCTCGGCCAGTGGCGGTTCGAGGAAGGCGTCGAGCGCCTCGGTCAGCTTCAGCGGCGTCCGCCGCTCGGCGTCCTCCCAGTCGTGGGCGATCACCAGCGGGTGGCGCTGCTCCAGCGGCAGGTGCGAGTCCGGCAGCCAGAGCACGTCCATCTCGATCATGTCGACGCCCGCGGCGGCGGCCGCGTGGAAGCTCTCGACCGTGTTCCCGGGCGCGATCAGGTCGGCCCCCTTGTGGCCGACCAGCCGCAGCTTGCGGGGTTCGTCGCTCGCAGTCATCCCGACACCCTTTCAATTTCCGCCAGGCGGTCGGCAAGGCGAGGCGTGGATGCCTGGGTGGTCAGGACCAAGTGGGGCGACGTCGACACGACTCCCGGGTAGCAGCGCTACCCGGGACGTCGGGGAGATGGCGCATCCACGCCGGTCCTGGCCGACCAGGCGCCGCGACTCTCCGCAGCCGCCCGCCTAGAACAGCTGGTTCTCGCCGGCGAAGATCTCCGAGACCGAGTCGTCGGTGAAGATGCGGCGGATCGAGTCGGCGAAGGTACTGGCGGTCGAGAGCACGGTGATGTTGTCCGGGGCGCCGGGGCGCAGCGGCAGCGTGTCGGTGACGACGATCTGCTCGATCGCCGAGTCGGCGAGCCGTTCGTAGGCGGCGCCGGAGAAGACGCCGTGGGTGGCGCAGGCGATGACCCGGGCGGCGCCCTCGTCGATCACGGTCTGGGCGGCGGCGCAGAGGGTGCCGGCGGTGGCGATCATGTCGTCGACGAGGACCGCGGTCTTGCCCTTGACGTCGCCGACCACGTAGCCGATCTCGGCGACCGCCTGGGCCGGGCGCTCCTTCTCCATCACCGCCCATTGGGTGCCGATCCGGCGGGCGAAGTTGCGCGCGGTCTTAACCCGGCCCGCGTCGGGCGAAACGATCACCAGCTCGTCCTTCAGTTCCTGGTCGATGAACCACTGGGTCAGCATCGGCATCGCGGTCATGTGGTCGACCGGGACGTGGAAGAAGCCCTGGACCTGGCCGGCGTGGAGGTCCATGGTGAGGACGCGGTCGACGCCGACCCCCTCCAGGCACTTGGCGACGATGCGGGCCGAGATCGGCTCGCGCGGGGCCGACTTCTTGTCCTGGCGCGCGTACCCGTACCAGGGCAGGACGGCGATGATCCGGTGCGCGGAGGCGCCCTGGGCAGCGTCGATCATCGTCAAGAGCTCCATCAGCGCGTCGTTCGGCGTCATCCCTTCCGCCTCGTTGGCGCAGGTCGACTGGACGAGGAAGACGTCGGCGCCGCGGATCGACTCCTCGTAGCGGCAGTAGACCTCGCCGTCGGCGAAGGTCTTTAACGTCACCTGGCCGAGGTCGAGGCCGAGCTTGCCGGCGACTTTGGCGGACAGGTCCATCGAGCAGCGGCCGCCGAAGACCATCATCTTCTTCGTGTAGTCGTGGTCGATGCCAGTCGCCACCTGCGGGCGCTCCTCGATCATGCTCACGCGTCTTTGTCCTCTCGCATCTCGGCCGCCTTGCGAGCGGCGTATCCGTCGATGTTCCGTTGCGCGTTCTCGCTGACGGCGAGAGCCCCCTCGGGCACGTCGTCCTTGATCACTGCGCCAGCGCCAGTGTAGGCGGAGTCGCCGACTTCTACCGGTGCGATCAGCATCGTGTCAACGCCGATGCGCACGTCGCGGCCGATCGTCGTCCGGTTCTTGCGGAAACCGTCGTAGTTGGCGGTGATCGTGCCGGCGCCGAGGTTGGTGCCGGGGCCGATGTCGGCGTCGCCGACGTAGGCGAGGTGCGGGACCTTGGTCCCCTCGCCGACCTTGGAATTCTTGATCTCGACGAAGGTGCCGGCCTTGGCGCCGTCCTCCAGCACCGCGCCGGGGCGCAGGTAGGCGAAGGGGCCGACCGAGCAGCCGGCCTGGACGTCGCACTCGACCAGGTAGGAGTGCAGGACCTGGGAGCCGGCGCCGACCGAGCAGTCGATCAGGGTGCTGAGCGGGCCGACGGCGGCGGCCTCGCCGATCCGGGTCTCGCCGCGCAGGGTGGTGCCGGGCTCGATGCGGGCGTCGGCGGCGATCTCGACCCCGGCGTCGACCCAGGTCGAGGCCGGGTCGACGACGGTCACGCCGGCGAGCATGTGCGCCTCCAGCAGGCGGCGGCGGGCCTCGGCCTCCACGGCGGCGAGGTCGACGCGGTTGTTGACCCCCATCGTCACCGCGAGGTCGTCGGCGCGGTGGGCGGCGACCTGGTGTCCCGCCTCGCGCAGCGCAGGGAAGACGTCGGGCAGGTAGTACTCGCCCTGGGCGTTGTCGTTGGAGAGGCCGCGCAGCGCCGTCGCCAGCAGGGCGGCGTCGAAGGCGTAGGTGCCGGCGTTGATCTCGCCGATCTCCAGCTGCCAGGCCTCGGCGTCACCGGCGGCTTTCGCCTCGACCACCCGCTCGACCCAGCCCTCCTCGTCGCGGACGACGCGGCCGTAGGAGCCGGGGTCGTCGAGCTCGATCGTCAGCATCGTCGCCGCCGCGACCGAAGACTCGTGGGCGTCAAGCAGCGCGGCGATCGTCTCGGTGGAAATCAGCGGCACGTCGCCGGAGAGGACCAGCACCGTATCGGCGCCGCTCTCCTCGATCAGCCCCAGCGCGGCGCGGATCGCGCCGCCGGTCCCGTCGGAGACCGGCTGCTCGACGGTCTCGACCCCCTCGGGCAGGCCGGCGGAGAGGTCGCGCCCGGGCGAGACGATCGCGGCGACCCGACCGGCGCCGGCCTCGCGCGCAGCGAGGATCGGCCAGGCGACCAGCGGCCGGCCGCAGACGGGGTGCAGCATCTTCGGGGTCGTCGAGCGCATCCGAGTGCCCTCGCCGGCCGCCATCACAAGCACCAGAGGCGAACTCACCCGCGAATCGTATTGCTGGACGGAAACAGCTGTGGGACCAAGGCTGTCGGCGGGCGGGTCCTGTCACGGCAGGGGACCCCCCATGTCTTCCGGTAGCTAAAGCTTCCTCAGACATGGTCCCCCCTACCGTGCCACCCGCCCGAGAGCCAAGTCAAAGGGCTGTTTTCCGTCGGCAGGGGACGTTTCTCGGGCGGGTGGCTCCGGTGTGGGGGTTGCCGAGCATCCAGCGCAGGCAACCCCCATCAGCCGGAGACGGGTCCCGCCCGCCAGGGGCCTTGGTCAAAAGCTGTATTGACTAGGCGCGCTTGGCTAGGTCTTTGCCCAGCAGTGCTACGGAGGTGAGGGTCCAGCCGGCGAAGATCAGGTCTATTCCTACGAGGAGGCCGATTGCCCAGTCGGCGCTGCTGGGGAACTTGACGAGGATCAGGACCCCGATGAGGATGCCGGCGATGCCGCTGAGGCCGAGCAGGCCGGCGTTCGGCTCGCCGCGGGCGACGAAGGCGATCGCGGTCCGGGTCAGGCCCATGAAGAGGAAGTAGATGCCCAGCACCAGGGTCAGGGTCAGGGTGCCGTTGTGGGGTTCGACGATCAGCCAGAGGCCAACGATCACGGTCAGAATTGCCCAGGCAAGCCGCAGCACCACGGTCCCGATCGAGTGCGCCGAGAAGGCCGCCGCGACGAGGACGATGCCGACGAACAGCAGCAGCCAGCCGATGAAGATCGCGGTCCCGACCGAGGCGACCGCGGGCACCAGGATCGCGATGCAGCCAAGGACGATCGCGGCGACGCCGAGGAACATCAGCGCCTTCCAGCTGCGGCTCAGGCCCTCGCGGACCTCGGGGTCGAGCGACGCTCCTCCGATCTCCATGCCGAGGACAGTAAGTCGCCCGGCGGACGCCTCCTGCCGCCCTGGCGGCGCCGTTACACCTTGCGATAGCGGGCGTCGACGATCGAGTAGAGCCCGAACCCGATCAGCCCGGCGGCGACGAGCCCCAGCAGGAGGGGGCCGTAGGAGGCATGCGCGAGTTCGCGCAGGGCGCCGTCGAGGCCGATCGCCTGCTTGGGGTTGTAGTCGACCGCGGCTTTGATCAGCCCGTAGCCGATCAGCGCGAAGATGACCGCCCGGGCGACGATCCCGAAGACCCCGAGGGCGGTATAAGCCTTCTCGACCCCCTCACTCATTTCGCCGGTCTTGGCGTCCTCGAGGAACTTCCGCGCAAGGCCCTTGTAGCCCTGGTAGACGGCGACACCGATCAGGATCGCCCCGGCGATGCCGACGAGGACGGTGCCGCCGGTCCAGTCGAGGACGCCGCCGGTCGTCTGCTTCGGCGAGCTCGAGCCGCCGGCGGAGGAGGTGAGGATCTGGATCGCGGTGATGCAGAGGATCCCGTAGGCGATGCCGCTGTCCAGCGCTGAGAGGCGCTCGAAGGTGCTGTCCTCCTGTTCGGCGCCGTGGCCGACGGCCGCGCGGATCAGCCTCCAGAGCGCGTAGCCCCCGAGCCCGATCGCGACCAGGACGAGCAGCAGTTCGCCGAAGGACTGGTGGGCGATCGTCTGCAGCGCGCCTTCCTGGTTGGTCGCCTTGCCGCCGTCGCCGAGGGCCAGCTTCAGCGCCAGCACACCGATGATTCCGTAGACCACGCCGCGGGCGACGAGGCCCGCCCGCGCCAGCCAGCCGAGCGTCTTCGCGTGCGCGAGTTCGTGCCCCCCCTGCTTCGCCTTGTTCCCCAGATCCCCGGAACCCATCCCCACGTCGGTCTTCATCTCGCTGCACTCCCTTTCTGTGCCGCGCCCGGGACGCACACCGTGATCGCCCCGGGTTCGACGTCGACCTTGAATGACTTGACCTTCTTGCGGTCTCCCCCGTCGAGCTCATAGCGGACCTTGCGGTCGAGCTTGACGCGCACCTTGCGCCCCTGGGTGACGCGGACGAAGGGGGACTTCTGCGCGTCGCCGAGGGCGGTGCGGGCGGCAGCGCGGACCAGCTTCACCGGCCCCTCGGAGGTGAGCACGCCGACGTCGAGCAGGCCGTCGTCGGGTTGCGCGTCGGCGAAGACTTCGATGCCGCCGAACAGTTCGCCGAGGTTGCCGACGAGGATGCAGCTGGCCGGGCCCTTGTACCAGCGGGTGCCGTCGATCTTGATCTTCGCTTCGAAGCCCGGCGCGTTCAGCTTGGCGGCGCCGCCAAGCACGTAGGCGGCGCGGCCGAGGCGGTCCTTGAGGTCGTCGGCGCCCTTGATCATCGCCGCGTCGAAGCCGGCCCCGGCCATCACCCCGAAGCGCTCGCCGTTGAAACGGCCGACGTCGAGGCGGCGGCGGTCTCCGTGCAGCGCGACCTGGACGGCGGCGGCGATGTCGGGCTCGATGCCGAGGTTGGTGGCGAACAGGTTCGAGGTCCCGGCGGGGGCGATCGCCAGCGGCACCTGAGTGTCCTTCAGCGCGTTGACGCAGCGCCGCACCATCCCGTCCCCGCCCCAGGCGAGGATCAGCTCGGCGCCTTCCTCCAGCGCCTTCTCGACCGCGGCCGGCGCCCGCTTGCTCTTCGGCACCTCGGTCCACAGCGGCTCGGAGACGCCGGCCTCGGCGAGCGTGCGGCGCAGCTCGGGAAGACCGCCGGCAAACGTTTTGCCGGCGTGGGCGACGACCGCGAGCTTCATCGCTGTGCGCGCCTCTCCGCGGCCGTGCCGGCGGCGCGGCAGGCGAACAGGAGGACGAGGATCGCGCCGATGCCGATCAGGACGCCGCCGGCGACGTCGAGCGGGTGGTGCATCCCCTCGTACATGCGCGAGAGGGCGACGAAGGTGGCGATCAGGATCGCGGCGGTCCAGGCCAGCGCCTTCTTTAGGCTGCTGGTGAAGCGAGTGGTGAGGAGCAGCACCAGGCCGGAGTAGACGGCGATCGAGGCGGCGGTGTGGCCGGAGGGGTAGCTGGCGTCCACTTCCAGCTGTTCCAGCCGGTGGACGGACGGGCGCTGGCGGGGGACGACGATCGAGGTGACGCGGTAGGTGGCCGACTCGACCGCGAGGACGAAGGCGGCGAAGGCGGCGATCAGCCAGCGGCGCTTGAAAGCGGCGACGAGGGCGACGATGCCGACGATGACCGGCAGGACCGGGGCGCCGCCGACGGTCGAGCCGATTTCGGCGAAGGTGGTGAGGGTGCCGGTCCGGTGTTCGGCGAGGGTGTCGTTGAAGCTCTCGTCGGTGCTTTCGAGGCCGAGGCCGCTGCTGGGGAGCAGCACGTGCACGACGAGCAGCGCCAGCAGGATCGAGACCGCGGCGAGGACGAGGAAGCCGGCGAGCAGCGCGAGGAAGAAGACGAGGGCGGGATGGCGCGAGTCGAGGGCGCCGGCGAAGCGCTCGGCCGGCCCGCCGGGGCTCGCCTCGAAGATCGGGACGGTGCGGCGCTCGGCGGACCCCTCCCGCTCAGGGGTCGATGCGGCGCGTGATCTCTCCTCGACGGTCACGCCCCGATCTATCCCCGAGGCGCCCGCATAATATGCATCGAGTCGTTTAACCAAAGGCGGTGTTCGATGGCCTTTGCGGGGTAATCCCTCCTTCTGATGCCGTTTTTCCTCCTCCTGCTGATCTCCCTCCTGGCCGGCCTGGGAGCCGCCTTCATCGCCCGTCGCTACCCCGGCGGCGGCACCGCGCCGGCCGCGGTCGAGCTGGCGCGCGAGGCGGGTGAGCACGCCACCGGGCCGCTCGGGCGGCGGGCGGCGCGGGCGGCGCGGAGCGACCCCGAGCGGGCGACCGAGCTGGCGCTGACCCTGGCCCTGCTGGTGGTCTTCGTCGGCGGCGCGCTGCTCGCCCTGCTGGCGGTCGCCGTCCGCAGCACCGACGTCCTCGCCGGCATCGACAGCGCCGTCGCCGAATGGGGCGACCGCCACTCCAGCGCCTGGTCCCACGACGCCCTCACCCTCGTCACCCAGCTCGGCGAGACCTGGCTGGTGGTCCTCGTCGCGATCGTCGTCGCCGCGGTCGAGCTGGCCCGCACCCGCAGCCGCTGGGTGGCGCCGTTCCTGATCGCGGTCATCCTCGGCGACAAGCTCCTGACCGAGGGCCTGAAGCAGCTGATCGACCGCGCCCGGCCGCAGATCGAGGCCGTCGCCGCGACCCTCGGCCCCTCCTTCCCCAGCGGCCACACCTCGACCGCCGCCGCCTCGTGGGCCGCCTTCGCCCTCGTCGCCGGCCGCTGGTGGGGCCGGCGCGCCTGGCCGGCGCTCGCCGGCGCCGCCGTCGGCATCGCCGTCGCCGTCGCCCTCAGCCGCGTCCTGCTCGACGTCCACTGGCTGAGCGACGTCCTCGGCGGGCTCGCCCTCGGCTGGGCCTGGTTCGCCGCCTGCGCGATCGCCTTCGGCGGCCGCCTCCTCAGCTTCGGCGCCTCCGCTCAGGCAGCGGGCCGCGGCGAGGCGGAAGCTGCGCCCGACGACTCCGCAGCCACAGCCGCTTCCCGTTCCCGCTCGTAGAACTTCACCCACTTGCGGACCGCGTTGTCGGAGACGCCGTACTTGCGACCGACCGCGCAATAGTTCGTCGCCTCGATCTCAGCGAGGAGTTGCTCGTAGGGCGGGCGCTCGACTCGCCTGTCCGCCGGGTTCGACCGCCCCCGTAGTTTTGAGCGATCCCAGCGAGTCCCACACGGCCGCGAGCAGTGGCGCTGCTCGGGCCTCCCCGGAACGAAGCTGCTTCCACATCGGCGGCAGGCTCTCTTAGCTTTCTCGACCCGATTCTTTCGTCCGCAGTGGGTATCGAGAGTCGCAGCACAGTTCGGACAGACGATCCTCAAGTTCTCCAGGCGATGATCGTTCCTCACGCCGTTTATGTGATCGAGGATCATCCCCATCGGGCGGCCCTTCCAGACCTCAGCTTGGCCGCACATCTCGCACTTGGGCTCCTTCAGCCCCTCTTGATAAAGGCGTCGCTTCACATGTTGGCGTGAATAAGTCGAGTTTTCGACCAGTACTTTATCCAGTTGCCGGGCGGCCGAACGCAGATTGCCCGCAGTGGCGCGGCTCGAGTCGAAGTGGTCGGTTGGGATCTCCCATAGAGCTGCGTACTTTTTGAGGATGCGCCATGCCCCACCTGATGGGCAGAGACCGAGCTTTCGCAAGCTCTCGGCCCAAGAAATGGAGTCGGCGATCGCCGATCGGGCCTGCTCCTCCGTGTAACTGAGATTCGGACCTGGCATGCCTGGAGCTTGACAGGTGATGCAGACGGAAAGTTGCGACTGGGGAGCCCGGGCTTGAACCGGAAATTCGACATTCAAAGTGTCGCGTGTTGCCGCTTACACCACTCCCCAACGGAGCTGCCACCAAGCTTAAAGCGCTCGCCCTACTCCTCGGTCGCCCGCGCGACCTTGCCGCCTTTGGCGCCGGGCTCCATCGCCGGGCCCCGCGGTGAGGCGATCCCCAGCACCCGCATCGCCTTCAGGCCCAGTCCCAACTTCTCGCGGCCTTCGGTGGCGCTGACGTCGTGGCCGCAGAGCTCGCGGACGCGCTCCAGGCGGTAGCGGATCGTGTGGCGGTGGGTGAAGAGCTGTTTGGCGGTGGCGGCGACGTTGCCGTCGTTGTCGAGGTAGGCCTCGACGGTGGCGACGAGCTCGGTCTCGTACTGGTCGTCGTACTCGTTCAGCGGCTGGACCGTCTCGGCGTAGAAGCGTTCCAGCTCGGCCGGGTCCTCGCTCATCGCCGGCAGCAGCAGGCGGTAGGCGCCGGTGTCCTCGAAGGCGATCGTCGCCCGACCCTCGGCCTCGCCGACGTTGACCGCGAGGTGCGCCTCGCTGCCGGCGCGGTAGAGGTCGACCGGGTCGGCGCAGCGGCGGCTGCGGCCGGTGGTCAGGTGGAAGCCGGAGAGGCTGTCGTCGAGCTCGCGCGAGAGCCCGGCCGCGGCCCGCGCCAGCCGCTCGTCGTCCTCGGCGGGGACGATGGCGACGATCTCCGCCGCCGCCTCGCCGCCGTCGCTGGCCGCCAGCGCCCCGGGCGCCAGGGCCCGCAGCGCCCGCTGGGCCAGGACCAGGACCCGCTCGCGCCACTCGCCCGTCTGCGCCGCCCGCGGCGCGGCCCGCAGGACGACGACGCCGGCGCCGCGGTCGAGGTCGGCGCCGAGCTCGGAGGCCTGGGCGACGATGTCGCGGCGATCGGTCACCTCGCGCCGCAGCACCGCTTTGACGAAGGCGCCCGCCGCCTCCTCGCTCTCCCACTCGGGCGAGCGCGAGCGCTCCAGCTCCAGCGCCAGCAGCGTCGTCACCATCCGCGCGATCACCGGGTCGGGCGGCTGCTTGGCCCGGTAGCGCAGCTCGCCGACCGCGGTGTCGGCGACCCGCAGCTCGACCGTCGTCACCCCCTCCCCGCCGCTAAGCAGCTTCTGCTCCTGGTCGGAGGAGGCGCCGGCGACGGCGAGGACCGCGCTGGAGCGGTCGATCAGGGCGACGCTGGCCTCGAGCAGCCGCGCCGCCGCGCGGGCGACCGCGGGCAGGCCGGCGCCGGACTCGACGGCGTCGGAGAGCGCCTCGAGCAGGGACGCTCGCTCGGTGGATGCAGAGCCAGGCATCGGGTCATTATCCCGACGCGGCGCTGGATTCAGTTGCCGTTCAGAAAGTTGACGATGTCCGTGTAGTAGTAGACGACGGCCAAGCCGATGACGACGCCGCCGATCACCAGGGCGGCGAGGACGAAGACGGAGAGGAAGCCGGCCGCCGCCTTCTCCCAGAGCCGGCCGTAGGCGCTCAGCGCCGGGCTGAGGATCAGGGTCACGAAGACGACGAGGCAGAGGACGGCCGCGATCGCGTAGAGGAGGTACTGGTGACCGAGGTCGGTCAGGGCGTAGAGGGTCACTGCTCTGGATTGTGCCGAAGTTGCGAGACGACCAGCCCCACCGCGGCGCTGAGCGAGAACGCCGCCGCCCCCAGCGCCCAGCCGGCGCTGACGTCGCTCAGGTAGTGGATCTCGAGGTAGACGCGCGAGAGGCCGATCAGGGCCGTGAGCGCGAAGCCGGCGACGACGACCGCGGTCGCCCGCGCCATTCCCGGCCGCAGCCGCAGGATGATCGTGATCGCCAGCCAGAGGTAGAAGACCGAGTGGGCGGCGTGGCCGCTGGGGAAGGACGAACCCGAGGCGGAGGCGAGCGGGTCGGGCGGACCGGAGCGGTCGACGACGCCCGCGAGCACGTCGATCCCGGTCTGGGTGATCGCCATCCCGCCGACCAGGACCCAGAACTCGACCCAGCGCCGCCGCCAGGCGAGCAGGGTGGCGCAGATCGCCGCCGCCAGGCCGACGGCGAGCGCGGACCCGAACCAGCTGACGACCTTGGCGACGCTGGTCAGGGCGCTGGCCTGGATGTGGCCGACGAGTTCGAGCGCGGTTTCGTCGCCCGGCGTCGGCCCGGGGTCGCCGCCGATGATCACCGTGTAGGCGACGAGGACGAAGAGCGAGACCGCCAGGGTCGCCATCAGCGAGGTGAATTCAAGTCCGAAGGTGCCGCCGGGGGTGACCCGGTCCCAGAGGAAGCGGAGCTCGCGGCGGCGCGCGAGGTCGACCATCCAGGCCGTCGCCCGGTGCCCCTCCATCCAGCGCACCGCCGCCTCGCGGTTCTCCTCCACCCGCAGCTTGCGGACGACGAAGACGGCGGTGGCGACGATCACGATCAGCGTCGCCAGGGCCGCGGCGCCGCGCGCCGCGTAGTGCCCGGCGGTCTCGATGCTGCGCGAGAAGAAGTAGCCGACGAGGATGTGCAGCGAGGCCCAGAGACCGGTGCCGAGGACGCTGTACGGGACGAAGGCGCGGTAACCCATCCCGGAGCTGCCGGCGATGAACGGGGCGAAGGCGCGCACCAGGCTGATCCAGCGGCCGATGAAGATCGTCTTGCCGCCGTGGCGGCCGAAGTAGTCCTCGACTTTCTCGAAGCGCTCGTGGCTGATCCCGACCCGCGGCCCGTGCTTCATCACGAACTCGCGGCCGAGCCGGCGGCCGAGGAAGAAGCTGGTGGTGTCGCCGAGCCAGGCCGAGAACCAGGCGATCGCGATCAGCAGGTAGATGTCGATCGCGCCCTGGCCGGCGACGGCGCCGCCGAGCAGCATCACCGTCTCGCCGGGGACGACGAGGCCGACGAAGGCGCCGGTCTCGGCGAAGGCGAAGACCGCGACCAGCAGGTAGGTCCAGGCGCCGAGGGTTTCGGAGACGTCTTCCAGCAGGCTCTGCAGGTCGAGGTGGCCGAGCTGGCGGCTGATGAAGAAGTAGACGGCGCCGATCGCCAGCGCCGCGGCGGCGATTTTCAGCCGTTTGCGGTTGCTCCCGCCCTCGGACTCCCCCGGCAGCTTCATGGCGCCAGTCTCGCGATTCCGGCGGCGCAGACGATCGCTTCGGCGGCGTCGAGGCGCGCGGCGGCGGCCTCGGCGGCGGCGAGGTCTCCGAAGAGGCCGACGGCGGTCGGGCCGGAGCCGCTGAGGATCGCCAGCGGGGCCCCGGCCGCGCGCAGCGCCGCCAGCGCCTCGCCGATGTCCGGCCGCAGCGAGAGCGCCGCCGGCTGGAGGTCGTTGACGAGCAGGTCGGGGTAATCGAGCGGCGAGGCGCCGGCGCCGGCGGCCTCGCGCAGGCGCGCCGCCAGCTCGTCGAGCTCCTCGGCGCCGCGGCCGAGCCCGAGCCGGTCGGCCTCGGCGAAGACCGCGGCGGTGCTGAGGCCGCCGCCCCCCGGGAGCAGGACCGCGGCGTGCTCGGCCGGCTCCGGCAAAAGCTCGATGCGCTCACCGGCTCCGCGGACCAGGGCCAGAGCCGGGCGCAGCTGCGAGGGGACGTCGGCGCCGAGCTCGGCCGCCAGCGCCGGCAGGTCGGCGACCTCGCCCGCCGCCAGCCGCAGGACCGCGGCCGCGTCGCCGCTGCCGCCGCCGAGCCCGGCGGCGACCGGGACCCGCTTCTCGATCTCGATCCGCAGCGGCTCGCGATCCCAGCCGCGCTCGCGCAGGCCGGCCAGCGCCCGTGCGGCGAGGTTCTCGCCCTCGACGCCGGGGCAGACGACCTCGTCGTGCTCACCCGGGGCGACCGTGATCAGGTCGGCGAGCGCCAGCGGCTCGAACAGCGAGCAGAGCTCGTGCAGGCCGTCTTCGCGGGTCCGCCCCAGATATAGGCAGAGGTTGAGCTTGGCCGGCGCGCGCAGCAGCATCAGCGGCGCAGCTTGGCGGAGAGGGCGGCGAATTGCTCCGGCGCCAGCGCCTCGGCGCGGGCGTCCTCCGGCAGCCCGAGCTCGGCCAGCGCCGCCCGCGCCGGCGCCAGGCTGCCGGGCGCGGCGTGCTCCAGCGAGCGGGCCAAGGACTTGCGGCGGTGGGCAAAGGCGGCGCGGATCAGCTTCCGCGTCTCGGCGTCGGCGCCCGGGCCGGTGCGGCGCAGGCGCAGGATCGCCGAGTCGACCCGCGGCCGCGGCTTGAAGACGGCGGGATCGACCGCCCGCACCAGCTCCACCTCGCAGGCGAGCTGGGCGACCGCGCTCGGCGACCCGTAGGTGCGGCTGCCCGGCCCGGCGCGCAGCCGGTCGGCGATCTCCCGCTGCACCATCACCGTCCAGCGCTGCAGCGCGGGGAGCTCCTCGATCGTCCGCAGGATCAGCGGCGTCGCCACCGAGTAGGGGAGGTTGGCGACCATCGTGCCCGGCGCCGGTCGGAGCGCCGCGAGGTCGAGCTTCATCGCGTCGCCCCAGTGCAGCGAGACGTTTGGCAGCGCCGCGACCCGCTCCAGCGCCGGCGCCAGCCCGCGGTCGATCTCGACCGTGTGCAGGTGCGCCGCGGCGGCCGCCAGGCGCTCGCTCAGCACCCCTTCCCCCGCCCCGACCTCGATCACGACGTCGCCGGGGCCGAGCTCGGCGTCGCGGACGATCGCGTCGAGCAGGTTGGGGTCGGCGAGGAAGTTCTGCCCGAGCCGGACCATCAGGTCATCTCACTACCAGCCGAACAGCGCCGCGGCGTTTGCCTCGACGGTGCGCTCCAGCTCCTCGTAGGAGACGCCGCGCTCGGCGGCGATCGCGCCCGCGGTCTCGACCACGTAGGCGGGCTGGTTGCGCTTGCCGCGCTTCGGCTGCGGCGCCAGGTAGGGGGCGTCGGTCTCGACCAGGATCCTGTCCTCGGGCACCTTGGCGGCGGCGAACAGCAGCTCCTTGGCGCTCGGGTAGGTGGCGTTGCCGGCGAACGAGCAGTACCAGCCGCGCTCGGCCGCGTCGCCGACCCGGTGCGGGGCGGAGAAGCAATGGAGGATCACCGGCGCCTCGCCGGCCCGGGCGTCGAGGGTGGCGAAGATCTCATCGGTGGCGGCGGTCTCGCCCTCCCGGTCGCGGGCGTGGATCACGATCGGCAGGCTCAGCTCCCGCGCGATCTCGATCTGCGCCGCGAAGGCGCGCCGCTGGTCCTCGGGGGCGGCGGTGTCGCGGTAGAAGTCGAGCCCGGTCTCGCCGATCGCCCGCACCTTCTCGTGGGCGCCGAACCGGCGGATTTCCTCCGCGGCGGACTCGTCGAAGCCGGTCGCGTCGTTGGGATGGCGCCCGACCGAGGCGAAGACCGCCTCGTGCCGCTCTGCGCTCGCCACCGCCACCGGGTTCGACTCGGCCCCCATCCCGATCGTCAGCATCCGGTTGACCCCCGCCTCAAGCGCGGCGGCGACCAGCTCGTCCTCGCCGCCGTCGCAGAGAAAGAGGTGCGTGTGGGAGTCGATCATCGGGACCGTCAGCCTATCCTCGTGCCATGGCCCGCCTTTGCCTCTCGCTGGTCGCGGCGCTCCTCTCCGTCACGGCCGGGCCGGCCGCCGCGGCGCCTCCGCAGCCGTCCCGCACTTTCCTGATCGTGCTGGAGAACCGGGAGTTCGACGCGGTGATCGGCAACCCCGAAGCGCCGTACCTCAACCACCTGGCCCAGCGCGGCGCCCTGGCCACCAGCTATTTCGGCGTCACCCATCCCTCGCTGCCGAACTACCTCGCCCTCCTCGGCGGCGACACCTTCGGGATCGCCGAGAACTGCACCGAGTGCGTCGTCTCCGGGCCGAACCTGGCGACCCAGCTCTCACGCGCCGGCATCGCCTGGCGCGCCTACATGGGTGGCCTGCCCCACCCCTGCTTCACCGGCGCCGCATACGGCGACTACGCGAAACGACACGACCCCTTCGTCTACTTCCCCTTGATCACCGCGGTACCGGCCCGCTGCAAGCAAATCGTCCCGGAAGCGCTCCTGCGCAGCGATCTCCGGCACCACCGCCTGCCCGATCTCGGCTGGCTCACGCCCGACCTCTGCGACGACGCCCACGACTGCTCGCTTGCCGCCGCCGACGAACACCTGCGGACCGTGGTCCCGCAGATCCGCCGCCAGCTCGGAGCGCACGGCCTGCTGATCCTGACCTTCGACGAGGGGACCAGCAACGTCGGCTGCTGCGGCGCGCCCGGCGGCGGCCGGGTGGCGACGATCCTCGTCGGGCCGCACGTGCCCGCGGGGACGACGCTCGCCGCACCGGCGAACCATTACTCGCTGCTGGCCAGCCTCGAGGACCGCTTCGGCCTTGGCCGGCTGCGTCGCGCGGCGCTCGCGAAGCCGTTGGCGCCGGCCCTGTTCAAGCCCACGGAATAGGCTCGGGACTCGATGCCGGATCCCGCCGACTACTACCGCGAGATCTACCTCCGCGGCCTGGGCGGGGAGACGCCGGCGATCCCGGTCGCCGTCGCCGAGCTGGAGCAGCAGGCGCGGGCGGCGATGGACCCCAAAGCCGCCAACTACGTCTGGGCCGGAGCGGGGACCGAGGACACGATCGACGCCAACGCCGAGGCCTTCCGGCGGCGCCGGATCGTGCCGCGGATGCTGCGCGACGTCGCCGAGCGCGACCTCTCCACCACGGTGCTGGGGACGGCGATGCCGGCGCCGTTGATGCTCGCGCCGATCGGGGTCCAGAAGGTCGTCCACGACGAGGGCGAGCTGGCGACCGCCCGCGCCGCCGCCGCGGTCGGGGTGCCGATGATCGCCTCCACCGCCAGCCACTTCTCGCTGGAGGAGATCGCCGCGGCCGGCGGCGAGGCGCCGCGCTGGTTCCAGCTCTACTGGCCGAACGACCCGAAGCTGGCCCGGAGCATGGTCGAGCGCGCCGAGCGGGCCGGGTACGAGGCGATCGTCCTCACCGTCGACACCTTCATCCCCGGCTGGAAGCCGCGCGACCTGCAGCAGGCCTGGCTGCCGTTCCTCAACTGAATGGGCGTCGCCAACTACTTCCAGGACCCGGTCTTCCGCGCCGCGCTGGAGCAGACGCCGGAGGAGGACGCCGGCGCCGCGACCGGCCACTTCCTCGGCGTCCAGGCCAACCCCGCGCTGAACTGGGAGGACCTTGCCCAGCTGCGGGAGATGACTTCGCTACCGATCGTCGTCAAGGGGATCCAGCACCCCGACGACGCCCGCGAGGCGGTGCGCCGCGGCATCGACGGGATCGTCGTCTCCAATCACGGTGGCCGCCAGGTCGACGGCGCGATCGCCTCCCTCGACGCCCTGCCGGCGATCGCCGCCGCGGCCGGCAGCGACCTCGCGATCCTCTTCGACAGCGGCATCCGGGGCGGAGCCGACGCGCTGAAGGCGCTCGCGCTCGGCGCCGACGCCGTCTGCCTCGGCCGCCCCTACATCTGGGGCCTGGCGCTCGACGGCCAGGCCGGCGTCGAAACCGTGCTGAAGATGGTCCTCGCCGAGCTCGACCTGACGATGGCGCTCTGCGGCTTGACGCGCCCAGATCAGCTTGGACCGGAGTCGCTGTCCGACTCCGGGCACTCGCCGGGCGGCCGCGGCCACGTCTGACCCACCTGAATCACCCAGCTGACCGTGAACAGGACGGTCAGAACGACCGCTGCGAGCCAGCTGGCGATGAGGCGGCAGTTGCCGTCGAGTTGATCGGCCGAGAAGATCAAGCCGCCGATCGCGGGTCCGACGAACACCAGCGTGACGGCGGTGATGAAAATCAAAAATCGGAACTTCCCGCCGGCGGTGTCCTTCTGTTCGGCGTAGTGCTGCTCCCAGTTGGGCTCTCCCCGCCAGTGACAGCGAATGAACTCCCCGATCTCGCCGATGTTGCGTGCGTGGTCGAGCCAAAGCAGCCCGAAGATCGGCGCGACGGCCGCCAGCACCACAAGCAGGACGGAGTCCGCCTTGCCGGTGACGACGAGGCCCCCGATCGTGCCGGTGGTGGTGACGGTGGCCGCAACCAGAGCCTGCTGCGCATTCGAACGACGGGCAATCTCGGCCCAGAGCACCTCGAACTGCCGAATCGCCACCTCCCCGTCGCTCACCGGAGAACATCGTGACAACTCGCCGTGACGCTGCCTCTGCCCGCCGCGATCCTCAGAGGTCGCGGCGCGAGAAGACGAAGGCCGCGAGCGCGAGGACGCCGCCGAGGTAGGCGAACGACCAGGCGATCATCTCCGGCCCAGCCGCCTCCGAGCCGCCGAACGGTCCGAGCTGCAGGACGACGCCGGTCAGCCCGGAGGTGCCGGAGATCAGCGCGTGCAGGCCGGCCGAGTAGAGCCCCTCGAACGGCAGCGCCCAGCTGGCGACGCGGCCGATCTGGTGCAGCGAGTCGGAGTCGATCGCGTTGCCGATCTGGGCCAGCAGCCCGGCGATCAGGCCGGCGCCGAAGACCATGAAGACGACGATCCCCTGCGCCGTCACCGAGAGCAGCGTCGAGGCCAGGAGCGAGAGCGCGGCGATGATCGCCACCCCCAGGGCCAGCGCCAGCGCCGGTCCGAGCAGGTGGTCGGGGGACCAGCTCCCGGTCGCCTCGGTGATCGCGTAGGCGGCGAAGTAGACGACCACGACGTAGGCGGCCGAGATCGCCGCGGCGCCGCCGAAGCGGGCGAGCAGCATCGTCGTGCGGCCGATCGGGCGGACGACGATCGGCTGCAGCAGGCCCGACTCGGCGTCGCCACGGACCACGCCGAGGGTGAGGAAGACCGCCAGGACCGCGCCGAGGAAGAGCGTCGCGAACATCGCCATGCCGAAGATCGTCGCCCCGGTGAAAGCGTGGGCGTCGAGGATCTTCGGTTCGCCGGCGGCGAATTCGTCGACGTCCCTGAAGGCGAAATGGGCGCCGAGCCCGTAGAGCACAAGGAAGCCGGCGGTCAGCACCAGCACCGCGAGGAAGACGCGCCTGCGGACGCCCTCGCGGATCGAGAGGCCGACCACCGCCGCGGCCGAGCGCAGCTGCCCGCCGCTCACCCGGTCTGCCCGCCGACCGCGGCGAGGTAGACGTCTTCGAGCGAGCTGTGGCGGACCTCGACCCGGTAGACCCGCTCGCCGGCGGCGACCAGGTCGGCGACGAGGCCCGGCGCGTCGTCGCGGCCGGCGCCCTCGAAGGTCCGCACCCCCGAGCCGGTCTCGATCTCGACCGCCCCCGGCCCGGCCAGCTCCGCCGGGGTGCCGGCCTTGACCAGCCGCCCGCGGGCGATGATCGCGACGTGGTCGCAGATCAGCTCGACCTCGCTCAGCAGGTGGGAGTTGAGCAGCACCGCGACCTCGCGCCCGCGCAGCTCCTCCAGCAGCTCACGGACGATCCGCCGCCCGACCGGGTCCAGGGCGCTGGTCGGCTCGTCGAGCAGGAGCAGGCGCGGCGAGCCGATCAGCGCCTGGGCGACGCCGAGCCGCTGCTGCATCCCCTTCGACATCGCCTCGATCCGCTTGCCGGCGGCGGCGCCGAGGTCGACCAGCTCCAGCAGCTCGCGCCGCTCCGCCCCGCCGCCCTCGGAGCCGACCAGGCGCTGGTGGAAGCGCAGCAGCTCCTCGGCGGTGCACCAGCCCGGAAAGCGGAAGAGCTCGGCCAGGTAGCCGAGGGCGGCGCGCGCCGGCGGCGATCCTGCCGGCTGTCCCAGGACCTCGACCCGGCCGCCGCTGGGGCGGACCAGCCCGCAGGCGATCTTGGTCAGCGTCGACTTGCCGGCGCCGTTGGGGCCGAGCAGGCCGACCAGCTGCCCCGCCTGCACCTCGAGGTCGATGCCGGCGAGCGCCTCCTGGCTTCCGTAGCGTTTGCTCAGCTGATGGACCGCGAGGACCGGCGCCGCCATCAGGCGGGCGGCTCGATCTTCGGGAAGAGCGGCGGCACCCGTTCGACCTGCTGGCCGCCGGGGCGCGAGCCGAGCTCGGCCAGGGCGCGGCCGTCTTCGCGGAGCGCGGCGAGCAGCGTCTCGCTCGTCGCCGGCAGGTAGGGGACCAGCAGCAGCGTCGTCACCCGCAGGCCCTCGACCAGGTTGTAGAGGACTTCGTCGAGGCGCTCGGGGTCGGCCTCATCCTTGGCCAGGACCCACGGCTGCGATTCCTCGACGTAGCGGTTGAGGCGCCGGACCAGGGCCCAGACGAGGTCGAGCGCCTGGGTCAGCTCGGCCCGGTCGAGCAGCTCGCTGAAGCGCGCGACCGCGCCCTCGAAATCCTCGGCGAGCGGCGCGTCGACCTTGGCCGCCGGCACGGTGCCGTCGCGGTAGCGCTCGACCATCGCCAGCACCCGGCTCGCGAGGTTGCCGTAATCGTTGGCGAGCTCGGTCTCGTAGCGCTGCTCGAAGCCGGCGGTCGAGATCGCGCCGTCCTGGCCGAAGCTGACCTCGCGGAAGAGGTAGAAGCGCAGCGCGTCGGCGCCGAAGCGCTCGATCACCGCGAAGGGGTCGAGGACGTTGCCGAGGCTCTTCGACATCTTTTTCTCGCCCATCAGCAGGTAGCCGTGGATCACCATCCGCCGCGGCGGCTCGATCTCGGCGGCGAGGCAGAGCGCCGGCCAGATCACCGCGTGGAACTTGAGGATGTCCTTGGCCATCACGTGCAGGTCGGCGGGCCAGTAACGGTCGGTCAGGTCCTCGCCCTCGCGGGCGAACCGCAGGGCGGTGACGTAGTTGAGGAGAGCGTCGAACCAGACGTACATCCGCTGCTCGGGGTCCCACGGCAGCGGCAGGCCCCATTTCAGGTCGGGGCGCGAGAGTGAGACGTCATCGAGGCCGCCCTTGACGAAGGAGAGCGCCTCGTTGCGGCGGAAGTCCGGGACGACGAAGTCCGGCCGCTCCTCATATAGGCCTTCCAACTGCCCCTGGAAGGCGGAGAGCTTGAAGAACCAGTTCTCCTCCCGTTCCTTCTGCAGCGGGATCTCATGAATGGGACAGGTATTCCCCGGCCCCAGCTCCCGCTCGGTTTTGAAGTCGGCGCAGCGGGGGCAGTACCAGCCTTCGTAGACCCCCTTGGTCACCCAGCCGTTGTCGTAGACCCGCTGCATGATCTCGGCGACCCGCTCGGTGTGCCGCGGGTCCGACGTGCGGATGAAGAAGTCGTTGGTCGCCTCGATCGTCGGCATCAGCCCTTCGAACTTGGCCGAGTTGGCGTCGGCCAGCTCCTGCGGAGTCACCCCCGCCTTCTTCGCCGCGTTCTCGACCGGCTCCCCATGCTCGTCGGTGCCGGTGAGGAAGAAGACGTCATCACCTCGCTGCCGGTGGTGGCGGGCGAGGATGTCCGCAGCCATAGTCGAATAAGCGTGCCCCAGGTGAGGCTCCGCGTTGACGTAGTAGATCGGCGTGGTGACGTAGAAGTGGGCAGAACTCATTGGAGGCCCACGCTAACTGAACCGCTTCTTAGGACCGAAGGCCGGTCCGTCGCCGGTCAGTGTCGGCTACTTCGAGCCGATCTTCAAAGCAGCATCGGCTTCAGCCAACGCGCGCTCGGTTCTCCGACGTGCCTCGTCGTATTGGTTCCGAAGCTGATCCATGGCCTCGTGAAGCTGGGCGATCGGGTTGTCGGCGCTGGAAGTCATCTGAGAAGAAGAATGGGAATGAGCAGTTTTCATAGTCATTTTCGAGCTTACGGTTGAGGTCGGCGGCAGTCGAATGCGCCAACATAATTCCTTGTCCTTCTGAACCGATGTCGCATAGAAGCGCGATCGTGGGTTCTCAAAGCCTTCGAATCACGAATTATAAGGCCGAACGTCAATTCCTTCCCATCTCTCTTTTCAGCTCGTCCATTTCGGATTTGAGCTGCTCGAAGGTTTTCTCAACCGCGCCGCTGACCTGCTCTAACCCGGCTCGAAGTGCCTCGACCTGCTCGTCCTGACCCCGGATCGCATTTTGCTGGGCAATGTTGGCTATCTCTTGAGCCCTGAGGCCGTTGACCCCGATCTCGCTGAACCCACGGTTATGGAGGGCTAGAACAAACGTCATAACCACGAGATACAGCCCGAGGAAACAGGCGGCGCCTACCTCGATTCGGTAGACGGAGGGGGACTTAAGAGCAAAGTTGGGCGGATGGGCCGGCACCTCCACCTTCCACGCCACATAGACGGCGCCGCTGGCCACAAGCAGGACGAGAATGGAGAACCCCCATCGTTTCACCCAGACCCAGAAGCCCCCCTCGCCGACAGGCTCAGTCTCTTTGGTCGGCTCCTGGAGAGCCGGCTGTTTGAGTGCGCTGGTCATGCGGTGTCTGAAGACAAGCCTTTGGGGAGACGACTCTCTCCCCTTGCCACGAAGAACTTCCCGGTAGTAGCGAGCGAGCCCTATAGATACATTCTGATAGCTATCGAGAAACACCCACAGCTGGGGCTGCTACCGTCGCGCCTCGCGGCCGGTCAGCGCTTTGTAGAGGTCATTCGCCCGGGTCCCGGTGAGGGCGGCGACGACGCTTGCCGCCGCCCGCGGCCGCGCCCCGGACTGGACCAGGTGGCGGAGGGCGTCGACGGCGAAGCCGACGTCTTTGTCGTGCTCGGAGGAGGCGGCGGGGGCGATGACGAGGACGATCTCGCCTTTGACGTCGCTGCGGAAGCGGCGGGCAAGCTCGGCGAGGGTGCCGCGGGCGACCTCCTCGTGGACCTTGGTCAGCTCGCGGCAGACGGCCGCCTCCCGGTCGGGGGCGAGCGAGGCGAGGGCGGCGAGGGACTCGCCCACGCGGCGGGGGGACTCGAAGGCGATCACCGTCTCGGCCGAGCGCAGGACACGCTCCATCTCCCCCGCACGCCGCGGCATGAAGCCCTCGAAGCGCCATTTGTCGGTCGGCAGGCCGGAGGCGACCAGCGCGACCGGCACCACCGACGGCCCCGGCAGCACGACCACCTCCAGCGCCCGGTCGATGCAGCGGCGGATCAGCTTGAAGCCGGGGTCGGAGATCGCCGGCATCCCCGCATCGGAGACGAGGGCGACGATCTCGCCGCGTTCGATCCGCTGCGAGAGCTCCACCGCGCGGGCGCTTTCGTTGCCCTCGTGGAAGGAGACCAGCCGCGGCGCCGGCCGGATCCGCAGCTTGTCCAGCAGGCCGCCGGTGCGGCGGGTGTCCTCGCAGGCGATGAAGTCGGCGCTGACCAGCGCCTCGCGCACCCGCGGGGTGAGGTCGTCGAGGTTGCCGATCGGCGTTGGGCAGACGTAGAGGCAGCCCGGCATCAGGCGCTCACCGCGGCGAGCTCGCTGCGGGCCATCGCGGCGGCGCCGATCATCCCCGCGTCGTTGCCGAGGGTCGCCTCCAGGATCGGCGTCTTGTTCATCGGGTTCAACGCCCGTTCGCGCACCTCGCGCCGGGCCGGCTCCAGCAGCAGGTCGCCGGCGGCGATCACCCCGCCGCCGACGACGATCGCGTTCGGCTGGAAGATGTTGGCGAGGCTGGCGCAGGCGACCCCGAGCCGGCCGCCGATCAGGTCGAAGACGCCGATCGCGACTTCGTCGCCGGCCAGGGCGGCCTCGGTCACGGCGTGGCCGTCGACCTCCTTGCCTTCGGCCAGCATCTTGCCTAGCGCCGAGCCGGGCGTGCTTTCGGCCACCGCCCGGCCCTCCCGCCCCAGCGCCGTGCCGGAGGCGAGGGACTCGACGCAGCCGTGGTTGGGGCAGTTGCCCTGGCAGGGCGGGCCGTCGGCCTGGATCACGACGTGGCCGAGCTCGGCGCCGGCGCCGGTCGAGCCGCGGTAGATCTCGCCATTGAGGACGAGGCCGCCGCCGATCCCGGTTCCCACGGTCAGCATCACCATGTGCGGCTTCCCCTGCGCGGCGCCGTAGAGGTACTCGGCGTAGGCGGCGACGTTGCCGTCGTTGTCGACGAAGACCGGGAGCCCGACCCGCTCGCTGACGATGTCGCGGATCGGCAGGTCGGAGAGCGGCAGGTTGACGGCGGAGACGGCGATCCCCTTGTCGTGGTCGATCGTCGCCGGGATGCCGAGCCCGACCGCGACCACGTCGGGCCGCGCGTCCCGCGCCTCGGTCACCTCGCGGATCAGCAGCTCGACCAGCTCGTCCTCGGTCTGGCCGGTCGAGGCCTCGCGCTGCTCGTAGAGGGGTTTGGTGCCGGCCTCGGAAAGAACCCCGATGAGCATCTTCGTGCCCCCGAGATCGACCCCGATCGTCTCGCCACCGCTCACGGGCGGCAGGAGGCTGGGGGGCGAATGACCGAGTACATCGCCATGATTTCTAGCCTTTCATGAGCCCCGACGGCGACCAGCGGCCCCCCGAGCCGCCCGAATACAACGTCTACCGTTCGCGGCGGGGGCTGTTTTCGCGCTTGAAAGGGGCCGATCTGTCGTCCCTGCGCGACCGTGCAAGGTTGCCTTCACGCAAGCGCCGCAGCGAGAAGGAGCCGCGCCGGCCGGGGTCGCCGCGGGCGCCGTTCAACGTCCGCCGCGTCCTCAAATGGGTCGGCATCGCCGCCCTCGCCTGGATCCTGATCAGCCTCGTCGCCTTCGGGATCTCGGCCCAGCTGCAGTCCTTCAAGCTCTCCGGCGAAGCGCGGGACGCCCTGCACGGCAACCCGTTCCTGCTCTTCAAGCCGCAGACGATCCTCGTCCTCGGCACCGACGCGCGGCCCCCCGGCAGCAGCGACGACGACACCTCCGAGGAGTGCTTCGAACAGCAGTCGAAGGGAGAGAAGCCGCACTCCCCCTGCTACGAAGGCGAATTCCGCGCCGACACCCTGATGCTGGTCCGCGCCGGCGGCGGCACCTTCCGCAAACTCTCGATCCCCCGCGACGCCTACGCCGAGATTCCCGGCAACGCGCCGACCAAGATCAACGCCGCCTTCGCCTACGGCGGCGCGGCGCTGCAGATCAAGACGATCGAACAGTTCCTCGGGATCGAGATCGACCACGTCGCGATCGTCGACTTCACCGGCTTCGAAGACCTGATCGACGCGGTCGGCGGGGTGAAGATCGACGTCCCGGTAAAGCTCTGCGCCGACATCTCCGGCGGCGCCGGCGGCGGCCAGGGGGGCGTCAGCATCCGCCTGCACAAGGGCGAGAACACCCTCGACGGCGAAAAGGCCCTCGCCTACTCGCGGGTCCGCCACGTCAGCGAATGCCCGGGTCCCGGCAAGAGCGTCTACTCGCTCGGCGGTTACGACGACCTCGACCGCGAGCACGCCCAGCAGGAAGTGATCAACGGGATCAAGGACCGCCTCACGGACCCGCTCCGCCTCCCCTACAACTTCATCCACGGCCCGATCATCGGCTGGGACGCGCCGAAGGCGTTCGTCAGCGACATGGGCTTCTTCACGATGCCGCAGCTCGTGCTGGCAGCCGGGATCGGCGGCAGCGCCCCGGCGGAAGTGCTCTGCGAGAAGGAACGCGAACAGTGCGGCATCGGCCCCGGGGGCTCGATCGAAATCCCCGACTCGGTCCGCCAAAAGGCGGTCGACAGGTTCCTCAACGGCTGAGGCATGCCACGTTTGGTGAATTAACCCCGCTATAGGGTCGTTAATTCACCAATCGTCACTCGCCGGTCCGTTTCGTCCCGACCAGGGCGGTGACGATCAGGGCGGTGAAGCCGGCGGCGAGTGAGCCGGCGGTGTTCTTCAGGTCGGCGGTCGAGGAGGAGCCGGTGGCGAGGACTTCGATCGCGACCCACTCGCCGAAGCCGAGGGCGAGGAGCACGAGCAGCGCGTAGAGCCGGCCCGCCCGCGTGTACCAGCGGGCGAGACGCCGCACCTCGGCCTCGCCGAACTCCAGTTCCGCCGGCAGCTCCGGCATCGCTTGGCCACGGGTGAAGTAGCGCTGCTCGATCGCCAGCGCCAGCAACAGCACCGGCAGGATCTGGGAGACGGCTTCGTAGTACTCCTTCTGCGCATGCCCGTCGACGAGCAGCGCGGCCAACCCGTAGGCGAGGAGCGGCAGCAGGATCGCGCTCAGCGCCAGCAGGGAGCGGCCGAGCCAGAACAGACGCCGCGCCCGCTCGAGATTCTCCGGGATCACGCCCGGCAGGGTTCCAGCCGCGGCGGACGCAGCGAAGCTCAGTCGGCGGTCGAGGCGGCCGGCTTGGAGTCGGACTTCGACTCGCTCTTCTTGGCGTCGGACTTCGACTCGGAAGAGCCAGAGCCGGAACCGGCATCGCCGCCCGAGTCCGAACCGCCGTTGCCGCCGCGCTTGGTCCCGTAGTCGGTGTTGTGGAAGCCCGAGCCCTTGAAGTGGATCGCCGGCGCGCTCAGCACCCGCGAGGCCGGGGCGCCGCACTCCTGGCACTCGGTCAGCGGCTCGTCGGTCATCTTCTGGATCACGTCGAAGACGTGGCCGTTCTCGCACTTGTACTCGTAGATGGGCATAGGGCTGCGGGATTATCGCAGCCGCTACCGTTCCCGCCATGGCGACCGAGCAGGGAACCCGACCGACCGAGGTGACGATGGAGGAGATCGTCGCGCTGTGCAAACGGCGCGGCTTCGTCTTCCCCTCCTCGGAGATCTACGGCGGCCTCGGCTCGACCTACGACTACGGCCACTACGGCGTGCTGCTGAAGAACAACGTCAAGGCCGAGTGGTGGAAGGCGATGCTGCAGGAGCGCGACGACATCGTCGCCCTCGACTCGGCGATCCTCCAGCACCCGCGCGTCTGGGAGGCCTCCGGCCACCTCGAAGGCTTCACCGACCCCCTCGTCCAGTGCCTCGGCAAGTGCAAGAAACGCTGGCGCGAGGACCATCTGCGCGAGGCGGTCGAAGCCGAGGGCGGCGACCCGAACGCCGATCTGGTCTGCCCCGAGTGCGGCGGCGAGCTCTCCGAGCCGCGCCAGTTCAACCTGATGTTCGAAACCCACGTCGGCCCGGTGGCCGAGGAGAGCTCGACCGTCTACCTGCGCCCGGAGACCGCGCAAGGCATCTTCATCAACTTCAAGAACGTGCTCGGCTTCGCCCGCAAGAAGCCGCCCTTCGGGATCGCCCAGGTCGGCAAGTCCTTCCGCAACGAGATCACCCCCGGCAACTTCATCTTCCGCACCCGCGAGTTCGAGCAGATGGAGATGGAGTTCTTCGTGCCGCCGGCTGAAGCGAAGAAGTGGCACCAGCACTGGATGGACGAGCGCGAGCGCTGGTACACCGAGCTCGGCATCCGGCCCGACCACCTGCGGGTCCGCGCCCACGGCGAGGACGAGCTCTCCCACTACTCATCGGCGACCAGCGACATCGAGTACCTCTTCCCGATCGGCTGGTCGGAGCTGGAGGGGATCGCCGACCGCGGCGACTTCGACCTTACCCAGCACGCCAATCTCTCCGGCGAGAAGCTGGAGTACTTCGACCAGCAGACCAAAGAGCGCTACGTCCCGCACGTAATCGAGCCGGCCGCCGGCGCCGACCGCGCCACCCTCGCCTTCCTCGTCGACTCCTACGAGGTGGAGGAAGTAGAGGGCCGCCAGCGCACCGTCCTGCGCCTGCACCCGCGCCTGGCCCCGGTCAAGGTCGCCGTCCTCCCCCTCGTCTCCAAGGAGGGGATGCCGGAGAAGGCGCGTGAGATCTTCGCCGACCTCCGCAAGCGCCTCCCCGCCGAGTTCGACGAGGGCGGCTCGATCGGCAAGCGCTACCGCCGCCAGGACGAGATCGGCACCCCCTGGGGCATCACCGTCGACCACCAGACGATGGACGACGACACCGTCACCCTCCGCGACCGCGACTCCCTCGAGCAGGTCCGCGTCCCGGTCGAGGGCCTCGGCGACGAGCTGGTCAAGCGCCTGCAGTCACCCTGGCGCAGCCCGAAGCTGGGTTAACCGTCCAGTCCGTCGGTAGGGTGGCGGCCATGAACCGCTCCCGTTTCGTCCTCCTGCTCTCGTTCACCCTCGTCGCTCTGCTCGCCGTCTCCCCGGCGGCAGGGGCGAAGACCAAGGCGGCGCTGCCGGACCTCGTCGTCAAGAAGGTCTCGAAACCGCCGAAGACCAAGACGGTCGGGACGAAGCTGAAGCTCGTGATCAAGGTCGCCAACAAAGGTGGCGGTAAAGCCGCCAAGAGCCAGCTCGGCCTCTACCTCGGCAAGGGCAAGAAGCACACCAAGAAGGACAAGCGGCTGAAGCGGGTCAAGGTGAAGCCGCTCGCCGCCGGCAAGGGCAAGAAGCTGAAGCTGCGGGTGACGATCCCGGCCAAGACCAAGGTCGGCGCCTACCGCCTCTTCGCCTGCGCCGACGACGCCAAAAAGGTGAAGGAGTCGAAGGAGCGCAACTGCAAGGGGACGCGCAAGCTCTCCCTGGTCGCGAAGGCGGCGCCGCTCGGGCCTCCCGCCGCCGCCTTCACGATGGGCCACGGCCTCGATTGGGGCTTCATCTCCGACGCCCAGCGCGAACAACCCGAACCGGGCGACCCGGTCACCCTCAGCCTGACCGCCGGCAACGGCATCGCCGGCCAGGCCGGCTACACCCGCGCCGCGGTGGCCCCCGAGGGGTTCCGCAACGGCACCACCACCGTCCTCGACTTCGGCGGCAGCGAAAGAGAAGACGACGGCCAGGCGACCGTCCAGCTTCCCTTCGCCTTCCCCTTCGGCGGGATCGACGAGCAGGCGATCAGCGTCTCGACCAACGGCTGGGCCGGCTTCGGCGCCCCCGCCTGGGACTACTGGGACGACACCCAGACCACCGACTACCGTGGCATCCAGACCGTCGTCGGCGAGCTTTACCGGGGCCTGATGCCCTACTGGTCCGACATGACGATCGAAGACTTCGGCAAAGGCGCCGGCCCCGGCATCGTCCGCGAGGTGGTCGCACCGGACAATTCCTGGGTCGCCTTCCAGTGGGATGTCGGCTCGCTGACCCCCGAAGGGGTCCCGCGCCGGACCTTCCAACTGGTCCTCTTCCCCGACGGCAGCTTCCGCTTCGACTACCCGGGCGAAAACGCCCCCGGCGGGAACAAGTCCTTCACCGGGTTCTCCCTCGGAACCGGCGCCGCGAGCGCCGACGTGGTCTCCGCGGAAGGCGACACCGTTCCTTCGAGCAGCTTCCTCTTCACGCCGAACGCCCTCCCCGGCGGCGTCGCCGGCCCCACCGCCGCGGGCGAGGTCACCGCGCTCCTGCCGAAGGGCAGCTCGTTCGTCTCCGCCGACCCCGGCTGCGCCCTCACCACCGCCCCGGCGCAGTTCAGCACCGGCCTCGTCACCTGCTCGGTCCCGGCACTGACGGCAGGCCAGCAGGTCTCGCACGGGGTCACCTTCTCGATGCCGGCCAAGGCTCCGGTTCAGAAAGCGCCTGCCAACTTCCGGCTCCTCGGCAGCTACGCGACCGGGGGCGTGAAACTGACGGACGGCGACGAGATCGACCGCCTCACGACCAGCCTCGAGCCAACCTCGATCGACGTCGAATACCTCGGCCTTTCGAGCGGGCCGCTCGAAGTCGGGACGCCGGAGACGGCCGAATTCGAAATCAAGGCGGAAAGCGGCGGACTCGACGAACCGAGCGCCGAATTCAAGCTGACCAAAGGCACGATCAGCTCGGTCAAAATCGGGGGCGAAACGATCGAGTGCGATCCCGCCAGCGGCGGCAGCGTGGCGTGCCTGCTCCCCTCCGGCTTGAACAGCACCAGCGTCGAAGTCAACTTCGTCGTCAGCGAACTGAATCCGAGCCTCCAAGTGGCAGCTAAGGCGCTCAACGCGGAGGCGGGATCGATTGGCATCAGCTTCCTCTAACTGATCTCCCCCTAGGTCCGGTTGCACCCGTCCGCCTAAAGGGGGAGGCTGCGCCTACCGAAGTGGCCTGAGTACCCCCATCCACAGGAACGGAGAGTCATGGCTTACGAGATGAAGATTCGCGGCGCCGAGCAGGAAGTGAAGGTGCGCAGCCCTTGGGCCGTGGCGCTGCTGCCGATCATCACGCTCGGCATCTACCACCTGGTCTGGTGGTACAAGATCAACAAGGAGCTGAAGGCCTATGGCGAGGCCAAGGGCTACGACCTCGGCCAGAACCCGACCAACTCGGTGCTGGCGCTGTTCCCGGGGGGAATCATCGTCATCCCCGCGCTCGTCAGCTATTGGCGCGGCACCAAGCGGGTGATGGGGGCGGCGAAGATCACCGGCCAGGAGCCGGTCAGCGGCTGGATCTCGATCATCCTCTACCTGCTGCTCGCGCCCGCCTTCTGGGCCTACCTGCAGGTCTCGCTCAACCACGTCTGGGAGCAGGAGGCCGAGCCGCTCCCGGGCCAGGAAGCTCCCCCGGCGATCGGCGACGCGATGCCGCCCCGCCTCGACGACCAGGCCCAGGAGGGCGTCGACCGCACGCCTTAAGCGTCCAGGTACTCAAGGACCCGCTGCGCTTCGTCTAGGAGCGCGGCGGCGTCCTTCTTTCGCACCTCGCCCAGGTGCTCGATCGTCACCTTGCCGCCGGCCAGCCCCCAGCGGGCGACGGCGCGCCCCTTGACGAGGGCGAAGGGGCGGAAGATGCCGTTGGTCGTAACCAGCACTTCGTGCGGGCCGACGACTTCCTCGCGCGAGGTCCAGCCGAGCAGCAGCGGGTCGAAGGCGCCGAGCAGGCGCGGCGGCGGCAGCGACGCGGGTGGCGGGTGGCCCTTGAGATCGACGAGGCCGTCCTCCCGCTGCTCCAGCTCGGGGGCGATCGCCGCCAGCCCGGCGCGGGCGTCCCGCAGCGGCAGGCCCGCCCAGCGCGCCAGGTCGCGCTCGTCAGCCGGCCCGTGGCCGACGAGGTAGCGGCGGGCCAGCTCCACCACTGCCTTCTCGCGGTCGACCGGCCGCGGCTCGCCGAGCCAGTCGCGGACGAGGACGTAGGCGTGCTGCCTGCCGAGCATCGGCCCCCGCACCAGGATCCCGCGGGCAGCGGCGAGGAACATCAGATGGATGAACGCCTGCCCCTCGGTGCGCACCCCGGCGGCGTCGAGCCGCGCCCGCAGGTCCTTGCCGCTCAGCGGCCCTTCCTCGGCGAGCGCCGCCTCGATCGTCTTCAGCGCCCGCTCGGCGGCGGCCTCGGGAACCCCCTCCTGCTGTAGCCGCCGCTTGCTGCTGGCGAAGTGGGTCGGCGCCGTCAGCGCGTGCAGCCAGGGGTAGTCCTCGCTGCGCACGAGGTGGAGCGTGCCGCGGTTGAGCCAGGTGATCAGCAGCGAGCGGTCCTCGCTCAGCGCCCGGTCGACGTCGGAGGCGATGACGCCCTCGGTCCGCGCCCGGATCGCCAGCCGCGCTCCGCGCGGGTCCTGCCCCTGCACCGCCAGCAGGCGCTCTGCCACCGCCTCGGGCGAGCGCAGCGGCTCACCGGCCAGGGCCTGGGCGGTCAGTCGTTCGGCGAGCGGCGCAGGCGGCACGGTGCGATTCTCGCGGACGCCGCCGGCGAGACGCCGCTTCGCTAGTTCCTTTCGATCGCCAGGACCTCGACGACGTACACGAGGGTTTCGCCTGCTGGAGCGCCCTGCATGCGACTGCCGCCGCTGGCGAGCTTCGGCGGGATCACGATCTCTCGACGGTCCCCGACCTCGATTCGCCGGAATCCCCTTTCCAACCCCAGCATCACTTCACCCTTTCCGAGGGTGAAGCTGGAGGGCTTCCCTTCGTCCCAAGAGGAGGCGAACTTCTGCTCCGATTCATAGCCGTAGCCGACGTACTGGAACGTGACTCGATCCCCGGTGAAGGCAGGAACCGAGAGGGAGTCGATCAGGTCCACCCAAGTGAGGAATTCGGGTGGCGGGCTGTCGGGAAAGACCGGCTTCAGCTCGGGCCCGACCAATCCGTTCTTGGCCGGTTTGAGAAAGGCCTGCGGCGACCGCGCGTTATGTTCGCCGTAGCTGGAGTACGGAAAGTGAAAAGGGCGATAGCTGATCGTGCTCGAAGTGTCGGAGCCGCCCCCGCAGCCGATCGCCGTGAGCGTCAAGAAGACGCAAATGGCCCCCCAAGCCTTGATCATGCAAGGGATCTTAAGTGAAGATCCCTCCTTAAGTGAAGGTCGCTATTCGACCGCTTCGAGGTCGACGACGAAGACCAAGGTTTCATTGGGGGGAATCACCGGCGGCGAGCCGGCGGCGCCGTAGGCGAGTTCGGGCGGGATGATCAGCTCGCGGCGGCCGCCGACCTTCATCCCTTCGATGCCCTGATCCCATCCCGGGATCACTTCGCCGGCGCCGAGGGTGAAGATGAACGGTTCGCCGCGCGACCAGGAGGCGTCGAATTCCTTGCCGGTCTTGTAGTTGACGCCGACGTAATTGACTTTGACGACGTCGCCGGATTCCGCGGTGGCGCCGGTGCCTTCTTCGAGATCCTTGGTTTCCAGCGAGCTGGGCGGCGCGCCCTTGGGCACCGTCACCTTCGGCTTCGTCTTCTTCTTCGTCGATTCGATTTCCTTCGAAGCTGCAGCTTCTTCGGTCGAAGCCGTCGACGATTCGCCGGTGGTCGAGTCGCCGCTGCCGCAACCGGCGACGAGCAGGGCCAGGCACGCACCAATGATCAGGAGAAGTCTTTTCATCGGCGGCATGCTATGCGAAACGCGTCCAGCGGGCAGCGCTCAGCGGCGCGGCTTCGGCAGCGACTCCGCCTCGGCAGCGTCGATCGAGAGCACGACGCCGCGCTCGTAGATCCCGTCGACCTCGGGCGCGTCGACGAAGCGGCGCCCGCCCGGCCCCCAGGTCGTGTCGAAGACGATCCCGTCGAACATGTTGGCCTCGGGGGCCGCCTGCACCTTGACCACCCGGCCCAGCTTCTCGCCGTCGCTGGAGAAGACGGAGATCCCGCGCTTCGCCACAAGGTAGGAGACGGGGTGGCCGAGGTCCTCCATCGGCGCGAGCCTAGCGAACGCGATTCGCGGTCTAGACTGGCGCCGGGGAGCAACCGGATCCGGGGAGGAAATCGATGGGCCTGAATCTCGCTTCGATCGTTACCGAGAGCGCCGCGCGGACGCCGGACGCGGTCGCCGTGCGGCTCGGCCCGCTGCAGCTGACCTACGCCGAGCTCGACGAGCGCAGCGCCCGCCTGGCGGCGCTGCTGCGCGAGAAAGGTCTGCGGCAGGGCGACCGGGTCGGGGTGATGCTGCCGAACGTGCTCGAGTTCCCGATCGCCTACTACGGCGTGCTCCGCGCCGGCGGCGTCGTGGTGCCGATGAACGTGCTGCTGAAGCGGCGCGAGATCGCCTTCTACCTCGAAGACTCCGGCGCCGGGCTGCTGCTCGCCTGGCACGGGTTCGGCGACGAGGCGCGCGAGGGCGCGGCCGAGGCAGGGGCGGAGCTGATCGAGGTCGAGCCCGAGGCTTTCGCCGAGCTGCTCGGCGGCCACCAGCCGGACCCCGAGCTCGCCGATACCGAGGAAGGCGACACCGCGGTGATCCTCTACACCTCGGGCACCACCGGCAAGCCGAAGGGCGCCGAGCTGACCCACTTCAACCTCACCCGCAACGCGGAGATCGCCTCGGAGACGACCTGCGAAGTCCAGCGCGGCGACATCGCCCTCGGGGCGCTGCCGCTCTTCCACTCCTTCGGCCAGACGGTGAGCATGAACGCCTCGCTGCGGGTCGGCGCGACCCTCACCCTGCTGCCGAAATTCGACCCCGGCGAGGCGCTGGAGATCATGGGGCGCGACGGCGTCACCCACTTCTACGGCGTGCCGACGATGTACGGGGCGCTGCTCCACCACCCCGACCGCGAGCAGCACGACACCTCGGCGCTTCGGATCTGCATCACCGGCGGCGCGGCGATGCCGGTCGAGGTGTTGCGCGGCTTCGAGCAGGCCTTCGATTGCGAACTGCTCGAGGGCTACGGGCTCTCGGAGACCTCGCCGGTCTCCAGCACCAACCACCCCGGGCGGCCGCGCAAGCCCGGCTCGATCGGGACGCCGCTGCGCGAGGTCGAGATGAAGGTCGTCGACGAGGACGACGAGGAGGTGCCGCAGGGCGAGGTCGGCGAGATCGTGATCCGCGGGCACAACGTGATGAAGGGCTACTGGCAGCGGCCGGACGCGACCGCCGAGGCGATGCGCGGCGGCTGGTTCCACACCGGCGACATGGCCCGGATCGACGAGGACGGTTATTTCTTCATCGTCGACCGCAAGAAGGACATGATCATCCGCGGCGGCTACAACGTCTACCCGCGCGAGGTCGAGGAGGTGCTCTACGAGCACCCCAAGGTGCGCGAAGCCGCCGTCCTCGGCGTCCCCCACGACCAGTGGGGCGAGGAGATCGGCGCCGCGGTCGTCCTCCACGAGGGCGAGGAGGTAGCGCCGGAGGAGCTCAGCGAGTACGTCAAGGAGCGGATCGCCGCCTACAAGTACCCGCGCCTGGTCTGGTTCATGGACGACCTGCCGAAGGGCCCGACCGGGAAGATCCTCAAGCGCGAGATACAGGTTCCGTCACCCGCCGAGCCTGGCGGCAGCGGCTCCTAGCTGATTTACTCAGCCGCTCCCGAGTACTTAACCGGTCTGCTCGGGTCACAGCAGCGCGCTTGGGAGGCGCCTGCGCTCACAACTAGGAGAGAGAATGGTCAGCAAGCGTCTGACGGCGATCGCATGTGCGATCGCTCTCTGCATCACCGGTACCGCGTTGGCGCCCGCCGGGGCCAGCGCCCAGGACCCGATCCTGTTCGTCCACGGCTACGTCGAGAGCGCTTCGCTCTGGAACACGATGATCGCCAACTTCGAAAAAGACGGCTACCCGAAATCGTATTTGAGCGCCTACACCTACAGTACGTCGCAGTCGAACAAAGTCGACGCCGAAGAAGTCAAATCGCACGTCGAATCGCTGCTGAAAACGACCGGCGCGACCAAGGTCGACATCATCGCCCACTCGATGGGCAGCCTCAACAGCCGCTGGTACGTCAAGTTCCTCGGCGGCGAAACCAAGGTCGACGACTGGGTCTCCCTCGGCGGCCCGAACCACGGCACCGAAACCGCGAACTTCTGCTTCAGCACCTCGTGCGTGGAGATGCGGGTCGGCTCTAAATTCCTCGCCGAACTGAACGCCGGCGACGAGACCCCGGGCACCGTCAACTACGGCACCTGGTGGTCGCCGTGCGACGAAATCATCAACCCGGATTCGAGCGTCGCGCTGAGCGGAGCGACGAACACGAAAACGGCGTGCATCTCGCACACCGCGCTGACGACGGACAAAACCGTCTACGAACAGGTGCGCGAATTCGTCAAATAGGAGAATGAGCGGAGGCGGGGCCCTGGCCACGACCCGGGGCCCCGCCGCGATCCTGGCTAGCTGGCCAGGATCGCGGTAGTCTCCACGTGCCCGACCGCGACACCAAAAGGAGACACGATGAGCGTCGCTTCCCAGCGCCTGATGGACAACATCACCTACGAGGACCTTTACCACCGCTGGGAGCAGGGCAACTGGAGCGCCTACGACCTCGACTTCTCGCAGGACCGCGCCGGCTGGGAGGCGCTGAGCGACATCCAGCGGCGCTCGGCGATGTGGATCTACTCGATGTTCTATTACGGCGAGGACCGGGTCGCCGACACCCTCGCCCCCTACGTCACCGCCGCCCCGACCGAGGAGATGTCCTACTTCCTCGCCACCCAGCAGGTCGACGAGGTCCGCCACTCGATCTTCTTCCACCGCTTCTTCAAGGAGGTGATCGGCGTCGGCGGCGACTCCGTCCAGCAGACGCTCTCCTCCACCCTGCCGCAGCTGAACTGGGGCTACCGCGGGATCTTCGACCGCCTCGACGTGATGGCCGAGGAACTGCGCAAGGACCGCTCGGTGGCGAAGTTCGCGCAGGCGATCACCCTTTACCACCTGATCGTCGAGGGCAGCCTCGCCCAGCCGGGCCAGCACTTCATCGAGGACTTCTTCGCCTCCGAGGAGACGATGCCGGGCTTCAGCGCCGGGATGGAGAACGTCTCCCGCGACGAGCAGCGCCACATCGGCTTCGGCGTCAAGGTCCTCTCCGAGCTGCTCAACGAGCCGACTCCCGGCTGGCAGGAAAACCGCGACGCGGTGGTCGAGCTGCTGCGCGAAACCCTGCCCTACGGGCCGGCGGTCTTCACGCCGCCGAACATGGACCGCTCATACACCGAGTGCTACGGCTTCTCCCTGGAGGACATCTTCGCCTTCGGGATGAAACTGATCCGCCAGCGCTGGCGGACGATCGGGTTCCCGACCGAGGAGATGCCGCCCGGCGTCTTCCCCTTCCCGCCCGACGACGACGAGACCGAGGTCGCGAAGCGCCAGATCGAGATGATGATGGCCGGCGTGATCGGCTCCCCGGAAGGCCCGCCGCCGAGCAAGGACCCGGAGATCCAGCGCCTCTACTTCGACCTCGTCGGCCGCGTCGCCGACCCCGCCGCCGCCAACGGCTCGCCCTTCGTCGTCCAGTGGCGTTTCACCGACGCCGACCCCTGGCACCTCGTCCTCGACAACGGCTCGACCCGCACCGAGCCGGGCCTGGCCCCGAGCGCCAACGTCACGATCGAGACCAGCTGGGCCGACTGGATCGCCGCCGGCAAACCCGACGCCAACCAGATGAAGATGGTGCTCCAGCGCCGCATCCGCCCGCGCGGCAAGGTCCGCGACCTGGCGCGCTTCCGCAAGGTCTTCAACTAAGGCTCTACCGGACGCAGTTGTCCCCGCATACCGGGGACAAATGCGTCCGGTTCACTCAGGAGATCGGCGGGCGCTTTCCCGCCCAGGGCCGCTCGGCCTCGAGCTGGGCGGCGAGCGAGAGCAGCGTCGCCTCCTCGCCGCGGCGGCCGATCACCTGGAAGGAGAGCGGCATGCCCTCGTCCGAGAAGCCGGCGGGTACCGCCATCGCCGGGTTGCCGAGGTGGTTCCAGGGGACGCAGTAGGGATAGAAGCGGCTCATCCCGAGCACGGTCTGCAGGGCGCCCTTGCCCTCCCAGCGCCGGATCGGCAGGGCGGTCCCGCCCATCACCGGCGTCACCAGGACGTCGAAGTCGTCGAAGAGGGCGTTGACCCGGGCGGCGTCGCCGGCCCGCCCCTCGCCGCGGGCCTTTTCGTAGAGAGCGTCGGGCAGGATCCCGCCGAGCCAGCCGAAGCCGCGGGTGCGGCTTTCGAGCCGCTCGGGATGCGGCACTTCCTTGACCGTGCGGGAGACGCCGCCGAGGAAGCGGGCAGTGATGTTGTTGCCGATGTTGCCCCAGTCGGGATCGCGCCGGGTGACCTCATGGCCGAGGCCGCTGAGCAGCTCGACCGCGTCGGCAACCGCGCCTTTGGCGTTGTCGTCGACCGTCGGCGGCGCCGCCGCCCGTGGCGGCTTGGTCGACCAGGCGACCTTGAGCCTGCCGGGCGGGGTCTGCGCAGCCTCGACGAAGGGTCGCTCGGGCGGCAGCGGCGCCTCCGCCTCGCGCGAGCCGCCGGAGACGACGTCGAGCCAGAGCGCGGTGTCGAGGACCGAGCGGCTGACGCAGCCTTCGACCGCCAGGCCGCCCCACCCTTCCAGGTTGGGGGCTAGCGAGACCCGGCCGCGGCTCGGCTTCAGGCCGAAGAGGCCGCAGGAGGCGGCGGGGATGCGGATCGAGCCGGCGCCGTCACCGGCGGAGGCGATCGGGACCAGGCCAGCGGCGACCGCCGAGGCGGAGCCGCCGCTCGAGCCGCCCGGCGTGCGCTGCGGGTTCCAGGGGTTGCGGGTGACGCCGTAGGTCGCCGACTCGCTGAAGCCGCAGATCGCCATCTCCGGCAGCAGGGTCAAACCGAGGACGATCGCCCCCGCCTCGCGCAGGCGGCGGACCATCTCGCAGTCGTCGCGCGCCGGCTCGCTGAAGCCGTCGGTGCCGTGGGTGTTGATCTCGCCGGCGACGTCGACTTCGTCCTTGATCGCGATCGGCACCCCCAGCAGCGGCCGCTCCTCGCCGCCCTTGAGCCGGGCCTCGGCCTGCTCGGCTTCCAGCAGCGCCTTCTCGGCAAAGACCTTGCGGAACGAGTTCAGTTCGGGGTCGAGCCGCGCGATCCGGTCGAGCGAGAGCTGCACCAGCTCCTTCGGCGAGACCTCGCCGTTGCGCACCATCTCTGCCTGCCGGGCCGCCCCGGCGAAAGCGATGTCATCCCCGTTCACGCCGCCCATCCTACGGCGACGGGACGGAACTACGCCTATATGGAGTGAAATCGTCCCGTCGGCATCAGGCTTTGGCCGGCTCGGGCTCCGACTCACTGCCCTCGAAGCTGAAGTCCGGGACCAGCTTGTCGAGCCAGCTCGGGAACCACCAGTTCCAGTCGCCCATCAGCTTCATCGCCGCCGGGACCAGGATCAGTCGGACGAGGGTGGCGTCGAGGGCGATCGCCACCGCGCAGCCGACGCCGAGCTCCGTGATCGAAGGGACGCCGGTGAGGACGAAGACGGCGAAGACCGAGGTCATGATCAGCGCCGCCGAGGAGATCGTCCGGGCGCTGGAGGAGAGGCCCTCGGCGACGGCGCGTTCGTTTTCGCCGTGGACCATGTAGCGCTCGCGGATCCGCGACATCAGGAACACCTCGTAGTCCATCGAGAGGCCGAAGACGATGGCGAAGATCAGCGGGATGTTGATCGTGTCCAGCGCCCCCTGGCTTTCGAAGCCGAGCAGGCCGTCGAACCAGCCCCACTGGAAGATCGCGACGAGGACCCCGAAGGCCGCGCCGATCGAGAGCAGGTTCATCAGCACCGCCTTCAGCGGCAGAATCAGCGAGCGCAGCATCACCATTAGGACGATGAAGCTGAGCGAGAGGACGAAGAGGATGATCTTCCACATCGAGCCGCCGACCTGGTGGCGGACGTCGTCGCCGCGGGCGGTCTCACCGCCGACGTTGACTTCGGCCACCTGGGCCAGGGCCGAGGCGGGGACGACGGTGTCGCGCAGGCGGCCGACCAGCGCCACCGCCGCGTCGGACTCGCTCGGCGCGCTCGGCGTCGCCTGGACGAGGGCGGCGTCCCCGGCGTAGACCGGCCTGCCGACGGCGCTGACGCCGGCGGTCCCCTGGAGGTCGCGGAGGAAGGCGGCGACGGCCGCTTTGTCCTTGCCCGAGACCGTGCCGTCGAAGCCCGCGACGATCTGGACCGGGTCGGTGCCACCGCCGAGCTGGTCGGAGGCGAGTTCGTTGCCGACCCGGACGTCGGAGTCCTTGGGGAACTGGGCGATCGCTTCGGTCCCGGTCTCCAGCGAGAGCAGCGGGCTGGCGAGGAACAGCAGCACCGCCGCGACGGCGACGACCGCGGTCCACGGCCGCGCCATCACCCGTTCGGTCCAGGCGCGCCAGAAGCGGTTTTTCTCCGTCGCGACCTGGGCCGCGGTCTTGCGGCGGTAGAAGCGGCGCTGGAAGAAGCGCTCGACCTTGCCGACGACGCCGCCCGGCAGGACGCGGTCGCCGAGCATCGCGATCAACGCCGGCAGCAGCGTCGTCGCGGTGAGGATCGAGACGGCGACCACGGTCATCGCCCCCAGCGCCATCGAGCGCAGCGCCTGGTTGTCGACCATCCACAGCCCGGCGAGGGAGATGATCACCGCCAGGCCGGAGAAGGTGACGGCGAGGCCCGAGGTGGAGAGCGAGAGCGCCCGCGCTTCGGCCTGGTCGTGGCCCGCCTCGCGCTCCTCGCGGTAGCGGGCGAGGATGAAGAGCGAGTAGTCGACGGCGACGCCGATCCCGATCATCGAGGCCATGTTGGTGACGAAGACCGAGGTCTCCATCTGCAGCGAGAGGAAGTAGATCAGGGCGCCGGTGACCAGCACGCTGACGAAACCGAGGGCCAGCGGCAGCGCCGCCGCGGCGAGCGAGCCGAAGACGACGAGGAGGATGATCGCGACGATCGGGAACCCGGTCCCCTCGGCCTTGGCGAGGTCTTCCTTGGAGATTTCCTGCATCCCGGCCCAGATCGTCGGCTGCCCGACCAGATAGGGAGTGACGCCCCCGTCGGCACTGCCGGGGTCGAGGTCTTCGCGCAGGGTGGCGGCAGGGTCGATCAGCTCGTCGGAGGAGAGGTCGCTGCGCAGCGGCACCAGGACCACGTCGGTCCCCTGCAGCTGCCGGCGAGCCTGCCGGGCCGCGGCCGGCGGCAGGGTGACGTCATCGAGGTTGGCGACTTCGTCCTGCACCCGCGCGACGGCCGCGCTGCGCTCGGCGGCGCTCGCGTCCGGCGCCGCCTGCAGCACCACCCCGATCCCGTCAGCCTGCGAACCGAATTCGTCCTGCAGCGATTCGCTCACCTTCATCGACTGGCTGCCGGGCACGTCGAAGCCGCCGCCGGTCAGGTGATCGGTCTGTTTCGAGGCGAACGGAAGCGCGAGAACGACGACCAGAACCCAGGCCCCGACCACCAGCTTGCGGCGGCGTCCCAAGAACCCCGCCAGTGACCTCATCGCGTCTCTCATGCTCGTCTCCCTCGTCGCCGGGTTGATGCGTTCGGGGAAGCCTCCCCCGGGGGCGGGAGGCGGGTCTGTGAGGGGCGTCACTACGTGAGGGCCGTCACGCCTATCCCTTCTATGCAGAAGCTAAATCTCAGTCGTCCAGCCTGGCTGAGTCAGCTGGGCCGGGAACAGCCGCATTCCCGACAGCCCATGCTGGTATGCATGGCCATGGGATGAGGGCAATTGGGGCAGGTCTGCTGCCCCCTCTCAGCGGATGGCCGCTCCCCCATCCCGGGGATTGCGTCGGGCACCGGAAAGCCAACGGCTGCCGATGCGGCAATCCGCGAAAGCTCACGTTCAAATTCGATCTGGATCGATCGGGCCTCTACGTCTGAGATCTGAACTATCTCGTGTCCATTGGCCTCGGTGAGAGCAATAGCAGCGAAGGTTGACCGGAGGCTTTGACCTCGCGCCTCGCATGCGCACATGGCGCATCCGACTTTGACCACACCCGGGTGGGGTGGATGTCGGCTGCGCGGGGGCGTCGCTGGCAATCCGTACTCTGAGCCGATGATCGTCGACTGCGCGGCCTACGAGCGGGGCAAGCGGAAGCAGGCCGAGCTTTCGATGCGGCAGGCGGGCGAGGCAGCGGCCGAGGAGGGGACGTTCGTCTGGCTCGGGGTCGTGGCGCCGAGCGAGGAGGAGTTCAAAGCGGTCGCCGCGGAGTTCGGGCTGCACGAGCTGGCGGTCGAGGACGCGGTGCGGGCGCACCAGCGGCCGAAGGTCGAGTCCTACGGGGACACGCTGCACGTGGTGGTCAAGACCGCGGTCTACGTCGACCCCGAAGAGGTGATCGAGCTGGGCGAGGTCTCGATCTTCGTCGCCTCCGACTTCGTGATCACGGTGCGCCACGGCAACGCTGACCTGGCGCCGGTCCGCGCCCGGCTGGAGGAGCGGACCGACCTGCTGGAGAAGGGGCCGGGCGCGGTCCTCTACGCGATCCTCGACCACGTCGTCGATCGCTACCTCGAAGCCGCCCACGGCTTCGACCAGGACGTGCGCGAAGTCGAGCTGCAGGTCTTCGGCGAAGGCCAGAACCCGACCGAGCGGATCTACAAGCTGGAGCGCGAGGTGCTGGAGTTCCAGGCGGCGACGGCGCCGCTGGCGGAAGCGCTGGAAGAGCTCTGCTCCGGCAACTTCGCCGTCGTCCCGGAGGCGCTGCACGAGTACTTCCGCGACGTCGAAGACCACCTGGCCCGGGTCGCGACCCGGATCGAGAACTTTCGTCAGCTGCTCGACAGCGCCCTGGAAGCCAACCTCACCCAGGTCTCGATGCGCCAGAACGAAGACATGCGGAAGATCTCCGCCTGGGTGGCGATCGCGGTGGTGCCGACGGCGATCGCCGGCATCTACGGGATGAACTTCGAACACATGCCGGAGCTCGAATGGAGCCTCGGCTACCCGGCCGTGCTGGCGCTGATCGCCGCCGTCTGCCTCTTCCTCTACTGGCGCTTCAAGCGCGCCGGCTGGTTGTAGGCAGGCGGAGCAGCCGGCCGACTACTCGGAGCCGAGCAGGTACCGCGCCGAGGCGACGCCGACGGCGAAGGCGCCGGCGCTGTCGCGCGAGGGATCCGAGAGCGCCTGCAGGGCGAAGCCGTCGCCGAGCGCGAAGAGGTAGGAGACGACGTCCTCGGCGGCGAAGCGGAGGCTGACCACGCCCTCCTCGTCCTTCGTGCGCAGGACCTCGGCGACGTGGGAGCGGGTGCGCTCGAAGAGCTGGCCGACCTCACGCTGGATGTCGGGGTTGCGGCGGCCGGCGCTGAACAGCTCGTAGAGGAGGAGAAAGAACCCGGGTTCGTTCTCGATCATGTCGGTGAGGCTGGCGACCAGCGCCTCGACGACGCCGTCGACGTCGGTCGCCGGCCCCAGTCGCCCATCCAGCCGATCGACCCGCAGCTCGGTGTCGCGGCGCACAACCTCGACCAGCAGCCGCTCCTTGGTCCCGAAGTAGTAATGCAGGAGGCCACGGCTGACCCCCGCCTCGCGGGCGACGTGCTCGAAAGTGGACCCGGCGGCGCCGCGCTGCGCAACGGAGTCGCGCATCGCGTTGACGATCCGTTGCGCCTTGTCGCCGCTGAGCTCGCGCTCTTTGGTCGCCGCCTCCATCCAGGCCTTAGCTTAGGTCCTGCTCAGGACCCGTTGATGCTGGTGGTCGAGGTGTACTCGAACTCCTCTTCGGCGCCGAAGAGCGCGTCGAGCACCGCCTTGCGGGCGCCCTCGCTGACCGCCAGGGCGATCACGGCGCCGATGATGGCGATCAACAGCAGCCGGCCGATGCCGCCCTTGCGCTTCGGCTTCGAGCGCAGGCTCTCGGATGCTTCCTGCAGGCTCTCGGCGGCCTTGCGCAGGTCCTTCTGGACCTTCTTGTCGCTGGTCACCGCCTTGACGGTGCCCTTGCCGTTGCCGGTCGCGCGGCCGTAAGCGCTCTTGGCGCTTTCGAAGGCGTCCTTGAGGCTGTCGCGCAGCTCTTCGTCTTCGATCAACCGCTGCACGTACGGGTTTTCGCGGGCGGTCTCATAGATGTCACCGGCGCGCGCCGTCGTCGTCTTGCTCATGCCTTCTCCTCGCTGGGGTTCCGTGGCCGACTCCAGAATAACCCTCTACCCCGGGTGAGCGTGACCAAGCAGGCCAAGGACGCAGTGAGCGCCGTGTGCTCTGCACACAAGCGAGCGAGGACGCCGGCATGCGCCGGTCACGGTCACCCGGGCCCAACACCGTCCAGGAGGACGCCGTTGTTTCGAAATCCCGTCTGGGCGCCGCGCAGGGCGCGCAGTCGCAGCGGCACCAGCTCGGGACCGGCCACCCGGTAGCGGCGGATGAACAGCGGGCCGACGTCTTCGGCGCCGGTTTCGCGGAAGCCGGGGCCGAGCAGATGGCGCGGCGGGGGCGGCGTCCTCCCCATCGAGACGAAGGCGATTTCGCGCACCAGCCAGTCGTAGCCTTCCGAGGCTTTCAGCTGGATCGCCCCGGTCGAGAGGTAGAAGCGCAGCGGCGCCTCGCCGAGGACCCAGGTCACCGTCGCCCGCGGCCCGTCGGGCTCGCCGAGGTGCTGGGCGACCGCCCGCCAGTCGGGCCGCTCCAGGTCGGTCGAGGTGCTCGCGTAGACGCTGAAGCCGAGGGAGTAGGCGACGAGGACGACCGCGATCGCGGCGCCGAGCCGGCGCGCCCGCTTGCCGCTGAGCGCGACCGCGACGGCGACCAGCAGCGGGACGAGGGCCGGCAGCAGGTTGCGGGCGAGGACGAAGTCCTTGCCGGCGGAGAGGATCGCCAGCGCCAGCGGGATGCCCACCGCGGCTGCGACGACGGCGAGGGGGACGAAGGCGGCGCGGCGCTCAGAGCGGCTGCCGTAAGTCAGGAGGAACGCGAACGCCGCCGCCGCCATCGCCAGCGGCAGCAGCGCCGGCGGCCACTGCTCGGTGCGGCCGATGATGTCCCCGGTCTCGCCGACCATGAAGGTGATCCCGACTTCGGCGAGGCGGTGGCCGAGGCTGAATTTGCCGATCCATTCGGCGTGGCCGTAGGACATCTGGTGGATCGCCAGCGGCGCCAGCAGGACCACCGCGACGGCGACGATCCAGAGCCCGGAGAAGATCGCCCGCCCCCGCCGCCGCGCCAACAGAAGAACCTCGGCGACGAGCGGGAAGACGGCGAAGTAATGGGTCGCGAGGGCGAGCGCCGAGAAGACCCCCCACCAGACGAAGTCCCGCTTCTCGCCCCGCTGCAGAGCTCTGATGCAGTAGAGGAGCGAGAGGGCGCAGAAGAAGCCGAGCAGGGCGTAGGCGCGGGCCTCCTGCGAGTACCAGAGCAGCATCGGGTTGAACGCGACCAGCGCCGCGGCGATGACGCCGGCTCGTTCGCCGCGCAGTTCGCGGCCGGCGAAGTAGGCGACCGGGATCGTCGCCACCCCGGCGAGCGCGGAGAGGAAGCGCAGCCCCCACTCGCCGTTGCCGGTCACCTGCGTCCAGAGCCAGGCGAGCGCGTAGTAGAGCGGCGGCGCCGACTCGGAGAAGCCGACGGCGTCCATCGCGTGGCCGAAGCCGACCCGCAGGACGCGGCTGGCGGTGACGATCTCGTCGTGGTGGTAGGCCTGGTCGCCGAGCGTGGCGAAGCGCAGCAGCGCGCCCGCTGCGGTCAGCCCGACGACGATCCAGAAGGTTCGCGACCGGACTAGGACAGCGCGACCTCGAGGGCTTCGGAGACCTCGTCGACGAAAGCGAACTCCAGGCCGCCGAGCTCGTGCTTCGGAATCTCGGCGACGTCGCCCTGGTTGCGGCCGGGGACGATCACCTTCTTGATCCCCGCCCGCTGCGCCGCCAGCGACTTCTCCTTCAGCCCGCCGATCGGCAGCACCTGCCCGGTCAGGGTCACCTCGCCGGTCATCGCCACGTCGTTGCGGACCGCGCGGCCGCTGAGCAGCGAGGAGAGCGCGACGGTCATCGCCACCCCGGCGGAGGGGCCGTCCTTCGGCACCGCCCCGGCCGGCACGTGGACGTGGACGTCGTGCTCGGCGAACCAGTCCCCCTCCACCTTCGGCGCGATCTGGCCACAGTGGCCGCGCACGTAGGAGAGCGCCGCCTGCGCCGACTCCTTCATCACGTCGCCGAGCTGGCCGGTGATCGTCAGCCTGCCCGTGCCGGGCATCGCCGTCGCCTCGATGAAGAGGACGTCGCCGCCGGTCGGCGTCCAGGCGAGCCCGGTGGCGACGCCGGGGTCCTTGGTCCGCCGCCGCTGCTCGGCGAAGACCCGGCGGCGCCCCAGCAGCTCGCGCGCTTTTTTGCCGGAGATCCGGACCTTGCCCTTGGCCTTGCCCTCGGCGACCTGGCGGGCGACTTTGCGGCAGACGGTGCCGATCTGGCGCTCCAGGTTGCGGACGCCGGCCTCGCGGGTGTACTCCTCGACGATCGCGGTCAGCGCCGCGTCGGTGATCTCGATCTGCGAGGGCTTCAGCCCGTTGGCCTCGATCTGGCGGCGGACCAGGTAGCGGCGGGCGATGTGGCGCTTCTCCTCCAGCGTGTAGCCGGCGAGCTCGATCGTCTCCATGCGGTCGAGGAGCGGCCCCGGGATCGTGTCGAGGACGTTGGCGGTGGCAATGAAGACGACGTCGGAGAGGTCGAACTCGAGGTCGAGGTAGTGGTCGCGGAAGCTGTCGTTCTGCGCCGGGTCGAGGACCTCCAGCATCGCCGAGGCGGGGTCGCCGCGGAAGTCGGCGCCCATCTTGTCGATCTCGTCGATCATGAAGACGGGGTTGCGGGAGCCGGCGTCGCGCAGGGCGCGGACGATCGTCCCCGGCATCGCGCCGATGTAGGTG
>Ga0164301_10000014_pt1 | contig 53701 bp, 54 predicted proteins | sample Whisoiple_231_MG_FD_109711 | JGI IMG/M metagenome (GOLD analysis project Ga0164301, IMG submission 109711) | Unamended control soil microbial communities from upstate New York, USA - Whitman soil sample_231_MG | ecosystem: Environmental > Terrestrial > Soil > Agricultural land ... | reverse complement strand
TCGTCGCGCAGCTTGACGATCAGGTCCTCGATCACCTGGGTGGATTTCGGGTCCAGCGCCGAGCAGGGCTCGTCGAGCAGCAGCACCTCGGGCTCGGCCGCCAGGGCACGGGCGATGCAGAGCCGCTGCTGCTGGCCGCCGGAGAGCTTCAGCGCCGGGTGGTCGAGGTTGTCCTTGACCTCCTCGAAGAGGCCGGCGCGGTCGAGGGCGCTGTGGACCTTCGGCTCCAGCGCCTTCTTGCGCTGGCGCCGCGAGCCCTGCTCGCGCAGCACGTAGGCGATGTTGTCGAAGACGCTCATCGGGAACGGGTTCGGCTGCTGGAAGACCATCGTCACCCGGCGCCGCAGCAGGGTCGGCTCGATCGCGGTGATGTCGACGTCGTCGAGCAGGATGCGGCCGCTGAGGCGGGCCGCGCTGGTCAGCTCGGTGAGCCGGTTGAGCGAGCGCAGCAGCGTCGTCTTGCCGCACCCCGAGGGGCCGATCAGCGACAGCACCTCGCCCTGGCGAACCGGCAGCGAGACGCCTTTGACCGCCTCTTTGTCGCCGTAGTGGACCGAGACCTTGTCGACCTCCATCCGCCGGATCGAGAACTGGGGCGCGCCGACCGAGCGCTTGGCGGTGGTGAAAGTTCTCTGCTGGGCCGACGTGATCTCGGTAGCGGGCTCTGGGTCCTCCAGTCGCAACCTGCGGATCGGGGGCGGGGCGGTCAGTGGCTCCACGTTCCTACCTTTCGGGCGCGGCGGTGGACGACGTCGACGGCCGCGTTCAGGGCCAGGACCATCAGCAGCAGGACGAAAGCCGCCGCGTAGGCTTTTTCCGGCTGGTTGAGGTTTCCGGTGGGGGAGACCTCGTAGACGAAGTTGGTCAGCGTGGTGCCGGCGCCGCGCAGGTAGTCGAACGGGAAGCCGACGCCTTCGACCGGGGCGAAGTTCTGGGTCGCGCCGAGGAGGACGACGATGATCGCGGTGTCGCCGATGATCCGGCCGAGGCCGAGCATCGCCCCGGTCGCGACCTGCGGCCGGCAGGTGGGGAGGAGGATGCGCCGCGTCGTCGCCGCCTTGGTCTTGCCGACCGCGTAGGAGGCCTCGCGCACGTGGCGCGGGATCGAGTTCAGCCCCTCGCGGACGCTGGCGACGATCAGCGGCAGCGCCACCAGCGAGAGCATCGCCGAGGCGGCGAAGAAGGAGCGGCCGAAGACCACGCCGTCGGAGGTGCGGCTGAGGAAGCCGAGCGCGGTCGAGGAGAAGATCACGGTGCCGAACAGGGCGAGGACGATCGAGGGGATGCCGGCGATCGCCTCGATCGTCATCTCGGTGATCCGCGCCAGCGGCGCCGGGCGGCCGTACTCGACCAGCCAGACCGCGACCGCGATGCCGGTCGGCAGCGCCAGGGAGATCCCCATCACGGCGACGATCAGGGTGCCGAAGAGGGCGTCGGAGAAGCCGCCGGTTTCGCTCTCGCTGAAGCCGGCCGCGGCCGGGGTCCAGAGCATCTCCGGGCGCAGGAACTTGATCCCCTGGACCAGCAGGTAGACGACGATCGCCACCGCGATCGCGCAGAAGAGCAGGCCCAGCGCCCAGCACAGCGCCAGCCCGATGCGGTCGGCGAGCGCCCAGGTGGCGGTCCCCTCGACCGCGCCCTTTTCCTTGCCGCCCTTCAGCAGCAGCATCAGGCCGCTCCGTACTTGCGCATCGCCCGGCGCGCCATGTAGCCGGTGAGGGAGAAGGTCGCGGCCGAGAAGAGCAGCACCGCGGCGATCGCGAAGAGGGTCGCGTTGGCCGGCGGCGAGCTCAGCTGGTCGATGTTCTTGACGATCGTCGGCGCCAGCGGCCGCGAGGGCTCGTAGACGAAGATCAGTCCGTCGGCCGGGTTCGGCGCGAAGCCGACCGAGCCGGAGATCATCGCCAGCATCACCGCCTCGCCGATCGCGCGGGCGACCGCGAGGACGGTGCCGGCGACGATCGCCGGGCGGGCGCTGCGGACGCCGATCTTCCAGGTCGTGCGCCAGCGGTTGACGCCGAGCGCCAGCGATCCCTCCAGCCAGCCCGGTTTCACCGCCCGCAGACCGTCGCTGAAGATCGAGACCATCAGCGGCGCGATCATCACCGTCAGGACCAGCACCGCCGCCACCAGGCTGTAGCCGGTGAGCGAGATGACGCCGGCGACCGAGGCCTTCTGCGGCTCGGTGATCAGGTGGTTGCCGATGAACGGGACGAGGACGACGACCCCGATCAGGCCGTAGATCACCGAGGGGACGCTGGCGAGGAAGCGGATCACCGGCTGCAGGACGTTGCTCATCCAGTCCGGCGCGAACTCGACGATGAAGACGGCGACGAAGAGGGCCGAGAAGAGGCTGACGAGGACGGCGCCGCCGGTGATCAGCAGCGTGCTCCAGATCAGCGGCCAGGCGTGGAAGGTGTAGACGTATTCGAGCCCGTTCTGGCCGGAGAGGAAGATCGCGTTGAGCTGGTCGTCGACGTTGCCGCCGCCCCCGAACCAGGCGAGGCCGTTGTGCGAGAACGACGGCCAGGCGCGGGCGAAGACCGTGACGATCATCGCCAGCAGCAGCCCGACCACGGTCAGGACCAGCGCGCCGAGCATCCGCTCGACGCGCCGGTCCGACCATTTCGGGCCGTACTCGGTGGGGTACTGCTCCTCCAAGGCCTACTTCTTGTTGAAGGCGGGGACGCCGCCGGCCTGGGAGATGACGGAGCCGGCGAGCTTGCTGCGCCGCGCCCAGTCGATGAACTTGAGCAGCGCTTTCGGGCTGCTGCTGCCGTCGCCCGGGAGGACGAGGAACAGGTAGCGCGAGAGCGGGTACTTCAGCGGCTCGACGCTGATCTTGCTCGGGGCGCAGGGGACGCCGTTGACCTTCAGCGTCTTCAGGCCCTTTTTCTGCCAGGCGAGGCCGGCGTAGCCGATCGCGTTCGGGTCCTGCTTGACCGCGTTGACGACGAGGCCGTCGGCGGTCAGGGCGTTGACGTTCGAGGCGGGCGCCTCGTTGCCCAGCACCGCCTGGAGGAAGAAGTTGTAGGTCCCTCCGTTGGTGTCGCGGCCGACCGGATCGATCGTCGTGCCCAGGGTCGATCCCGGCACCTGGCTCCAGTTGGTCAGCAGGCCCCGGTAGATGTCGTGGGTCTGCTGGATCGTGATGTTGGTGAGGCTGTTCTTCGGGTTGACGTCCATGCAGAGGCCGTCGAGGAACATCTTGATGTAGGTAGTCCCCGCGTCCGAGGGGAGGGGGGTGCGGGCCTGACCGGCGAACTGGCTGGTCCCGCTCTGGACGTCTTTGACGCCGGCGTTGCCGCCGTTGGGCGTGTAGACGAAATGGACCTTCTTGTTGACCTTCTTCGTGTAGGTGGCGAAGAGGGCCTGCAGCACGGGCTGCGCGGCGACGGAGCCCGACCCGATCAGGGTCACGGCACCGGCCGACGCCGGCGCGGCGAGCCCCAGAAGGGAGAGCGCCGCTATGGCGAGGGTCTTGCTTCTCATGCGGTGCGAGTCCTTTCCTGCCGGGTTAAAGCGAGTTTGTTGACCAACTACATCGCAAAACGTTAGCAGCTTCTGTACCTTTCTGAGTCACTTAGTAAAGAAAGGCCATCCGAGGGCGCCCGGCAAGCCAGGGGAGGCCGCAGACATGGAGGACCAATTGCTGAAGAGAAGACTGTCCACCCCCCGAGCCGCGACCGTCGTCGTGCTGGCGGCGGCGGTTGCCGTGTCGGTGACGGTGGTGCCCTCGGTCGCCCAATCGTTCCTCACGAGCCAGAAGGCAGCGAAGGTGTTCGTGAGCAACAAGAAGGCATCGAAGCTCTACCTGAAGAAAAAGGCCGCCTCGAACCTCTACGTGGCCAAGGCGACTGCGCCTAAATCCCCAGTCGCCGGTGTTGCGGCCGGCACCGCGCCGTTCAGCTCCAGCGACGCCACGGCCGGGTTCATCCCGACCGCGTTCACCTCGTTCGCGACCAAGGCCGAAGTCAGCTCGGTTGTAATCACGTTCTCCGGCCAGGCGACCTGCACCTCGGCCAAACCGGGGCCCGATCAGGCCTGCCCGATCCAGATCCTCGTCGACGACCAGGCGACGGGCAAAGTCAACTTCGCCCCGGCGACGGCGGCCTCTCCAGCCCCGGTGCCGGTCGTGCAGACGGTCGTGCAGACGGGAATCCTGACCAAGGGCGGCCACACGGTCGCCGTCCAGTACGCGGGTGCGAAAAACGTCGCCTTCGGACTGAAAGGTTGGAACCTCGCCGTGGAGGCGATCCCCCAGCCCGACGAACCGCTGCAGCTGGAAGACACCAGCAGCTCGGGCAAGGGCGCTAAGTAGCCCACCGAACGCGAAAGAGCCCGGATCGCTGACGGCGATCCGGGCTCAGGTTTCGCAGCCGGGACACTCGGAGTTGTCCACGGCTCAGCGCTGGGGGCGGGGGAGGGAGTCCCCGAGCACCAAGCGGGCCCGGTAGAAGAGCGCCTCGTCGGCCCCGTTCAGCGCCGACTCCCGGTTGGCGCCGCGGCTGGTCCGGTTCTGCCCGGTCCCGGCGGGGAACTCGTCCCGCACCAACCCAGCCAATCGCCCTCGCGAGCGAAACGTCGTGGTGGCAACCCGTTTTGACATCCCGTCTCCTTTCCTCATTTGTAGATCAACTAAGTCAAAAATAGCAAAAGCTCTCAAGAAGGCGATTCGGTGGGGGAGAGAATTGCCAGCCTGAGCCCTTGGGTTCGCAATGCCCGACGATGCGCTTTACAAAGTCGCCTATGACGAGGCGGTTCGAGCTTTGTCTGAGCAGCAGGCCGCGATTGAGAGCGTCCGCACCAGGGCGGGGCTGTTGCTCTCGGCCGCCGCGGTCACGACCTCGTTTCTCGGAGCCCAGGCATTGCAAAGTGGTAGCTCGACCTTCTTTTCGTGGCTGGCCCTGCTTGCCTTCGTCGCGGTTGCAGCGACCTCGCTCGCTTTGCATGCAGAGAAGCTTCTCGGTCAACCATCGCGGTCTTACTGAGCTTGCCGTTCTATTTCAAGCGGCCAGCGGTTTGTTAACCGTCGAGGTCGTGCTCTGGATCGCCGCCATCGCATCCGACCTCTAAGATCCGTCCCATGTCGCAGACAAATCCATCCAAACGCCGAGTAGGGCCCAAACTGCATATCGAGATGCAGGGTGAGGAGCCCCTGACCTTCGCCGAAGCGATCGGGATCCTCACGCCGCGCTGGGTGAAGCGCATGTTCAAGCGTCGCCGCTCGTCCTAAGCTGGGCAGCGCTTCGAGGCATGGCGAAGAGGGGCGGGGCGTCACCCGGCAAGAAGACGCCCCGCCCCGTCGCCTCTTCAGACGGCTGCGGGTATCTCCGCGTCGCCGCCGTCCTGGCCCCCAGGGGGAGTCGAGGCCCTCTGGGGATCGGACGGCGACGAACCGTTGAAGCTCTTGGCCTGGATCGGGCGCAGGTAGGCGATCTGGCCCTCCCGCAGCTCCAACCGCTGCAGCTCGGCGCGGGTCAGCTGCGCCCAGACCTCGGTCCCGTCGGAGAGGACGAGCTCGACCCGGACCTCGAAGCCGAGGGTGACGATCCGCTGCACCAGGCCCTCCTGGGTGCGATCGTCGGCGTCGAGGACGACTTCCATGTCGTGCGGTCGCACGAAGTGGTCGCCGAGTCGGTTGACCTCGCCGACGAAGCTCATCACGAACTCGTTGGCCGGGTGCTCGTAGAGGTCGTCGGCGGTGCCCGACTGCTCGACCCGTCCCTCGTTCATCACCACCAGCTGGCCGGCGACGTCCATCGCCTCTTCCTGGTCGTGGGTGACGAAGATCGTCGTCACGTGCATCTCCTCGTGGAGGTTGCGCAGCCACGTCCGCAGGTCCTTGCGGACCTTGGCGTCGAGGGCGCCGAACGGCTCGTCCAGGAGCAGCACTTTCGGCTCGACCGCGAGCGCCCGCGCCAGCGCCATCCGCTGCCGCTGGCCGCCGGAGAGCTGGGAGGGGAAACGGCCGGCGAGACCGTCGAGCTGGACGAGCTCCAGCAGCTCGTGGACGCGAGCTGAGGTCTTCGCTTTGTCCCACTTGCGGATCTTCAACCCGAAAGCGACGTTGTCGTAAACCGTCATGTGCTTGAAGGCGGCGTAGTGCTGAAAGACGAAACCGACGCCGCGGTTCTGCGCGGGTTTGGCGGTCGCGTTCTCGCCGTTGATCGTCACCAGGCCGGAGTCCAGGTCCTCGAGCCCGGCGATCGCCCGCAGCAGGGTGGACTTGCCCGAACCGCTCGGCCCGAGCAGGGCGGTCAGGGACCCGTCCGGGACCTCGATGGATACGTCGTCAAGCGCCTGAAAGTCACCGAAGCGCTTGTTTGCTCCCTCGACTGAGATTCCCATCAGGCGTCCTCCTTTCGTTTCAGCAGGTTCATTGCGAACAAGGTGATCAGCGCCAGCAGCGCCAGTACCAGGGAGGCGCCGTAAGCGCCGGTTGAGTTGAAGTTGGCGTACTGCTTCTCGACGAACAGCGGCAGGGTCTGGGTCTGCCCGTTGATCGAGCCGGAGACGATCGTCACCGCGCCGAACTCGCCGAGCACCCGGGCGGTGGTGAGGACGACGCCGTAAGCGACGCCCCAGCGGATCGAGGGCAGGGTGATCTTCCAGAAGGCCTGCCAGCCATTGGCGCCGAGGGTGGAGGCGGCCTGCTCCTGGTCGGTGCCGATCTCTTGCAGCACCGGCACCGTCTCGCGGACCACAAAGGGCAGTGAGACGAAGATGCTCGCGAGGACCATGCCCGGCACCGCAAAGAGGATCTTGAAGCCTTCTTCGCCGATGAAGGCGAACCAGCCGCCGGATCCGTAGAGGATGTAGAGCGAGAGGCCGATGACGACGGGGGAGACGGCGAATGGGAGGTTGATGACCGCGTCGATTACCGGGTTCAGCTTGGATTTGTGGCGGACCAGCAGCAGCGCGCAGCCGACGCCGAAGATCGTGTTCAGCGGCACCGCGATCGCGACCATCAGCACGCTCAGCTTCAGCGCATGGAGGCCGTCGGGGGAGGTGATCGCGTCGAGCGGCGGCCCGATCCCTTCTTCAAAGGTCTTGTAGAAGATCATCACCAGCGGGATCAGCAGCAGCATCGTCAGGTAGCCGAGCCCGAGGACCCGCAGGCCCCAGCGGCTGGCGGGGTTGGCGGCCATCAGGCACCTCCCCCCGAGACGTCCTTGTTCTCGACCGCGACGACGAAGTCCGTCGAGCCGCGGTCATGCCGGATCGCCCAGCGCTGGATCAGCGAGACTGAGGCGAGCAGCAGCAGCGAGGCGACCAGCAGCACGACGGAGACGGCGGCCGCGCCGATCTCGTTGCCGGACTCGACCTGGTTGCGGATGAAGACCGAGGAGACGGTCGTGTCCGGGTTGCCGCCGGCGAAGAGGAGGACAGAGCCGAACTCGCCGAGGGCGCGGGCGAAGGCCAGCGCGATCCCGGCGGCGAGGCCGGGGAGCAGGTTCGGGAAGATGATGCGCCGGAAGATCGTGAAATTGCCCGCCCCGAGTGAGGCCGCCGCGGCCTCCATCTCGCGGTCCATCTCCAGCAGGAGCGGCTGCACGGCGCGGACGACGAAGGGCAGGGTGACGAAGCAGAGGGCGACGACGATCGCGGTCCGGGTGAACGCGAAGTCGATCCCCAGGGGGCTGTCGGCACCGTAGAGCGTCAGCAGAATGAGGCTGGCGACGATCGTCGGCAGTGCGAAGGGAAGATCGATGACGGCGTTGATGATGCTCTTGCCCGGGAACCTGTCGCGGACCAGGAGCCAGGCGAGGATCGTGCCGAAGAAGCCGTTGATGACGACGACGATCAGCGAGCAGACGAGCGTCAGCTTCAGGCTCTTCACCGCCAGCGGCGAGGTGACCTGTTCCCAGAAGTGACCGATGCCGCCGGTGAAGGCTTCGCTGGCGACCGCGGCAAGCGGCAGCAGCACGATGATGCTCAGGTAGAGCACCACCATGCCGTTGCCGACGCCGGTGCCGATCCCGGGCAGGCGCAGGCCTGCCCGGGAAGCGGTGGGAGCGGGGAGGTTTGCCGGGTGTGCCTCCATCAGCCGCTCGTCGAGACTCCGAGTTCCTTCTCGATCTCAGCGACCGAGCCGCTTTCGTCGTCGAAGAAGTCGTCGTTGACTTTGCCCCAGCCGCCGAAGTCGGCGATGTGGAACAGGTCTTCCGGGGTCGGGAACTGCTTCTCGTCGACCAGCTTGGGGTTGACCGGGCGGTACCCGTTTTCGGCCCAGAGTTCCTGGCCTTCATCGGACCAGATGAAGTCGAGGAAGTCCTGCGCGGCAGGCTCCGGCGCGTCTTTGGTGACGGCGATCGGAGTTTCGATCTGAAGCGTCGCAGGGGGCACGATGTATTCGACGTCTTCGCCCTCTTCTTCGGCCTTGATCGCCTCGTTCTCGTAGCTGAGGAGGACGTCTCCCTGGCCCTGGGTGAAGGCCGAGAGGGCGTCGCGGCCGCTGCCCGGCTGGGCGACGGTCTTTTCGAGCACGGTCCGGACCTCGTCCAGCGCCTCTTCAGGCGACTTGCCGGCCTCGATGGCGTTGCCGTAGACGGCCATGATGTTCCAGCGGGCCGAACCCGAGCTGAACGGGTTCGGGGTGATGATGTCGACGTCCTTGCTCTGCAGGTCGTCCAACGACTTCAGGCCCTCGGGGTTGCCCTTGCGGACGACCATGACCACGACCGAGTTCTCGGCGATGCCCTTGTACTTGTTCTGGTCCCAGTCCTTGGCGACGAGTTCGCCTTCTTCGACCAGCCGTTCCATGTCGCCCGCCTGGGAGAAGTGGACGACCGATGCGGGTTGGCCCGCGACGACCGCACGGCTCTGGTCGCCGGAGGCGCCGAACGAGTTGCTGAAGCTGACGCCCGCGCCTTTCGAGCTTTCTTCGAAAGCGGGCTCGAGGGCTTCGGTGTAGACGGCTTCGGGGGTCGAGTAACCGACCACGTCGAGCTTGCCGCCCCCCGAGGAGCCGGAGTCCGAACCGGTGGTGTCGCCACCACCGCCACATCCAGCGGCGAAGACCGTGAGGAGCAGGACGAGAAGAGCGGCGGGGAGGCCGATCTTCACGCTGCGCCGCCGGGTAGTGCGAGCGTTCCGCATCTAAAAAGTTTCCTTCCTATGTCGAGTAACTTACGTTCTTGAGCAACTTACTGCTCAATAGGGCGGGCACCCTAGCACAAAGTCGACCAAGAAAGTCTGGAATCCCGATCTGGATTCCTGGGTTTCGAGTCAACAATCGTTTTTCGGCATAGGATGGGCGCGATGAGCGTCGATGCCGTCCGCACCCCGGACGAGCTTCTCGAGGGGCTGCCGGACTACCCGTTCGAGTCCCTCTACCGCGAGGTCGACGGGCTGCGCCTGGCGCACCTGGATGAGGGAGAGGGGAAGCCGGTCGTCTTCTTCCACGGCGAGCCGACCTGGTCGTTCCTCTGGCGCAAGGTGATTCCGCCGGTGCGCGACGCCGGCTACCGCTGCATCGCCCCCGACTACGCCGGCTTCGGCCGCTCCGACAAGCCCACCGATGTCGGCTGGTACACCTACGACCGCCACGTCGAACTGATGGCGGCGCTGCTGGAGGAACTCGACCTGCGCGACGCAACCGCCGTCGTCCACGACTGGGGCGGGCCGATCGGGCTGCGGCTCGCGGTCGAGCACCCGGACCGGATCAGCCGCCTGGTGATCATGGAGACCGGCCCCTTCACCGGCCACCAGAAGATGAGCGAGGCCTGGCTCGCCTTCCGCGAGTTCGTCCGCGAAAGCGACGAGGTGCCGGTCGGGATGCTGGTCCGCGGCGGCTGCAAGCACGACCCCGGCGACGAGGTGATCGCCGCCTACGAGGCTCCTTATATAGACGGCGCCTCGAAGGCCGGCACCCGCGCCTTCCCGCTGATCCTGCCGACCGAGCCCGACGCGCCCGGCGCCGCCGAGGGCAAAGCGGTCGCCGACGCGCTGCGCGAGGACGAGCGCCCGGCCTTGGTCCTCTGGGCCGACTCCGACCCGGTGCTTCCTTTCTCGGTCGGCGAGCGGGTCTCCAGCCAGCTCAACTTCCCGCCGCCGCGCCCGATCGCCGACGCCTCCCACTTCCTCCAGGAGGACGCGGGGCCGGAGATCGGTGCGATCGTCGCCGAGTGGCTTGGTGGCTGAGGGGTCAGGGGTACCCCTTCCGGGCGCAGCTCGGCGGGGGGAAAGTTCTGCTGCTGTCGCCCGGGCGCTCCTGGCCCGCCTCATGCTGAGTGCCCGGAAGGGGTACCCCTGACCCCTCTACGCGGGCCGCTTGATTAGGTCGCTCATCTCCTCGTGCGAATAGCTGTGCAGGAGCTGTAGGCGTCGCGGCGGTCCCTCGTCTTCTAGCCAGGTGACCATGCCCGGCCAGTAGGAGCTCGGCGGTTCCCCGGGCTGGTGGAAGGCGGAGGAGAAGACCCAGCTGCCGGTGTTGTGGAGGCGGCCGCCGCGGGGGAGGGGCCACTCGGGTTCGCTCGGCAGGGGGCCGCCGCGGTGGGTGTGGCCGGTGATTACCTGGACGTCGTCGACCCCGAGGCGGGCCGCCATCTCGGCGCCGGCCTCGACCCCGCTGCGGAAGATCGCCCCCGTGGTGACGTCGGGCTCGAAGTCGGCGCGCAGCAGCCGGTTGAGGCCGCCGATCGCGAGCGGGAAGCCGGCGCGGGCGGCGCGGGCGCCGAGCGTCGTCTCCTCCTCTTCGTCGGCGAGCACCTCCCAGGCCCGCTCGAAGGGGCCGTTGCGGCGGCGCTTGATCGGCAGCACCTGGGCGAGGCCGTAGGCGAACCCATATAAGGGCCGCAGCACGCGTTCGTAGTCGGTCGGCGTCGCCTGCTGCGGCAGCCGGCCGGAGAGCCGGACCATCAGCGCCGCGGCGACGCACTCGGCGCGCGGCAGCCTGAGGTGGACGTCCATGAAGTGGCCGTGGGTCGCGTAGACGTCCCGGCGCAGCCAGATCCCGGGATAGGCGATCTGCAGCCGCGCCGGCCCGAGCCACTCGTCGAGCAGGGCGGAGGGGCCGATGGGGGCGCGATGGTGCTCCAGCCCGATCGCCCGCTCGCCGGCGATCGAGAGCTCGTCGAGCAGCGGCTCGGCCAGGCGGTGGTCGTGGTTGCCGGGGACGAGGACGACCTCGACGTCGCCGATCGCCTCGCCCAGCTCCTCGAAGAAGGGCCGGGCGCGGGCGAGCGAGGGCCCGACCGGCAGGTTGCGCAGCTCGACCACGTCGCCGAGGAGGACGACGCGGTCGGCGCCGGCGATCTCCTCCAGCAGCACCCGCCGCACCGCCGGGTCGCGCAGCACGTCCTCGTCGGAGGCGACGCCGAGGTGCAGGTCGGAGACGATCACCGTCCGCATCTGCGCGAGTATGACGTTTGGCTGGTCAGCCAGGATGGGTACGATCCTCGGATGCACCAGTTCGGTGACGAAGAGTTCGCGCCTGCCAACGGGATCGAGCTCTGCTACCAGGAGATGGGCGATCCCGACGGGGAGCCGCTACTGCTGGTGATGGGGCTGGCGACGCAGATGATCGCCTGGCCCGACGAGTTCTGCGTGATGCTCGCCGAGCGCGGCTTCCGCGTCGTCCGCTTCGACAATCGTGACATCGGCCGCTCGACCAAGATCAAGCGCGCCGGGGTCCCCAACCTCCTCGCGGTGACGGTCGGCCGCCGCGCCAACGCGCCCTACTTCCTCCGCGACATGGCCGACGACACCGTCGGCCTGATGGACCACCTGGGAATCGAGTCGGCCCACCTGGTCGGCGCCTCGATGGGCGGGATGATCGCCCAGAGCGCGGCGATCGACCACCCGCGCCGGGTCCGCTCGCTGACCTCGATCATGTCGACGACCGGCAGCCGCCGGGTCGGTCACCCGAGCTACAAAACCTTCGGCCTGCTGCTCGGCAAACCGCCGCGCGAGCGCGAGGCGGCGATCGAGCGCGTCGTCAAGACCTTCCGGGTGATCGGCTCGCCCGGCTTCCCCTTCGAGGAGGAGCGGGTGCGCGAGATCGCCGGCCGCTCCTTCGACCGCGGCCACAGCCAGGCCGGGATCGCCCGCCAGCTGCACGCGATCACCGCTTCCGGCGACCGCACCCCGGGGCTGCGCCAGATCGACCTACCGGCCCTGGTCATACACGGCGCCAACGACCTCCTCGTCAACCCTTCTGGAGGCCGCGCCACCGCCAAGGCGATTCCCGGCGCCCGCCTGAAGATCGTCGACGGCATGGGCCACGACCTGCCCCGGGCCCTCTGGCCCGAGTTCGTCGAGGAGATCGCCGCCACCGCGGCGCGGGCCCCGGCTGGCGCGCCGACCGCCACCGTCGCCTAGCTGCCGGGGCGCGATCGCCTGGCGCGGCGTCAGCCGCTTTGCTTGAGGACGATCGCTCTGCGGCTCTTCGCTGGGACGCCCGGTTCCGGCTTGTATTCGAGCCGCGCGACGATGCGCACCTTGCCGGTTCGCGCCAGCCGCTTCTTCGCCTTGCCGCGGGCCTTGATCAGGACCTTCAGCGTGCGTGCGCCCTGCGGGCGCTTCTGAACCGAGCGAATCGCCGCTCCCTTCAGGCTGAGCACCCCGGCGCCGGGGACGGTGACCGGCAGTAGGGCGGTGCCGCGCTTGCGGTTCAGCTTCGGCTTGCCGACGCCGATCGTCGCTTGCACGACCCGCAGTTTCGCGGTCGCCGAGGTGGCGACGCCCGCCGCCGTGGTCGCGGTCAGGGTGACGTCGTAGATGCCCGGCTGGGCGTCGGTCGGCGCCTGCACGGTTACTGCGCCGGAGCTGCCGACCCGGTGCGTGTCGGCCGGCAGCGGGCCGGTGGCGAAGGTGGCGGTCGCCGGGGTGAGAGCGGCCCCGGGCAGGGCCGAGCTCGCAGGAAAGGAAAATGCGGGCTGAAGCGAAGCCGTGCTCGCGTAGTCGAAGTCGAACGGGACCTCGACGCGGCCGCCGACGAAGACGTCGGTTAGCGGCTGGTGCGGTGCGATGCGGAGGTCGGCGGTCCCGAGTTCCTTTTCTTCGCCCGGGAAGCAGCCGGCGGTGCCGTCTTCCATCCCCACGCCCGGCTCGTAGCAGTTGACCGGGCGATCGGCGGAATGGGTCCCGTCGACTTTGCGCCAGCCGGTAACGATTACGGTCTTGAACGGGCCGGCGAAGGCGGTGTCACCCGCTGGCAACGGCAGGCTCGCGTTGACTTCCCATTCGCGCAGGCTGCCGGTTTCCTCGGTGAAGACGCCGGAGAGGTAGCCGGCGGCTTCGCTGCCGGGAGGCGGCCACGACTGGCCTTTTTCCGCGGCGAGCGCTTCGGCGATCGCCGCGGTGACTTCTTCGTTCCGGGTGTAGGAGATCGCCGCCCCGGTGTTGACCGACTGCGCCCTCAACGTCTGCGGCGCGCTCGAACCCTTGGGGATCGCGATCCCCAGCATGTACTGGGACTGCCCTTCGGTTTTGTTCGATTCGCAAGGCCCTTCGCCGCGCGTGCAGAGCTCGAAGCGGAGGTTGACCGGGCCGGTCCCGCCGGGCTGCTCCAGGCTCAGCGAACCTTCTTTGAACAGCGCGCAGCCGGGGAGGACGAGCGCCAGGGCCGCAAGGCCCGCGAGACCAATCGCATATCTGCCGTGGACTCGGGACATGAAGTGCGGCTGAGAGGAGTCGAACCTCCACGAGCTTTCGCCCACACGGACCTGAACCGTGCGCGTCTACCAGTTCCGCCACAGCCGCGCGGGAGGCAATTTACCGATTGCGAGCCCAACGCCCCCACCCGCCCATCGCGGCGGCCCTGTGACCGACGTCTCGCACCCTCCCGCCGCCGCCCCGCTAAAATGGCCAACCTCCTCGCCGCTATCGTCTAGGGGACTAGGACGCCGGATTCTCAGTCCGGAAACCGGGGTTCGAATCCCCGTAGCGGTATCTCACGAAAGCCCCGCAAATGCGGGGTTTTCTCGTTCTCGGATGACTCGGAACTTCCACTCCGCCGGACGCTTGGCCCGGTTCCCGGCCGCGTCGATCGCCCAAACCTTGAACCTGTGCCAGCCTGGCGTGAGCTTTCGGTACGTCGCAGGGGAGCTGCACGCCTTTGCTTGCATCCCGTCGAGCTTGCAAAGGAAGCGCGCCTCTGGCTCGTTGGAGCCGAACCTGAATTTCGCCGTCCTCGCCGTCGACGTTCTCGATGGCCTCTTGAGGATGGTGGTCCAGGGTGGCGTCGTGTCTGGGGCTGCCACGCTTCTACCGCCCCCAGAACGGTCGCCGTCGGCTGGTGGCGGTTCCGATTCTGCTGCCGCCGTGGTCGCAAAGACGAACTCGGAGGTTCCGTCGGGAGGTTCAGGGGTTGCCGTGCCCACGATGAGCCGGGTCTGGGTGGCTGCCACGGCCGTGCCGGGTGGGAGCGGAACCGAATAGGCGACCTCCCAGTTCCCGGCATCGTCTGCCGTGCCTTCGGCGAGGAAGCTCTCGATCTCGCCGGGTGAGTCGGTTGCCTTGCGGAAGACGCGGATGGTCGCTCCTGGGAGTGCTCCCTTGCCGCTCGCCCCCGCCTGAGTCGAACTCGCGAACACCGGGGGCGCGATTCCGCCGTTGGCACCTCCGACCAGATCGATGAAAGGTCCGTCGTTGAGCTGACCGTGGTTTCGCGCCACCTCATTCCTAGTGTTTAGATTGAATTTGGCGCCCAGGGTGATTTCGATGGCGGCACCTCCGCTGTCGGAGATTGCGTTTTCTTCCGCAGCGGTGTCGCCACCGATGACGTTCCGCGAGACGACCGGGAACACGTCTGGGTCCTTGATGCAGATGCCGGCCTCCCCAGACCCCTCGATGGAATTGCCGTAGACGCGGTTCCTGCTTCCTTCGATCAGAACCCCATTCTGAGATGCGTTGGCGATTGTGTTGCCCGAACCGAGAGTGCATCGGAAGCACTCCTTCGTGAGGTGTACGCCGATGGAGCCTCCCGGAAGATCCTCTCCACCCACGCCCTTTCCGATCGCGTTAGCTCGGATCACGGGTTCGCCCTGTCCTGCTTCGATCGCGGTGCCGGTCGCCATCGAAATCCGGTTTTCAGTGATCGTCACCTGATAGCCACCTTCGACCGCGATCCCGGTCGCGGTGGGCGGTTCGAGCGTGCTTTTGCCGGTCGCGGCCAAGCCGATCCAATTCCCTTCGACATCCAGATTGCCCGCGTTCGGGCCAGCCAGAAGAGCAGCATCACCACCACTGATCAGATTGCGGTCTCCCGGTCGCGGGCCGCCGATGGTGACGTTGTCGGCCGAGCCGATGAGTACTCCTTGCGGGCCGTTCGGAATGCTCGCCGTCCCGAAGGCATTGAGGCCGATGTAGTTGCCAAAGATCCGAGTGGTGCCGGTGGCCGGCTCCTCGCCAGCGCCATTGCCGGCCAGGTCAATGCCCGGGCCGTTGGCCCCGGCGATCACGTTGCAGCCGCCGTCACAGGTTGGACTCGCGAGTGCTTCGTCTTCCAGCGTCTGCCCGATCCAGTTCCCGCTGGCTACGCGATCGTCGCCGGTGGCGGCGTCGGTGATCTTGATGTTGGTGCCGTTGGCTGCCAGCGTGGCGCCATCGGGCATGACGCCGAAACCGTTTCCGCGGATTACGGCGCTGTCCGCGCCGTCCATCCTGATCCCGGCACTGATGCTATGCGCGAAGATATTTCGGGTGTTGGAGCCAACGCCACCGATCGTGGCGCCGTCCGATTCCTGGTCGAGGAAAACACCAATCTCTACCGGACCGGCGCTGCCATCAAGCTTGAGTCCTATCCAGTTGTTGTAGAGCCTCATGCCGAGTGCGCCGACCGCTTCGACTGCCGTTTCCGCGCCGGAGATCGCGAGGTTGTTCAGGACCACTTCCTCTGCGGCAATGCGAAATGCCGGGCCGGAGTCAGGCCCATTGATGCCGACGCAGGGACCGGGTAAGCCAAAGTAGTCCGTTTCGCAAGGGACGAATGGAAGTCCGCCGACCTCGACGCTGTCGGTGATCGTCGGCAGCGATGAGCCGATCTCGATCGTGTCGGCGATCTCGCCGTCAAAGGAGGCGAAGCTGAACCTGATCTCGTCGGTGGTGCTGACCGAGGCATTGGATTCTTCGATCGCTGCCCGGAGGGTGCAGGTCGCGGCGGTCGTTCGGCATCCGCCTGAACCGACGGTTTCGTCCGACTGGTCGCCGGTGCTGTTCACCGTGAATTCCGCCGCATGAACTGCGGCTGGCACGAACATCCCCGTCAGAAACGCTGTAGCGACCACAGCCAGGATCGCCAAAGACGACCAAGAACGCTGGCTCGGGAGCCCAAAGCTCCCCCTGTTCATGAAGGCCCCCGCCACGCGGAAGATTGTAGCCGGACCGAGAGCAGGCGTGTCCCGAAATATGTCCCCGACTCCACCGAACTCGACTGGACTGGACCGATCTACTTAGACCCCACGGGCACGGATTGACCGCAAACGGCCTCGCAGAGGCAATTCTCAGTCCGGAAACCGGGGTTCGAATCCCCGTAGCGGTACTAGCCTCTTCTCAGTTTGCCAACAGCCGTTCGATCGCAGCGATGAATTCGGCAGTGCCCTTGACAAGCTCGGCGGCTTCCTTTGGATTCGCGGGTGCCGCCTCGTAGTCGCCTTCCTCGCGGGCGTCCTTGGCACGGCGTGCGAGGGCGCTTAAGCGCTGGTCGAACTCGCCTGGGGCAACAAAGACCTGGCTGAAGAGGGTCCAGGTACCGCTATGGGTCTTCGCGAACTCGCCTCGCTCCGAGAGGGCGGCTCGGGCTGCATAGAGCATTCCGTAATAGGCGGCGCTGACTACTACGGCAGGATGGGCAGTTCCCAGGATTGCTTCGGCGTCGGCCAGTCGGTCACGCGCTTGCTGCATGAACTCCTCCGAGCGGGGACTCAATCCAATGCGCTCCCGGCGAGGATGATCTTGTCGCGGTCCACCTCTTGGATAAAAAAGGACTCGATCGCGCGGCGGCCTCGCAGCCAGTCGGGGTCGTGGACATGGACCGAGTAGTTGAAGGGGCTCTCGCCTTCGGCGATCGCGGCTTCTTCGCTGAGATCGCCGGCGATTCGCCCGTAGCGATCGCGGCCGCCCTCGGCGATCACAAGCAGATCGATGTCGGACTCCAGATGGGAAGTCCCACGAGCGCGGGAACCATAAAGCCACAGTCCGCGCAGATCGCCGCCAAGCTCGTCATCCAGACGCGATGCGAAACGTTCAACAACCCGGCGCTCGCTCTCGCTGAGCTGCGCTGCGTTTAGCCGATCGGTGATTGCGCGTGCCATGCCTCAAGAATAGGCCGAGAGCAGGCCGAGACGCCGGAAATGCCGTGTCCCGAAATATGTCCGGAAACCGGGATTCCGAATCCCGGTAGCGGCCCTTCGTCCAGGCGCCTGGATCGCCGCCTCTCCCCCGAATAAGGTCCGCCTCTCAAGCCAATTCCATCCGGGCTCGTCCACCGGTCTTCAGATGAGCCGCGACTCCAGGGGGTTTCCCAGATGCCCAAGGGCATACGTCAACGTCTCACCTTCGCCAACGTCGTCGCCTGTCTGGCGCTGTTCATCGCGCTCGGCAGCGGCGCCTATGCGGCTACTCAGCTTCCGAAGAACAGCGTCGGCTCCAAGCAGATCAAGAAGAACGCGGTCAACAGCGCCAAAGTCAAGGACCGCTCGCTGAAGGCGGTCGACTTCAAGGAAGGCCAGCTGCCCGCCGGACCGCAGGGGCCACAGGGTCCGAAGGGCGACACCGGCGCGGCCGGGGCGACCAGCGTCGTCGCACGGCGCGCCGTCCAGGAAACCGTCGCCAACGGCACTCAGGCGACCGAATCGGTCGAGTGCGAGGCCGGCGAGCACCTCGTCGGCGGTGGGGCTGCATTCATCAACGGCTCGAACCAGTACGAATTCCCGGCCACCATCCACGGCAGCGTGCCGACCGGCGCCGGGGGCAAACCGGTGCTCGACGGCGCCGAGGCCTCGGGCTGGCGCGCGTCGGGGACGAACCAGACGGGCTCGACCCGCGACTTCGTCGTCATCGCCCTCTGCGCGAAACCGTAGTCCGACGCCGAGCCGGTCAGCAGCCGCTGGCCGGCTCGGCTTCCTCTTTCACCACCGCCCGGTGCAGCAGCTCGCGCCGGAGCAGGATCACCGGGATGCACAGCGCCGGTAGGCCGGCGGCGAGCAACACTCCCGCTTGCCAGCCGTTCGCCTGCACCAGCGGGCCCGCGAGGGCGGCGCCGGCGCTCGCGCCTACGGTCAGCGAGAGCGCCAGCCAGGTGAATGCCTCGGTGCCGGTGCCGGGCGGCATCGCCGCCTGGGCGATCTGGTTGCGGAGGTTGGTGGCGGGGGCGATGTAGGAGCCGGTAAGGGGCGCTAGGAGGAACATCGCCAGGTTCGAGTCGGCGAGCAGCAGGGGGAGGACGACCAGCGGCTGGTAGATCGCCATTGCGACCGAGCCTTGGGCGGGGGTGCGGAAGCGGTGGGCCTGGGAGCCGTAGACGAGGGCGCCGATCGCCGAGCCGGTGGCGGTTGCGGCGACGAAGGGGCCGCCGAGCGCCGAGTTGCCGTGCTCGGCGCCGAAGGCGGGGAGGACGACGTCGAGGACGCCGAAGGTGATCCCGATCGGGATCCCGGTGACTATGAGCAGGCGGATCGCCGGCGAGGCCAACGCCCCGGCGCGGGTGCGGTGCTCGGCCGCTGCCGGCTCGACGCCGCCGAGGACCGGGATCGCTGCGAACCAGATGGCGCCGGCGAGGCCCGCGCCGGCGGCGACGAGCAGCGGGCTGGCCGGCCCGACCGTCGCCGCCAGCAGCCCGGTCAGCAACGGTCCGGCGACGAAGAAGATCTCGATCAGCAGCGAGTCGATCACGTAGCCGTTGACGAGGTCCCCCGGCTCGACCAGCCGCGGCCAGAGCTGGCGCAGGAGGCCGCCGACCGGCGGCGTCGCGCAGCCCGCCACCGCGGCGGCGAGGACCAGGGGCGCCGTGCCGGCGCCGGCTTCGGCGAGAGCGACGACGCCGACCAGGGCCGCTGCTGCCAGCAGCGCGCAGGGGATCAGCACCGGCCGCGGGCCGCGGCGGTCGACCAGCCGCCCCAGCAGCGGCGAGGTCGCCCCGAGGCCGACGGTGAAGGCGCCGGCGACGAGGCCCGCCGCGCCGAAGGAGCCGCTGCGGTCGTGGACGAAGATCACCAGCGCCACCGCGCCCATCCCGACCGGCAGCCGCGCCAGCACCGAGGTGGCGCAGAGGGCGAGGACGTGCGGGCGGGCGAGGATCCGGCGGTAGGCCATCCGCCTGAGGTTAGGCTGGTCGGGCATGGGCCTGCTCGATCCCGCACCGCCGCCGTTCGAGGTCTCCGAGTGGCGGCGGCTCTCGCACCTGGAGCGGATCAAGCCGCTGGCCCAGGACTGGGCGCTGAACGGGTTCGGGACCCCGGTCGCGGTCTACTTCCTCTACGTCTTCAAGGTGCTGGCCTACGCCGGCCTCGGGGCGCTGGTGATCTTCGCCACCAGCGGCTGGCCGAGCTGGACCGCCCCGATCGTCTTCCAGAAGGCGGTGATCTGGACGATGCTCTGGGAGGTGCTGGGGCTCGGCGCCGGCTCGCTGCCGCTGACGCTGCGCTTCAAGCCGATGGTCGGCGGCTTCCTCTACTGGCTGCGGCCGGGGACGACGCGGCTGCCGCCGTGGCCGGAGAAGGTGCCGGGCACCCGCGGGACGACGCGGACCTGGCTTGATGTCGGCCTCTACGCGGGGCTGCTGGCGAGTGCGCTCTACCTGCTGTTCTCGGGCGGGGCCGTCCTCGACCCGGTCGCGGTCGGCGTCCTCCTCGCCTTCCTCGCCGCCCTCGGCCTCCGCGACAAGGTCCCGTTCCTGGCGGCGCGAGCCGAGATCTACGGCACCCTCGCGATCGTCTTCCTCTTCCCGCTGACCAACATGGTCGTCGCCTGCCAGCTGGTCTTCTTCTGTATCTGGTGGGGGGCGGCGTCCTCGAAGCTGAACCGCCACTTCCCCTTCGTGGTCACGGTGATGATCAGCAACACGCCCTGGAACCGGTCGAGGCGGGCGAAGGCGCAGCTCTACACCGACCACCCGGAGAACCTGCTGCCCTCACGGGTCGGCGCCCTCTCGGCCCACCTCGGCACGGTAATCGAGTTCACCCTGCCGCTGATCCTGATCCTCACCCAGGGCGGCCTGCTGGGGACGCTGGCCCTCGCCGGGATGGTGATCTTCCACGTCCACATCTTCTCGACCTTCCCGCTGGCGGTCCCGCTGGAGTGGAACGTGTTCATGATTTTCGGCCTCTTCTTCCTCTTCGGCCACTATGGCGACGTGCCCTGGTCGAGCATCGACGACCCGCTGCTGCTGGTCGTCCTCGCCCTCCTCTGCGTCGGCCTGCCGCTGCTCGGCAACTTCCGCCCCGACCTCGTCTCCTTCCTGCCCTCGATGCGCTACTACGCCGGCAACTGGGCGACCAGCCAGTGGCTGTTCCGCAAAGACACCGGCGCCGAGGAGAAGCTCGACCGCGAGATCGTCAAGTCGGCGCAGATCGTCACCAAGCAGCTGCAGGACTTCTACGAGCAGGACATGATCGACGTCCTCGTCTACAAAGGCCTCGCCTTCCGCTCGATGCACTCGCACGGGAGGGGGCTGAACGCGCTGACGATGCGAGCGGTCGATGACGTCGAGGCCTACGACGTGCGCGAGGGCGAGCTCGTCGCCGGCGTCGTCCTCGGCTACAACTTCGGCGACGGCCACTTCCACGACCACCGGTTGCTGGCCGCGGTGCAGGAGCGCTGCGGTTTCGCCCCCGGCGAGCTGCGGGTGGTGACGCTGGAGTCTCAGCCCGCCCACGTCCAGCGCCAGCGCTACCGGATCTGGGACGCCGCCGACGGCCTCGTCGAGGAGGGCTGGGTCGACGTCGCCGAGATGGTCAAGCGCCAGCCCTGGCTCGGCGACGCCCCGACGTTTCTGCACCCCGACGCAGTTGTCCCCGGTATGCGGGGACAAGTGCGCCATGCCTAGCGCGATCGTCGTCGGCTCCGGCCCGAACGGCCTCGCCTGCGCGGCGACGCTGGCCAGCCGTGGGGTGGAGGTGACGGTGATCGAGGCCGAGGAGCAGATTGGCGGCGGCACCCGCAGCGCCGAGCTGACCGAGCCGGGCCTGATCCACGACGAGTGCAGCGCCGCGCACCCGATGGTCGTCTCCTCGCCGGCGGTCGTCTCGCGCGGACTCGAACTCGAGCGCCACGGGCTGGAGTGGTGCTGGCCCGAGGTCGACCTCGCCCACCCGCTGGACGGTGGTGGGGCGACGATGGTGCGCTCGCTGGAGGCGACCGCCGCCGGCTTGGGAGAGGCGGGCCGCCGCTGGAGCCGGATCTTCGGCGCGCCCTCCCGCGGCTACGACGCGCTCGCCGCGGACGTCTACCGGCCGCTGATCCACTTTCCGCGCCATCCCCTGCGGCTGGCGCGCTTCGGCCTGCCCTCGGCCCTGCCGGCGACGGTCCTGGCCCGCTGCCTGGGGACCCCGGAGGGCGAGGCGCTCTTCGCCGGCATCGCCGCCCACGCCTACGCGCCGCTCGACCGGCCGTTCAGCGCCGCGATCGGGATGGCGCTGACCTGCGCCGGGCACGCCTACGGCTGGCCGGTCGCGAAGGGCGGCTCGATCGCGATCGCCGAAGCCTGGGCGTCGGTGATCCGCGAGCGCGGCGGCCGGATCGAGACCGGCCGGCGGGTGCGCTCGCTCGACGAGCTGCCGGGCGCCGACGCGGTCGTCCTCGACCTCGCCCCACGCGCCGTCGCCGAGCTGGCCGGCGGCCGCCTGCCGCGGCGCATCGCCCGCGCCTACCGCCGCTACAAGCACGGGCCGGGCGCCTTCAAGCTCGACCTCGCGATCGAGGGCGGGGTGCCGTGGAGCTTCGAGCCGGCCCGCCGCGCCGGCAGCGTCCACGTCGCCGGCTCCTTCGCGGAGATCGTCGCCGCCGAGGCCGAGGTCAACCGCGGCCGCATGCCGGAGCGCCCCTACGTCCTCGTCGCCCAGCAGTACCTCGCCGACCCCAGCCGCTCGCAGGGGAACCTGCATCCTCTCTGGGCCTACGCCCACGTCCCCAGCGGCTACAGCGGTGACGCCAGCGAGGCGATCCTCGACCAGATCGAACGCTTCGCGCCCGGCTTCCGCGAGCGGATCGTCGCCCGGGTGGCGACAAGCACGGCCGAGATCGAGGCCCGCAACGCCAACTTCGTCGGCGGCGACATCCTCACCGGCGCCAACACGCCGTGGCAGACGACGATCCGCCCGCGCCTCGCCGCCGTCCCCTACTGGACCGGCGCCCCGGGCCTGTTCATCTGCTCGGCCGCGACCCCGCCCGGCCCCGGCGCCCACGGCATCTGCGGCTTCAACGCCGCCGAAGCGGTCCTCCGCACGCTCTAGACATCGGGCGCGGCAGAGCTTTTGTACCTATAAGGGCTAAAAGCTCTGCCGCGGTGGCTCAGTCGCCGGCTTCGATTGGGCGTGGGAGAGGAATCGGAACCGGGTCGGTCATCGGGCCGGCTTCCAGGCGCCGGACGCTGGGGACGAGGAGGACCGCGACCTGGCAGACGATCATCGTCGCTGCCCCGGCCCAGAGCGTGGTCGAGATCCCGATCGCGGCGGCGATCGGGCCGACCAGGGCGAGGGTGATCGGCTCGACCGCCAGCGAGCCGAACCAGTCGTAGGCGACGACCCGGGCCAGCGCCTCGGCCGGGATGTGCTGGGCGGCGACGGTCTCGTAGAGGATCTCGGCGAGGGCGACGGTGGCGCTGGCGAAGAGTGCCCCGAGGGCGATGACCGCGGTGCTGGCGGGGATCGCCAGCAGCACCACCGGGATCGAAAAGAGGAGGATGAAGGCCTCGCTGACCAGCAGCGGTCGCCGCGGCCGCACCTGGAGGGCGACGACGCCGCCGAGCAGGCCGCCGGCGCCCCACATCGCCGCGATCAGCGCCCAGGCGCTGGAGCCGCCGAGGGAGTCGCGGGCGACGGCCGGGCCGAGGACCTGGAAGACGGGGAAGAAGACCGCGTTGGTGACCGCGGCGCCGAGCACCACCGCGACCATCCAGGAGCGGCTGGAGAACTCGCGCCAGCCGTGGCGCAGCTCGAGCAGGAACGGCTCGCCCTCATCCTCGCTGCGCACGCCGGGCGCCCTCACCCCCCAGAGGCAGGCGGCGCTGACGACGAAGGTGGCGGCGTCGACGGCGAGCGCGGTCCCCGGCGAGCCCAGCGCCAGCAGCACCCCGGCCAGCGCCGGCCCGGCGACCTTGCCGCCCCAGCGGGAGAAGTTGAGCAGCGCATTGGCCTCCTGCAGGCGGGCGCCGGGGACGATCTGCGGGACGATCGCGTTGGAGGCCGGGTTGAAGAACGCGGTCGCCGCCCCGTCGACGGCGTAGAGCAGCGCCAGCTGCCAGATCTCCGCCGTCCCGGTCAAAAGCAGCGCGGCGATCAGCCCCATCGAGACGGTGCGCACCAGGTCCGCGCCGAGCATCGCCCGCCGCGGGGAGATGCGATCGGCGACGACCCCGCCGACCAGGATCAGGGCGATGAGGACGAAGCTGTGGACGGCGATGACGATGCCGAGGTCGGTCGCCGAGCCGGTCAGGTCGAGGACGGCGAAGGCGAGCGCCACCGGCGCCATCCCGTCGCCGATCAGCGAGGTCGTGCGGCCGAGGAAGAGCCGCCGGTAGCCCGGTTCGCGCAGCACCTGGAGGCGACTGGTTCCTCGCATCCGGCCAGGATAGGCAGGGGTTAACGAAGCTCTGGGCGCGGGTAGCTCGCCCTCACACCGAAATGGGGACTTCATCCAAAACGGGAGAGGAGGCGGAGCGCCGCGAGCACCGCTTCGGCGCCTCGCCGCCGCTGACGATCGGGGTCGAGGAGGAGCTCCTCCTCGTCGACGCCGAGTGCGGCCTCGTCGCCGAGGCCGAACGAGTCCTCGACGGGATCGCCGCCGACCGCCGCAAGGCGGTCTCGACCGAGATCTTCGCCACCCAGATCGAGCTCAAGACCGGGATCTGCCATGACGTCGCCCAGGCGACGGCGGAGCTGGAAGCGGTGCGGCGCTCGGTCGCCGCGACCGGCGCCCGGCTGATGGGCTCGGGCCTCTATCCGGGCGAGAGCGGCGAGCCGGCGCTGGTCGAGAAGGCGCGATACCTGCCGGTCAAGGAGGACCTGGTCAGCCTGCTTGCGACCCCGCCCTGCGGGCTACACGTCCACGTCGGCGTGCCCGACCCCGAAACCGCGGTCGCCGTCGCCAACGCGATGCGCCATCACCTGCCGCTGCTGGCGGCGCTGACCGCCAACTCGCCCTTCCGCGACGGCGAGGACACCGGCATGGCCAGCGCCCGCGCCAGCGTCGTCCGCAGCTACCCGCGCTTCGAACTGCCGCGCGCCTTCCGCGACTACGAGGACTTCCTCCGCGTCGCCGACCAGGTGGTCGCCGCCGCCGGCGTCGACGACTACACCTACATCTGGTGGGACGTGCGCCCGCACCCGAACCTGGGCACGGTCGAGGTGCGGGGGATGGACGTGCAGCCGCGGCCCGAGCAGAACGCCGCGGTGGCGGCGCTGATCCAGGCCCTGGCGGCGAAGGAGATCGACCGCCCCGGCGCCCCCGGCCTGACCCGCGAGGCGATCGAGGAGTCCTACTACCAGGCCGGCCGCTACGGGCTCGAAGCGCGGCTGATGGTCGACGACCAGACCGCGGCGCCGGCGCTCGATGTCGCCCGCGGCACCCTCGCCGAGGCGCGGCCCTACGCCGAGCAGCTCGGTGGCGCCGGGGCCTTCGAGGAGCTCGACCGGATCGTCGCCGAGGGCAACGGCGCCGACCGCCAGCGCCGGGTCCACGGCGAGCGGGGGATGGCGGCGCTGCTCGCCGAGCTGGCCGAGCAGACGCAGGTCTAAGGGCGCTTGCCTCGACTTCCCTTGTTTGTTCGAAATCCAGCCGCTAAACTGCGGTCAAGCTCGGGATTTCGCCATTAGGAGTGGTTGTGACGCGATTTGAGCGCGGTTTTCCTCCACTGTCCCAGCGGACATAGCTCGAAGCCCCAGGTAAGACGACCAGTCACCGCGGCAGCCGACGAAACGGCGCGCGCGAAGAAAGGCGACCGGGGCATCGGGTGCGGCTCTTGGCCCTGTCCCCTCGAGCCGACGAACAGCGATAGCGAGTTCTGCAGTAGGTGCAATTTCTCCAAGTCGCACGCTTCGACCCCTGGCAGGGAGGGGCTCGAGTAAGTGCGCGAAGGTCGAAATTGCTTCTCCCGCAGCCGAACAGGAAGTCGAATCGTGATGGCGAGCCCCCCTTGGGGACGCCGGAGCAGCGCAGGTCCTCCGAAGAAGTGGACCGGGCGCTCGTGTCTCGCGCCCTGCGCGAACGGGAGGAGGTTGCGACCCGGAGGGCGCGCTCGGAGCACAACCGGGCGAGGATCGTCTTCGTCTTCGAGCTGGTCTTGGCCGTGGTCGTCTGCCTGCTCGCCGTCGGGGTCCTGTGGAGGGAACCGGAGCTGATGCCGCTCTTCCTGCTCGGCGGCGGTGGATTGGGCGGGGTGGCGACGCTGCTGCGGCGCCGGCCGGAAGGCTAGGGCGCTAGTTCGGCGCTGGGATCTTCAGCCGTTTGCGCGCGGCGACGACGGCGGCGACCGAGGAGCGGCAGGCTTTGGCGATCTCGCCGTTGCCGTGGCCGGGGCGGCGGCGGACCTCGAACTCGACCAGGGCGGCGCGGCGCAGTTTGGCGCGGTCTTCGAGGCCGGACTCCTTGGGGGCGGCGTCGAGGGCGGCCTGGGCGGCGCGCTCGCGACGGCAGAGCAGGCAGAAGGTGCCTTCCTTGGAGCTGACCCAGCTGGTGGGCAGCTCGACGCGCTCACCGCCGAGGCGGCTGACGGTCACCCCGCACTGATCGCAGGTCCATTTTTTCGCGGTGGTAGTGCTCATCGAAACGTCGGGTGGCGTGGTCAGACGACTGCCAAACCCGTTCACCTACGGTAGCAGGGTCGCCCTTTTGCCCTGCTGTCACGCACGATTTGGCTGCTAATCGCGAACTGAGCCCGGTTTTCCGACTTTGCCGGCCTCCTACACTTTGGCTATGCCCGGCGAAGGGACGCAAGAGCAGACCTACACGCTCTACCGCCGCGGCCTCGAGCTGCTCGAGGACGGCGACTTCGAGCACGCCACCGCGCCGCTGGCGGAGGCCGCCCGGCGGGCGCCGGAGAAGAGCTCGGTCCGCGAGGCGCTCGGCCGCGCCTACTTCCGCTCCGGCCGCTTCGCGCCCGCCGCGGCCGAGTTCGAGGCGGTCGTCGAGTCCCACCCGGTCAACGACTTTGCCCACTTCTGCCTCGGCCGGGCGCTGAGCAAGACCGGCGAGAAGCGCCGCGCCCGCCACCACTTGGCGCTGGCCTGCAACCTGCGCCCCGAGCGGCGCGACTACCGCTACTACCGCCGCCTGCTCGACGCCTAGGCGCAGCTCCGCTCAGAGCCCGGCGACCAGCTTGCCGACCGTTTCCCGCGAGAAGTAGGGGCCGTAGGTGGCGCCCAGCCGGCCGAGGATCCCGTAGGAGGTGAGGCCGTTGATCTCGGTCCCGCCTTCGATCAGCCAGCCGCCGCCGCTGGCGCCGGGGACCCACTGGCAGCCGACGCCGAGGGTCGGCGGCCCGGGGTCGGAGTAGCTGATGCGGTCGTCGCCGGCGTAGCCGCCGGTGCAGGTCTGCATCCACCTGAACCGGTGCGGATAGCCGAAGGTGGCGAACTGCGCGTTGCGGGGGCGGTCGAGGGCGATCGCGGCGCCGCCGCCGACCGCGTCGGCGAGCAGCTCGCCGCGCTCGTTGGGATAGGTGAGAAAGGCGCCGAGGTCGAAGTCGCGGTTGTCGTGGAACCGCCACTGGGGCGGTGAGAAGACCTTGCCGGCGCGGGCAGGGAAGGCGCCGAAGGGCATCTCGCCGCCGCTGTAGGCGGGGACGAAGAGGAGGTCGCGGTACCAGCGGTTGCCGTGCTGTTCGGTCCCGGCGTTGACGCAGTGGCCGGCGGTGAGGACCAGCTGGCGCGTCGGGCTGTCGATCGCCGTCCCCGAGCAGTAGCCCCGCAACCTGCCGAAGCGGATGAAGAGGCGGCCGTTGAAGGAGAAGGGGGGCGAGGCGGGCGTCGGGACGCCGGCGAAGCTGGCAGCCGCCGTGGGTGGGGAGGGTCGGCCGAGGCGGAGGCTCGGCTCGCCGCGGGCGCCGAGGACGAGGTCGAGCGGCCGGGCGCTCGCCATCCGCTGCGGGGTCCAGTAGCGGAGGGCCCGCTGGCGCTGGGAGCCCGCGGCTTCGGCGACGAGCAGCAGCACCAACGCGACTGCCAACGCCAGGCAGAGCAAGGCGGGGTTGGTCGCGCGGGCGGGCTGGTGGAACATCTTCGCCGAGGATATGGAGCCGCTGTGTCAGCCGACGAGCGGCAAGACGCAGCGGAATTTCTTGGTGGCGGTTGAGAGAGCAGCGCCAATTTCTGCAGCGGGCGAGACGGTTGCCACGCTGTAGGCATCCAAGCCGGTGTAGCTGGCGACGTCCCCGCTCCACTCGTCCCCGGTCGCCAGCGTCGCGCCCTGCCCAGCGAAGGCGGCCAGCGAGAGCGCGTCGGGCAGCTCGCCGCCCTGGGCGGCGCAGGAGGCGGCCGCCGCCGGCGCGTTGAGGGCGGTGGGTCCGGGGGCGCTCTGCCAGCAGGCGCCGGCGAAGGGCTGGGTGTTCGATTTGCAGCCCGCTTCGTAGCCGTTGACCGTGCGCGCGTTCTCGGCGTTGGCCGCGTTCAACGCCGTCTCCGCGTCGTGCGACGACTCGGCGGTGTCGGCGTGGATCGCGGAGGGGACCTGGCCCAGGGTGGAGGCGTCGATCTGGATCCCGGTGATCGAGCCCGGCGCCAGCTGGCTGCCCTTGATCGCCCCCGGCTTCAGCCGGTTGCCCGGCACCGAACCCAGCGCCAGCCGGTTGCCGGGCAGGCTCTTCACCTTGATCGTCCGGCCGCTGATCTTGCCCGCGGCGTACACCGTCCCGCCCAGCGCCGCGATCAGCGCCAGACCCGCGAGCACCAGCGCCGGCCCCTGCCGCCGAAGTCCCCTGCCCATCGATTCCTCCTCGCCTCCGTTGATCGTTCAGGGCGCCCCGAATACCAGAGGCGCGCAAAGTGGCGGCACCCTATGCGCGCAAATCTGCGCCTGGACGGATGTCCCCGCCCTCAGTCGGCGAACGTCTGAGACTTTGGGGCGGCGCGGAAAGCGGCGAGACCGACGGTGGTGGGGATCAAATCTTCGACGTCCTCGGTCCGTTCCAGCGATTGGGACTCGAGCTCGGGGAGCCAGACCAGAACGTCGTCCAGCGCACCTCCAGTCTCTCGCCAGGCCGCGCGGTCGATGACGACCTGGGTCCAGGAGAGATGGCGATCGATCTCGGCGTCGAAGGTCCCGGCCTCCAGCGCCTCGCTGACACGGGCGAAATAGGTGGTGAGAACGAACTGTGAGATTCCGGCCCTGACCACCTGCGGCAGGGCTTCCCAGGTGGGGGCGTCGAAATATGGTCGCCGCGTGCTGCGGTAGATACGTTCGACCCCACCGCCGCGCCTGCCGCCGTTCCTTTCTTCGAAGACTTCGAGGAAGCCCCATTCGGCCAGATCCCTGAAGCAGCGCGAGATGTGCGTCATCGAACCGCCGACCTCCTCCACGAATTGCGAGGGGCTCAGCGGCCGGATCCCTACCTCGGAGATGATCTGGCACCGCCAGCGGTTCGAGAGCGCCTTGGCCAGCTCCGGACCGATCGGGTCGATGCCGTCTAGCTCGTTGGGGTGTCTGGGCAGCTGTCGATAGGCCCCCTTGAGCAAGCTCGACGGGGCCTCCGGGGAGCGGAATGCAGCCAAACCGACGATTGTCGGAATCGCCTCATCGTCGACCTTTTGCGATCGGCCGGCCCGCATTGCCTCGTGGGCCATAACCGAGGCGAGGATCTCGTCCAGGCGCTCGCCAAGTTCCACCCACGCCGTCCCGTCGAGGGCGATGGCGTCCCAGGAGAGATGACGGTCTGGCTCCAAGTCGAACGTCCCGCTCTGAAGCGCCGCCTTCACCCGCTGCTGGTAGGCGCTGAGGGTCGAGCGAGACGCACTGTCTCGTAAGCCGAGGGAGATGTCCTCCCAGGCCGAGGCGTCGAAGTGGGCGCGGCGCATGGCCCGGTAGACGTGCTCGACGGCAGCGCCGAGACGACGCCCATGCCGCTCCTCGGCGACCTCGATGTAGCCCCACTTGGCGAGCTGCCGGAAGCAGCGCGCCACGTGGGTGAGCTCCCCCCCGAACTGCTCGACGAACTGGGACGGGCTAAGGGGCTTGGCGCCCACCTCCGCGAGGATCCGCAACCGCCAGGGATCCGCTACGGCCTTGGCCGTTTTCGGGCTGATCCCGAAGGCGGTCGGTTCCTTGGTGCTCGCGGCGGCCACCCAATCTCCCTCAATAGTCGTTGACTGCTAGCGATAAAGCTTAATTAGTTTCGCACTAAAGTTCTTTTTTCCCAAACTCCTCTCTCCAAAAAAAACTTACTGGCGAGGGCGGCCGGTGGTGATGAATCCTGGTTGTAAGAGCAACCTTGGAAGGGGGGTGAGGTAATGAAACTTCAGGTCACGACTGCGACTGTGCCCGCCATCAGCACCACGAAGTCCGGCTGATTCAATTGGTTCCCCTCTTGTTCGCAAGAGGGGAACCATACGTTCCTTACTAGTACGGTTACATACCGGAGGTAGAGATGCAGAAACAGTGGAGCGCAGGGGACACGGTGCGTGAGGCTTACGACGTATTTGCGCCCGTCTATGACGAGTTCAATCGCGACTATCTGTGCGAGCGGTGGACCGGGAGGCTGTTGGAAAAGGCGGAAGAGCAGGGCATGGGTGGTAAGCGGCTGTTGGACGTCGCCTGTGGGACCGGGCTCAGCTCGCTACCGATGTTGGACCGGGGTTGGGCTGTCACCGGCTGTGACATCTCGCCGGCAATGCTCGAGCTGGCGCGCGAGAAGGTTGGCGACCGGGTTGAGCTGCTCGAGGCCGATATGCGAGAGCTGCCGGACCTCGGTGAGTTCGATCTCATCTGGGCGATCAACGATCCCCTCAACTATCTCCTCTCGGTTGAGGAACTGGAAGCCGCCTTCGACGGCATGCGACGCAATCTCGCCCCGCATGGGATCGCACTGTTCGACATCAACACGTTGGTCACGTACCGCAACTACTTCAGCAAGGACATCGTGATCGAGGAGAAGGGGAAGACGCTGGTCTGGAGCGGTCAGCAGACAGAGGCGGAGATCGCCCCCGGGATGTTCGCGGAAGCCCGTTTCGACTCGCCGGGACATGCCGAGCTGGCGCATGTTCATCGTCAGCGCCACTTCGGGCGAGCCGAAGTTCTCGCGGCGCTCGAGAGGGTAGGGCTCCGCTGTGTCTCGGTTTTTGGTGAGCTGAACGGCGAGCTGAGCCCGGGGGTCGACGAAGACCTCCACACCAAGTCGGTGTACCTCTGTCGGCATAAGTAAAAGATCCGGCTCTGGCAATTACTGCCGGATTCTGCCTTCGTAACCGTTTCCTCCTCCGCCTAGGCTGCCCCAACGATCGCTAAGTGGTCGTGGGATTTCTGGCAACGGCGGAGGAGGAACGATGCGCGATGGGGGTCTGACAGCCGACGACGGACGCCTTGGCGCCGACGTTCTGGCCGGCCTTGCGATCGGCCTCCAGGACGCCCTCAACCATCCGACCCGGCGGGACATCCTGCGGGCGCTGCACGAAGAAAGCCGCGCCCGCAGCGTCACCGAGATCCTCGGCGACCTGGCCCCCTTGCGGCGCAGTGAAGTCGCCTACCACGCGCAGGTGCTGAGGGACTCCGAATGCGTCGCCGTCGATGGCTTCCGGGCCGCTCCCGGTGGCCGCGAGCAGATCCTCGCCTCGCTGGTCTCGAGCAGCGACCAGGTGCAGCTGATCCTGCGCGCAACCAGACACTCCGACCAGAGCCACCGCGAGCGCTCGGAGGCCGATCACTCGCCGGGCCTGCTGGCGATGTTCCGGCTCCCGCGCCGGGGCAGCAGCGTCCGCCTGCTCGGCCGCCGGCGCCGCACGGCGGAGGGGCTTTGACGGTCCAGGCGACCAAGCGGCCGGGCCGCGAGGCGATGGCCGGGGCCGCGCCCCTGGACCGTGTGCTGCGCGCCCTGAACCATCCGATCCGCCGCCGCATCCTGCGCGCCCTGGTCGACGAGACCGGCAGCGCCACCACGATCTCCCAGAAGACCGGGATGGACCTGAGCCTGGTCTCCTACCACCTCAGCCAGGTGCTGGCCAAGGAGTGCGACATCGTCGAACTCGTCGACACCGTCCCGCGGCGGGGCGCGCTGGAGAAGTTCTTCCGGCTCAAGTTCCACGCCCTCAGCGAGGCTGACCCCGGCGACGCCCAGGGCGAGCAGCCCTCGCCGCGGCGGATGTCCTTCGAGGAGTGCATCATCGTCGCCGTCTCGGCGATGGACGCGGACGTCTTCGTCGACCTGGAGGGCAGCGGCTGGGACTGGTCGCTGGCCGAAGTCGACGCCGTCGCCTGGGCCGAGATCCGCGAGGCGAGCGAGGAGTTCAACGCCCGCATGCGCCAGGCGGCCGAGGCGAGCAGGCTGCGGGCGGCGGCGGAGACCCGCAGCGTCGTCGTCGGCGCCGCCGCCTTTCCCGCGATCTCGCCGAGCGCGCCAGCTTCTTAAGCCGACCGCGTCGTTAGCGTCCGGGCACGATGCCCGACCTCCTTGTGCTCTTCCTCGCCGCCTGCGGGACGGCGCTCGCCACCGGGCTGGGGGCGATCCCGGTCTGGTTCCTCGGCAGCCGCGCGGCGGCGCTGACGCCGTTCCTGCTCGGGATCGCGGCCGGGGTGATGGGCGTAGCCTCGGTCGCCGGGCTGCTGATCCCGGCCGCCGAAGAAGGCTCGGTCTGGGACCTGGTCGCCGGCTTGGCGCTGGGCGGCGTCCTGCTCGGGGTGGCGCGGAGCAGGCTCGATCACGAGGCCGTCTTCATGGGGCGGAGCGGCCCCGGGGCGCGGACCTCGGCGCTCGTCTTCGCCGTGCTCTTCGTCCACAGCCTGCCCGAGGGACTGGCGGTCGGCACCGCCTACGCCTCCGACCGCGCCGGCCTGGGGCTGTTCGTGATCCTCGCGATCGCGATCCAGAACGTCCCCGAGGGGACCAGCGTCGCGATCCCGATGGAGGCGACCGGCTACGGTCGGGCGCGCCAGTTCTGGGCCGCGGTGGGGACGAGCGCGCCGCAGCCGGTCGGCGCCGTCATCGCCTACCTCGCGGTCGAACAGGTCAACGCCCTGCTGCCGTTCTCCTTCGCCTTCGCCGCCGGGGCGATGCTGAGCCTGATCGCGGTCGAGCTGCTGCCGCAGGCCTACGCGGATCGGCGCCGCTGGCGCGGCCCGACTCTGGGCATCGCCCTCGGCACCGGGACGATGGTGGTGCTCGATCTCCTGCTCGGCGTCTGAGCCGCGGGCGGCCCGATACCGGCTCTGTTCCTTGACAAGGCTCCGGGCCGCGAACTACCTTGATCCGGGGTGGACGATCAGGGGTTTTTGCACAATAGAGTTTGCCGCAGTTACGAGGACCTGCCGGCGGCTGCCTCTGACCTGCGCACCGCCGAGGAGATCGAGTTCGAGCACCTGCGCGAGGAGCTGCGGATGGCCCAGGAGGAACGCCGGAGCTTCGGCTGGCTGCGGAAGGGCTTCGTCGCCGTGCTCGCCGTCTTGGTCGCGGTGGCGACGATGGCCGTCTTTACACTCGCCGTCGGCCTCCTCAGCGGCCCCGCCGAGCTGATCCTCCCCTCGCTCTCCGTCCTCGCCGGCTCCGGCGGCGCCGGGATCTTCTTCTGGCGGATCTACGCGGAGCGGATCCCCGCCCGCGTGTGATTCAGAGGACCGCCAGCACCCCGAGCGCCAGCACCGAGATCGCCACCAGCCCCAGCGCCAGCGCGGTCGAGATCCGGTCGAAGCGCCCCAGCGCGTTCTCGCCCATCAGCTCCCGGTCCGCCGCCAGCGAGCGGATGAACGGCAGCAGGACCAGCAGCAGGACGGCGTTCAGCGCCTGGCTGAGGAAGAGGATCTCGATCAGCGGCGCGCCCGGGATCAGCACCAGGCAGGCGGCGAGCGCGGTGACGGCGCCGAAGCTGAGGTAGAAGGTCCGCTCTTCCCGGAAGCCGCGGTCGAGATCGGCGCGGCGGCCGAGGGTCTCGGAGACCGAGTAGGCGGTCGAGAGCGGGACGATCGCCGCCGCCAGCAGGGCGGCGCCGAGGAAGCCGAGCCCGAACAGGGTCGCGGCGGCGTCGCCGGCGACCGGCTCCAGCGCCCGCGCCGCGTCGCTGGCGTCGTTGACGTCGATCCCCTGGGTGTGCAGGGTCGCGGCGCAGGCGACGACGACGAAGAAGCCGATCACCCCGGTGAGGACGGCGCCGGTGATCACGTCGGCGCGCTCGTAGCGCAGGTCCTTCACTTCCAGGCGCTTGTCGACGGCGTAGGACTGGATGAAGGCGAGCCCCCATGGGGCCAGCGTCGTCCCCAGCGTCGCCACCGCGACCAGCAGCGCGTCGCGGTCGAGGGGGATGCTGGGCACGACCAGCCCGCGCGCCGCTTCGCCCCAGTCGGGGTGGGCGAGGATCCCGGCGACGACGTAGGCGACGAAGACCGAGCTCAGCGCCAGCAGCAGGTGCTCGACCCGGTGGAAGTTCTCCCGCAGGACGAGGATCGAGACTCCGATCGCCGCCAGCGGCACGCTGACGTAGCGGCTGGTCCCGGTCAGCAACTCCATCGCCGCCGCCACCCCGGCGAACTCGGCGCACAGCGTGCCGGTGTTGGCGACGACCAGCGCGGTCGCGACCAGCGCCGCGGCGCGTGGGCCGAACCGCTCCCGCACCAGGGTCAGCAGCCCTTTGCCGGTGACGACGCCGAGCCGCACCCCGACCTCATGGAAGACGATCAGCGCCGCGGTCGAGAGGGCGAGGACCCAGAGCAGCTCGTAGCCGTAGCGGGCGCCGAGGATCGAGTAGGTGGTGATCCCGGCCGGGTCGTCGTCGGAGAGGCCGGCGAGGATGCCTGGGCCGACGACCGCCAGCAGCGCCGCGACGCCGCCCGCGCGCAGCAGCCGGTGCCGCTGCCGGGCGACGCGCCAGTGAGTGTGGCGGCCGGGGGTGCGGTGCGCCCGCGGCCGGTGGCGGTGTGGGCGTTCCACGCTGACCCATACCCTGACGCCGTGGCGGGATAGACTCGCCGCGTACATATCGGTCGGTGGTCAAGGGAAGTCCGGTGCGAATCCGGCGTGGTCCCGCCACTGTGACCGGGTGGAGGAGTTCGCGGGCGCTGCGGCGCCAGCCACTGGGGACGACACCTCGTCCCCGGGAAGGCGCGTCCTCCCTGATCCCGGAAGCCAGGAGACCTGTCCCCGGCCTAGCCAAATCAACCCTCGAGGAAAGGGTGGCGTAAATGCCAAGAATCACCCCGTTCCGGCTGGCGGCCGTCTGCGCGCTGGCTCTGTCACTGACGTTTGCCTTCGCCGCGGCCGCATCGGCCAAGGGCCCGAAGGCGGACCTGCGTGTGGTCGGCTCCGGCGGCAAGGTGCTCGCCGAAAAGACGCTCGCGAGCGCCGACGTCTCCGTCAAGACCAGCCCCAAGGCGACCTGCTTCGGGCCCGGCACCGGCGGCAGCGGCGAGAGCGTCGAGCTGAAGGGGAACACGGCGATGGGCCTGCTTGCCGGCGGCGCGAAGACGATCGCCGCGCTGCGCCCGCTCTCGATCAGCGACCACTTCGACTTCGGCCTCGCGCTCTGCGGGATCGGGTCGAGCGTCGCCAAGGGGAGCTCGTCCTGGTACCTGAAGATCAACCACAAGTCGCTGAGCGTCGGCGGCGAGGTGGCGAAGATCAAGGCCGGCGACGAAGTGCTGTGGGCGCTGGCGAAGACCGAAGCGCCGGACTACAAGTACCCGTCGGACCTGGCGCTGAGCGCGCCGGCGAAGGCCACGGCCGGGAGCTCGTTCACGGTCCGCGTCTGGGCCTACGACGAAAAGGGCAAGCGGACGCCGCAGGCGGGGGCGAAGGTGACCGGGGCGGCCGAGCCGACCGGCGCCGACGGCCGGACCACGGTGACGCTGACCAAGCCGGCGAAGCTGATCGCCAAGGAGACGGGGGAGATCCCCTCCGCCAGGGTGGCGGTCTGCGTCGGGGGCAAGTGCCCTAAGTGAGGGGAAGCCGCGGCACGGCGGTCGTGGGCGCGCTGCTTTGCGTGGCGCTCGCGGCCGCCGGCTGCGGCCTCGGCCCCGGCGCCGACGTCGGCGACGTGGGCCTGACGGTGACGCGGGAGTTCGGCGCCGTGCCGGTGCTCGACACGAGCGTGGCGGCGAACGAATCCGACACCGTGATGCGGCTCCTCGAAGGCGAGGCCGAGGTGGAGACCCGCTACGGCGGCGGCTTCGTCCACTCGATCGACGGCGTCGCCGAGGGATCGCGCGGCGGTGACCCCTACGACTGGTTCTTCTACGTCGACGGCGTCGAATCCCCGATCGGGGCGGCCGACTATGACGTCGCGGGCGACGAGCGGGTCTGGTGGGACTACCACGACTGGGCGGAGACGAACCACGTCCCGGCGGTGGTCGGCTCCTGGCCGGCCCCCTTCGCCGACGGCATCGGCGGCGAGCCGCACCCGGTCGTCGTCGAGTGCGAGGGCGGGGGGGAGGCCTGCGGCGAAACGCGGTCGGCGCTGGAGCGCGAGGGCGTCAAGGTCGCCGCCGGCGTGCCCGACGACGCGATCCGGGTGCTGGTCGGCCCCTGGGCGCGGGTGCGGCGGGACCCGGCGGCGCACCTGATCGAAGCCGGCCCGGCGGAAAGCGGCGTCTTCGCGGACTTCCAAGTCGGCGTTCGTGCCTACGAGCTGCTGGCGCTGGACGAAGCGGGCAAGGTCGCCCGTGACCTCGGCCCCGACGCTGGGCTCGTCGCCGCCACCAGCCGCTACGGCGGCCTGCCGGTTTGGGTGGTGACGGGAGGGACGGCCGCGGCGGTGCGCGCCGCGGCTGAAGCGCTCGACGCGGAGCACCTGCGGGATCATTTCGCGGTGGCGATCGAGGACGGCAAAGCGATTCCGTTGCCGCTGGGGGAGCGGTGAGGTCCCCCTTCGCCTACCAGCCCCGGCCACGGCCGCTGCAGCTCGCCTCGCCCGGCGCCGCCGTCGCCTACCTCGGCGCGATCGTCGTCGTCGCCTTCCTCTACTCGAACCCGCTGGTCCTGGTCGCCGCCGGCGTCGCCGCGGTGACCGCGGGGCTGCTCGCCGGCGCCCGGCGCGCAGTCGAGTTCGCGCTGAAGATGGGCTTCTCCTTGGCGTTGCTGATCGTCGTCGTCAACGCCCTGGTCGTCAGCCGGGGGGAGACGGTGCTGGCGCGGCTGGGCGAGTGGCCTCTGCTGGGCCAGGTCGACGTCACCCTGGAGGCGATCGTCGCCGGGCTCTCGATGGGCCTGCGGGCCGCGGTCGTGCTCGTCATCGGCGCGGTCTACTCGGCCTGCGTCGACCCCGACCGGGTGCTGCGGGCGCTGAGGCCGCTGGCGGGCCGCTCGGCCCTGACCGCGACCCTCGTCTCCCGCCTCGTCCCGGTCGCCGCCGCCGATGCCGCCCGCCTGCGCGACGCCGCCCGCCTGCGCGGTCCCGGCGCCGCCGAGGTCGGCAAGGCGCCGCTGGCGCGCCGCCTGCTCGCCGGCTCCCTCGACCGCGCCGTCGACGTCGCCGCCACCCTGGAGCTGCGCGGCTACAGCCTCGACGCGCCGCCGGCCCGAGCCCGCCGCGCCCGCTCCCGCTACGACCGCCGCTTCTACGCGGTCGCGGCCCTCGTCCTTCTAGCCGCGATCGCCGGCAAGGCCCTGGGCGCCGACGACTTCGGGACCTACCCCACGGTCGAGATCAGCCTCGGTCCCGCGACCCTGGCGCTCAGCACCCTCGTCGCCCTCAGCGGCTTAGCGCCCCTCCGCCACCGCATCGGCCGCACAAACCGCACCACCCCCAAGGTCGACGGGCCGAAAATACGCCTATACGGCGGGAAATCGGCCCGTCGGCGGGTGGATGGGGGGGTCGCTCGTGTCTGAGCTGGCGATCCGGCGGGGGGCGGCGCCGGCGCTGGCGGTGCGCGGGCTCGGGTACTCGTACCCGCACTCGGCGCGGCCGGCGCTCGAGGACGTCTCGCTGGAGGTGGCGCCGGGGGAGTTCGTCCTCCTTGCCGGCCGCTCGGCCTCGGGCAAGTCGACCCTGCTGAAGGCGGCCTGCGGCCTGGTCCCGTACTTCCACGGCGGCGAGATCGAGGGCGAGGTGCGCGTCGCCGACCTCGACGCCGTCGCCGCCGGGCCGGGCGAGCTCGCCGCCGCCGTCGGCTACCTGGCCCAGGACCCCGAGACCCAGGTGGTCTCGACCACCGTCGCGGCCGAGATCGAGCTGCCGCTGGAGATGCGCGGCGACAAGCCCGCCGCCCGGGCCCGCGCCGTCGAGGAGGTGGCCCTCGCCCTGGCGATCCCGCACCTGCTCGACCGCAGCGTCGACACCCTCTCCGGCGGCGAGCTCCAGCGCGTCGCCCTCGCCGCCGCCCTGGTCACCCGCCCGCGCCTGATCCTCCTCGACGAGCCGACCTCCCAGCTCGATCCCGTCGCCGGCGACGAGCTGATCTGGCTCCTGCGGCGCCTGAACGAGGAGTGGGGGGTGGCCGTCCTTCTCGCCGAACACCGCTTGGAGCGCTGCCTTGCGGCGGCGGACCGCGTTGTCGCGATGGAGTCCGGCGCCCTCGCCTTCGACGGCTCACCCTCCGACTTCCTCGCCTGGGCGCGGGGCGCCGACCCCGCTCTGGAGACTCCAGCCGCGCGGCTCTTCTCCCTCGCCAGCATCGACCCGCTGCCCGTCGGGGTTCGGGATGCCCGGCAAACGCTGCGGGGGATGGGGATCACTCACCCTCCTAATCGAGCAAGTAGGAGGGTGAGTGATCCCCATCCATCTGACCCCGCTCCGAGTCTCGCTCTCGAAACCAAGAACCTCTGGGTAGAACGCAACAGGGGCGAAGACCCGCGCGATGTGCTGAAAGGCATCGAGCTGACGATCAACCGCGGCGAACGCGTTGCGCTGATGGGACGCAACGGCGCCGGCAAGAGCACTTTGCTGAGGACCGCGGCCGGTCTGCACGAGCCGGTCGCAGGCAAGATCGAGGTCGACTCGATCGCGCTCCTCACCCAAAACCCCGGCGACTACTTGGTCCGCGAGCGGGTGGGGGACGAGCTGCCGGGGAAGGAGGGCGCCGCCGCGCTGCGGATCGTCGGCCTCGAGAAGAAGGTCGACGCCGACCCGCGCGACCTCTCCGGCGGCGAGCGGCAGCGTTTGGCGCTGGCCATCGCGTTGGCGGGTCGCATGGAGGGCGCGCGGGTACCCCGCGTCGTCGCCCTTGACGAGCCGACGCGGGGGATGGACCACGCGCGCAAGGACGAGCTCGTCGCGCTGATCCATGCGCTCGCGGGCCGTGTCGACTTTGTCCCCCAGGAGGAGACAAAGTCGACAGGCGCCGCTGCGGTCCTCGTCGCCACCCACGACGTCGAGTTCGCCTCGCGCTTCGCCGAGCGCGTCGTCCTTCTCGGTGATGGGGTCGTGATCGCCGACGGGCCGGTGGAGGAGATCCTCTCCGGCGGCTGGTACTTCGCCACCGAGGTGGCACGCGTACTCGACCTGCCCGGCGTGGTCACCCCCGAGCAGGGCGCCGCCGCGCTCGCCGAGGAGCGCCCGTGAGCTGGGAGGTGGCGAGCTTCCTGATCGTCGGCGCGGTGATCTTCGCCGGCTTCGCCTGGTACGAGCGCTCCCGGCCGCCGGCGCAGGTCGTCGCCCTCGTCGCCGCCCTCGCCGCCCTGGCGATCGCCGGCCGGATCGCCTTCGCCGCCTTCCCCAACGTCAAGCCGACGACCGACATCGTCATCTTCGCCGGCTACGCCCTCGGCGGCGCCCCCGGCTTCGCCGTCGGCGCCCTCGCCGCGCTGGTCTCCAACTTCTGGTTCGGGCAGGGTCCGTGGACGCCGTGGCAGATGGCGGGATGGGGGCTCTGCGGGGTCCTCGGCGCCGTGCTGGCCCTCGGCGTTCGCAATGCCGGCCGCCTGACGCTCGCGGCAACCTGCGGTTTTGCTGGCATTTTGTACGGCGCTCTGCTGAACTTCTCGCTGATGGCGACGTACGGTGGGGACCTATCGCTGCGGCATTTCCTCGTGCTCGAGGCGCGCGCGGTCCCGTTCGAAATCGCCCACGTCGTCGGCAACGTGGCGCTGGCGCTGATCGCCGGCCCGGCGATGGTGCGGATGCTGACCCGCTTCCGCGAGCGCTTCGAATGGCGTCGGGCCGAAGGCGCGACGGCGCCGGCGAGGCCGCCCGGCGGGATCGGCGGCGCCTTGCGCAGCGGTGGCGTCGCGGCGCTCCTCGTGCTCGCCCTGGTCGCGCTCATGCCCGCGCCGGCCCGCGCCGAGGACTCCGTCACCCGCGCCGCCGCCTGGCTGGCGGCCCAGCAGCGCCCCAGCGGCGGCTTCCCCTCGACTCCAGGCCAGGAGGCGGGGGCGGAAATGACCTCCTGGACGATGCTTGCCCTGGCGGCGACCGGCCGCAACCCGCTCGACGTCGCCAACGCCGGCAAGACGCCGGTCGACTTCCTCCGCAGCCACCTCGACGAAGTCTCCGATGCCGGCGACGTCGCCCGCACGATTCTTGCCCTCTCCGCTGCCGGGGTCGACACCCGCAGCTTCGGCGGCGAGGACCTGGTCGACCGCCTGCTTTCGAGGCGGGCCGAGAACGGCTCCTACCAGGGCTGGCCGGGGACGAGCGCCTACGCGGTCCTCGCCCTGCGGGCGGCGGGGGCCAACGACGCCGCGACCCCGACGGTCACCTGGCTGCGCGACGTCCAGGGCAAGGACGGTGGCTGGGGGAACGAACCGAAGAGCCCCAGCACGGCGGAGATCACGGGCGCCGTGCTGCAAGTGCTCTCGCCGGGCTCCGACGCCTCCGATCGGGCGCTCGACTACCTGCGCAAGGCGAAGCGCCAGAACGGTGGCTTCGCCCCCGGCAACAACCTCGCCGCCAACGCCCAGGCGACGGCCTGGACCTCGGCCGGGCTGCTGGCGGCGGGCAAGGACCCGGCCGGCTTCGGCGACGGCAAGAGCTCCTTCGCCTATATGAAGAGCCTGCAGACGGACACCGGCTACTTCCTCAAGGAACCGAGCCTCGAGGCGACGCCGGTCTGGGTCACCGCCGACGTCCTCGTGCCGCTCTCCGGCAACCACCTGCCGATCGCCGCCCCGCCGCGCGAGCCGAAGCCGAAGACGGCGAAAAACAGTGGTGGCTCCAGCCCGGGCGGGGTCCCCCCGAGCCTCGCCGGCGCCGTGCCTCCGGGTCTCGAACCGGGAAGCGTGCCGCCGGAACTCGAAAAAGCCCTCGGCAACGCCCTCAAAGGGCCCTCCGGCAAGAGCGGCGGCAAGGGCGGCAAGATCGCCCCGGGCGCCGTCTCGCAGATCCCCTCTCCCGGCGGGGCCGGCGGCGAGGGCGACCTCGGCAGCTTGCTGCCGGACAGCGCCGCCCCGCAGGCCAGCGGCGAGCCGGCCTCCGAATCCACCGACAACTCGGGCAGCAGCACCGCCGGCGCCATCCTCCTCGGCCTGCGCGCCGGCTGCGTCCTCTTCGGCGCCGGCCTCGCCGGGCGCAGCGGCTGGATGCGCTGGCGCTACGGCCTTTAGGCCTGCGCCCCGTCGACGTTCTTCCGCGACTGCCTGCCGATACCCTCGACCGATGGACGTCGAGACCGCGATCCGCACCCGCCGCACGCACAAGGCCTTCGCGCCGGAGCCGCTGCCGCGCGAGCAGATCGACGAGCTGCTGGAGCTCGCCAGCTGGGCGCCGAACCACAACCTCACCGTTCCCTGGCGCTTCCGGGTGATCGGCCCCGAGACGCTGCGCCGCCTCAAGGAGGTGGCCGGCCCGGAGGGCGCCGCCAAGCTCGACCGCGCCCCGACCCTCGTCGTCGTCTCCTGCGTGCTCAGCGGCGACCCGGTCGAAGAGGAGGAGGACCTGCACGCGACCGCCGCCGCCTCCTACATCGTCCTCCTCGCCGCCCACGCCCGCGGCCTCGCCGGCTACTGGCGGACCCCCGGCATCCTCCGCAGCGAGGAGGGTCGGGCGGCCGTCGGGCTGGCGGCGGAGGAGCGCTTCGTCGGCCTGCTCCACCTCGGCTACCCGCGCCAGGAGAAGCCGCCGCCCGAGCGTCCCGGCGCCGACCGCACCACTACCTACCTCGACTGATGCTGACCCGGGCCCGCGCCATCGAGGAGATCGCCGGCAAGCGCTTCGAGGTCGTCGTCGTCGGCGGCGGCATCACCGGCGCCGGGGTCGCGCTCGACGCCGCCTCGCGCGGCTACTCGGTGGCGCTTCTGGAGCGCGGCGACTACGCGCTCGGCACCTCCAGCCGCTCCTCGAAGATGGTCCACGGCGGCCTCCGCTACCTGCAGAATTTCGACCTCGGCCTGGTCCGCGAGGCGCTGCTGGAGCGCCAGCTGATGGTCCGCCTCGCGCCCCACCTCGTCTACCCGACCCCGTTCCTGGTCGCCGCCCTCGGCGAGGAGCGGCGCGACCGCAAACTCGGTCTCGGGCTGAACATGTACGACGTGATGGCGACGAGCCGCGCCGGCCGCGGCCGGCGCGGGCGCAACTCGCGCGAGCAGCAGGATGGGGAGGACTACTACTGGTCGCCCGACCGCCACCGGACGATCGACCGCGACGAGGTCCTCGACCTGGTGCCGGCGCTGGCGCCGCGCGACCCCAAGGACGCCTACCTCTTCTACGACTGCCAGACCGACGACGTCCGCCTCGTCCTCACCGTCCTCGGCGAGGCCGAGCGCTTCGGCGCGGTGATGCTGAACGGGGCCGAGGTCACCGAGGTCACGACCAGCGGCGGCCGTGCCACGGGGGTCGCCTTTGTCGAGGAGACCTCGGGCGAGCGGATCGAGGTCGGGGCCGACCACGTCGTCAACGCCACCGGCGTCTTCGCCGACCGGCTGCGGCCCGAGGAGCTGCTCGGCGAGGAGGACGTGCCGCGGATCTCGCCCAGCCGCGGGACCCACCTGCTGATCGACTCCGAGCAGCTGCCGATGGGCAAGGCCGCCTGCATCGTCCCCGCCGGCGAAGGGCGGATGATCTTCTCCCTGCCCTGGTACGGCCGCACCCTGGTCGGCACCACCGACAACGACTTCGACGGCGACACCCGGCACCCGCGCCCGGCCGAGGCCGACGTCGAGTACCTGCTCACCGCGGTCAACGAGTTCTTCGGCACCGCGATCGGCGAGTCCGACCTGGTCGGCGCCTACGCCGGGGTGCGGCCGCTGATCTCCACCGGCGACCCGCGCAAGTCGGTCGACATCTCGCGCAAAGCCGAGTTGTATGAGACCTCCTCGGGGATGCTGACCATCACCGGCGGCAAGCTCACCACCTGGCGGCGGATGGCGAAGCAGACCGTCGACCGCCTGGTCGAGCGCGAGGGGCGCGAGGCGCCCTGCCACACCGACGAGATTCCGCTCGGGATGCCGGCGCGGCCCGAGGACCTGGAGGCGCCCGAGGGGGTGGGCCCGGAGGCGGTCGAGCAGCTCGCCTTCCGCTACGGCCACGCGGCGCGCAAAGTGCTGGCGATCGCCCGCGAGGACCCGAAGCTGGCGCGGCCGATCGTCCCCGGCCGTCCCGACCTGCTGGCCGAGGTCGTCGTCGCCGCCCGCCACGAGCAGGCGCGCAGCGTCGCCGACGTCCTCCTGCGCCGCACCAGACTGGGGCTGCTCGCCGCCCCGCAGCTGCGGGGCGCGAAGGCGGTGCGGCCGGTCGCCGACGCCCTCGCCGGGGAGCTTGGGTGGGGGCGCCGCCGGCGCTCGCGCGAGGCCGAGGCCTGGGTCGAGGTGGCGGCCGAGGAGGGGACCGATCCCGCCATCGGGGCGGCGGGGGCCGCCCACGCGGCCGGTTGAATAGTGTGCCGCCTCGATGAACAAGGCTGAGCTCGAGAAAAAGCCCCTGTCCGACCTGCACAACCTGGCCGCCGAGGCCGGCATCGAGAGGTTCCGGATGCTGAGCAAGGCCGAGCTGGTGGAGAAGCTCGCCGACGGCGGCGGCGGCGCGGCGGAGAAACCGCAGCGGCGCGGCTCCGAGGGTCGCCCCGAGCGCAGCGGCTCGGAGGAGCGCCCGGAGCGCCCGCGCCGCCGCCGCCGCGAGCCGCGGGAGTCCCGCGAGCCGCGGGAGTCGCGCGATCGTCCCGAGAAGGCGCCCGAGCGCGAGCCGGCGCCCGAGCCCGTCGCCGAGGCCAAGCCGACCCCGACCCCAGCCGCCGCCGAGGCGCCGCGCCCGCGCCGCCGCCGGCGTCGCCGCTTCGGCCGCCGCGGCAAGCAGGGCGTCACCCTGCAGGGGCTGCTGCTGCCGCCCGAGGCCGGCCGCCAGGCGCTCGTCTTCGCCGAGACCCGCGAGGGCTGCACGGCGCTGCTGCGCGGCGTCGCCGCCGACCTCGCCGCCGACTCGAAGGGCCCGGACCCCGTCGCCCTGCTGATCGACCCCAGCCCGGAGGAGCTGGCCGACTGGAAGCGCGACGCGCCGCAGGCCGAGATCGTCTCCGCCGGCCAGCCCCGCCACGCCAGCGATGCTCTCGCCCAGGCCGTCGCCCGCGCCGGCGCCGGCGACGACGTGATCCTGCTGGTCGACTCGCTGACCCGCCTCGGCGAGGCCTACGGCGACGCCGAGGCCGCGAAGGACTTCTTCGACGCCGGCCGCACCCAGGGTTCCGCCGGTGGCGGCTCGCTCACCGTTGTAGCTGCGCTAGAGCGCCAGAGCGACTAGCCGGCTATCGCCGGTAGGCGATGCGGCGCCAGCTTGGCTCTTTGGAGAGCTCGATCAGCTCGTCGCTGCGGTCCGGCTGCACGTAGCCGAAGGTCTGGCTGCGCTCGTCGAAGACGACGTCGAGCTCACCCTCCTTGACCCGCTGGTCGAGCCAGGCGCCGCGGAAGACGAGGCGCCGGATCCAGTGGACGAGGCTGCGGTTGGAGGGACCGACGAGGTCCTCCCAGTTCTCGTTGATGTGCTCGCCGAGCCGAGAGCTGGGCTCGGCGATCTCGCCGCTGACCGCGAGGTCGAGGAGGTCGTCGAGCTCCTCGCCGCTGAGTCCCTGGTCGACGAAGCGGAGCTTCACCGCCGCCTGCTCCACGCGCTGCCCGAAATCCTCCTCGTTGAAAGCGAAGCGGAGCTCGCCGTACTCCAGCACGTAGTCGGAGCCGGACTCGTAATTCCCTCTGCGGGTCGTCTTCTTATCCATGAGTTGAAGCCACTCCACCCGCGCAAGCCCGGCGCGAGCAGGTCCATGATCTTGCCGATCATCGTAGAGACGTGCCTGATCGGGGCGGTGCCTGAACGCCTGGTTGCACCTTGGCGGCGAAATTGCACTTCTTCACCTCGCAACCGGGTAGAAGTCCGGGCGGAACGCCGTGATCGACCTCCACTGCCACATCCTCGACGCGATCGACGACGGGGCCCGGGACGCTGACGACAGCGTCGCGATGGCCCGCCAGGCCGAGGCCGACGGGATCAAAGCCGTCTGCGCCACTCCCCACATCCGCCACGACCACGACGTCCGCATCGCCGAGCTGGCCGGGCGGGTGCGGGGTCTGAACGAGCGTCTGGAGCGGGAAATGGTGGCGGTGCGGATCCTCCAGGGCGGGGAGGTGGCCGAGACCGCGCTGGAGGCGCTGAGCGCCGAGGAGTTGGCCCAGGTCTCGCTCGGCGAGGGCAACTGGATCCTGCTTGAGCCGGCGCCCGGCCCCCTCGGCGAGAGCCTGCTGCGGCGGGTCGGGCACCTGGCCGAGCGCGGCTACCGGACGATCGTCGCCCACCCCGAGCGCCACCTCTCGGCCGACATGTTCGAGCGGATGGCGGCGCTGGTGGCCGAGGGGGCGCTGATCCAGGCGACCGCGGACTTCTTCCTGCGCGAGAACATGGCCGCGGGGATGCTGGCGATGTCCGAGAAGGGCCTCGTCCACGTCCTCAGCAGCGACGCCCACACCGTCCTCGGCGGCCGCCCGGTGCGGATCTCCCCGGCGCTGGAGCGCCTGCGCGAGGTCGAACTCCTGGCCCCGCACCTCGACTGGATCGCCGAGACCGCCCCGAGCGCGATCGTCAGCGGCGACCCGCTGAAGCCCCCCTTCGAGCCCCAGCTCTAGGTCGTTTCCATCCTTTTCCTCGTTCCGGCGAGGTCAAGGATGGAAACGATCAATCGAGGGGGCGGAGTTGGACGCGGGGGGCCAGCTCCTCGATCACGGCGCGGGAGCCGGTGCCGAGGCCGGCGCGGAGGAAGTTGGTCGCGCCTGCCGCTGCGCTGAGGCGGAGGACGTCCTCCCACTCGCGATCGGCGGCGATCGTCGCCGCCAACGCCCCCATCATCGAGTCGCCGCAGCCCTCGCGGGAGCCGCGCTCGAACTTCGGCGGCTTCAGCTCGTGGAACCTGCCGTCGCGGAGCGCCAGCGCCGGTTCGCCGGCTCGGGTGACGATCACGCTCTCGGCGCCCGCCTCCCGCACCTGCTCCATCGCCGCCCGCATCCGCTCCTCGGTGTCGACCGGCCCGGAGATGAAGCCGGCGATCTGCCAGTCGTTGATCTTGACCAGGTCCGGTCCGCCCTCCAGCGCCTTGTCGAGGCGTGGCGAGGAGAGGTCGACGATCACCGGCGTCCCGTTGGCCTTGACGTCGGCGACGAGCCCGCCGTAGATCTCCAGCGGCACGGTGTTGTCGGGATAGGGGCCGCAGACGGCGAGCAGGTCGCAGTCGAGCGCCGCCGCCACGGTGACCGAGAAGAGGTCGTCGACCTCGTGCCGCGAGGCGGGCAGCGCCGCGCTCTGGCCGAGCGGCTCGCGCTCGCCGCTGCGGCGGTCGTGGATGTATGCGCCGCTCGCCTCGGCGGTCTCGACCAGCCGCAACTCGACCGGCATCTCTTCCAGCAGCGGCCGCAGGACCGAACCGACCTCGCCGCCGATGAACCCGCAGAGGACCGGGTCGGCGCCGAGCTCGGCCGCCATCTTCGCCACCCAGACCCCCTGGCCGGCGGCGTGGATGTGGATGTCGTCGCCGCCGTCGGCGCTGAAGGACTCGATCGCGATCGAGACCATCGGGTTGGGGGAGAAAATCGCGACCTTGGGCCTTATAGGGGTATGCATCGTCATCCCCAGTTTCCCATTGCCAAGAGTTTCCGAACTCGATTGCGCGGTTTGAGCTGGCGCGACCGCGCCGACGCCGGGCCCGGGCTGTTGATCCCGCGCTGCGCCAGCGTCCACACCTTCGGGATGCGCTTCGCGCTCGACGTCTACTTCCTCGATCGCGACGGGCGCGTCCTCCACGTCCGCCGCCGGGTGCCGCCGCGACGCGTCCTCTGGCACCGCGGCGCCCGCAAAGTCCTAGAGATTCCCTCGCCGGAGGGGGGAGAGACAGAAGGCATCAGGACTTAGGCGTGCATGCTTCCCCAACGAGAAGAGATCGCCAGTGTCGTCGTCTGCGAGGACGACAACATCACCCTCGACCTGCTCTGCGAGCACCTCGCCGCCGACCGCTTCGGCGTGATGCCGGCGCCGAGCGCCTCCGATGCGCTCCGCCTCTGCCGGTACAACCACCCGGACCTGCTGCTGCTCGACCTGACGCTCCCCGACGCCTCCGGGCTCGACGTCCTGCGTGAGATCCGCGAGGCCGACGGCGTCGATTCCCGCTTCGACCCGCGCCTGCCGGTGATCGTCCTCACCGGCCGCGGCGGCGACACCGACAAGGTCCGCGGCCTCGATTCCGGCGCCGACGACTACCTGACGAAGCCGTTCGTTTACGGCGAGCTGCGGGCCCGGATCGGCGCCGTCCTGCGGCGGCGCACCCACCCCAAGGACGGGCCCAGCCGGGTCGGCGACCTGGTGATCGACCCGCTGCGGCGCCGGGTCACGGTCGGCGCCCGCGAGGTGCAGCTGGCGAAGAAGGAGTTCGCCCTGCTGCGGATGCTGGCCTCCGACCCCACCCGCGTCTTCACCAAGGAAGAGCTGCTCGACGCGATCTGGACCCACCGCGGCCCCTCGAAGACGCGGACCCTCGATTCGCACGCCTCGCGGCTGCGGCGCAAGCTCGACCCCGAGCAGGGCCGCTTCGTCTCCAACTGCTGGGGCATCGGCTACCGGCTGATCGACGGCTAGCCGAAAGAGCGACGTCCCCGGGCGCGCCGGGGACGTCGCGCCGGAACTACTTCTTCGCCTTGGCCTTCGCCTTCGGCTTCTGTGCCGCTGGGACCTCGAAGTGCATGATCGCCAGCTTGGTGGAGATGCCTTCGGAGCGGTCGTCGAGGCGGCCGGAAGCTTCCTTCTGGATCTCGGCGGCCTTCTTGACGGCGTCGGCGAGGACCTTGTTTAGGTCCTTCCAACCCTTCTCGTCGAGCAGCAGCGGGGTGTCGGAGAGGTGCGAGTCCTTGCGCCCCTCGATCGTGCCCTCGGCCATCGCGTCGGTCGCGCTCTGGCCGATCGACTCGAGGATCGAGCCGGAGATGCCTTTGCGCGCCGAAGCCGGGATCTTCGCCCAGTCGGAGTCGCTGAGGAAGGCGCGGTCGGTGGCCCGGTAGAAGTGCTCGACGGCACCGCGCCGCGGCTCGGTTTTCACCAACTCGACGCAGTCGTATTCGAGCAGCGTTTTGACGTGGTAGCTGACGTTGCCGAGCGGCTCGCCGAGTTCCTGGGCGAGCTGGTTCGGGCTCGAGATCCCTTTGTGCAGGGAGCTGAGGATGCGAACGCGCAGCGGGTGGGCAAGCGCCTTGGCGAGCTGCTGGGTGATGCCCTCTGGGGAAGTGCGGGATTGTGGCAAGGGAGGACCTCCGTTTCTTCGCTCGAGCGGAAGGGATTGGTGGCAGGAGCACTCGAGTTACTAGACAAGTATTCCAAAACGCTCCGTCGTTACCGATCTCGATAGGGATCCGTGCAGTAAAAAAGATGGACCGCTGCAATCGATTTGAGTCTCAAGAAAAAACTTGGGAACCGATCTGTCTCCTGCGGGGGTCCTACATGTCGCGCCCGTCCCTTCGACGCGCCTGGCCGAGACCGCTAGGAAGGACGGGCGCGCCCAGGCGTCGGGCGGTGGAGTCCGCGTTTTGCGCGTTGCGCGGCGCGCCGCGGGGGAGAGGACCCGCGCCCCTGGCCTTAAGCCTCCATGAGCGCGGCACGGGAGCGGGGACTAAATGCCGGTTGAGCTGGCGCAGATCGCCGCCGGGCTGCCCCTCGCCGCCTCCTTTGCGATGGCAACTGGCTTCACCGCCCTGCGAGAGGGCAGGCGCCGCAGCGCGCTGAACGAGGCGGTGCACGAGCTGCGGCGGCCGCTGCAGGCGCTGGCCTTCTCGCTGCCGGCCGATCCGGACCGGGGCGAGGCGGCGGAGTCCGCCCTGCGGATGGCCGCCGTCGCGGTCGAGCGGCTCGATCGCGAGATCAACGGCGAGCCCGCCACGGCCCTGGTCGAATCGGTCCCGGTCAGGCCGCTGGTCGAGGCCGCCCTGGCCCGCTGGCGGCCCCACGCCGCCGCCGTCGGCAGGTCGCTGGTGTTGACCTGGAAGGCCACCGAGCCGGTGCTTTCGGGTCAGAAGGCGGATCTCGTCCAGGCGCTGGACAACCTGATCAGCAACGGCTTCGAGCACGGGCGCGGCCCGGTCGAGATCTGGGTGGGCGAGGAGGGTGGCCGATTGCTGTTCGCGGTCCGTGTCGGGGGATCGAGCGGCGTGCCCGGATCTCACCGCCGGCCCGAACCCGGGCAGCGGGCGGCGGGCCGGCACGGCCACGGCCTGAAGATCGTGCGACGGGTGGCCGAGCGGCACGGCGGCAGCTTTCGCCTATGCCGGTGTTGCGGCGGCAGCGAGGCGCGTCTTGAGCTGCCGCTGGCGGGAGAGCGGCGGTGAGGCGGCGCGGCCGGGCGCTGGCCTTCCTCGTCGCGGCGCTGCTCGCCGCGGTCTCCGCCGGAGTCCTCGCCGACGGCTACGGCCGCAGCGTCGTCCGCGGCTACGGCGAGCTGCGCCGGGTGCTGGTCGCGGTCGACGACCTGCGGGCCGGCAAGGAGATCGACCCCCGCCTGGCGGCGAGCGGGCTGGAGGTGCGGCGGGTGCCGGTTCGCTTCGCCCCGCCCGCCGCCCTCGCCGCGGCGCCTGAAGCCCTCGGGCTGGTCCCGGCGGTGACGATTCCGGCGGGCTCCTACCTGCTCGCCTCGCAACTGCGAACGCCGCGAACCGGCGGCGGCGCCCGCCTCGGCCGTGGACGGCGACCGGTGGAGATCGCGATCAGCGGCGCCGGCGCTCTCTCGGCCTTCGGCGCCCAGCCGGTCGGGTCGAGGGTCGACGTGGTGGTGACCACCGAACCGGGCGGTTCGGGCGCCGGCCGCACTTACGTGGCGGCGGCTGGGGTGCCGCTGCTGGCGCTCGGCCCCGGGGCCGAAGGCGGCGCCGGCGAAGCGACCGCGACGCTGGGCCTGACCCGCCCGCAGGCACTGCGGCTGATCGCCGCCGAGAGCTTCGCCCGCCGGCTGACGGTGTTGCCGAGGGGCTGATGGGGGCGCGCGACCGCGACATCGCCGAGCTGGCGGCGGGCCTGCGGGCGCGGATCGTCGAGCGCCGCCGGGCGGCGGCCGCCGGCGGAGAGAGGGTGGGGGAGGAGCTCGCCGCCAGCGCCGGCGCCGTGGTCGAGGAGTACGCGGCGGTGCTGCCGCCGGCGGCGCGCGAGGAGGTGGTCGAGCGGATCGTCCGCGACAGCGTCGGCCTCGGCCCGCTGGAGGTCCTCCTCGCCGACCCCAGCGTGGAGGAGGTGATGGTCAACGGCCCGGACCGCATATATGTGGAGCGGCGGGGACTGCTGGAGCCGACCGACGTCGCCTTCGCCGGCGAGGAGGAGTTGCGCGACGCGATCGAGCGCGTGCTCGCCCCGCTCGGCAGGCGGGTCGACGAGCTCAGCCCGATGGTCGACGCCCGCCTCGCCGACGGCTCCCGGGTCAACGTCGTGATTCCGCCGCTGGCGATCGACGGCCCGGCGCTCTCGATCCGCCGCTTCGGCGCCGAGCGGCCTGGCCCCGACCAGCTGGTCGCGTTGGGAACGCTGAGCGCCGAGCAGCGGCTCCTTCTGCAGCGGGCGGTGGCGGCGCGGCGCAGCGTCCTGGTCAGCGGCGGCACCGGCTCGGGCAAGACGACGCTGCTGAACGCCCTCTCCAGCTTCATCGCGCCGGGCGAGCGGGTGGTGACGATCGAGGACGCGGCCGAGCTGCGGCTGCAGCAGCCGCACGTGGTCCGGCTCGAGAGCCGGCCCGCCGGGGTCGAGGGGCGCGGCGAGGTGACGATCCGCGACCTGCTGCGGAACGCGTTGCGGATGCGCCCGGACCGGATCGTGATCGGCGAGGTGCGCGGCGTCGAGGCGCTCGACCTGCTGACCGCGCTGAACACCGGCCACGACGGCGCCCTCTCGACCGTCCACGCCAACTCCCCCGAGGACGCGCTGCGGCGGCTGGAGACGCTGGTCCTGATGGCCGGCGTCGGCCTGCCGCACGCCACCGTCGCCGAGCAGGTCCGCCGCGGCGTCGACCTGGTCGTCCACCTTCGTCGCGAAGCGGACGGCTCGCGGCGGGTGAGTGAGATCGCCGAGGTCGGGTGAGCCCGGCGGCGCTCTTCGCGGCCGCGGCGGCGGTCCTCGCGGCGCTGGCGGCGCGCGAGGCGCTGCCGTCGAGCCCGGCGGCGACCCGCTGGGTGCGGCTGGCGCTGGAGCCGCTGCGGCGGGCCGGAGAGGAGGGCTACGCGCCTTCGACCGTCGAGCGGCGGCGGCTCGCGGCGCTCGGCACCGGCGCGGCAATCGCCGCCGGCTGGTTCCTCGGCGGCCCGGCGCTGGCGCTGCCGCTGGCGCTCGCGGGACCGGCGGCCGTCGCCTGGGCGATCGCCGCCCGCCGCCGGCGCTATCGCCGCGCGGTCGAGCGCTCGCTGCCGGAGATGGCGACGGCGATTGCCGACTCGCTCAGCGCCGGTCGCTCGCTGCGCGCCTCGCTGGCTGAGTCGATCTCCTCCCTCGACGGGCCCGGCGCCGGCGAGCTCGGCCGCCTCGCCGGCGAGCTGGAGCTCGGCGCCGGCACCGGCGAGGCGGTCGCCCGCTGGCGCCGGCGGATGCGCTCCGAGCGGGTCGACGCCTTCGCCGCCGCGCTGCTCAGCCAGCGGCTCGCCGGCGGCGACCTCGCCGGCCTCCTGCGCCGCTTCGCGGTCGGCGCCGCGGAACGCGAGCGGGTCGCCGAGGACGCCCGCTCGGCCACCGCGCAGGCGAGGTTCACCGGCCTCCTGGTGGTGGCGATGCCGACCGGCGGCGCCCTGCTTGCCGAGCTGCTGGAGCCCGGCTTCCTCGCGACCCTGCTCGCCTCGCCCCCCGCGGCGGTCCTCCTCGCCCTCGCCGCGGCCCTGCAGGCGGTCGGCTTCTTCGCGATCCGCCGCTTCTCGCAGGTGGTCGAGTGAGTGACGCCGGCCTGCTGGCGGCGATCGCGGTGCTGCTCGCTGCGGCGGCGGCGAGGGAGCTGCGGCCCGAGCGCCTCGTCTCCGCCCTGGCGGGCCGCGTTTCGCTGCCCGCCCTGCTGCCGCAGAAGCTCGCCGGCGCCCTCGCCGGCGGAGCGGCCGGCCTGCTCGCCGCGCCCGCGGCGCCGGGCCGCACCGCGGTCCTGGTCCTCGTCGGGATGCCGGCCGCCGGCTTCCTCGTCCCCGACGCGCTGCGGCAACGGCGGCAGCGGCGCCGCCACCGGCGCCTGCTGCGGGCGCTGCCGGACGCCCTCGACCTGCTCGCGGTCAGCGCCGGCTCGGGACGCGGCCCGGCGGCGGGCATCGAGCAGCTGGCGCAGGCGGGGGAGGGGCCGCTGGCCGAGGAGCTGCGGACGGTCGGCGCCGAGGTCTCCAGCGGCGTCCCCCTCGGCGCGGCGCTGGAGTCCCTGCGCCGGCGGGTGCCGGGCGGCGAGATGGCGACCCTGGTGGCAGCGATCGAGCGCTCCCGACGGCTCGGCTCGCCGCTCGCCGATCAGCTTCGCCGTCAGGCGACGGCGCTGCGCCGCGACAGCCGCCGGGAAACCGAGGAGCGCGCCGCCCGCGCCGCGCCGAAGATCCAGCTCGTCGTCGCCCTCGTCCTCGTCCCCTCGGTCCTACTGATGATCGCCGCAGCGCTGATCGCCAACGCGGGGACCTTTCTGGCCGGGTTCTGAAGAGGCATCGGTAGGAGGGGGTCGTAGGTGTCTCCCCAGACACATCTCGCCAATGGCTCGATGTTGAGTGTCTGGAGAGACACCTACGACCCCCTCGCCACCGCAGTTCGCGGACGGCCCGAGGTCCTGAAGCTCCTTTTTTCTGAGACGCCTACCGAAGCCTCGATTGGGGAGGGCGTTGGTGGTGGTCCCCTGGGTACTCAGCATGGAGCCGCGCCAACTACTTAAGAGGCGTCAGCTCAGGGCGATTCACGCGGCGGAGGTGCTCCCAGGGGACCACCACCAACGCCCGCCTCGCCAGATCGCCGCTACTCCAGCGCCTCGTCGCGCAGCCGTTTGGCCACCGCGCCGGTGGCGGCGGCGATCGCGTCGAGGTCGGCGGCCTTTTCCTTGTGGCCGTTGACGTAGCAGCAGAGGGTGCCGCCGACGAGCTCGAAGGCGAACTTGTCCGGGGCCGAGTCGGCGAGCCAGACGATGAAGGTGGGCGAGAAGAGGCGGCGCAGCCAGACGGCGTCCTGCTCCTTGGTGGCGAAGATCTCGTACTTGTCGAGCAGCTCTTCGCTCTCCAGCGTCACCCGCTCTTTGTCGCCGCGGAAGGCGTCCTCGAACCGCTCCAGCGCCCGCAGCCCGAACTTGCGCTGGCAGTAGAGCTCGGGGACGAAGGCGACGCAGTCGGGGACCTCGACCAGGCCGATGGTGTAGCGGTAGTAGTTCGTCTGGGTGTCGCCGTCGGAGTCGCGCGTCTCTTCCTCGTAGGTGAAGAGCGCCAGGGTGCCGTCCAAGCCCTCGGCGATCGGCCCGGTCAGGGTGCGGTCGGTGTAGCGGTCGTCGCCCTTGCGCAGCAGCGGCGTCGCCTGCGGTAGCCGGCCGCGCCCGTGGATCAGGGTCAGGCCGCGGTTCGCCGCGTAGACCTCGAAGAAATCGTCGGCCGCCCGCTTGTCGGCGATCACGAAGACGACGAGGATCCCGAGCAGCAGGGCGCCGATCGCGCCGCCGGCGCCGATCGCGGCGCCGATGAAGATCAGGCAGGCGACGAAGACGATCGCCGTCAGCGCCGCGATCAGGATCAGGGTCAGCGGCGTCCGCATCAAGCGGCTGAAGTGGTAGCCGCGCATGTCGTTGGCGTCGTCGGGAACGCCGGTGCTCCGCGCTTCCTCGATCTCCGGCTGCGTCGGTTCAGGAGTCGCCACGCGCGCAATCTATCTCCCTCCCCATTCGCCTGTTCCTTTTGGTTGCGGAGCAACAAGAAGGAACAGGCGAAAGCCCGGGCGGATGCAAACTGGGTTGCAGAGGGGGGTCGTGTTGCAAAGTGGGGGAGAGTGGGTTATTGTGGCGATCGAGTTGAAGCCCAGGACCGGGGTGGTGAGGCTCCTCCCACCTCATCACTCCGGTCCAACTCTTTTCCGGC
>Ga0164301_10000013_pt1 | contig 56198 bp, 56 predicted proteins | sample Whisoiple_231_MG_FD_109711 | JGI IMG/M metagenome (GOLD analysis project Ga0164301, IMG submission 109711) | Unamended control soil microbial communities from upstate New York, USA - Whitman soil sample_231_MG | ecosystem: Environmental > Terrestrial > Soil > Agricultural land ... | reverse complement strand
GACCTGCTGTTCGCGATCCGCACCCACATGCACGAGCGCGGCTGGGTCGAGCTGGAAACGCCGGTCCTGCAGCGGCTGACCGGCGGCGCCGCGGCGCGACCGTTCGTCACCCACCACAACGCGCTCGACCGCGAGCTGTTCCTGCGCACCGCGACCGAGCTGTACCTGAAGCGGGCGATCGTCGGCGGCTTCGAGGACGTCTACGAGTTCGGCAAGTTCTTCCGCAACGAGGGGATGTCGCCTCAGCACAACCCCGAGTTCACGATGCTGGAGATGTTCGTGGGCGCCGCCGACTACAACGGCGTCATGGAGTTCATCGAGGTGCTGGTCGCGAGCGTGGTCGAGAAGGTGATGGGGACGACGGTGGTGGAGCGCGACGGCGTCGAGATCGACTTCGCGGCGCCGTGGCCGCGGGTGCGGCTGCGCGACGAGCTGCTGCGCGAGATCGGGCTCGACATCTACGAGGCGAGCCGCGACGAGCTGGCCGAGGCGGCGGGCGACGCGGTCGGCCCCGACGACGACTGGGCCGGCGTCGTCGACACCCTGCAGGGCAAGTTCGTCGAGCCGAAGCTAATCCAGCCGACCTACATCATCGACCTGCCGATCGACATCTGGCCGCTGGTCAAGGTGCACCCGGAGAGCGACCGCGTCTGCGAGGCCTTCGACGGCATCGTCGCCGGGATGGAGATCGTCGGCGGCGGCACCGACCTCAACGACCCGGTCGAGCAGCGCGAGCGCTTCATCAAGCAGCGCGAACGGCAGGAGACCGGGGCGGAGGCCGACCCGCACCCCCACGACGAAGAGTTCGTGCGGGCGCTCGAATACGGAATGCCGCCGGCGAGCGGCTGCGGCCTGGGGATCGACCGGCTGCTGATGCTGATGACCGGCGCGAAGACCTTGCGGGACGTGATCATCTATCCCGCGATGCGCGAGCTGGGGGAGTAGGGTCAGCGGTATGGCCGTAAAGCTCCACCGCTGCTCGCTGATGTTCGTGAAGATCGGCGCCCACCCCTGCTGGAATGTGCAGAAGGCGCTCGACGAGCAGGGGGTCGATTACGAGGTCGTCAAGGGGCCGCTGCGGCCGGGGAAGCGCGAGGAGCTGGAGCAGCTCTCCGGGCAGGGCAAATACCCGGTGATCGAGTTCGAGGACGGCAGCGTCTACCGCGAGGAATCCGCCGACATGGCGAAGCGGATCCGCGCGGGCAAGCTTTTCTCCTAGTCGGTCGAGACTCGCAGCCGACTCTCGACCCACCCTGGTGTGTTCAAAGTCGGATGCGCCGTTAGTGGGCGATCACCAGGCGCACACGCGGGTTTCGCCAATCCCTCCTAGACGGCACGCAGCAGCCCGCCGTCGATCGGGATCTCGGTGCCGGTGATGTAGGCGGCGCGCTGGGAGCAGAGGAAGGCGACGAGGTCGCCGTATTCCTCGACGGTGCCGAGCCGGCCGGCGGGCACTTCGGAGCGGGCGGCCGCTTCCACGTTCTCCAGCGAGCCGCCGAGCTCGGCCATCCGGTCGGTGGCGAAGCGGCCGGTGGCGACGGTGTTGACGGTGATCCCGTCGCCGGCGACCTCGCGCGCGAGCGTCTTCAGGAAGCCGACGGTGGCGAGGCGGTGAGCGTTGGAGAGCCCGAGCGCGGGGTTGATCTCGATAGTCGTCGTGGAGCCGACGTTGACGATCCGCCCCCAGCCCTCGCCGCGCATGCCGGGGACGACGGCGCCGGCGAGGACGCGGGGGGCGAGGACCAGCGAGCGGTAGGCCTCCTCCCATTCCTCGAAGCCGTGGTCGAGCGCGCCGCCAGGGGGAGGGCCGCCGGTATTCGTGACGAGGATGTCGACGGACCCCAGCGCCTCGGCGACCTCGAGCGGCAACCGCGCCAGGCGCTCCAGGTCGGTGGCGTCGGCGACGAAGGCGCCCGCCCCCTCGCCGATTTCGGCCACCGCCACGTCCAGGCGCTCCTGCGAGCGGCTCGCCAGCGCAACCCGCGCCCCTTCCCGCGCCAGAGCGGCGGCCACGCCCCGCCCGATCCCCTTGCTGGCGCCCATCACCAGCGCGACTTTGCCTCCAAGGCCCAGGTCCATCCCCCAACCCTAGCCCCGCCAGAGATGCTCAGAACCCCTTGCGCGGGTATCGTTCCTTGCGAGCGCCCGTAGCTCAGTGGTCAACGGGTCCTTTCGGGGGCCCAAAGAGCGTCGGTCTTTCAAGCCGAAGGTCGCGGGTTCGACTCCCGTCGGGCGCATTCCTTGGTGTTCCGGGCCGTGCCGCGCATTGCGCGGTGCAGAGCCAAGTCTTCGGTCTAGTGCTGAACCGGTGTTCCGTTGGCCTCCGCGCGCTTCCGCGCGGTTCCAGGGCATCTCCGTCTCATTTCCGTCTCAGTAACGGGACCAGCACGTTCTGGCCCATCCGACCCCAGTGGTACCAATTGGGGTTGCAGAGATACCGAAACGAAGGATCGGGGAGCCGATGACGCAGGCGAAGGGCGTAATCCCGCGTGGCGAAGACAAAGAGTTGCTGTACAAGAATCCGCAGACGTGCGGCTATTTCGTTTTTGCGAAGCTCAAACCCGAACTTGATCGGGCCGGGCTGGAGAGCCTTTTTGGCTCCCTTGACCAATTGATCGCGGCTTTGGTTGAGCGTGAACCCCCCGGCGAGGGAATGGAAAGAGGGCGCAAGGTGGCTGCAGTCGCTGTTGGCCTCGCCCCTTCCCTGTTCGAGCCAGAACGGTTCACGCCTCCGCTTGCCAAGCCGGCAGGATTTCGGACCAGCGCCCCCTCTGGGGCTGAACTTCCTGAAGTTGCAACGCCCCCGCCTTACGAGGTCGCCCCGCTCTCGGAAGCTCCGAAGGTCGAGGCTGACATCCTCTTCTACGTTGCCGCGACGATGGAGGCGCGGGTTAACCACTTCCTGTCTGAACTTGCAGCGCTACCCGCAATCCAAGGGCTCGACCTCGAGCGCGGCTATCAACGGCTCGATGGGACCGAGCCCTTCGGTTACAAAGATGGCCTACGCAACATCAAGAGCTCGGAACGCTCCACCAGAGTCTTCGTCCATCGCGACGATCGTCATCTTGAGGAGCCTCAATGGGCCGACGACGGCACCTACTTGGCCTTCATAAGAATCGTCCAGAATCCCGAAACTTTCGCCGCCCTCCCCGACGATGCTGCTCGCGACGCTGTGATTGGTCGCCTCAAAAACGAGAACGGTGATCGGCTGGATTTAGCTGGCAAAGGCATTGACCCTCATGACGAGCCGCCGGATCCTCCGCAGCCTCCCAGCGGTCACGTTGCCAATGTCGGTCCACGCGGAAGTCACGACGACAATGAGATCTACCGCCGGGGACTGCCCTTCGTGGAAACCGTGGAAGGGCGGCTACGGGTGGGACTTCAGTTCGTCAGCTTCCAAGCCTCTCTGGATCAGTTCGACGTCATCTTCAATGACTGGGCCATGAACTTGAACTTCCCCTTGCCTGAAATCGGTCGGGATGCGCTTCTTGACCCGAGCAAAGGCATCGTGACTTTCGAGAAGGTCGGGTTCTTCTTCGTCCCGCCCTACGATGCTGGAGGCCTCGCTGCTGCCGTGCTGCGTCCAGAGCCTGGAGGCGGAAAACCCAAAACCGGCAAGGTCGTCGTTCGCAAGAGGATTGTCGACCCCAACGATCCATCACGGCGCTTCGAGCGAGGCGGCTTCACCTTCCAGATCAACGACTCGAACGGCCAGCCAGTCGGTGGTCGATTCACCACCGACTCCACTGGCCGTGCGCTTGCTCCCGAGGAGTTGACCATCGGAGAGAACTACACGCTCCAGGAGGTCTCTACGCCGTTCGGGGAAAAATTGCAGCTTGTAAATGTCTCGTTCGCCATGGACCAGCCTCACAAGGAGCTCGCGATCGAGAACCGCTTCTCCCAACCGAATAACCAGTACGGCGCCTGAGGCGTTGGCTAAGCGGTAGCTGACCCTGTCTCTCGCGCCCGAGCGTTAGCGCTTGAGCTTGTCGGCGAGCTTCCCGACCTCGCCCATTGACGACCCGAGCGCTTCCGCGATCCGGCTGACGGTTCCCCACGCTGGATTCGACTGACCGCGCTCGATCAGCGAGAGGGTGCCGGTGGTGATGCCCGCCTCATGCGAAAGGGCTTCCTGCGTCAGTCCGCGCTTCTCCCGGAGCTGTCGGATCGCTTTACCGAGCGCGGGCTGAGGTTCATCGGCTCGTCCCATGATCGATTACAGGTTTTCAATGACCTGCGTTTAGCGCCACCTGATTTAAAACTAGTGGTTAAACGACAAAACGGTGCTAGGCTTGACGCTTAGACAAAGCGCCCCCGCGCTGCGCGAACAGCCGGGGGCATGGCACAGGAGGGTGAACTCCCATGCACGACAAGCCTAGTGGCGCTCATGATGAGCGCGCCACGACCACCGCCGACCAGGACGATCGCGACCAGGCGGCAGTTCTGCAAGAAGTCTTGTTCATCTACCCCGAGGTTCTGACGCTCGACGAGCTGGCGCGTCAGATGGTCTTCGCTTCTGATGTGTTCAACCAGGCCGACCGAATCGAGCGAGCCGTGCGTGACCTCACGAGAGCCGGTCTCTTGCATCAGGTCGGCCCGCTCGTCCTCCCGACGAGGACCGCCGTGGTCTTCGCTCGGCTGGTGGAACTCTGATGGGCCGTCGATGGAGGCGGAAGGCATGAGCGACGTGGTGGTCTCGACCGTCCGGCTCTCAAGGGAAATGGCGGCCGCGCTCAGCGCGGTCGCCCGCGCCGACGAGATGCCGGTATCCGAGGCCCTCAGAGAAGCGATTGACAGGCACATCGCAATCCGAAGAGCTGATCACGCATTCCAAGAACGCCTGAAGAAGTGCCTCGCAGAAGACCGAGAGGTCCTTGAACTCATAAGTGGAGGAGGCACCAAGTGACCCCTCACGCACTATCGCCGGAGAGCCTCCGAACCTCCAACCTCGACCCCCGACACACTACGAACCCTCCGGATTCGTGCCTGAGCGGCCCGTTTCCGAGCCGCGGGCAAAACCTCCGCCGGGAGGAGCCGACCGCCCCTCCGGGCGGCCGATTTTGGCACGGCTTCGCCGTGCGGAGGCCGCCTGTAGGGAGGGGCGGTAGGGGTCTGACCTTCGGTCTCCTGAAGGCGCCGAAATCTTGGCCGATGCAGATGACCCCCACCTTGGACAGTGGTGGCATGGAGAGGAAATCCAGCAAGCCGAGTTTCTTCACCGAGCGCACCCTCGCCGACTTCCTCGCGGTCAGCGACCGGACCATCCGCAACTGGATCAGGCGCGGCGACCTGCCCAGCTACAAGCTCGGAGCGGCGAGGCGGATAGATCCCGCCGACGTCGAGGCCTTCCTTGCTCGGCACAGGGACGAGACGGCATGAGGCGCGAGGCGCCGCTCAAACGGCGCAACCCCTCGGGCAAGATTGTGTGGGTCGCCCGTTATACGGGCCGCGATGGCAAGTACCGCATCGCCAAGCCCACCTGGAACCGCGGCAAGGGCACCTTCACCAGGAAGGCCGATGCTCAGAGAGCTATCGACGAGGCCTACGGTCTCTCCGACCGACCCGACACCCTCGGCGACTATGCCGCCACCTGGACCGAGCGCCACCCACGCTCCGAACGGACCAATGCAACGAACGACCACCGCATCAGCCGTGTCGCCGACGTAGAGATCGAGGGCATCCCGCTGAAGGACTGGCCGCTGCGCGAGCTACGCCGCCGTCACACGCTGGCCCTGGTCGATCACATGCTGAGGACCGAAGGTCGAACCACCACCGGAGCCGTCGGCATCCTCCGGGCTCTTTCAGCAATGGCCGAGGATGCGATCACCGACGAAGTCTGCGACCTCAACCCCTTCAAGGGCATCCGCATCCGAGCCAACGACCCGCGAGCGAAGAAGAAGCCAAGACCGATCCGCGTCTTCACCTTCGAGGAGATGCACCGCTTCGCGAAAGCTGCCGGTCGCTACGAGGCAATGGTTCGCGTCTTCACCGACTGCGGCTTGAGGCTGGGGGAGGTGCTGCCCCTCCGCCCCGAAGATTTCGACGGCGAAACGCTCCAGGTCCGCCGCACCGCCCACGAGGGACAGATTCTCGAGGGCACCAAGACCGACCACGGCGAGCCCGACGCCGGCCGCGTCGTTCCCGTCCCCGCAACCCTCGCCTGGATGCTAGAAGCCCAGATCAACCTCAACGGCCCCGACTGCCACCTCCTCTTCCCGACCCCGCGCGGTCGCCTCTGGCGCGAGCGCACCTTCTACCGCGACCTCTGGAAGCCCGCTCAAGAAGCTTCCGGCCTAGACATCCGCCCCCACGAGTGCCGCCACAGCTACGTCACGCACCTAAGAGCTGCTGGGGTGAACGACGCCGACTTGGCGGAAATCGCGGGCCATAGGGTCGAGACGATGCTGGCGCGGTATACGCACGCGTTGGGAAATAGCTTCGGTCAGGTTAGGGAGGTGATCGACTAGGTCGCGGGTCCCATTGGGGCCAGGCCGCACCCCTCTGGTGTCTCAGCAACGAGATCAGCTTGACGCTTGCCTGTAATCGGCAATCCGATTTCCACCACTTTAAGGTATTCGTGGGGTAGGCTTCACCTATCTCTCGCGTATCGCTAACCAAATGGGGCTCCCCTATAAGGAGCAACCGTCCTTGATCCCCTGAAAAGAGTTGGTTGATTTGGTTCCCAATCTGGCTGCGGCAGGTGGATCTACCGGCGCGACTGAAGCGCTTTCGTCGGCAGAAGCGCTTGCTGTCTCAATAACGATGGAGGGCCTGCTGTTCGCGGCATTCGCGGTTGGGAACAAGCTCACCGAGGCGACGGAGAAGGGTCGAAGCCCCTTCTACACGCAGGGTTGGTTCGGGTGGGGCATCGTCGTGGTGATCGCACTCGTAGCCGCCGGTGCCGCGGGGGCCTGGTGGGAACAGTTTGGCCATGATTGGCCAACTAACTTTCGAGACCTACTTCTAGGGCTTGGACTGGCAATAGGAATCGTGAGCCAGCCAGCCTTTGCAGCCGTAATCAATTACGAGTCGAAGAGGACCTAGTCATGCCCACTTTCATGACCGCTGCGGAGAAGCAGAAGGCGAAAGATATGGGTGTCCCATCCTTCTTCAAAGGAAAGAGGTTCCGAAGCATTAGGGAGGAGCATCTATTCGCTGCCCTCGATGGTGCAGTGGCGGCGATGAAGGGACTTTCATCGCCAGATCCGTATAACGGTCGGATTCTTGGTGCCATGGCCGTGCAGCTGGTGATGAACGATCCGCGAGCTCTAGGTGACATCAGTAAGAGAAAGATCCTCTCTTTTTCGCAATCATCAGAAGAGGACCGGGCGCAGTTCTTCGAGTTGCTTGGCTTCGAAATCAGCGAACGGTACTTACAGGCACGAAAGGAGGAGATTCCAGAGGAGACTCTGTTTATGTCGTCTGAGTCACTCGTGGAGAAGTTGGGTGACATTTTTGAGGAAATGACGGAACTCGGTAAGCAGATGGGGAATGTTGTGGTGATGGCAGACGAGATCTCGCTGATCGTTGAAAATGATATGCCGGACGCTGTGAATATCGCTCAGGGCATTGTTGAAGGGGTCGTCGGGTCTTTCGAGAGCTTGGTGCCATCCGTTGACGCCAGTGGTGAGATCCCGAATCCTGTTCAGCGTCGGGCTGTTGCCAAAGCCGCCTTTCTTCGGCTTGGAGTAGAGGACTTGGTTCAGCTTGCCGCCGAAAGAGACATCACTAATCTTCCCAACAAGGCGGCACTTGCGAAAGCGCTCGCGGAGGCCTACCAAGATGATCTGGACGAGGTCGCACGGCTGACGGTCAGAGAAGCTGAAGGTGAGGCTGCTTTCGGATTGGTATCTCGTCTCCTTCCCTTGTCGAAAGCCCCCGATCTTGCCGCTGCAAAGAAAGGGTTTGAGTCCCTCCGGGGGCATTACGTCGAGGTCAAGCCAGCGGTGTTCTTCGTCTACCGGGATGTTTCGCTTTCGCCAGATGGGGCGTTCTTAACGATCACTGGCGCAATGCGCTCCTTCCATGTCGCGCCAGTCGAAGTCATGGGAACGGTCCAGCTCAATCCAAAGCCGCGAAAAGATGACATCACCATCAAACTTCAGAATGACGAGAAGTGGGCAGTCGTGACGGCTCGGCGGGCATCCGACCTAGCGTCGATAGGAGCGGTCTTACGGAGAAGTGGTGAGGTCTCAACGGCAGGCGCTGTGGCAGCGCCAGATCCTCTTGCGGATGCCCCATTCAATACTTGGGACCCACGGTCACTCTGGATTTTGGAATTGTTCCGCCGGAACTTTCAAGCCGACGCACTGACTCTCCAGGACACCCTAATGGCGAACTTTGACTCCCCGAAAGGCTCTGACTTGGCAGACGAGGAGGGGGAAGGAGAGGGGATTCCACCAAGGCTGGCGTCCGTGAAACTCAAAGGGCAAAGACTTCACGACCACCCGGAGGTGTGTAGCCGACTTGTGCAGCGGTCACATCTAAAGGACGTTGAATTCCGCCTTCGCAAAGTAACCGATCAAGAGAAGAACTTCTCGACTCTTACTCGTGTCCGACTTGCATGGGAACGTGACCACCTTGCGGTGATGACCGGGGACAGCGGGGCAACTTATGATCCAGACCTGCACCAGCTTCTTGTTCGCCTTGTTCGAGCTGCGGCCGAGCGCCCCCTTAGCACCGAGCTGATTCCAATTCTCAAGAATGTTCAGGCTAGGTCGAAAGAGACTGATGTCAAAGCTGGAGCAAAAGGCGTCCTTGATAACGGGTCGGCTGTTCCCCCTGAGCCGGAAGACGGGCAAATCACCGTCACTGCCGCAGGGGAGACGGCTTCCTAGCTTGAGAGTAAGCCGTGATGCCGAGGGACGCCTATTTGGCGGTCGCAATCGAATCGCATGGCTGTTGGGAGTCATTCCCTGCGCAGATGTTCCGGCGAAACCTAGCTCTACAGCGGTCAACATCAGACGCAGCCAGCAGGTTATCCCGAAGGATTGTGACTGAAGTCTCGATTCGGGGCTCGTCGGCGGTACCATGAGCCGATGACCACGAAGGAGCGACTTCACAAGCTGGTCGATGAGCTTTCTGACCAGGAGGCCGAGGCCGCGTTGGTGATTGTTGAGCGTCGGCGCGATGACCCGATGCTGCATGCGCTTGCGTCCGCTCCGCTTGATGACGAGCCCTCTGACGCCGATGAGGACGCTAGCGCGACTGAGGCGCTTGCCGCTCATATTCGGGGAGAGTCAATTTCCTCGGAGCAGTTGCGCGCCGAACTCGATCTCGATTGACCACCGGTTGGTCACTGCGTATTGCGCCACCGGCTCGGCGTGATCTGAAGCGACTTGATCCACCGGTTCGGAGGCGGATTCTGGATGCCCTCGACAAGTTCGTGGCAGCGCCGCGCCAGGGGGACATTCGGAAACTCAACCCAGTCCAATGGCGTCTACGGGTTGGCGACTGGCGCGTGCGCTTCAGCTTCGATGACGAGAATCAGGTGATCATCGTCTTGCGGGTGCTTCCACGCGGTCGAGCATACGATCGGTGATGACGATTCATGCGGTGCGTGAAGATCACCATCGGCTCGGCACCTTCCGGATGGCAGAGGGTGTACGGACGCACACCTTTGAAACGACATCTGCGACCATATTCTCATGGGAACTGCCGCGACAAATTCCGACCCAGGCGCGAGTCCTTCTCCGAGCAAAGGACAGCAACCTCAGATTCCGGCGGATCTCTTACAAGCCCCGGAATCCACGGTTCAGCCGCCCGCGGCGACGGCGCGCCAGTTGCTTCCGATAGCAGAACTCTCATGGCAAGATTTCGAGCGCTTATGTACGCAGATCGCGGTCGAAGAAGGAGATGCGGAGATTGTGAAGCGCTTCGGTTCTCCTGGGCAGGCGCAGAGTGGAATAGATATATACGCTCGAAAGAAGAACGGACGATACGTTGTTTACCAATGCCGCCAGCGAAAATCGCTGACGTCGCGGGACATCAAGGCGGCCGTGGAGGACTTCGCCAAAGGTGAGTGGGCTCCTCTCGCTGAAGAGTTTGTGATCTGCACTTCGGCCGATGGCTCCTCGGCTCAGGTGTTGAAAGAGCTTGAGAAGCAAGCTTCGGCAATGCGCACCGCGCATCCGGGGCTCTCTGTGAGGCTTGATGATCGGGCCGACCTATCCATGCGATTAAAGGGGTGTCCGGACCTTGTACTCGATTTCTTTGGGCCAGCCTGGGTTGATCAATTTCTAAAGAAGAGCTCGCAACAACCGTTGAGCCCAGAGATTGTGAGGAAGTTACCTCGTCTTAAGGACCTGTCATGGCGAGAGCTAGGAGTGCGACGTGCCGGGCGAGCGTGCGATGCAGATGGATGGACCCCAAAGTTGGAGCGCCCGGTCGATAGCAAGCTTCGCGCTTTGCTTCGCAGGGCGGTGAAGCCCGCGCAAGAAGAACGAGACAGCATGAGGTTCATTGTCCTAATTGGAGAGCCGGGCACCGGGAAGTCTCGTGCCATGTTCGATGCGGTGACTGCCATCTGTCCTGAGGCTTGGATTTACCGGCCGAATCATCACGATCCATCGAGTCTCGCCGCAGTGCTGGATCGCGGCGACCTAGCGCGGTTCGCGCCAGAGCCGCGGACTCCCCTTTTGATCTGGCTGGATGATTTGGAGTTATTCGTACCTCCTGATGAAACTGGACTGACTGCGGCTCGCATAAACACCCTTCGTTACTCGAATAGGCCTATCGTGGTACTAGCCACTGCTGGCGGAAAGTCGGCAGACATCGCGCGCGCTCGACGGTCAGCTCCCGACGATAAGGGGACCGTATTATCCTTAGTTCTGGCAGAGCGTACCGTTCAGGTGCGTGTGGCAGCAAAGGGCCTCACTACGGCGGTAATAGAGAAGGGGGTCGACGCAGGGGACTACCAGCGGGATGATGCTGCGGCAATCCGCGCTCACGGTGTTGGCCCCTTCGTCCTCGGAGCCGACCTGCTGTTCTTGAAGCTTCACACCGGCCGCTTCCCTCCGGAGGCGCCACCATCGAGCGCAGGCGTGGCTGTAACCAAAGCAGTGCTGGCCTGGAACGCATGCGGTATACCTAGGCCAATTGATCGGGAACGCTTGAAGAAGTTGTGGATGCATTACTTTCAAGGCGAGCCATCTGAGGTTGAATTTGAGGAAGGTCTTGCTTGGGCTCAAGAGCCTGTTATTGGTGACATGGCTTTACTTGAGCGAGAGGAGTTGCAGTACCGTTGTAACGATCTAGTTGTGGCAGCGAGTCGGCTTACCATGGAAAAAGGCGACTACCTTAGAGTTCTCAATGCTGCAGGCCCCTCGGAGGCTGCATGGATCCCATACGGGGGTGGAGGCTTTCAACCGCGGGTGGACGCGCTGAAGGAGTTCCTGCGTCAACACGAGCCTTTGGATGATGCATGGTGGCCATTTGAGGTAGCCATGGGTCATGTATGGCGAACGCTGAGTCAGCCGGAGCTTGCCCGAAAATCGTGGGAGAAAGGGCTTGCAGACGGCTGTTTTTGCGCGGCAGTGTCTATTTCGCGGATGAAATCTGATGAAGGCGATCTATCCGGTGCTGCTGAGGCTTTGCAGCGGCTTTTGGATGGGGGCTTCGGTGGAGTCGCGATCGAGGCGAGCAGTCTCTACACCCGAATGGGAGACCACAAGGGGTCGTTGGCCGCACTTGAATCTGGGGCGGAGGCTGGAGATGGGGAGAGTGCTTTCGTCCTTGGGCGTCGGCTTAGGCGGGTTGACGAGAAGCAGGCAGAGTGGGCCCTACGAAAGGCTCTGGAACTAGGCTTTGGAGGCGCGTGGAGTTCCTTGTGGTCTATCTACATGGGGCGGGAAGAGTACGCATCTGCAGAGAAGGTTGCGCTGCAAGGAGCCGACTTAGGTATAGGGGAAGCGGCATGTGTATTAGGTCTTTTGAGAGAGGAACATCTTCGGGACCAACAAGGTGCCATTGAGGCATACCGCCATGCCTGTGACCTTGAAGAGTTGATCGCCTATGCATTGCTCGGAAATCTCTATCGGAGCCGAGGCGAGGACGGGGACGATGAGCGCGCGATCGCTGCGTTCGAAACGGGGGCAACCCTTGGCTCGGCAGAGAGCAGTCACATGCTTGGCCACCATTTAGAAGATGGCGGAGATATCGATGGAGCAGCCAATGCCTTTGAGGAGGCCATAACGCTAGGGGGGCTACAACCCGTTGCCTGCTTAGGGAAGCTCAATAGCACGAGGAATCTCGTGTTGGCGCGAGAGCGAGCCCAATCTGCGGCAGAACGCCGATCAACGCCTTCGGTGCTCTTTTGGCTGGCCAGTGCTACGCAGGCAGTGGATGGCATAGAGGCTGCGGACCCGATTTGGCAAGCAGTACTGGATACTCGCCATAGAGAGACCATCTATCGAGCGGGAGTGTACCGTCGCGATGAAGGCGACTTTGAGGGTGCTGAGCGCATGTTGCTCGAGGCCGACGAGTTAGGGTTTCCCGCCGCCGCATGCGCCATCGGACACATGTGGGAGAAAAGGGGTCGAAAGGAGCTTGCCCGTGAAGCTGGCCGACGCGCGAGAGCCCTCGGGCACGAGTGCACGCTCGCAGAGGCCAGAAAGTAGACCTTTTGATCCAGTAGATCCCGGTCCCAGTCTCATCTCGGTCGCATCGCTTCTGGAATCCCACTCCTCACGCGACGGTCATTCGTCCTTTCAAGCCGAAGGTCGGAGGTTCGACTCCCGTCGGTTTTCCCCGAACGCGGCCCTCACGGTTCCACGAGTGCTTTTACCTCGGCGCGATTGGTGCGTGCTTCGCCGGACCAGCGGTGGGGGGTCCCTCCGATTTTCGCTTCGCAGGTGAGTAGGGAGGGGAGGCAGTGGACCGTTGCGACGATTCCGGCCTCGGTGCTGCGGAGGGCGAAACGCTCTTCATCCCCATTGGCGGTGCCGTCGGCTATCGGATACACGCCACCTGGCGTGACTGATGCGATCGCCTGCCACGGTCCCAGTAGGCCTGGCCCCGCGACGGTGTAGGCGACGTCACGGTCGGTGTATTGCCCGCACCCCGTCTTATTGTCGCCATCGCGAATCGGCCCGGCGGAGGCGTCGTCGCGGACCAGGACAAAGGAACCGTCGCGGCTGTCGATCACGTAGGCGTCGCCGTCGCCACCCACACTGAAGCGGTCTTCGGCGGAGATCAGTTGCTTGTTGCGGATCATCGGCAAGGCGAATTCGGCTGCTTGTTCCAGTAGGTATACGGGGTGCTCCAAGCCATCGAAGGCGAGCGCGATGCCCCTCAACTGACCTTCGCAATAGCCAGGCACATACCACGAGTTGGACAGTCCGGGTATCGGGCGCGCCCGCCCGGGGCAGCCGGCGATGTCGAAGCCCAGCGCCTCCATCGGCCCGGTTTCCAGGCCGTGCACTTCATGCCAGGCAAGGGCCAGCGCCTCCCGCTGGGGTTCGGGAACCCCGACCGGCAGGTACCGACTGCTGCAGTCTTCACTCACCGGCCGGGTGTGATGCACGTTGCCTCCGCCTTTGGATTCGTCTGGTGGTTCCGGCGCCACGGTGCTTCCGACGGCGCCCGCGACCGCGATCAGGCTGATCGCAAAGGTCGAGCACCAGAGAGCCCAGCTTGTATGGCTGAGGTTGCCGTCCTCGGTGTCCCGACCGTTGAGCCTCTCCCGAAGCGCGTCGACGGTGTCGTCCTTGGCTTGAGCCAGCCGGTTGTCGAGCTCGACCCATATGAACGAGCCGCGGATTACATCGGTGGCGCGCGGGGCCCGGTAGCCGGTCTTCTCTTTCAAGGCTTCGCGGTCAATCTCCATCTGGGTCGCCGACCAGAACAGGAGCCCAGTACTGAGCAGCCAGATCCCAGCGAGCATGTAGAGCTTTGGGTCCGGGTGGAGGTCAAGGACACCGACGCCGCAGGTCCAGACCACGAGGAGGGCGAATTCGAACCAGGTCGCGCGCGCGAGGCCGATCGAGAAGTAGCGCTCGTAGAGGTGCAGGCAGTGGTGGCAGAGGAGCAGCGCCCAGCCGAGTTGGTAGGCGATGGTGAGCAGATGCGAGAGCCCTTCCCAGCCGCCTGACCGCAGGGCGGAGCCGCAGAGGACGAGTGCCGACGACCCGATCGTCGCCGCCGTCTTGCGGCCGATCGGAACCTTGGAAACGTCTCCTTGAAGCCACGCCTTCATCCCCATCTCCCCCTCTGTCTCTCGGTTGACTGGCGAGTCAGCCAAACCGATCCTCTAGCGCCCCAAAGGCGGTTGTAAAGACCCGTTCCTCATTAGGTACGAGCCGTGCGTGAAGCAACCGGTTCCAATACGGTGGTCCACCTCGACGATGCACCGAACTGGGGGAGGCAGAGCGTGAGAAGGGCAGAGCGGATTCATCAGGTGATCGCGGCGGTTTCGAAAGAGGGGCCGCTGCCTTTCCCCGAGCTCGTCGACCGCCTGCCCGACATTCAGGACAAAGACCATCTGCGAAAAGAAATCGTCGCCGACGCTGCTGCGGCGGAAATCCTGATGGCCGCGACGGGTAAGCATTGGGATCTGCCGAAGGCACTAACGGCGGCGAACGGGAATAGGACCCACTATGTGGGCGTGGGTCGTGAGGTTGGCTGCGTACTGGGAATCAGCGTCGGTCGGACCTACTTCGCGCTCGGCGTCGCCGACTCCAACGGCCGCCTGATCTCACAGCACGATCGGAAGGCGCTGAAGGAGGAAGGGGCGAAGGCGGCTGACGCCCAGGCCCAATACGTGCAGGGGCAGATCGTCACCTATGCGCGGAACGAGGATGTCGTCGGTGAGGCGCTGCTGAGCGAGATAGCGGCCGCCGCGAAGCAGTGGATGAAAGAGGTGGACGTCGAGCCGCGCGAGATCCGTGGTGTGACGATCGGCCTCCCTGTGCCGGTCAGCACGACCCGGAGCAAGGTCCTCACCAAGTCGCTCGAAATCCCCCTCTCCAGCGTTCCCCACATCGCTTCGAGCTTCGAAGAGGAGCTCGGCGAGGACTTCACCAGCCTCCAGAAAGTGATCGTGTCCAACGATGCCGACATCGCCGCGCGCGCCGAGGTCCGCTACGGCGAGGCTTACGGGATGAAGGACGTCGTCGTCCTCCATGCCGCCTACGGAATCGGCGCCGGTGTCCTCGCCGAGGGCAAGGTTCTGCGGACCACCGCAGGCGGGGGGATCGGTGAGGTGGGTCACTGCATGCCGATGATCCGCCGCGACGATGGCCAGCGGTTCGGTCTGCTTCCACTGTCGGTCGAGCATCCTGTCTACAAGTGCGCATGTGGACAGCTGGGGCACCTGGAGGCGCTCGCCGGCGGCAGCGCGATCATCGGGCGGATCAAGCACTCCCCCGGGATCGACCCGGCGCCACCCGATGACGTGGCCAAGCTCCTCAAGGACGAGAAAGCCAACGACGCTGACGTGCTCGGGGCGATCCTCGACGCCTCTTTCGGCAGCCCGGCTTGGGAACCGGGTCGCGCCGCGGTGTTAGATGCCGCCCGACTGATCGGCTGCAGCATCCACACCCTCACCCTCGTCTTCCGTCCGGAAGCCGTCTACCTGGGCGGCAAGCTGAGCGAGGCCGGCAACTCCTTCCTCAAAGAGGTCAAAGCCTCCTTCACCAAATGCGGCCCACTGACCGGCTACGAACCGAAGATCGCCCTGGGCACCGCCGGCAGCCAGTTCGGGCGACGCCACGTAATGGTCCGGGGGGCGGCAATGACTGCGGTGCGGGGGACCGAGAGCTTGGTCGACGTCAAGGAAATCGCTGAGAAGCTGGCGGCCGTTTAGGAGGGCTGCTCATATGCCGAGAGACGCGCTGAGGAAATCGCATGTTGGGATCCAGCTGAACGACCGTTCGGCCAAGATGGAGCGCCGGCTGGGGGTTGCGCTGGGGGAGATGGAGGAGGCGATCCAGGCTGACTTTGGGCTGACGGCGGTGGTCGAGAAGAGGATGATGCTGTCGACGATCGTTGATGCGATGAACGCGCATTACGGCGCTCAGGCTCCGGTTTCGTTCGAGCCGGCCTATCGCGGTGGTGACACCTGGCTGCAGCCCGATGGGGGTTTTTGGACCATCGAGGAGTGGGACGACCCCTCGCGAGTGATTCTTGTCGCCGAGGTGAAGCGGCAGGGAACCAATGACGCTCGGGCGCGGGAAGGGAAGGAGAAACAGTCGCGGGGCAATGCGATCGAGCGCCTGGGGAAGAACATGCGGGGGATCGACGCGCTCTTCTCCGGCGAGCGGATAACGCCGTTCGTCTGCTTCGGCGAGGGGTGCGATTTCGGCGAGGACAGCTCCATCCGCGACCGGGTGGCGACCCTGAACGGGTTCTTCCCCCTCAACGAGATCTTCGTCGACAAGGTCGCGGTGGGGGATGACACGCTGAAGCCGACCTCCATGTACTTTCGCGAAGAACCCTGGACGCCGGCTGAGATGGCAGAGGTGCTGATCCCGGTGGCGCGGCGGTCGATCGAGTACTACCGGGAGAAATACAAACTCTAGGCGGCCCCCTCGCCGTATTCGTCGTGCCGGTTCCACCAGCTGTAGGGCTTGTCCTGCGGGTAGCCCTCGGGTGAGTCCTCCCAGGTCTCCTGCCGCCCGAGGGGGGTGACGTCGAGGTAGTTCCAGGTGCTGCCCATCTGCTCGTCGCCCCGCGCGTCGACGAAGTAGGTGCGGAAGATCGCGCCACCCTCGCGGAGGAAGACGTTGGTTCCGTGCCATTCGTCGACGTCGAAGTCGGCGTCGAAGCTGTCGGTGAGCGTGTACCAGGGCATCTCCCAGCCCATCCGCTCCTTCAGGCGCGCGATCTCCGCCTGCGGGGCGCGGGAGACGAAGGCCAGCGTCGTGTCGCGGGCGTTGAGGTGGGCGAGGTGGGCGCCCTGATCGGCGACCATCGAGCAGCCGGGGCAGCCCTTCTCGGGAAAGCCCTTCACGTCCGGGTCGAAGAAGAAGCGGTAGACGATCAGCTGGCGGCGCCCGGCGAAGAGGTCCTCCAGGTCGACCGGGCCCGACGGGCCCTCGAAGCGGTACTCGCGCTCGACGGCCATCCGCGGCATCTGCCGCCGTTCGGCCGCCAGCGCGTCGCGGGCGCGGGTCAGCTCCTTCTCCTTGACCAGCATCTCCTCGCGGGCAGACCTCCACTCCTGCGGCGAGACCACGGGCGGCAAATCCATCGAGTCCTCCTTCGGTTGGTCATCGACATCCTCCCTTCGACTACCCGCCTGGCGCCAGCTAAGGTGGCCCGATGGCCAAGGCGAGGGTGCAGCGGCGCGGCAGCGGAGCCCGTTCCGGGGGGGATGCGCGAGCCCGGGTGGCGGCGCAGATGCGCGAGCGGCTGCCGGAGATCCAGGCGGCGGTGGCGACCCGGGTGTACGCGATCGCCGACCCGCACGAGGTAACCGACCCTGCCTACGTGGAGGGGCTGAAAGCCGCCCTGGCCGCCGCGGTCGAGTACCGGCTCGCGGTCCTGGAGCTCGGCGAGCGGCGGGCGCCCGCCGTGCCCGAGGTGCTGCTGGCGCAGGCGCGCCTCGACGCCCGCGACGGGGTGGCGCTGGAGACCGTGCTGCGCCGCTACTTCGCCGGCAACACCCACTTCGGCGACTTCTTGGCCGAAGAGGCCGAACGGGCCGAGATGCCGAGCGCGACCCTGCGCTCGCTGCTGCGCGAGCAGGCGACGCTCGGCGACCGGCTGCTCGCCGCGATCAGCGCCGAACACGCGCGTGAGGCGGCGAACCGGCCGAGCGGCAACGCCGAGGAGCGGCGGCGGGAGATCGTCAAGAGCCTGCTCGCCGGCGAGCTCGTCGACCACTCCGAGATCGAGTACGACTTCGACGGCCACCACCTGGCGCTGATGGCCAAAGGCGAGGGGGCCGAGGGGCCGATGCGGGAGCTGGCGAGCCGCCTCGACCGCCGGCTGCTGATCGTCCAGCGCGAGGAAGAGGCGAAGTGGGCCTGCTGGCTCGGCGGGCGGCGCGAGCTCGACCCCGCGGAGGCGCTGCGGGCGCTACGTGAGCTCGACCCCAAGGGCGTCTTCGTCACGCTCGGGGAGCCCGCGGAGGCGCTCGCCGGCTGGCGCTTCAGCCACCTGCAGGCGAAGGCGGCGCTGGCGATCGCCGAACGGCGGCGCGAGCCGTTCCTGCGCTACGCCGACGTCGCCGTCCTCGCCGCGGTCCTCCGTGACGACCTCGTCGCCGACTCGCTGCGGCGCATCTACCTGGAGCCGCTGGCGCGCTCGCGCGACAACGGCGAGGTCGCGCGGGAGACGCTGCGCGCCTGGTTCGCGGCCGAGCGGAACATCTCCTCGACCGCCGCCGCGCTCGGCGTCGACCGCCGCACCGTGCGCAACCGCTTGGGCGCGATCGAGGGCCTGCTCGGCCGGCCGCTGCGCGGCTCGCTGGCCGACCTCGAGATCGCCCTGCGGCTCGAGGGCTAACCGCCTCACCCCTCGCCTTTCCCACATTGGTGCACCGGCGCCGTGCGAGGCTCCAAATCGGGGAGGCGGCGGGGACGCCCCGGGCGGAGGATCGGGGCATGAACCGGAAACCGATCCTCCTCCTCGCGCTCCTCGCCCTCGCCGCCCTGATCCTCTCCGCAGTCGCCTCCGGCAGCTCCAACCGCAGGCTCTGGTGTGTCGACAACCTCTGCGTCGCCGACGACGGCGGCATCTCCCCGACCAAGCTGCCGCGCCACGGGAAAGCGCCGATCACCGCGGCGCTGAAAGGGGAAGTGACGACCAAAGACGGGACCCATCCGCCCCCGGTGCAGAGCCTCGACATCGAAATCGACAAGACGATCGGCGTCGACGCCGTCGGCCTGCCGACCTGCAGGATCGGCCAGCTCGAGTCGCGCGACACCGCGACGGCGAAGAAGGCCTGCGGCGACGCGATCGTCGGCTCCGGCTCCGCCGAAGTCGAGGTCGCCTTCCCCGAACAGGCGCCGTTCCGCTCGACCGGACCGCTGGTCCTCTTCAACGCCGGCGCCAAGGGGAAGACGACGACCGTCCTCCTCCACGCCTACGTCAACGTGCCGGCGCCGACCGCGATCGTCGTCCAGGCCACGATCACCCGGGTCCACCACGGGCGCTTCGGCCTGGAGATCGAGGCGGCCATCCCGCGGATCGCCGGCGGCTCGGGCTCGGTCACCAACTTCGAACTCAAGGTCGGCCGCAAGTACGCCTACAAGGGCCGCAAGAAGAGCTTCCTCACCGCCAGCTGCCCCACGGGCACCTGGCTCACCCGCGGCCACGTCCGCTTCGGCGACGACACCGAGCTCTCCATCCTCCACCCGTTCAGCTGCACGCCGCAGGGCTAGCGCCCTTCGTCTCTCCGGGGCGAGCCGGCCGGTTTCTTCCCCGAGGGACCGGCCGACTGGGCCCTACCCGCGCAGCCGGTCGGCCCGGCTGGTCATCTCGCCGACGCTGGTGCCCAGCGCGCCGGCCAGGCGCAGCAGGGTCGTGTAGCTGGGGTTGCGCACGCCGCGCTCGACGCCGCCGACCTGGGTGAGGTCGGTGCCGGCGGCTTCGGCCAGTTGCTCCTGGCTCATCTCCGCCTCCAGGCGCAGCTGGCGGACCGCCTCGCCGAGGGCAGCGTGCTCGGGGGAGCGGGGTTTGCTGCGACGCGGGGGCGGCATCGCCCCGGAGCCTCTCTATTAAAAGACTCCAGTGTTAGGGTATTTATGCCATAACATCTGGAGCGCCGGAAACGGGTTGAGCTTTTGACTTTTCCGGGTCGCTCATGCCGCCTTCTTCTTCAGAGCTGATCAGCGCCGTCGGCCATCCCTTGCGCCGGCGGATCCTGCTTGCCTACCTCGACCGCCCGCTGGAGCGTGCCTCGGCGAGCGAGCTGGCGGAAATCATGGATCAGCGCATCGGGCAGGTTGCCTACCACCTGAAGACGCTGGCGAAGAGCGAGATCCTGCGGCCGGTCGAGGGTGGCGATGGGACCGAAGCGAAGCAGGGTCACTACCGCTGGGCCCTCGACGTCGAGGCGGTCTGGCTGCGGCTGGTGCTCGAGGTCTGGGCGGAGGCCGACCGCACGCCTTAGCTCTGAGGCCGACCTAGACTGGGAGGGATGCCGCCGCTGCTCGAGCGCCTGGGGGTGGAGCTGCCCGTCGTCCAGGCGGGGATGGGCGGTGGGATCAGCCGGCACGAGCTGGCCGCGGCTGTCTCCGAGGCCGGCGGCCTGGGGACGATCGCCGTCAGCGGGGCGGCGGCGATCCGCAGCGAGCTGGCGGCGGCGCGGGCGCTCACCGGGCGCCCGCTCGCGGTCAACGTGCTGCTGCCGTTTGCGCGGCGGGACTGGTTCGAGGCGGCCGGCGAGGCCGACGTCGTCGTCACCTTTTGGGGCAGGCCGCGGCGCCGGACCCCGGGGGTCTGGCTGCACCAATGTGGCTCGGTTGCGGAGGCGCAGCAGGCGCAGGCCGCGGGCGCCGACGGCGTCATTGTCCAGGGCGTCGAGGCTGGTGGGCACCTGCGTGGGACCGCCCCGGCGATGCGCCTGTTCGAGGAGGTGCGCGCGGCGCTGCCCGCGGACTACCCGCTGCTGCTCGCCGGCGGTGTCGCTGAGCCTGGCGACGTACGGGCGGCGCTCGATGCAGGCGCCTGCGCCGCGGTCGCCGGCACCCGCTTCCTGCTCAGCGAGGAGAGCCGCGCCCACGCTCTTTATAAGGAGCGACTGCTCGCCGCGGAGCGGACGCTCCTCACCGACCTCTTCGGCGCCGCCTGGCCGGCGCCGCACCGCGTCGTCCCAAACGCCGCCACGGAGCGATGGCTGGGCGGCGTTCGTCCTTTGTTAGCCAGAGGACGAACAAAGGACGAACGCCGGGTACTGAACCGCGCCCCGGCCGCTAATCGCGCCCTGAACCACTTCCTCGCGCCGGGCGCTCGCTACACGCCGGCGTCGCTGCAAGTGCGGATGATCCGGGCGCAGCGGCCCGGGAGCCGCCTGCTCACTCCTGCGGGGCCGACCGACGACGGGCCGCCGACGCTGGTCGATGCCGGCGCGCTCTACGCAGGAGAGACGGTCGCCCGGATCGACACGGTGAGACCCGCAGCCGAGCTGGTCCGCGAGCTCGCCGGCTGAGGATGTTCATCGCCCTCGGTTAGGGGGTATTTCCAGGGCGGTTTGTCCGCGACGGGCCGCAAGAGAGTTCGGTCGGCAGCGCTGCTCACTCTTCTGGTTGCCCTGCTCATCGGCGGCAGCGGCTGCGGCGACCTCAGCAACGACGAGCTGAACCGCGGGGTCGAATCGCTCAGCGCGCTCGCCGCCCAGGGGCGGCTGGTCGCCAACGGCGTCGCCCGCGACGCGACCAAAACCACCTACGCGCGGGCGATGGCGCGGACGCTCTCCGAGCAGGCCGAGCATGAGGCCGAAAAGCTCGCCGACGCCACCCTCGAAGAACCCGGGACCGCCGACCAGCGCCACGCGGCGGTTGCCGTCGCCGAGGAAATCTCCGGCCTGCTCTCGACCCTGCAGACCTTCCCCGGCGACGAGCGCCACGGGGAACTGGTCGAAAAGCACCTCGGCGAAGCGGGGGAAAAGGCCGACGCGATCGTCGCCCAGCTGAGCGGGGACGCGCCGTGAGGGCGATCCTCAAAATCGCCCTCGGGATCATCGCCGCGATCGGCGGCTTCCTCGACATCGGCGACCTCGTCTTCACCACCCAGGCCGGGGCGCTGTTCCGCTACGACCTGCTCTGGGCGGTCGTCCTCGGCGTCGTCGGGATCGCCGTCTACGCGGAGATGTCGGGACGCGTCGCCGCGGTCAGCGGCCGGCCGGTCTTCGACGTGATCCGGATGCGGATGGGCTTCGGGATGGGGCTGGCGGCGCTGATCGCCAGCACGATCGTCAACGTCCTCACCCTCGCCGCCGAGCTGGGCGGGATCGCGATCGTCCTCGAACTTCTCTTCGACGCCCCGTACAGCATGTTCGTCGTCGCCGCGGCGATCGCCCTGGTCGGGATCGTCGCCCTGCTGCCCTTCGGCGGCATCGAGCGCTTCTTCGGCTACGGCGGGCTGCTGCTGCTCGTCGTCGTCGCCACCGTCTTCCACCAGAACCCCGACTGGGGCGAAGTCGGCCGCGGCTTCATCCCCTCGATCGACTCCTCGACGCTCTACCTCTACTTCGTCGTCGGCGTCTTCGCCGCGGCGCTGATGCCCTACGAGGTCCACTTCTATTCCTCGGGCGCGATCGAGGAGAGGTGGACCGAGGAGAACCTGAAAGAGAACCGGCTGAACGCGATCGTCGGCTACGGCGTCGGCGGCATCCTCGCCGTCGGCCTGGTGATCGTCTCCGGCTTTCTCTTCCACCCGCTCGGGGTCGAACCGGACAACCTCGGCACCGTGGCGCTGCCGATGCAGGGCGCCTTCGGCGAGACCGGGCTGCTGCTGGCGCTCGGCGGCATGCTCTTCTGCGTCGGCGGCGCCGCGATCGACTCCAGCTTCGCCGCCTCCTACAACCTCGCCCAGTTCCTCGGCTGGGAGTGGGGGCGCTACCAGGGCCCGCGCAAGGCGCCGCGCTTCACCGCCTCCTGGCTGGTCTTCCTCCTGCTCGGGATCGCGATCGCCCAGAGCGGGATCAACCCGGTCGACATCACCGAGTACAGCGTCGTGCTCGCGGTCGTGGCGCTGCCGCTCACCTACCTGCCGGTGCTGCTGATCGCCGGCGATCGCTCGTTCATGGACCGCTACGCGAACGGGCGCGTCGCCAGCTTCCTCGGCTGGCTCTACTTCGCGGTGATCGTCGTCCTGGCGCTCGCCGCGATCCCGCTGCTGCTGGCGACCAACGCGGGGGGCGGATGAAGGCGGAGGGCGACATCTATGTGGTCCACCGCCTGCTCGACGAGCAGATCTGCGACTCCGAGGGGAAACGCGTCGGCCGCGTCGACGACATCGAGCTGAGCGGCGACCCGCCACGTATCACCGCCCTGCTGGTCGGTGAGGGGCTCTACCCCCGACGGCTGCCGCGCAGCCTGGCCCGGCTCGCGCGCCGGATCTCCGGGCCGGAGGTCTGGGGCAAGAATGCGTTGCGGATTCCCTGGGAGGAGGTCGACGAGCTGACCTCGACCGTGAAGCTGCGCAAGAAAGCCGAGGAGCTCGGCCTGGGTCTGGGCGACGACCCGGATCGCTGGATCGTCAGGAGGCTGCCGTGGAACTGAGCGAGCCGCGGGCGCTGAGCGAGCTGCTGGGACGCAAGGTCGTCGACCAGTCCGGCCGCCGCCTCGGCCGGGTGCGCGAGGCGAAGGCGCACTGGGAGGGCGAGGCGGTGGTGATCGACGAGCTGATCCTCGACCGCGGCGGCTTCCGGCGGCGGCTGCGCGGGCCGGGTGGGCCGGAGGAGCAGACGATCCCGTGGGAGGCGGTCGTCGAGCTGCCCGACGAAACCGTGGTGGTGCGCCGCTAACCCGAACTGCATCAACTTCTACTCCTGCTGGGTGTAGAAGTTGATGCAGTTCGGGCCGAGGAGGCCGGCCTGGGAGAATCCTGGGCATGGCGGGGGGACAGATCCTGCAGGTCGCCGAGCGCGATCTCGGCGGCGGCCGCTGCGAGCTGCAGCTGGAGGGCGAGCTCGACCTCTGGAGCGTCGAGCGGCTGCAGGCGGTGCTGCAGCGGGTGGCGCGCCAGAACGACGCGATCCTCGTCGGCCTGCAGAGCTGCGAGTTCGTCGACTCGACCGGCATCGCCCTCTTCCTCCAGGTCCGCCGCCAGCTTGAAGGCGAGGGCGGCCGCCTCGTCATCTACGGCTGCTCGGACCAGGTTCTGCGGATCTTCACCGTCGCCGGCCTGACCGAGGCCGGGATCGTCTTCGCCGACCGCGACGAGGCGCTGGCCGAGCTGGCGGCCGTCGAGTAGTGCCGGCTCAGTATTCGCGCAGCAGCTGAGCCCGCAGCCAGCCGCACCAGAGACCGAAGAGGATTACCGCCAGCAGGGCGCCGGCCCAGTGCAGGCCGACGATGACGGCGAGGACGCTGGGCAGCCCGGCCAGCGCCGCGCCGAGCAGGACCAGCTTCAGCGGCAGCCGCACGAACCAGGACGTGATCGCGGCGCAGAGCAGCCAAGACAGCGGGCCGGCGATCCAGCCCCAGTCCTCGAAGAAGCTCTTTGGCAGGGCGGCGCCCAGGATCCCCGCCAGCAGCAGGACCGCGAGGAGCTGAATCGACGCGGCGCGCCAGACGGTCGGGAGGCTCATCCCCACCGAGGCTATTCGACGACGATCTTGCCCTTCATGAAGGGGTGGATCTTGCAGTGGTAGGCGAAGGTCCCGCGCTTGTTGAACTGGATCGTCTTCGACTTCCCGGGAGCGATCCCCTTGGTGTCGAAGCTGCCGGCCTTGGTCGCCGTGTGGGTGGTGTTGCTGGTGTTGGAGAAGGCGACGCGGGCGCCGCGCTTGACCTTCAGCGTGCCGGGCTTGAAAGCGAAGCTGACGATGGTGACGGTCTTGGCGGCGCTGGCGCCGGCGGTCGGTTCGGCCGCTCCGCCCCTGCTCGCGGCGAAGCCGGCGAGGGAGAGGGCGGCGAGCGCGGCGAGGAGCAAGAGCGTGGGTCGCTGCAGTGAGGTCGTCATGGCGAGAGATACGCAGCCTGGCCGGCAGGGGTTCAAATGCCGTTCCCTCCCAGCCATAATGGGCTCCCGGGGGCGGTTAGCTCAGTTGGGAGAGCACTTCCCTTACAAGGAAGGGGTCACTGGTTCGAGCCCAGTACCGCCCATCGTGAAGCACCCGGCACGCGCGAAGACGACGGCGATCGAGCGCCTCTTCGAGGCAGTGGGGCGCAACGACCCCGAGCGCGTCCTCGAACTGGTCCACCCGCGGGCCGAATGGTCGCCGACGGTCTGGAGCGGCGAACCGATGTACCGCGGCGAGGAAGGGGTCCACCTCTGGCTCTCCCAGTTCGGCGAAGAGCTTGAACACCTCGACATCCAGGTGCGGGACGTCGAGGTCCGCGGCGACCGCGGCGCCGTCCGCGGGATCGTCTTCGATACCCGCGGGTCGCAGACATTTGCCGTCGAGGTCTCCTGGAGCTTCGAGATGGAGGAAGGGCTGGTGCGCCGCGGCCGCGCGCACGGCAGTTGGGAGGACGCGCTGGGCGCGGCCGGCCTGCGCTGAGGCCGCGTCAGAGCGCGCGGAGCGCCAGCACCACCGCCACCGCGAGCCCGAAGACGGCGATCCCGATCCGCAGCGGGTCGGCGGGGATGCGGCGTGCGTAGTGGGCGCCGACGCGGCCCCCGGCCAGCGAGGAGACCATCAGGGTCAGCGCGTAGCGCCACTCGACCGGGGCGAGGAAGGCGTAGGCGAGCGCGGCGAGCAGGTTGGCGCAGCCGACGAGGACGATCTTCATCGCGTTCAAGTGCTGGAGCGTGTCGGCGACGAAGAGGGCGAGGATCGCGAAGAGGAGGATGCTGACGGCGGAGCCGAAGTAGGCGCCGTAGGCGCCGCAGAAGACGACGCCGGCGGTGAGGTAGGGGGAGTGCTCGTTGCCCGCGTGCGAGAGCCGGGCCGTCAGCCGCGGCTGCAGGAGCAGCAGCAGGCAGGAGGCGGCGATCAGGACCGGGACGATCGCTTCGAAGGCGGCGTCGGAGGTGAGCAGCAGTGCCACCGTGCCGGCGACTGCGCCGACCAGCATCGGCACCAGCAGGCGGGCGAAGCGCTCGCCTTGGGCGCGAAGCAGGTCGCTGTAGCCGAGGGCGCCGCCGACGGCACCGGGGACGATCCCGACGGTGTTGGTGACGTTGGCCGAGAGCGGCGTCAGCCCGAGGGCGACCATCGTCGGGAAGGTGATCAGCGAGCCGGCGCCGGCGATGGAGTTCGACGCCCCCGCCGCGGCTCCGGCCGCCGCGACGGCGAGCAGCTCGAGCATCGGCTCACCCTAGGCGAGTTGCCGTTTTGTCTCGCCTGCCGCGACAAAGCGGCAACTCGGCGTGTCAGGCTGCGGCGCGGGGGACGTCGGTGCCGCCGCGGCGCTTCTCGCGCTGGGTGACGACGTTGAAGAAGTAGTCGTTGCGGCCGCGGCGCAGTGGGCGCGGCATCGCGCGGCGGGCGCCGCGGTGGGCAGCGGTCACCGAGCGGAAGGCGCGCTCGTGGGCGGCGGTCCAGCGGATGCCGAAGATCTCGCGGACCCGCGGCGGCAGGGTGCCCTTGATGATCAGGTTCTGCGTCTCCAGGTTGAGCCGGGCCGGTAGCGGCACCGGCTGGCGGAAGGCGACCAGCGGCGCCATCTCCAGCGCGTGCTCGGTCGCGTGCAGGTCGGGCGAGGCGAGTTTGCCGTCCCACCAGGCTTTGAACTCGAGGTAGGTGGCGGGGACCGCGTCGCGGGGCAGCCCGAAGAGCTCGCCGAAGCGGACGTAGTCCTGCCAGAGGGCTTCGCGCTCGGCCGCGCTCAGCGGGCGGGCCATCGTCTCGTACATCGCGCGGCCGGAGTCGGCGATCACCGCCAGCGTCCAGAGCATCAGCTCGGGGTCGAAGGCCGAGTACGCGGCCCCGGCGGCATGGGCGCCGGCTGCCTCGGGCAGCTCGCCCTCGATCCGCTCGTGCAGGCGGTGGACCGCCCCCAGCGCCTTGTCGGCCTCGGCCTTGGTGCCGAGGAAGACCGTCTCCTGGATCTTGGCGGTGCGGGCGAGGCGGGTAAAGGGATGGTCGCCGGCGTTGGTGCTGAGCATCGTGCCGGTGTAGGTGAGGGGTTCCAGCGCCCCGATCAACAGCGCCCGCTGCCCGTAGAGAAGGCCGACCGAACGCTCGCCGTGGACCCGGCGAGCCATCGATCGGCCGGGCGGGAAGTAGTACTCGGGGTCGCTCACTGGCCGTCTGGTCAGCCAGTCTAACTCAAGGGTGACAATTAGGCCGAATGGTCTAGACCGGTGCGACCGGTCGGCATCTCGCGGCTCATCGCGACCAGCGCCGCACCGGAGCCGGGGGCGGCCAGGCCGCGCAGCTCGTGGGCGTCGAAGATTTCGTCGAGCTCCTCGCGGGTCAGCGTCTCGCGCTCCAGGGCGAGGACGGCCAGGTGGTCGAGGACCTCGAGGTTGGCCGAGAGCAGGGCGCGGGCGCGGCGGTAGGCCTCCCGCGCCAGCGTCATCGCCGCCTGGTCGACCTCGCGGCGGGTCTGGTCGGAGACCGCGTAGTCGCCGGTCGGCAGCGCGATCGGCGCCGGGCCGTCGTGGTCGAGCGCGACCCCCATCCCGAATTCGGAGACCATCTGCTTGCAGACCAGGTGGACCCGGTTGAGGTCGTCGGAGGCGCCCGAATAGGACTCGCCGAGGACGATCTCCTCGGCGGCGCGGCCGCCCAGCAGGGTGACGATCTCGTCGAGCAGTTCGTCGCGGGACTTCAGGTAGCTGTCCTCCTGCGGCGAGTGGGCGACGAAGCCGAGCGCCGGGCCGCGGGGGACGATGCTGAGGATCTCCGGCGGGTCGAGGCCGAGCAGCCGGCGGCAGAGGGCGTGGCCCGCCTCGTGGTAGGCGACGATCCGCCGCTCCTTGGCGTTGAGGCGCCGCGCCTGCTGGGAGCCGACGGCCTGGCGCAGCAGCGCCTCGTCGAGGTCCTCGCGGGTCATGTAGAAGCGGCCGGCGCGGCCGGCGATGATCGCCCCCTCGTTGAGCGCGTTGGCGAGCTGGGCGCCGGTCATCCCGGTCGTCTTACGGGCGACGTCGCCGAGGTCGAGGTCGGGGGCCAGCGGCTTGTTCTTGGCGTGGCTGCGGAGGATCGCCTCGCGGCCGGCGCGGTCGGGCGGCGAGACCAGCACCAGGCGGTCGAAGCGGCCGGGACGCAGCAGCGCCTTGTCGAGCTTTTCGACGTAGTTGGAGGCGGCGATCACGATCACCATCCCCGGGTCTTTCTCAAAGCCGTCGAGCTCGACCAGCAGCTGGTTCAGCGCCTGCTCGCGCTCGCTGGTGCCGCCGTCGCCGCTACCACCGCCGCGGGAGCCGCCGATCGCGTCGAGCTCGTCGATGAAGATCACCGCGCGGCCGCTCTTCCGCGCCTCCTTGAAGAGGCGGCGGATGCGGGCGGCGCCGCGGCCGACGAACATCTCGACGAAGCTCGATCCCGAGGCGGCGTAGAAGTCGACTCCGGCCTGGGCGGCGACGGCGCGGGCGAGCATCGTCTTGCCGGTGCCGGGGGGGCCGTGGAGGAGGACGCCGCGCGGCGCCTGGGCGCCGAGGGCGGCGAAGCGTTCCGGTTCGCGCAGCCAGGCGGCGACGTCCATCAGCTCCTCTTTGGCGGCGTCGACCCCCTGGACCTCGTCCCAGAGGACGGCCTCGGTCTTCGAAGCTTTGACCGTCTCCGGCTTGGTCGTCCCCATCATCCCCCGCGCCATTTTCAAGAAGACGAAGCAGAGGATCGACATGAAGACGACCCCGAAGACGGGGTACCAGTTGAAAAAGAATTCCTGCACGCGAGTGGCCATCGCTGCAGTGTGGAGACAAATGTGCGATTTCCCCATCGCACATCCGTCCAAATGTGCAGAAATCGCTAAAGGTCGTGCCTGAGAGCTACCTCTCGACCTGGGAGCCGCCGACGATCGCGTCCTCGCCGGAGTCGCCGAAGACGACCCAGGCCTTGTTGCCGCCGTCGTAGTCGGGGGCCCAGAGCTTCAGGGTCGCGGGGCGGCCCCAGACGGTGACCTGCTCCTCGCCGGTCGAGTCGAGGCCGCGCCAGATCCGCACGAAGGGGTTGCCTTCCCACTCGGCGGCGATCGTGGTCGGCTCGCGGTGGCCGGGGTGGACGGTCGTGTTCGGCGGCAGCTCCATCAGCCGCATCACCGAGGCCTGCAGGTCGGCGAAGCCGCTGGCGCCGGGGGCCATCGTTCCGCCCACCGTCCCCTTGAAGAGGACGTCGGCGGTGAAGACGTCGCTGCCGTTGACGAGGAAGGCGAGGTGGCCGGCGGCGTGGCCGGGGGTGTAGATCGCCTCGACCTCGAGGCCGCCGGCGTCGAGCTTCTCGCCGTCGCCGAGGATGATCTCGACCTCGTCTTCGAGCTCCGCCGCGCAGGCCTCGTGGGCGACCAGCGGCGGGTTGCCGAGCTGCGCCCGCGCCTCAGCGAGGCCGGCGACGTGGTCGCCGTGGGGATGGGTGACGAGGACGTGGGTGATCTCGATCCCGTCGCGCTCAGCCCGCTCCAGCAGCGGCCCCAGCTCGTCGTTGCCGTCGATCAGGACGCCGGTGCCCCGCCCCGGGTCGGCGACCAGGTAGGCGTTCGACAGCCACATCGGGTTCTCGGTCCTCTCGACGATCACTGTTCCTCCTCGTTCGCGGAAACGGCCGCCCGGGAGGTTACGGCGCTGCCCTCGAGGAGGGTCCGGGCGACGAGCTCGGGATCGTCCCAGGTGGGGGTGTGGCCGACCTCGGGGAGGACGAGGAAGCGGGCGCCGGCGGGACGGCGGTGGCGCTTCGGCGGCCCGACCAGGCGGTCGCGCTCGCACCAGGCGATCGTCACCGGCACGTCCTCCGGGTAACCCGCGGGGTCGAAGACGTGGTTTCGCATCGCCCGGTTGGCAGCGTCGTAGCCCTCGCCGTCGAGCCAGCCGAGGGCGAGCGCCCGCGCCGCGTCGGGCGGGATCCGCTCCGGGTGGGCGGCGATCGACTGGAAGGCGGCCCGGCGGGTGGGCGGGAACCGGAGGGCGAGGGAGAGGAACGGGCGCGCCGCCTTCACCCAGGGGGAGCCGCGCAGCAGCATCCGGGCGCCGCCGCCGGCGGGCTCGCCGAGCGGGCGTGACCAGAGCCCGGCGGGGGAGAGGGCGGTGACCGAGGCCGCCCAGCCGAAGCGGCCCATTTCCAGCGCCACCCAGCCGCCGAGCGAGTTGCCGGCGACGTGCGGGCGCTCCACTCCGTGCCGGGCGCACTCCTCGTGCACCGCCCGCGCCAGGTTGGCGGCGGTCGGCTCGACGTCGGGCGGCAGCGGCGGCGCGCCGCCGAACCCCGGCATGTCGATCGCGTGCACTTCGCGCTCGCGCTCCAGCAGCGGGATCACCGGCTCCCAGATGCTGCGGGTGCCGCCGAGGCCGTGGATCAGCAGCAGCGGCTCGCGGTCTCCCGTCCCGGCAGCGCTCACCGCGCCCCCGGCTTGGCGAAGAGCGCCTGCACGTCGCCGATCCGCCGCTCGCGGAAGCCCGCCTCCGAGGAGCTCAGGTAGAAGTCCCAGAGACGCCGGAAGCGCTCGTCGTAGCCGCGGTCGCGCAGCTTCTCCCAGGCGGCGAAGAAGCGCCCGCGCCACTCCGCCAGGGTGGGCGGGTAGTGGGCGGTGATGTCGTCGCGCCAGACCTGCTTCATCGAGGTCACCCGCTCCAGGCAGCCGGCGATCATCCCCTCCGAGGGCAGGCAGCCGCCGGGGAAGACGTGGGTGTTGGCGAAGCTCCGCGCCGCCTTCTCCAGCTCGTAGATGCGGTCGTCGATCGTGATCGCCTGCAGCAGCATCAGGCCGTCGTCGGTGAGCAGCTCGTCGCAGCGGCGGAAGTAGTCGTCGAAGTACTGCCAGCCGACGGCCTCGATCATCTCGACGCTGACCAGCCGGTCGTAGCGCCCGTCGAGGTCGCGGTAGTCCTGGAGCAGGACGGTGACCTGGTCGCCGAGGCCGGCCTCGCGGACCCGCTCGGTCGCCAGGTCGAACTGCTGCTGGGAGATCGTCGTCGTCGTCACCCGGCAGCCGCTGCGCCGGGCGGCGTGGATCGCCATCCCGCCCCAGCCGGTGCCGATCTCCAGCAGGTGGTTCTCGGGGCTGAGCCGGAGGCGGTCGCAGATGCGGTCGAGCTTCGCCAGCTGGGCCTGCTCCAGGCTCGCCGCCTCGTCGGGAAAGTAGGCGCAGGAATACATCATCCGCTCGTCGAGGAAGGCGGCGAAGAGGTCGTTGCCGAGGTCGTAGTGGGCGGAGATGTTGCGCCGGGCGCCGGTGCGGCTGTTCTCGGGGACGAGGTGGCGGACCCGGTGCCAGAGCCCGCGCGGGGCGGCGACCGCGCGGCGGACGCCGTCCATCTCGCGCAGCTCGCGGGCGGCGATGCGGATCAGGCCGACCAGGTCGTCGGTCTCCCAGCGGCCCTCGACGTAGCCCTCGCCGAGGCCGACGCTGCCGTGCAGCGGGTCGCGCCAGGCGGCCGGGTCGTTGATCGTCACCCTCGCCGTCAGTTCGGCGTCGGGCGGCCCGAAGCTCCGTTCGCGGCCGCCTTCGACCACGTCGATGCGGCCGTTGCGCAGGCGGCCGAGGACGGCGCCGACGCCGGCCCGGGCGAGCGCGTCGCGGGTCGCGAGCGAGCTCATGGCGAGACGAACCCCTTCGGGCGGCTGCCGTCGGGGTGCGGGTGGTACTTCGCCCCCTTCAGCTTCAACCGCAGCGACTGCGCGTAGATCTTCGCCACCACCTGCAGCGACATCGCCGGGTAGCGGGCGAGCATCGCGGCCAGGGTGCCCCCAGAGAGCTCCCGCCGCCGCAGGTTGAGCGTCGCGTCAAAGGTCTTCGCCCCCCGGCTCCGCCGAGACCGCGAAAATACGTCCTGACGACGTATTTCTGCGGTTTCGGCATCAGCGCGCGGGCGGGACTCGATGTGGACGGCGATGCTCTCGCCGGGCTCCGAGGCGCGGAAGGAGTAGGTCTGGTCCATGCCCATCAGCGGGGAGACGTGGAAGCTCTTGTCGAGCTCTTCACCGAGCACCGTACCCCGCCGTTCTCCGCGTGCCAAGACGTAGGGATGGCGCTCTCCCCAGGGAATGTTCTGCACGTCGGCCACGACTGCATCTACCCGTTCGCCGCTTCCGTCGAAGCAGTAGTAGAAGGAGACCGGGTTGAAGGAGTGGCCGAAGTAGCGCAGGCCGGTCAGCAGTCGAACCGGCCCCTCGGGACGCTCGCCGGTGGCGGCGGCGACCACCCCGCGCGCGCACTCGTCGAGCGGCCGCGCCGGGTCGCCCATGAAGTCGGCGCGGCGGAAGCGGGCGGGGGCGGCGCGGCGGGCGGAGAAGAGCGGGAAGCGGTCGAGCAGCTGCGGCAGCTCGCCGAGGTCGAGGTACATGAGGAAGAGCCGGTAGCTGAACGAGTGGTCGACCGGCTCGAAGCGCCGGTGGCGGATGGTCCCCTCATACACCGCTGACGCGGGCGGTCGGGACGAGGGGTGGGGGTCGGCGGACAACAGCGGGGAGGGTCCGGCGACCCCCACCCCTCGTCCCGCCATCACCGGGCTCAAGCTGCAAGCACCTCCTCGATGTGGGGAGCTGCGGCGAGGGAGTTGGAGACGCGCTCGGCGCTGATTACGCCGTCCTCGTGGAAGCCCCAGCCCCAGTAGGCGCCGCAGTAGTGGGTGCGGTGGGCGGGGCCGGAGATCTCGGCGTGGCGGGTCTGGGCGGCGACGCCCTCCTTGGTGTAGACCGGGTGGTCGTAGGAGATGCGGCGGATCACCTTCGCCGGGTCGATTTCGTCGCCGCGGTTGAGGGTGACGAAGTAGTGACGCCGTGCCCGCAGCTTCTGCAGATTGTTCATCCAGTAGGTGACCGTGGTCCCCCGCGCGGGCTCGTCGCTGAGGTGGAAGTTCCAGCTCGACCAGGCGGCGCGGCGGCGCGGCATCATCGAGGCGTCGGTGTGGAGGACGGCTTCGTTCGGCTGGTAGGGGATGGCGCCGAGGATCTCTCGCTCGGCCTCGCTCGGGTCGGCGAGCATCGCCAGCGCCTGGTCGGAGTGGGTGGCGACGACGACCTGGTCGAACTCCTCGCTCTCGCAGCCGTCGGCCTCGATCCGCACCCCGTCGGGGAGCCGCTCGATCCGCCGCACCGGCGCCCGCAGCCGCACCCGGTCGCGCCAAGGCGCGACGATCGCCTCGACGTAGCTGCGCGAGCCGCCGCTCACCGTCCGCCACTTCGGCCGGTCCCGCAGGCTGTACATGCCGTGGTTCTCGAAGAACTCGGCCATGAAGCTGGCCGGGAAGTTCCACATCTGCTCGGGGTCGGCCGACCAGACGGCGCTCGCCTGGGGGACGATCAGCCGCTCGACGAAGTGCCGGGAGAACCCCTGCTGCTCCAGCCAGTGGCCGAGCGAGGGCGCGGTCCCGTTCATCCCGATCAGCGCCCGCGCCTCGCGGTTGAAGCGGCGCCAGTCGCGCAGCATCCCGAGGAAGGTCGGGCTGAGCAGGTGCGCGGGGCGGGCGAAGAGCCCCCAGGGGGTGCCGGAGTACTCGAAACGGCCGCGCCCGTCGGCGACCGAGAAGCCCATGTGCGAGGGCTGGCTCGCGACCCCGAGCTCCGCCAGCAGCGCTTCGAAGGCGGGGTAGTTACGGTCGTTGAAGACGATGAACCCGGTGTCGATCCAGTGGATTCCATCCTCGGCCGCGACCGGGACGGTGTGGGTGTGGCCGCCGATCCGCTCGCCCGCCTCGTAAACGACGATCTCGTGCTCGGGCGCCAGCCTGTGGGCAGCCGTCAGCCCCGAGATACCGGTTCCGACGATCGCGATCCTCATCGGCAGTTCCCTACGAGGGACGCCGCCAATCGGTTGCATCGGATCTCCAAACCAGTTGTCGGCTACCCGTAGGGGCGATAGAGGATGCGACCGCCGAGCAGTTCGGTGACGGTGGCGAAGCGGTAGCCGCGGCCGCGCAGGGTGTCGATGATCCGCGGCAGCGCGGCCAGGGTCTCGCCCCGCGGGCCGCCGCCGTCGTGCATGACGACGATCGAGCCGGGCCGGGCGTGGCCGACGACGTTGGCGTAGATCGCCTCGCTGCCGGGGGTGGACCAGTCGCGCGGGTCGACGTCCCAGTTGACCGTCCGCATCCCGAGGCTGCCGGCGGTGGCGACGACGCCCGCGTCGATCGCGCCGCCCGGCGGCCGGAACAGGCACGGCTGGAAGTGGGTGTAGTCCCGGATCCGCGCCGCGGCGCCGGCGATCTGCGCGTAGCCGGGAAGTTCGACGTGGTCCATGGTGTGGTCGCCGATCTCGCTGCCCTGGGCGAGGATCTGCCGCATCGCCTCTTCGCGTCCCGGCATCACCTGGCCGACCTCGAAGAAGGTCGCCTCGACGTCCTTTTCGCGCAGCACCCGGAGGAAGTCGTCGGTGTAGTCGCTGGGGCCGTCGTCGAAGGTGAGGGCGACGACCGGGCGGTCGCGGGGGCCGTTGGTGACCAGGCCGGCGCTGCCGCCGGTGCAGCCAACGGCGCGCACCGGGCGCAGGCGGAAGGCCTCGGCGCCCTCGGCGGGCAGCGTCTGGGCGCAGCGCCGCCGCACCGCGCAACCGTTGCTCTGCAGCGCCCGCCACTGGTAGCGGCCGGGGGAGAGGCCGGCGTCGGCGGGGTCGAAGGCGACGACGAGCTTGCCCGGGTTCGGGCGCCTGACCGTGGCCGCGACGGCGCTTCGTTCCACCGGCTTCCCCTTGCCGTCGAGGACGACGAGCCCGACCCGCCTGTGGGCCTTGCGGCCGCCGAGGCAGAGCAGGCGCGACCCTGCCGCGCCCTTCTCCCCGAGACCGAGGCAGAGGTAGCGGGCCCGGGCGCGCCGCACGTCGGGCCGCGCCTCCAGCTTCGCCAGTGCGACCGGCTTCGCCGTCCGCACCGTGAAGACCAGCTCCCGGCCCGCCTGGAAGAGGTCGGCGTGCTGCAGCCGCTGGCGGCGGGCCGACGCCCCCGCCGGCGCGAGCAGGAGGACGCCCGCGGCGAGCGCGGCGGCGCACAGGATCTTGCGGGAGAGGGAGACGGGCAGGCGCACCCATTTCATCACTACCGTGTTCGGACCAGTTGTGATCCTCCTCCGGCAGAAGAAGCGCATCCTCCTGGCGCTCCCCCTCGCTCTCGTCGTTCTCGCAGCCGCCGCGGCGGGCGGTGGCGGTGCGGTTGCCGAGACCGGCGGCGCCGGGCAGATCGAAAGCGGCGGCAACGTCAGCAACTCGGCCTTCGACCGCCAGGGCCAGTGGGTCTGGTACGTCTCCCGCTCGGAGGGCGGCAGCGTCGGCGCGATCATCGCCCGTGCCAAGCGCAACGACGTCGGCACGGTCTATATAAAGGCCGGCGACGGCAGCGGCGCCTGGAGCCAGTTCAGCCGCGGCCTCGTCACCGCCCTGCACCGCGGCGGCCTCAGCGTCTGCGCCTGGCAGTTCGTCTACGGCGACAATCCCCTCGCCGAGGCCAGGGTCGCCGCCGCGGCGGTGAAGAAGGGCGCCGACTGCTTCGTGATCGACGCCGAGGGCGACTACGAGGGCAAGTACGCCTCCGCCGACCGCTACATCCGCGCCCTGCGCGCCCGCATCGGCGACGCCTACCCGCTCGGCCTCGCCGGCTTCCCCTACGTCGACTACCACCCCTCGTTCCCCTACTCGGTGTTCTTCGGCCCCGGCGGCGCGACCTACAACCTGCCGCAGATGTACTGGAAGACGATCGGCACCTCGGTCCGCACCGTCTTCGAGCACACCTACCTCTACAACCGCATCTACGGCCACCCGATCTACCCGCTCGGCCAGACCTACGAAGCGCCGGGCAGCGCCGCGATCAAGCTCTTTCGCCGCTTCGCCGCCAGCTACGGCGGCCTGGCGCCGAGCTGGTGGTCCTGGCAGGAGACCAGCGGCCAGGAGTGGGGGGCGCTCGGCGCCGACAGCGCCCTGCGGCCGGTCGCCGGCTCCCGGCTCGAAGTCGTCCATCCGCTGCTGAAGCGCAAAGCCGCAGGCGACATGGTCGTCTGGGCGCAGGAGCACCTCGTCGCCGCCGGCGCCGACCTGCCGATCACCGGCATCTTCGGCCGCCAGACCGCCCGCGCGGTCCGTCTCTTCAAGGAAGACCACGGCCTGCCGGCCAACGGCATCATCGACACCGAAACCTGGAACGCGCTCCTCGCCTTCACCCCCTACCGGCCCCGCTGGACCGCCGCCGGGGCGAGCGGTGTGACGACCGCCCGCGCCAAGCCGGCGACCCGCCCGCTCTCCGCGAGCCTGCCGGCGAAGGCCTACGAGATCCCGCCCGGCCCCAGAGGCCCGCAGCCGTAATTCGTCTGTTCCTTATCGGTCCCGGGCACGGATAAGGAACAGACGAATTGCGTTAGGCGCTGATCCGCGTCGTCAGCCGGCCGAGCTGGGGCGAGGTGACGACGACCTCGTCGCCGTTGGCGAGCCAGACGCGGGGCTTGCGACCCATGCCGACGCCCTCCGGGGTGCCGGTGGAGACGACGTCGCCGGGCTCGAGGGTCATCAGCTTGGAGAGCTGCGCGACCAGCTGCGGGACGCTGAAGATCAGGTCGTCGGTGGCGCCGCTCTGCATCTCCTCGCCGTTGAGGGTGAGGCCGATCCCGATCCCGTCGGGCGGTCCCGCCTCGTCGGGCGTCACCAGGTAGGGACCGCAGGGCGCCGAGCCGTCGAAGACCTTGCCCGCCATCCACTGCGGAGTCGCCCCCTGCAGGTCGCGGGCCGAGAGGTCGTTGAGGAGCGTGTAGCCGGCGACGTAGTCGAGCGCCTCGGCCTCCGGCACGTCCTTCGCCCGCTTGCCGACGACGAAGGCGACCTCCGCCTCGTAGTCGGTCTTGCCGGTCGGCACCCGCACCGTCGCCCCGTCCGCCACCAGCGCGTTCGGGTACTTGGCGAAGATCGTCGGCACGTCGGGCAGCGAGTCGACGTCGACCCCCACCTCGGCCGCGTGCTTGCGGTAGTTCAACCCGATGCAGACGATCTTCTCCGGGTCCGGGATCGGCGGCAGCAACTCAACCGCGGAGAGCGGATGCGAAGGCGCCCCCGTGTCACCCATCCGGCCACGCAGGTCCTCGACTCGCCCGTCAGCGATGAGCTCTTTGAGTCCTCCCCGATGTGGCTCCCCAAGCAGAGCCCAGGCATCCACAACCCGCTCATCCTCAAGCAACCCCGCCCGAGGTCCATCCCCGGCATCGAACGAAAGCAACCTCACAAGCCGAACCCTAAAGACTGTCGAGAGGGGTCGTGGGGTCCCTCTCCAGACACTCAACATCGAGCCATAGCGAGATGTGTCTGGGGAGGGACCCCACGACCCCTCCCCAACCAACAGCCCTTAGGCCCGAGCCGGCTCCGGCTCCGCCTCGACCTCGAAAGCGGTGTCGACCAGCGTCTCCCGCTCGATGTCGCTCTCGCGCACCAGCCACAACGCCAGCACGGCGCCCGCGAAGGACAGCAGCCCGCCGAGCACGAGGATCTCGTTCAGGCCGTGGATGAAGCCCTGTTCGGCGGCGTTGCGCGCCGCGTCCCGGGCCCCGGCCGGCAGCGCGGAGACCGCTTGCGGCAGCGCCCCCGACGAGGTCGCCTCGACGAGGCCGCGGGCCTGGTCGTGGTCGAGGGAGCCGCCGGCGACCGATTGCGTCTTCGCGGCCCCGGCGCCGAGGAAGATCGCTCCCCAGGCGGCGATGCCGACCGCGATCCCGACCTGGCGGAAGGTGTCGTTGATCCCGGCCGCCATCCCGCTCTGCTCTTTCGGCACGACGCTGAGGGCGACGTCGGCGATCACCGGGTTCAGCAGACCGACCCCGACGCCGCTGAGGAGGAAGCCGAGCAGCAGCGCGGTCCACTCCGAGTCGACCTGCAGGCCGGACATCAGCAGCAGCCCGACTCCCGTCAGCGCCAGCCCGGCCGCCATCAGGTAGCGGGCCTGGACCCGCGCCAGCGCCATCCCCGAGAGCGGCGCGACGATGAAGGAGGCGACGGTGATCGGCAGGTAGCGCAGCCCCGCTTCGATCGGCGAGAGGCCGAGGAAGCTCTGCAGGAAGAGGGTCAGGTAGAGGAACAGCGCGAACATCGATCCCGAGACCGCGAAGGCCGCCAGCTGGACGCCGGTGAAGGCGCGGCGGCGGAAGAAGCCGAGCGGCAGCATCGGCTCGGCGACCCGGCGCTCGATCGCGAAGAACGCCGCCATCAGCACCGCCGCGGCGGCGAAGAGGGAGACGATCAGGGCGCTGCCCCAGCTCTCGTCGTTGCCGCGGACCAGCGCTAGCACGAGGACGAAGAGGGCGCTGGAGAAGGTGACGAGCCCGCCCCAGTCGATCCGGGTCGCGTTCGGGTCGCGGGACTCGGCGACCTTCCAGTAGGTGACGGCGATCGCCGCCAACCCGATCGGCACGTTGAGCAGGAAGACCGACTCCCAGCCGAGGCCGTCGGTGAGGACGCCGCCGACCAGCGGGCCGACCGCGACCGCGATCCCGATCGTGCCGCCGTAGATCCCCATCGCCATCCCGCGTTCGGGGCCGCTGGGGAACTCCTGGGCGACCAGTGCCAGGGAGACGGCGAACATCACCGCGCCGCCGACCCCCTGCAGGCCGCGGGCGAGGTTGAGGAAGGTCGGGTCCGGCGCCAGCGCGCAGAGCAACGAGGCGACGGAGAAGATGCCGAGGCCGATCGCGAAGACGCGCCGGCGGCCGAGCCGGTCGGCGAGCGAGCCGGCGGTCAGCACCAGCGCCGCCAGCGAGAGTGCGTAGGCGTCGATCACCCACTGCAGGTCGGTGAAGCTGCCGCCGAGGTCCTGCTGGATTGCGGGCAGCGCCGTGTTGACCACGGTGATGTCGAGCAAAAGCATGAAGGTGGCGACGCAAACCGCGCCGAGCGTCCACCACTTGCGATTGATGGCGCCGGGGTCGTTGGTTGCGAGGGTCGAATCCATTTGAGGTCTCCTGGTCATCGAGTACAATTCGTAAGGTAACCTGGTCAGGCTGCCTTACAACAAGGCAACCTTATCAGGCTCCCTGACGAAATGACGCGAGACCCGAAAGACACCTCCGCCTGGATCCCCCTCCCGGGGCTGCTCGACGTCGCCTCCGAGGCGCTGTTCGTCGAGTTCCGGGCCGAGCTGGAGCAGAGCGAGTACGGCGACATCAGGCCGACCCACGGCTGCGTCTTCCGCTTCGTCCAGGGCGAGGGCCTGCGCCTCACCGACATCGCCGAGCGGGCGGGGATGACCAAGCAGTCGGTGGGGGAGATCGTCGACGACCTGGTGGAGCGCGGCTACGCGCAGCGCGTCCCGGCCCCCGGCGACCGGCGGGCGAAGCTGATCTGCCTGACCGAGCGCGGCGAAGCGGCGCAGGCCCACGGCCGCAAGCTCTTCGCCAAGGTCGAGAAGCGCTGGGCCGAGCGCTACGGCGCCGAGCGGATCGCCGCCCTGCGCGGCCTCCTGGAGGAGATCGTCGCCGCCGAGGCGCCCTACGCCGTTCCCGAGCTCGCCAAGCCCGAGCCCGCCGTCGCCTGACCGGCAGGGAACCAAGGCCACCCGCCGAATCCCCCACCATGCCATTCGACCTGCGCTCGACCGAGAAGCTCCTGGAGGGCCTCGTCATCCTCTTCTACGCCGCCATCGGTCTCGCCCTCCTGGCGACCCTCCTCGGCTCGCCCGGCTGGGGATTCCTCTTCCTCCTCCTCGGCTCCGTCGGCCTCGTGGTCCGCACCGCCCTCGAAGTCCAGCAGCGCCCCCGCAACCGAGCCGCTCAGAGCCCGTCGCCCCCCGCCAACCGCTAGATTTGCCCCCCGGGCCGCGCCAGCGACCCGGCCCGAAGCACCCCTAGGGGGCGTAGCTCAGTTGGTTAGAGCGCCGGCCTGTCACGCCGGAGGTCGCGGGTTCGAGTCCCGTCGCTCCCGCTTCGGCGTGCCGCAGTGCCTGAGCCTCTGAGTCTTCTTCTAGGCTAGACGTGGATGGGCCTTCAAATGGGGGTCAGCGGTGCTGCTCAGCGCGAGCGATGAGCTCTGAAAGGGGCACCCCCAGCGCAGATGCCAGTTTGGTCAGATTCCGATAGCTCGGATTTCGCAGGCCCCGCTCAATCTCGCTGACATACGTTCGATGCATCTCAGCCACGTCCGCTAACCCCTCCTGAGATAGGCCGTCGATCTCGGCGCGTCGGCTCCTAATTGCAGCGCCAAGAGCCGTTAGGACGCTATCCGGCATGAGAAGATCTTCCCATTTAAACACTTATAAGTCTACAGGATATAAGTGTCTTCTGCCAGTATATCGGCAGGAAAGCGACGCTTGGCGTCGCCGATTCTACATAGACTCCCCGAGAAGAATGCACTCATCGCCTTTCGAGCTAGTTTCATTCAAGCGGCCTCCTGTTCAGGAGGTAGCTTTCGCTGTTCAATTCCCTGAGCCCTCGATCACGATTGATTTTTTGGCCGCTTTGCCAGACGCTCTGTCCTTCGATCTTCCGGTGCGGCAGCTCAGAGATCCTCTTCCGCGCATAGTCGAACCTCTGGATGAGAGGGCCGAGATCCAATTCGCGATTCGACCTGGTTCGACCCTCCCAAGGGCATGGTTTCTTTCCGAAGACGGCGTCATTCTTGTACAGGCACAGGAAGATCGCATCGCTTTGAATTGGCGCCGGTCTGGACAGCCAATTGATTACCCGCGGTATGGGGCTCTTCGAACCCAGTTCAAGGAGTTGATCGACACGACTGCCACATTGCTTGGTATGCCGGAGGGCCTCCCCGCCGACTTCACCGAGTTGACCTACGTCAATGAGCTTGATGTTGATGGCGGCCCTAGCCTCCCGGCAGAGCGAGCGCTTACGACCATTTCTGTCCCGGACGCAGATTTTTTACCGCAACCCGAGGATTCAAAATGGGCCGCTCGGTGGCTCATCCCTGGTGACCAGGGACCCCGAGGTCGGCTAATTGCATCCGCGGAGCCCGCAACTCGACAGGATGATCAGCACGACACCTACCTACTCACGATGACCGTAAAGATTCCGGAGACCGTAACGGGAACCGATGCCATTCTTGAGCGAGTTGATCTTGGGCACGAATGGATCGTTAGGGGATTTGCAGATTTAACGACGAAACAAATGCATGATCAGTGGGGGAGGACTAAATGACCGCTACCAGCATTTCCATGCCAGACACCGGTATCAAAGCCTTCAATATTGATGTGTATACGAACTTTGCATTGGCCACTACGGAGCGTTACGCGCTGTTTAGCGAGCGCTATGTGGCTAAGCCTCTTCCTAAATGGCAGGAGCACCTCTTGGGACGGCTTGCCGAGCTGGAGCGCCTAGCCCCAAATTGGGACAGCGATGGGTCTCATCCTGTTTCTCGTAAGCATGCGGATCGTGCACAGTCGTTCCTCATGCAGGTGATGGGCTCGATATCTGACGAGCCTGAGGTTGTTCCCCTTGCCGACGGGGGAGTGCAACTGGAATGGCGCCTTGATAGCGGAGTCCGGGTTGACTTCATCTCGGATGAGGAGGAGCCGGATGGTGTCGTTCTGATCGATGCCGATGGCGAGTTGACTGCTGCCCCGGCTTCCCAGATGGTGAGCGACGTTAGGGATCGTCTATCGAAGCAGCTTGTCGCGGGGCAGTGACTGCTGCACCTATCGATGATCCGAGTATCGACGACGGTATGACCCTCTTTCGCTGGGTTCCACCGGCGCATATCCGTCGCACCGCTGACGGTCCGGAGTGGCGAGATGGTGTCTTCAAGAATTTTCCGCGGCCGGAGGAGTTGCGGATGTCAGTAGTGCTGCAAGATCGGCTGGAGGAACTAGGGCGGACGCCGGAATCCATTCTCGAAGGCAGGCCTGGGCATGGCCTAGTTGGAATTTTGGCCGGAGATGTGCGGGCTGAGGAGCAACGAATTGTTAGAACCCCACTTGAAGACGAGCTAGCTCACGGCGATGTTTGCGGCGAGAAGCCTTCCGCTCGGAGGCGGATTTTGGCCAGTAAGGCCTTCTGGGTGGTCAAGCCCCCTGAAATTTCTTAATCAGTACCGCGGGGGCTGATCCCGGTACGCCGGGTCGCGGACTTCGCGGCGTTCTTCGACTGCCCCCGGCGGGGCCTCGCCGGGGGCGAGGGGGCGGGCTCGGCGAGACCAGACGATTTCCTGAAAGAGGCCGATCAGAAGGCCGGCGGCTCCGGCGATCATCAGGATCACACCGATGGTGTCGATGCTGACGCCCTGGACGTGGATGTTGGTCGCGAACTTGAGGATCGCGCCGACGGCTATTAGGAAGATGCCTGCTCCGATGGTCATGGCGGCTGAATACCCCGGGTTTGGATCGACAAACCGGTGTGGGTCTTGCGTCCAGCCCGCCCGCCTGCCGCGCTTAAGATCCCGGCATGAGCCGCGCCTTCGCACTCGTCGCGCTTGTCGCCGCCTTACTGGTGCCCGCTTCGGCGAGCGCTGGCACCCGCTACGCGGCGCCCGGCGGGGGCATGGTGCCCGGCTGCGCGCAGGCGACGCCGTGCTCGCTGGAGTACGCGATCTCGACCGCCGCCCCCAACGACGAGGTTGTGGTCGGCGCCGGCGACTACACGGTGGCGGAAACGATCAAAACCGAAACGCCGCTCTGGATCCATGGCGCCCAGGGCGTCGCCAAGCCGCGGATCTTCGCCGCCGACAAAGCGGTCCTGCGGAGCTTCGTGCCGCAGCACATCTCGGATCTCGAATTCGAATCGACCAACAACGGCGGCGAAGGGACGCTCTTCGTGCCCGCCGACGGCACCGTTCTGGAGCGACTGAAGCTAATTGCCCGCGGGGCCGAATCGCTCGGCCTGCGGCCGGGGAACAACTTCACGCTCGCCAACTCCGTGGTCCTCGCCGAAGGCGATCCCGAAGCCGTCGGAATCTTCATCCAGGGCACCGCTTCCGGCCAAGTCCAGCTTCGCAACGACACGATCGTCGCCGACGGCATCGAGGCGATCGCCTTCGCCGCGTTCCTAATCCCGAAAGACTCGACCCTCACGGTTGCGGGGTTCAACACGATCGCCGCCGGCGGTCGGCTCGACGTCTCGGTGCGCAAATCCTCGGAAGCGACCGGCTCCACCGTCACCGCCGGCTTCGACCACTCCAACCTCGATACCACCGAGGGGGAGGTGACCTCGGTCAACGGCCAGACGGCGGCGCCGCAGTTCACCCCGGCCAACCCGCGCGGTTTCGAACAGGCGCCGGGCTCGCCGACCATCGATGCCGGTCTCACCGATCCCGCCAACGGGCCGACCGACCTCAACGGCAGCCCGCGGGCGCTGCCCCGGGAACTGAGCTGCACGCGGCCCGACGTGGCGATCACCGACATCGGCGCCTACGAGTTCGTGCCGACGCCGATCGCCTGCATTCCGCAGACGAAGATCACGAAGCTGAAGAAGCTGCGGCGCGGCGGCGTCAAGCTGCGCTTCAAGGCGACCGGGATCAAGGAGAAGCCGACCTTCAAATGCCGGGTCGACAAGCGCCGCTGGCGGAAATGCGCCTCGCCGAAGACCTATAAGCACCTGAAGCCGGGGCGGCACGTGGTCAAGGTCCGCGCCTTCACCGCGACCACCAGCGACCAGACCCCGGCGAAGCGGAAGTTCCGGATCAGGCCGCCAGCGAAGTCCAAAGCCGGCGCTCGGCGCTGAGCACCGCCCCGGCGCCCGCGCCGACCGCCTCCCACAGCTCCGGCCGCGGCTCCTCGTCTTCGCTCGCCGCCATGAACGCCTCCGCCAGCTCGGTCCAGCGCGCCGCCGCCTCGGCGGCCAGGGGCGCCTCGTCCCGTCCCGCCTCCTCCAGGAAGCGCGAGTACATCAGCCGGAAGCAGCCGCCGCCGGTGCCGCGGCGCTCGATCACCTGGTAGGCGAAGCGCGCGCACCACTGCCAGTCCTCCACCGCCTCGGGCCAGGCGCCGGCCTCGGCCGCCAGGCGCTCCAGCGCCGGGACGCCGCCGAACTCGCCGAAGGGCGGCTCCAGCATCTCGCTCGCCGCCCGCGCGATCGCGCCCGGCACCGCCGCCTCCAGCGCCGCGCGGTCGACGTCGCCGGCGACGGTGAACATGTGCCCTTCCAGCGGGTAGGCCGGGTGGCCGCTGTGGCGGGCCCGGGCGAGGTTCTCCAGCCGCGTCGTCTGCAGCTCCTCGAAGCCGGTGTCGGAGAGCTGCGCGACCTCGGAGTCGTAGCCGGCGAGGACCACCGCGTGGCCCGGGAAGTGGGCCGAGTTGCCGTAGTGGTCGAGGTGGTAGATGTCGGTGAGGAGCAGCGCCGGCCGGCCGGCGTCGACCGTCGCCCGCGCCGCCTCCCAGGCTCCGGCGCCGTCCTCCTCGGCGAAGGTGGAGAGCTCCAGCGCCGCCCCGGTCAGCTCGCGGAAGGTCTCCTCCAGTCGCGCCGTGCGGCCGTTGAACCAGCGGCTCGGCGAGGTGTCGTCGAGCGCCAGGTAGTAGAAGCCGGCGCCGGCGCCGAGCCCGAAGGCCATCTCCTCGCTGATCTCGACGCCGTGGAAGGCGAGCAGGTTGCGCAGCGCGGTCGAGCCGCAGTGGTTGCCTGGCGTGTGGACGAACCCCGGGACGGTGGGCATCGCCCAATAGTCTCTCGCGCCGATGCACGACTTCGATCTCAGCCTCCTGCGCTGGATGCGCACCCACGGCCACTCGCCCGGCATCGAGGGCGCCGCGGTGGCGCTCGGCAAGGCCGGCAACAACGGCCTCGTCTGGTTCGTCCTCGGCGCGGTACTGGCCGTCATCGACAGCTCGCGATGGGAATCGTGGCTGATCTGCGCCCTCCTCGGCCCGGTCGCGATCGGCCTCAACTACGGCATCAAGCTCCTCGTCAAGCGGCCGCGGCCGGTGCTCGAGGGCCTGCCGCCGCTCGGCGGCGCCCCCAGCTCGCTCAGCTTCCCCTCCGCCCACGCCACCTCCTCCTTCGCGGTGGCGACGGCGATGGTCCGCGTCGACCCGGCGATGTCCGCCGCCTTCCTCGTCGCCATCGCCCTCTCGCTCGGCCGGCCCTACCTCGGCATGCACTACCCGTCCGACGTGCTCGCCGGCGCCTTCATCGGCGTCGCCCTGGGCCTGATCGTCCCGCTCTCCTTCTGATGGCGGCCGCGCGATGAAGGTCGGGATCGTCGGGCTGCCGAACGCCGGCAAGTCGACCCTCTTCAACGCCCTGACCAAGGGCGGCGCCCAGATGGGCGACTACCCGTTCACGACGATCGAGCCGAACGTCGCCGTCGCCCAGGTGCCCGACGAGCGGCTGGAGAAGGTCGCCGGGACCGTCGGCGCCTCCGAACTGGTGCCGGCGAAAATCGACTTCCACGACATCGCCGGCCTGGTCAAGGGCGCCTCCGAAGGCGAGGGCCTCGGCAACCAGTTCCTCGCCTCGATCCGCGAGACCGACGCGATCTGCCACGTCGTCCGCTGCCACACCGGGTCCGACGTGCCCCACCCCGACGGCCGCGTCGACCCGCTCGCCGACATCGAGACGATCGAGACCGAGCTGGTGCTCGCCGACTACGACCAGGTCGAGCGCCGCCTCCCCCGCGTCGGCAAGCAGGCGAAGTCGGGCGACAAAGAAGCCCAGGTGGAGCACGAGTGGCTGCAGGCGGTGCACGAGGCGCTCGCCGCCGGCCGCCCGGCCCGCTCGATCCCGGTGCCCGACGCCGCGCCGCACGCGGCGCGCAACCTGCAGGCGCTGACGACGAAGCCGATCCTCTACGTCGCCAACGTCGACGAGGGCGACGCCGAACCGCCCGAAGCCGTCGTCTCCCACGCCAACTCGGTCGGCGCCGGGGTGGTCGCGGTCAGCGCCCGGATCGAGGCCGAGCTGGCCGAGCTCGACCCGGCCGAAGCCGAGGAGATGCGCGAGTCCTACGGGGTCGAGGGCTCCGGCCTCGCCCGCCTCGTCCGCGCCGCCTACGACCTGCTGGAGCTGATCACCTTCTTCACCGCCGGCGAGGGCAAGGAGGCCGTAGCCCGGCCGCTGCGCCGCGGCGCGACCGCGCTGGAGGCGGCAGGAACCATTCACACCGAGATCATGGAAGCGTTCATCAAAGCCGAAGCGATCGGCTGGGAGCAGCTCGTCGCCTGCGGCGGCTACGCGGCGGCCCGTGACAAGGGGCAGCTGCGGATCGAGGGCCGCGATTACCTCGTCCAGGACGGCGACGTGATCACGATCAAGGTCTGAGGGACGCGGCTGTACACGGCTGAGGCCTGACCGCCCCGCCGATCGGTGCTGCATCGGGGCGGAACCCTTCAGGCCTCAGCCACCCTTGTGAATGGAGGTGGCCGGGTAGGTCTGCCCGCATCCGTTGAACCGCATACACATCACCTCCTTCCCGCGCCGGAAGCGTCCTTCTCGGCGACATGACGGTTCCTATTACTTCGACCGGCTCCAGTAAAGGGCTCTAGCTAGCCATATTCCCGCAATGTCCGAGCATTTATGCCCTAATGTGATCGCTCCTAGGATGTCGATCAATCGAAAGGGTCAGGGCATGGACAAGAGGGAGTTCGGGGGCAAAAAGCGCAGCGAGACGATCTTCAACGCCCTCAAGCACCCCCTGCGCGTGCGGATCCTCGAAGTCCTCAACGAAGGCCCGCGCAGCCCCAGCCAGTTCGTCGCCGAGGGACTGGTTCCGCGCGAGAGCTACAACAGCTACCAACAGGCCCTCTCGCTCGCCTCCTACCACTTCCGCGAGCTGGAGAAGGAAGGCTGCCTGGAGGTCGTCGAATCGATCCCGCGGCGGGGGGCGGTCGAGCACGTCTACCGGGGGATGGCGCGCGTCTTCGTCGACGACGCCGAATTCGAGGAGATGGACGGGACCAGCCGCCGCCGGCTCTCGCGTATCTCGCTGCAGGGGATGATCGCCAGGGCCGACCGGGCGATCGCCGAAGACACCTTCGACGCCCGCGCCGACCGCCACCTGACCTGGATGCCGATGCAGCTCGACGAGCGCGGCTGGAACGAAGCGATCGCCAAGCTGGCGGCGACCTTCGAGGAGCTGACCCAGATCCGCCGCGACGCCGGCGACCGCCTCGCCGCCTCGGGCGAGGAGGTGATCCCGGCGACGGTGGCGATGCTCGGCTTCGAGTCGCCCCCGCCGCCTCCCCTGCGCTGAGCCGTGTCGAGTTAGGTGCCTCTGGGGCCACTAAGTCGACATGCCCTTAGGCTTCCCCGATGGAGGAACGGGCGCGGTACCCCGAGGTCGCCGCCAAGGCCGGCCACTACGAGAGCTTCTACATCAAGGCCTGCCGCCCGGATGGGGGGCAGGGGGTTTGGATTCGCCACACCGTCCACAAGCGCCCGGGCGCCGAGCCGAACGGCTCGATCTGGTTCTGCCTCTTCGACCGCGAGGCGCCGGCGCCGCGGGCGACGAAGGTGACCGTCCCCGCCGCCCAGCTGGAGGCGCCGGCCGGCGACTGGATCCGGGTCGCCGACGCGACGATCGGCCCCGGCCGCGCCGAGGGCTCGGTCGACACCGACGCGCTCAGCGCCGCCTGGTCGTTCACCTTCGCCGGCGAGGCCGAGCCCTGCAAGTACCTGCCGGCCGACTGGCTCTACCAGGCGCCGCTGCCGAAAACCAAGTTCCTGGCGCCGTACCCCGACGCCCGCTTCGAGGGCCGGCTGACGGTCGGCGACGAGTCGTTCGAGCTCAGCGGTTGGCCGGGGATGATCGGCCACAACTGGGGCAGCGAGCACGCCGAGCGCTGGGTCTGGCTGGAGGGCACCGGCTTCCCCGAGGCGCCGGACACCTACTTCGACGCCGGCGCCGCCCGCGTCCGCCTCGGCTCCCGGGTCAGCCCCTGGATCCCCTCGGGGATGCTGGTCCTCGACGGCGAGGCGCACCGGCTCGGCGGCCTCGGCGCGATCCGCTCGGCGCGGATCGAGGAGCAGCCGACCGTCTGCAGCTTCTCGCTGCCCGGCAAGGACGTCGTCGTCCACGGCCGCGTCGCCGCGCCGGAGAAGGACTTCGTCGGCTGGGTCTACGCCGACCCGAAGGGCCCCGAGCACCACACCGTCAACTGCTCGGTCGCCGACCTCGAGCTGACCGTCGAACGCCCCGGCCTGCCGCCGCGCGAGCTCACCCTGCCGGGAGGCGGCGCCTACGAGTTAGGAATGCGCGAGCACGACCACGGCATCCCGATCCAGCCATACCCCGACGGCTGAGTGTCGAGTTCCTCTCGCTATACGAGAGTAAGTCGACATTGGTCGACCGGGGCTCGCCGCTACTGGTGGGTTTGGCTACCCGTCGCGCCGCTCGTGGCCTGGGCGATCATCCGCGTCTTCGGCCTCGACCGCGGGGTGCCGCTGGTGCCGATGATGGCGTTCACGCCCTTTGTCCCCATCGCCGCCTTCCTCGTCGCCGGCGTCGCCCTGGCGCTGCGCAACTGGGCCGCGGCGGCGGTCGCCGGGCTGGTCGCGCTCGTCCTCGCCGCCGCGGTGCTGCCGCGGGCGATCGGCGACGGGACGATCGACCCCGGCGATCGCGAGACCCTCGCGGTCGTCTCGGCCAACGTCTACCGCGGCAAAGCCGACCCGGTGGCGCTGGTCGCGTTGGTCGAGCGCAACGAAGCCGACCTGCTCGCCGTTCAGGAGCTGACGCCCCGCTTCGCCGGCGGCCTGCGCGCGGCTGGGATCGACCGGCTACTCCCGCACCAGGTGGTCCAGATCCGCCAGGGCGCGGCGGGGGGCGGGATCTACTCGCGGCTGCCGCTGCGCCCGATCGCCTCCGGCTCGGTGACCTTCTTTCGCCAGCCGCGCGTCGCCCTGCGCCTCCCCGACGGCCGGCAGGTCCGGGTCGCCGACGTCCACCCGCTGACCCCGGGGAGGACCGGGATCGACGTCTGGGAAGACTCGCTCGGCGACCTGCCCTCGACGGGTGCGGGGACGCCCTGGGTCCTGGTCGGCGACTTCAACGCGACGCTCGACCATTTGCGGCTGCGCGAAGTCCTCGCCCGCGGCTACCGCGACGCCGGCGACGTCGCCGGCCAGGGCCTGGTCCCGACCTGGCCCAACCGCGACCACGACCTGCCGCTGGTGATCACCATCGACCACGTCCTCGCCGACGAGCGCCTGGGCATCGTCGACTACGGCGTCGAAGACCTGCCGGGCTCCGACCACCGCTCGATCCACGCCGAGCTGGCGCTGCCCGAAGCGGGCGGCTAGCCGCCGGAGACGACCTTCTCGAAGGTCATCCAGGTGTCGTAGCCGCCGAGCGCGACCGAGATCTCGGAGCCGCTGACGGTCGAGGTGCCGCCGGTGCCGACCAGCTTGGCGCTGACGATCCGCGGCGAGACGCCGGTCTTGGTGATCACCACCCGTTTCAGCTTCCCCTGCAGGTAGGCGCCGAGGCGGGAGCTGATTTCCGGGCCGCTGAAGTCGAGCGTCCACTTGTGCAGCGGGCAGTAGTAGTCGTAGGGGTCGGGGACGCCGATCAGGTAGGGCACCGGCGAGCCGAAGACGTTGACGGCGCTCTCGGTGTGGCCGCCCGAGCAGGCCGAGTAGAGCGTCTGGGCGACGTCGCCCCCGTACATGACGACCTGGCCGCGGGTGGCGGCGACGGCGTCGTTGGTGCGCTCGTACTCGCTTTCCAGCCCCTCGTAGACCTGGCTGCGGGTGTCGGAGTAGAGGTCGAAGCCGTTGCCGCCGACGTCGCCGGTGAGGGCGATCGAGCGCACCGCCACCGCCTGCGCCTTCAGCTCCTCGGTCGGCCAGGAGGGCGGGACCTCGTTCGGCATCACCCCTTTCACGTACTGCTCCAGCGCCAGCGCGTTGACGATGTTCAGCGAACCGGCGTCGCTTTCGGTCGGCACCGTCTCCAGGGCGCCGCGGAAGGTTCCCTGGCCGGCGATCGCGATCGTGCCGCGCCCCGCCGCGCGCAGTTTCCGCCCGCAGCTTGCCAGCCGTTTGCCGCCGGAGCTGCGCAGGACGACGGAGCCGCCATTGCGGTGGGCCTCGTAGCTGCGGCGCGGGTCGAGCCGCTCGCCGCAGGCGCTGGTGGCCCCGCTGAAGCCGACATCGGTGGGCGAGATGTCGAGCAGGACGCGCACCACCCGGGCCTTTTCCACCGTCCCGATGCTGGTCCCGGTGAAGTAGTGGCCGAGGATGAAGCGGTAGCCCTTGCCGGCCTTGGCGTAGCCGTAGGCGCCGTAGGCGCTCATCCCGACCCCGTGGCCGAAACCGCGCCCGTGGACGACCCAGCTGACGCTGGCCTGGGCGGCCGCCGGCCAGGCGAAGACCAGCAGCGCGGCGGTCACGAGGAGGTGTCTCACGAGCTTGGACATCCCTGAGCCAACAGATTCAACAATCAGGAGTAGCGGCCTGCCTATCCGGGGACGTAACCTGGATACATGACTGCAACCGACCACAAGCTCCTCGCCGCCGGCGAGTGGACCGAGACCGGCGAGTGGGCCGAGGTGAAGAGCCCCTACGACGGGACCGTCGTCGGGCGGGTCGCGCAGGCCGACGAAGCGCTCGCCGAGCGGGCGATCGAGGCCGCGCACAAGGCCTTCGAGGAGGCCGACTTCCCCCAGTACAAGCGCGCCGCGGTGCTGGAGCGGGCGGCCGAGTTGGTCGCCGAGCGCCGCGACGAGCTGGCGGCGACGATCGCCGCCGAGGCCGGCAAGCCGATCAAGACCGCGACGGTCGAGGCCGAACGCTGCGTCTCCACCCTGGAGTTCTCTGCGGTCGAGGCGCGCAAGCTGACCGGCGGCACGGTGCCGATGGACGCCGCCGCGGCCGGCGCCGGCAAGCTCGGGGTGATGCTGCGCGTCCCCTACGGCGTCGTCGGCGCGATCAGCCCCTTCAACTTCCCGCTCAACCTCGTCGCCCACAAGCTCGGGCCGGCGATCGCGGCCGGCAACGCGGTCGTCCTCAAGCCCGCCGGGCAGACGCCGATCTCGGCCCTGAAGCTGGCCGAGATCCTGGTCGAGGCGGGCCTGCCGGAGAGCTGGCTCTCGGTCGTCCCGGGGCCGGGCTCCAAGGTCGGTAACACGATCGTCGAGCACCCATTGACCAAGGCGATCACCTTCACCGGCTCGGCGCCGGTCGGCTGGGACATCCGCTCCAAGGTCCCGCACAAGAAAGTCAACCTGGAGCTTGGCTCCAACGCGCCGCTGATCGTCAACGACGACGGCGACTGGGAGGCCGCCGCCGACAAAGCCCAGATCCACGCCTTCTCCCACGCCGGCCAGAGCTGCATCTCGATCCAGCGGATCCTCGTCCACGAGGCCGTCGCCGAAGACTTCGTCGCGCGCCTGGTCGCCAACGTCGAGAAGCTGACCGTCGGCGACCCGCTCGCCGAGGGGACCGACGTCGGGCCGCTGATCACCCCCGACGACCGCGACCGGGTCAAAGAGTGGGTCGAGGAGGCGGTCGCCGGCGGGGCGGAGCTCTTGACCGGCGGCGAGCTTGTCGACGAGGGCCGCTGCCTGGCGCCGACGCTGCTGAAGGCGCCGCCGAAAGAGGCCAAGGTCTGGTGCGAGGAGATCTTCGGGCCGGTGGCGACGATCGACACCTTCACCGACTTCGACCAGGCGCTCCGCCTCGCCAACGACTCCAAGTTCGGCCTCCAGGCGGGGGTCTTCACCCGCGACATCGGCCGTGGCCTGCAGGCCGGCCGCACCCTGGAGTTCGGCGGCGTCCTGATCAACGAGGTACCGACCTTCCGCACCGACCAGCAGCCCTACGGCGGCGTCAAGGACTCCGGCAACACCCGCGAGGGCCCGGCCTACGCGGTCTACGAGCTCACCGAGGAGCGTTTCGTCACCTTGCAGGGGTAGGTTGGCGGGGCCAATCTCGTCGAGGGGGTCTGAGGTGTCGCAGAAGATCGAGGAGCTTCGATTGCTGTTGGGGATCGCGGTGGTGGCGCTGGCGTTCTTGAGTTTCGGAGCCGCTGGCGCTGCGGCGGCGACGGTCGTCAACGGAGACTTCGAGACGGGGAGCCTGACCGGCTGGAGCACCGAGGAGCAAGGCAGCGGGGAATGGATCGCCTATTCCGGCACCGCCAACCCGTTCGCCTCCGAAGGCGCGCCGGCGCTGACCGCCCCTCCTCAGGGCAACTTCGCGGCGATCACCGTGCAGGATGGCCAAGGCGCCCACATCCTCTACCAGGACGTGACCGTCGGCAGCGCCCCGGGCGAAGTGCTGAATCTCGACGCTTACTACGTCTCCGACGCCCCGATGCTCACCCCGAGCCCCGACAGCCTTGCCGAATCTCCCAGCCAGCAGTACCGGATCGACGTCATGGATCCGACCGCCTCGATCGTCTCCGTCGATCCGGAAGACATCCTCGCTCCGGTCTTCGCGACCAAAACCGGCGATCCGCAGACGATGGCCCCGCGGAAACTCTCGGTCGACCTGACGAATCTCGCCGGTCGGACGGTGCGGCTGCGGATAGCCGAGGCCGACACCTTCGACTATCTCAACGCCGGAGTCGACGCCGTCTCCATCGGAACGCCTCCGCCGCCCCCGCCGAGCCCTCCCGCCAACACCTTCACCTTCGGCAAGCTGAAGCTGAACAAGAAGAGGGGGACGGCGACGCTGAAGGTGACCGTGCCCGGCGGCGGAACGCTGACCGCCGTGGATGCGAAGAAGAAACCCCCGAAACGGATCAAGAAGGCGACGGCGACGGTTTCCATCGCGGGCACCGTGACCCTGAAGCTGAAGCCGACCGCCGCCGGCAAGAAAACGCTGAAGAGCAAGGGGAAGCTGAAGTTCAAGGCGCTCGTCTCGTTCACCCCGACCGGCGGCACCGCGGGCAGCCAGACCTTCGCCGGGAAGTTGAAGCTGACCCTGCCGAAGTAGCCGAGCGGTAACCACCGCAAAACATTTCCCGCTTAAAAGTGGGTACCCTCCCGCGAATGGGAATCCGGGAGGTTGTGAGGTTCGTGGTGGCGATCGCGGCGGTAGCCGCGGTCGCCGTGGCGCCTAACGCGGTCGCCGCCGTATCCGACACCGCCGGCAAGACGACGGTCGAACAGCGGGTGGTCCCGACCGGCAGCGGCGCCTTCCGTTTCCTCGGCCTCGGCGCCGGCGAGCCGTACACGGTGCGGCAGGACCTGGCGACGGCGGGGACGGAACGGTCCGCGAAACGCACCTCGCTCGTCTACTTCGGCCAGCTCTCGGACTTCCAGCTCGCCGACGAGGAGTCGCCAGCGCGGGTCGAGGTGATCGACCCGCTCTCGACGCCGCTGAACCTGCCCTTCGGCGCCGCTTGGCGGCCCTGGGAGGCGCTGGAGCCGCAGATCGACGAGGCGATGATCCAACAGGTGAACAAATTCGCGGGGGCCAGCCCGGTCGCCGACGGCAGCGGCGCCCGTCGCAAAATGGACTTCACGATCGACACCGGCGACTCGGCCGACAGCCAGCAGCTGAACGAGACGCAGTGGGTGCGGACCCTGCTGGAGGGCGGCAACCTCAACCCCAACAGCGGCGTCGACAAGACCAAATATTCGAACCCGCTCTGCCCCAACCTCTTCGTCCCCGGCGCCGCCGAGGCCGCCCGCTACACCGGCGTCCAGGACTACAACGACTACCTCGAGGGGCCCTACCCCGAGTTCTACGACCCCAACACGCCCGCCGGCCCGCATTCGGCCTGGCCCAAATACCCGGGCTTGATGGACCGCGCCCAGCAGGCGTTCACCGCCAGCGGCCTCAACGTGCCGTCCTACGTCGCCTTCGGCAACCACGACGCGCTGGTGCAGGGCAACGCCGCCGCCAACGCCGCCTTCGAGCAGGTCGCGACCGGCTGTCTGAAGCCGATCGGCCCGGTCTCCAATCCCGAAAACGCGCAGGCGCTGCTGGAATCGCTCTTCGACCCGGTGCGGCTGCTGTCCTCGTTCCTGACCAGCCCGCAGAACACGATCCTCGTGCCGGGTGACCCCAACCGCCGCTTCGTCTCCAAGAAGCAGTACAAGGACGTGTTCAAGGCCGGCAAACAGAAAGACGGCCACGGCTTCGGCCTGATCGACCCGGCGCAGGAAACCGCCTCCAAAGGCGCCGCCGGCTACTACTCCTGGAGCCCGGCGCCGGGGATGCGGTTCATCGCCCTCGACACCGTCGCCGAGGCCGGCACGATCCTCACCCCGAGCGGCGCCTCGACCTCCGACGGCAACGTCGACGACCCGCAGTTCAAATGGCTGCGCTCGCAGCTGCAGGCGGCGACCGCGGCCGACCAGCTGGTCGTGATCTTCAGCCACCATGCGCCCGAGAGCCTCGTCGCCGACATCCCCGACGAGGCGGCGCCGCCCTGCACCGTCAACGACTCCCACGGCCACGACATCAACCCCGGCTGCGACCTCGACCCGCGCCTCTCGTTCCCGATCCACCTGGAGAGCGACCTAGTCGGTCTGCTGCACGAATACCCGAACGCGATCGCCTGGGTCGCCGGCCACTCCCATGACAACGTTGTCGACGCCTTCCCGAACCCGAGCGGCCCGGGCGGCTTCTGGAGCATCCGCGTCGCCGCCGAGGCCGACTGGCCGCAGCAGTCCCGCCTGCTGGAGGTCTTCGACAACCACGACGGCACCCTCTCGATCTTCGGCACGATCCTCGACCACACCGGCCAGGCCGCGGCCCCCGCGCCCGGCACCCCGGCCTCGTCGATGGACTTCAACGACCTCACCTCGGCGGCGCGGACGATGAGCTTCAACGACTTCCAGTCAGGCGCCCCGCTCGGCGAAGGCGCCGCCAAAGACCGCAACGTCGAGCTGCTGCTGCCCGACCCGCGCTGAGCGGCCTTCAGGGGCCGAGCAGCGCCGCCGGCACGACACCGATTCCGTCGGGACGACGGTACGCAGCGTCGCCGGTGGTGATCACCAGGGAATCGAGGAGCTCGTCGCCGATGCGGCTCTGCAGCCAGCGCAACTGTCGAACATCGTCGTCGTCCACCGTAGCGGCGAGCTTGACCTCGATTGCCACGATGCGGCTGTCACCGCGCCGCACGATCAGATCGACCTCGTGCTCGCCGGCGAAGGTGCGCAGATGCTCCACGGTCGCCTCGGCATTCTGCGCGTAGACCCGCACGCACAGGGTCACGAGCGACTCGAAGAGGGCTCCGAGCAACGACCCGTCGCGGGGCACGGGCGGCCCGAGCGCGCTTCCGCCGAGCAGGGAGGAGGCATCGGCTCCGAGTAGGCGTGCCGCGAGGGCCGGGTCGGCGAGCTGATGCTTCGGCGCGGCGGTCAGTTTTGCGAGGTGCCGGCGCGTGGGCTGCCAGGCCGGGACCGGGTCGAGGATCCAGAGCCGCTGCAGGGCATCGCGATACGGCCGGGCCGCGCTGTTGGATGGCTTCTCGCCCTCTCCGCCGCTGGCGGCGTCGCGGATCTTCTCGAAGCTCATCGCGGTCGATGAGGCGGCTGCGTAGGCGGTCATCCAGCGCCGCAGGCCGGAAGGATTGCGTACCTGACGCCCGAGCTCCGGAAGGTCTTTGTCGACGATGCGCGAGAGGTAGCTGTCAAGCTGCGTCCGCAGTGAGCGGCCGGACAGCCTCCTGATTGCCGGAAACCCCGAGGCGAGGATCTCCTCGACATAGTCCTCGAGACCCAGCGGGCTCTCGCCGAAGAGCTTGGGCCTACCGCCGGCGAGAAGACCCTCCAGGCTGACCGAGCCGTCGAGCTCGAGGCGCTCGACCAGGGACATCGGACGCATGCGGACGCTCGCTATCCGGCCTGCGCCCGAGTGCGTCCCGGTTCCATCTGGAGAAGCCGAGCCGGTGAGCAGGAACCGGCCCGCCTTCGGATCGGCGTCCACCGCCCGGCGGACCAGGTCCCAGGTCTCCGGCAGACGCTGCCACTCGTCGATCAGGATCGGCGTGTCGCCCTGAAGCAGGCGGCTTGGTTCTGCCCTGGCGAGCTCCAGCCGCGCCGGATCGTCGAGTCCCTGCACGGTCGCTGCCCGGCGGGAAGCGGTGTCGGTCTTGCCCACCGCTTTCGGCCCCTCTATGGCGATCGCCGGCAGCGAGCCGTGGAGCTCGTCAAGCTCGTCCTCCAGAATCCGCTTCAGATAGGCCATCAGCGGCTCCTAGAATACAATTTCTCCGCTCTCTAAAGTAAAAGAACTCCGGGACAGAAAGTTATATTCCTACGACGCCAGGCTACTCGTGCGGCCGCGCCATCCGCCTGTGGTCCAGCGCCTCCTCCAGCACCGCGGGCTCGACGCCCTGCTCCAGCGCGACCTCGCGCAGCGAGCGGCCTGACTCGGCCGCGGTCTTGACGATGTCGGCGGCGCGGTCGTAGCCGATGTGGGGGTTGAGGGCGGTGGCGGTCGCCAGCGTCGCCTCGGCGTGGCGGGTGGTCATCTCCTCGTTCGCCTCCAGGCCGGAGACGCATTTCTCGTTCAGCAGGCGCGAGGCGGAGGCGAGCAGTTTGATCGAGTCGAGCAGGTTGCGGGCGATCAGCGGCACCCGGACGTTGAGCTCGAACTGGCCCTGGCTGCCGGCGACGGTGATCGCGGCGTCGTTGCCGATCACCTGGGCGGCGACCTGGATCACCACCTCCGGGATCACCGGGTTGACCTTGCCGGGCATGATCGAGGAGCCCTTCTGCAGCTCCGGCAGGCGCAGCTCGGCGAGGCCGGCGCG
>Ga0164301_10000012_pt1 | contig 56429 bp, 99 predicted proteins | sample Whisoiple_231_MG_FD_109711 | JGI IMG/M metagenome (GOLD analysis project Ga0164301, IMG submission 109711) | Unamended control soil microbial communities from upstate New York, USA - Whitman soil sample_231_MG | ecosystem: Environmental > Terrestrial > Soil > Agricultural land ... | reverse complement strand
TACTCATTGATTCTACCCAAATCCTCTGCACGGAGCGCAACCCAACACCCAAAAACAAACACATCTCGTGCGCGCTCTTGGGCCCCTTTTAGTTCGAGGTTATAAAGAGCAGTTAGCTCTGGTAGTGTTAACGCAACCGTATCCGCTTCCTCCCAAGAATATCTAAATCCCTTATGTTCATATACTTTATTTTTATGCTTTTTAGCATCATGCATTTTGGAAAGGAAGGCCCCTAAACGCGCGACAATCTCTGCAATACTATTACGGCTATAATTGGCTTGTATCAGCCATCCAATAAATGCTCGGTGATCCTCAATACTGAATGCGTACGTGAATAGATATCCTGTTGACTTTTCGTAGTTTTCAAGCTTTTTTAGAACACTTCCATAATTTTTGGCAGACGCCTCGCTAAAACGATCATCATTTTCTTTGCGCAATTTGCCCGAACGCATATCATCAATCATTTGCAGCCAATCCGTCTTAAAGTCAGATCTTTCTTTATCTATCTTGCCTAATTGTTCGTCCAGGTAAACAGTCAGTTTATTTTTGTAAACCGATTCTTCTAAGATAGACTGGTTCGTTACATACTGATTAATTAATTTCTCTATACGATCCAGCCGAATCTTATCTCCCTTCTCTTTTGAGTCCACTTTAACTCCGGTTGGGTACCTTAGTCTGCCATCCTTGCAATAATAGGATGCATAGAAATATCCGTTACCCTTTATAAACATATATGTGGAGTATGTCTAAAATTATGTCTAAAAAAGTAAATTTAAGTGAATTTAAATAAAGCCGAGTAAAATTTATAAGGTATTAAAACTGGCTACAGCTAAGGGATTATTAACTTTGGCGGACAAGTGCTGACCTGGGGTTTATATAAATCAGACCAACGCCGGTGGAACAAAATTTCATTTTAATCTAAGCCGGTAGCGGGTTTTGAGATGTGTAATTCTGTTTTATGTCTGTTTTTATGTCTATTCTCAAATTATGTCTTTTACATATGTTGCAAAATTACGAACTTTCCTTCATGCCAAGAGCAACAAAAGCGGGTCATTTTTTAATTAATGGCCAAGATTACTTTTTCAATTTCGTCATTACCTGGGAAGGGAAGAATTACCATTACCGATTGGTACAGGAAGAACAGGCTGATTTATTGGCTGATCTCTTGCCCTCTGAATTGCACTTTGATGAAATAAACGGGGAAGTTCAGTATGACGAACGGCTACAGACAGATGAAGCCAGGGAAGTTGCGAGGATAATTTGGGAGGGAATTAAAGCCGGGAACTTATCATAAGGAAATACTTTAAGTAAAATCATCCATGTCTTGCGCCAATTCCCTGAATTTCACCCCTAACGCTAATGCAATACGAATAAGTACAAGTAGCCCTGGTACATTGCGCCCATGTTCAATCTTGGAAAGATGACTCATGCTCATTTCACATTTATAAGCTACGTCCATCTGCGAAAGGTCTTTCCCCTCCCGAATGTCTTTGATTCTCTTTCCGAGGGCATTTAGGGCCTGCTGTTCACTATTCATAATTAATAGCAAACATATATACGGCAACCTTAATAAAACATACTAAATTCAGCATGTCATATTTAGTATTATTCGCTATATTTACTAAAGTGAAGTAATAACCCTCAAATTGTAATCTATGAAAATGACCATTGGGCGTTACGATATCAAAATCCGTAGAATCCTAAATACCAAACAAGTAAGCATAAGCATTTCAGGTCAACAAGTAATTTATAAAGTGGTCGGGGAAGACTTAACCTTGGTAGATGAATCAGTGCCGGAGGATATTAGACCGCAATTGGAGAAAACCATTAAAACCCATTTCAGGACAAAGGTTTAAGAAAGCTAAATAGAAAGGCCGCCCTGGAAAGAACGGCCCTCACTTACTAACCATATTTGAATCCTATGATAATATTTCTTTCGCTTTCTCCCAGTATTTTCCCCGTTCAACTAAACCATTAGTGCCTCCATTGATTTTCTTTGTGACGGATACAAAATTGCCTGTATCGGCAAGGGCATTAAGCCCTTTATCTGCCCAAAACCAGCAGGCCGATTCTACTGCATGCCTGGGGGTGCTTAAAAGGTCAGGTGTATCCAGGAAGGTATTGGGCGTTCCAGTTAACGCTTGGCTGCATTTTGCATAGTTCGCGCGGCCAGTGATTTGAATGAGTCCGCGTCCCATAAATCGTTTGCCATCGCCCGAATGAATATTGCCCAAATCCTTTCTTCCCTCGTAGCCCTTTTGGGCAGCTGTTGGCCCCCATATCTCCCGGGTATAGCGCAATTCGCCACATTCGTGTGCTATTTGGGCTATGAACATGGCCTGACGGTCTTTAGTATTTATACCGTATGCCTCCATGTACTCGTTCAAATATGGCAGATAGGTATTAGCCACTTCCAACTTTCTTTTAGTAATTGCCTGTTGATCCATTCCAGATTTCACAACCCAGTTAAGCGGCATGATTTCTATTAATTGCTCTGTGATCATATTTTACCAAATATTTTCAAGGCACCAATACCTCCAATTAATAACCCCAATACAACCCCGCCTATGATTACAATTCTTTTGTAATAGCCCTCATTCTCTTTTGCTGCTTTCGCAGAAATCTCCGCTTTATCTGCCCTCTTACTTTGTGCTGCAGCATCCTGTCGGGCGATATCGAAGGCGTAATTTGCCGATACTAAAGAATCACGATACTGCTGTAGCCAAGCGCTATCTAGAACGAATTTGGTTACTATTCGCTTTATAAACGCTGTATCATGGACATAACTAACCTCTCCTATTCTCACTGTATCTCCCAGCACGAACTCTAATATGGTATCTATTGAATAAGTACGGAAAGTGTCACAGGGGAATAGTTCCCGGGTCTTTTCAAGAATGGCAATTTGTTCCTGTCGTTCTCGTTCCGCTCTTGATGCCTTCTGCGCTGCGAGTATTTCAGAGGATTTACAACCATTTAATAAGATTGCTAAGAGGGCCATAACATAAATGAAGATCACAACCGCAAAAGCCGCTTTAGTCTCTACTTGTCCATTTAGTATTTTTTTCATCGCCTATCCTGTTTGTTTTGCAAAAGGATTTTCACATCTACTAAATTGTCGTTTATTTTATCCAGCCGTTCGCCGGTGTGCCTATTTTGTTCTGACATGTTTTCGTCCATTTTTTTTAACTGCGCGTCATGTCCATCCAAACGTTTTTCTATGTTTACCTGCTTCTGATAGTTCTCTCCCTCCATCGTTCCACGGTTATAAATGAGGGTGGAGATAGTAACTATAACACCAATTACGGCAATCATAAATTCCCAAAACTTTATGGGCCGGTTCATCATGTATCAATTTTCCTTATTAATATTTTGACCGCCGGGTATAATACTATAACCCCTTGTAATGCTAAAAGCCATTCACTATGTCGGGCACTCCATAAATAATGCGGCAAATCAAGTGCCTGGTTTATTAGTATCGCACCAAATAACTCGCGGGTATCTTTATCACGTTTTAGGTTACTATTAATATAAAGCCATGAAGCTAAAATTATTAGTGAATAGCTAATACACTCCCCAATGTCATGTACATACCATTGCGTAGTAGACCAGTAGCTTTTATCCCCAGGAAATAAATATCTAGGCTGCTGTGATGCATGACACCATAGCCTATGTACATTATTCACAGGCCATGAAAAAACAAGGAATAATAATATTATCCCCTTTCTGGTCAAGGCGTTGGCGGTTTAGGGCCTTTAGGGTCTGTGCCACCAGGACCATCCATTATAACATCGCTCTTCCTAGAAAAGGCCGTGATTACACCTGATATGGCGGCCAGAACGGATAGTAACCATGTTAGCCAATCCCTAGTCAATTGGGATACATTACCCGGTAAAGTATTTATTAGGCTGGGTAGAATTGGTGTCAACAATGCTAATCCAGCAGTTAAATTCACCATCCATGATGGACTGGAATGATTTACGTTGTTTAGAAAATTTGCCATGGTATTTCTGTTTATCCAAATAATACTTCTTGTTGACTCACTAAGGTGGGTGTAACGGCGCCCGAGGTGCCAGTAGTATTTAGCCGAGCATAATAACCCCTGGGTACAAAACCCGCTATTGCACCTCCATTGGCAGCATTAAGATTCAGCCCAACAACCAATGTTCCAGTAAGTCCGCCTTCTGTTGCCGTAGTAGCCGTCCATCCTGTTGAGCCATCCGGACTTATCTCTAATGTTACCTTACAGGTTTGCCCAGTTGTTAAGGTGAGGTTCGTCACCGCCCTGACACTGTAATAAGCTATAGTGTCCTTTGCGGTATTGATCTGAAATGCACTATTAAAGCTACGCGCCGATGCAGAATTTAACGTCATTGTAGGCGGCACCGCATTGATGGTCAGAATTAAAAATCTTCCCGGATCCGAAACGCTTAGGGCTGTTGGTTTTAGTATTGTAGTGCCATTATCCGTTGCTGTGGATGTTCCATTATACATCCACCATTGAGTTGGATTAGGCCATGCTACACTTGGTCCTGGAACCATAAATAAAGTTTTATCTAAGGACACTAAGGCCCGCATGTCGGTGGGTATGTCAGCTATAATTACAGTATTATTATAATAAAGTCCCATTAGGTATAGGTTTTATTTGATTTGAAACCAATTATTTCCGTCAGATTGTATCCAAACTGTTGAACCGTTGGAAATTGTTGTAGTACTTACAGCTACAGGTGATAGGAAGGCACTAATGCTAATATTGCCGCCTGTATTGTAGTTAATTATACAATAAATCCTACCAGTACAGTCACTAGCAGTTGGCAGTGTAAGGGTAATACCTGATACAGTTGCCCGAACTGTATAATGGGTAGAATCAAGAGTTGTATTACTTGATACTGAAGCAAAGTTTGTTGATACAGAACCCGCAATGTGTAGTACTGAAGCAGGAGTATTTGTATTAATTCCTATAAAACCATTAGATCGCTTTATATATAAGACAGTTCCCAATGCTGTAATTCCATCATCAGCATTTCTGCTTAGATAATAGTCACTACCTGCATTACCGGTAGATTCAGCTCCCTGCAAACCCATGGACCATCTATTAACCGCGCCGGTAGTCATAAATTGTATATGAGATTGCCCACCTCCCATTGTTCCGGCGGTTGTTTGTACAGAAAACATTCTTCCCGTGCCCCCAACCCAATATCCACCCGTTTGGGCTGAAACAAATTGTTGTTGTATATAATTAGCAGATCCGCTGCCGGGTGCTTTATTATTAAATGTTGTCCAATCTGCTGAAGTTAAAAGCCCACGTGTTTTCGTTCCATCCTGTGTGGGAATATTGAACGTATGGGTACTTCCACTTGAACTAATGGCGAAATCGGATCCAGCACTACCGACAGCGAATGTTTGAGTTGCTGTTGTTAATGCATTAAGAGAGTAAAAGGTTGACAGTCTGGTCCAGTTCGCACTGGAAACAGTATCAAGTGCTATATAAGGGATTGATGTGGCGACGGTAGTGCTGGCAGTAAACCATGGCCGGTTTGTAATCCCTTGTTGTGTATTGGGCAGATTCCACAATACGGCATTATTTGCATTATCGGTTGTGGCAGAACTTCCCCGGTTAAACATGAACACATTCCGAGTATTACTATTTGCTGCTGAGGCATTATAGCTCAATCCATCGGAGTAGTTATTGATCACCTGGTTTCCGCTACAGCTTTGAAAAAGCATTGCATTGCCGGTGACATTGAAGAATCTATTACTTTCAATAATACTTACTTTAACGCCGGTGAAAGTCACTCCAATTCCCGTACATGCATTAAGCGTGTTATGTGCAAATTGAAGGTTTTGGGTACTATCACCCGATTTATTATTTATAATAACCGCTGTAGAAGCCGTTGACCCATTTATCTTATTCCCCGTAATAGTTGCTCCTGCAATGGAACTTACTTGTAAAGCTGAATTACTGGCGTTAATATGGTGTGATATAATATTGTCACTTACAGTTATATGGTGTGAAGTAAGATTGTCCTGTGACTCAACGCTGATGCCCTTTGTAGTAACACTGTCGATAGTGTTGCTAGAAATAATCGTGTTATACCCGTTACCACCGAAATCATCCGGAATAGCGCCAAAGAAGGTATCACTGTTATTACCTGTTGCTATTATTCCGAAGCTAGAGTTAGTTATTATATTACCATTAATTGTAAACCCACGGCCACGTGCTTTTATACCCGTTCCGGATACATACCGAAAATTACATCCGCTTACACTAGCATATAATCCAGACGAGATATAAACGCCATTATCAAATAAACTATCCCCACGTATATTCGTTATTGTATATAACTGCGCATCGTCCCCCAATAGAACTACACTGCCATTATTACTAGCATGGGAATTGCTTATCACGTTATAACCATTCCATCCCGTCACTGCGTCAAATCCATCATGCTCTATGTGGATGGCAGGACATATACTTGAATTACTTTTATTACTATTAGTTAAAAATCCCTTATGTTCTATTCCATTACAATAGAATCTATAGGCTTTCCTGAAGGCTATAGACCCCTGTTTGTTTTTTGATCTTATATTATCTACAACTACATTAATGCAGCTATCAATTTGTATATAAGACCGGAATATTGTTGGATTAGTTTGAAATGATGCATATGTTTGGGCGCCATCAAAATTACCATTCCGTATCGTGAGGGCATTACATCCGTAGAATCTAATTGTTCTAGTGTGGACGGTATTTTCATAGATAGTAGCGCCGTTAAAATCAACAGTCATGCTATCCTTATTAGCAATGAAAATGCTATCGTCTAGCCGGTACCTACTGCCGGGACCACCAACAAATTTTTTATAAGGCAATGCGAACACATTTTTTAAGGCGGTACTGGCATCAATTGCGCCGGTAATATCGATAGGTGCCCAATCAATAAAAATACCGTCCGCCGGATTAAATATCCTATCCCACACATCGCCAAATATGTTAGGGTACCGGGTAATTTCATTACCAAAAGAAGCCGAAAAATTCCTTTTAAACAGACCGCCTCTTTGCGGATCGGATACGACCATCAATAAGGCCTTACCTGTATAGAACTCCATTAGTTCTACTGTTTGTACTGTATCGATAGGAAAATTGGCTTTTGTAGTTAGGCTATCCCAATAGGCTGATAAATCAACTGCTCCGCTGGCAATAGGGGTCATTTTATTACCTTTCATCCAATACAGAAGGCTATCCTGTATTCGATATTGTAACATGCCCGGGGCTCTCATTGTAGCATCTGTAACCCCAGTATCTTTCCTGGGTAGAAATAATGCACTATCTACCTTCACACCGTTTCTGAATTGGTAAAGTTTGCTTCCCTGTGAGATCGGCGGTTGTGTCTGCCCAGCTGCAGCAAACGAAAAAGCTAAAAGTATTATGGTTAGTATTCTTCTCATATAGTTTGTATTCGTATCCGCTCCCCGTCATAGAATGAGGGAAAGAATAAAACGGCCCCTGATCCAGGAGCGATTATGAAATTGGCACCAGTGCGATATTGATACTGCCCTTCCCGGAAAACCTTTAGCTTTTTACCATTGAGAATAGGACTGTAATAATTAGCACTTCCCGCCGCTGGTGCTCCTGGTTGACCCACGGTAAAGTTTATTACTGCCATAAAAAAAGAGCGGCACGAAGGCCGCTATTTTAAGGTAAAAGGCCAAAGCATTCAAAGATGCCGGCAGGAGTATCGAAAGGACATGGATTATCATTTGAGCGCCACTTTGCAGAACCGTTCCATTCCACATTGTCCTCCAAGTTTTCTGTAACCGGAGCACGTGTGTCGATCGTAACGGTTTTGTCTGTAATGTGGGACTGCGTACCAGTCCGATAAATACCGTAATATTTGCCGTTCTGGCGCTTCAATGTGTTATAGAATGTGCAGTTATTCTTATAGGAAGGATCGCGCCAAATCAAGGTATAATCACGTCCTAAGATTGTTTCCACATCATCACCATAACCAGGACCGGTAATCGGATCAGGCGCGTCTAAGGAACCCACAACCTTCGGGATAATGATAATGTCCCCGCTCTCAATACCGTTCTGCCAAATTGTAAAGTTGGTAGGATTGGCGATAAGCGTAGCTCGATAAGCTGCAGACACGAAACCAACTGACCTGATACGGCCTTTCTCGTAGTCGTCGCATGGGTCACACTGGTAGTCTGGTAATTCATCTACATCGCAACCCGGATAATATACTGTAGCCATTTCTGACAGATTTAAATTGTTAACACTGACAAAGGACTAAACACCCTTTTTGATATTGTATCTCTACGCGGTATCGAATGCTAAAAAATATATGTTCTGGTTTCAAGTAATAATCGGCACCTTGGAACTCTTGGCTGAATAAAGATCGGCTATTATGATTGGCACTAACGGCGAGGATATTAATCCCTCTTATGCCATCTATGGTAGTTGTGCTGGGCATGTTGGAGGCGATTGCGGCTTCTAGCACATCTGGTGCTACTTGAACCTTCCGCCTATCGCCCATCACTATTAAATCCACATCATAGTTATGTTTGAAGGCATCATAACCATTGCCATAGGTCGCAACCCCGCTTTGAGTATAAGTAGAAGATGCTATCCTGTGATATATCTCTAACTCATTAATGTCGTCGAAAGTGATTAGTCGGGCATCTCCTGAACTGGATATTAGGGCCGGTAAATACTCAAAGGCGGTTCCCTTCTTGCGGGCTATTGGATAAGACAACCCATTGTACCGGCTCAAAGGGAAAGCAGTTAGTTTAGCCTTTAAAGTGGTGTTGATTGTCTCTACTATTTCACCCAAGTAAGCCATTGATGTAATCGGTTATGGTCGTTTCTGCTAGTTCTATTTCTTGCTGACTTAGATTATACACTCCCTTGTAGCGTTCTTCGTTCCAGGTGGCTTTATCGAAATTGTCCTTATTATTAAATCCAAGCCCATATTCATTATTCTCTGCTATAGCAACAAAATCCTGCTCCATTTGCCTTGTCAACGACAAGATCACCTTAGGATCGGTACCTCTGTTATAATTAGGACGAGCTTTGCCAACTTTTTCCTCTCCGGTAAAGACTCCAGTTTTCTTATTTAGCCGAATTGTCCTGTCAGTAAAAGTTCCTGCGTCCTTTCGCTGTCCTTTCTTTGCCCCTTTACTGAAGGTTCCGGCATTTGCATAATTACCGGATCGAAGTTTTAAATATGCGCTACTATAGGTGCCAATATTGCTTCCATCAGCCTTTTCTCCTTTTACATGAATACGCTGTCTAACTTCTCCTACCAGAACTGATACCACGGCTCTCATATACTCCGTCTTATCTTCTTGTAGACTCTTTAATTCCAATATCAGTTCCTGTATATTACTAGCCATTACATTGCACTTTCTCGCCAGTGAATAGGACCGTTTTCCTGCAGGCAGTCTGTTTCGTTAGTTATGCAGTCGGAATTTTCCACGTCTATACCCTGAACGGCATATGCCAGCTCTTTCTCAAATTCAGCAGTGAAATAGTCCCGCAATTCCTTAGCTTCTGTTTCGTCAATGGTTGTGTATCGGTTTATCCGGTTGGAATAAATCCGTTCTACCATTAATTCAGAACCTAGCAAATACCATAACGAGTTTGCCAACAAATCTTTGTTCTCACAGGCAATACACTCTACTGTAGCCCGCTGATTAATCTGGTAGCACTCATTAAGTTTAGCCATGAACTGAGTACGAAACCGGAGAATAGCCCGCTGTTCAACTTCTTTCCAAACGCCCAGGTAGGTAACCTGCTCCGCATCCGCGATCTTATCAACCATTTCCAGGGTAACACCCGGCAGCGAATTAATATATAACCCGCTACCAGGCGTCTCAGAATTGCATCCTAATATGCCTATGAAACCAGTAAAGCATTCGATAATCGTAGCCATGATTAGCTGTTGGTGATGGTGTAACGCAACGTACCGTTATTACCGCTCAGGCGATCCGTACCGCAATCACTATAGATAGCCTCATTCTGATAAGCGTCAGACGGAACATTGAACAATCCGTAAGTCTTAGACAGAATCAGAGCATAACCACGGTTGATAGGAACAGTACCATCGCATTCACTTTCAATATCCTGCGGGCAATCAAAGTATTTCAGCTGTGCGTCAACCTCCAAAGCGTCATAACCACCATTACAGTTAGGACATAGCACCGGTAAGGGCAGCGTAAAGAACTGAGACACACCCTTGTCGCCAGCGCGGAAGCCCTGATAACGAATGATGTCAATCAGACCGACAGAGCCCTGAGAGAATACACCTACCTGGTTAGTACCCCATGCGGTTTTAGCATACAGATCATGATAAAAGCGGAAGCCAGTAAAACGTGACATATCGATACCACCAGCATTACAACAAGAAACAAGCTGTTGAATCTGGAAGTTGTTCATGATACCACTACCTACGATAGAGATATCACCGCAGAACTCATTCTCAGAAGCGTCAGCAAGGATTTTGGTTATACCGGTGCTGAGGTCATACTGAGTGGCATCTTTAGGAATGTTTACCGTTTGTGCGGTATTCAAACCGGTAACTACATTACGGCCAAACTTGATAGCCTGCAAAGTGAGTAGATCCTGGTTAATACCACCTACCAAACCATTCACAGCGTTCATAACGTCGGTCATGAACTCCTGCATAAGTGGTGTGCCTGGCTGGCCTACCATCACCGTGCGAGATGCATCGGCGCAGTATTTTGCCATGGTTTCATCATCAATAAAGAATGCTACTTTGCGGAAGTTAGTAGTAGCCAGCGCAGCTTCTAACCAAGCAGGGATGTAATTGATGTTACAATTATCATCAGTGTCAGTTTGAGAAGGAACGATACGCTTTTTGTATTTATAACGTACATCTCTCTGATGGCCATTACCATCACTTAATGTGAGCAGTTGAAGGGATGGCTTATCTTCCAGTAATTTTTGCAGGAAACCCGCCGGTGTAACCTTAAATGCGGGAGTATTACACTGAGTAATATCACTCAGTTGCGCGAGTATCGAGGGGCAGAACCCGTTTGCCATTGTAGTAATAATTAAGAAGTTAAATCACTCCTTAACTACCTGTATTGGCATATGCAGCTTTGGCTTGTTCTATTTTTGCTAATATAGGATTCATTGCCGAATTAGCTGCCGCCGTGGTAGTCTGAGAGTTAGTGCCATTATTGGCAAGTGTCCCGGACTGGCCGGCTGGTAACCCGGACTGGCCGGCAGCATTTGATACCTTTACAATCTTCGCGTTGGCTAAAACCTTATCACGGAAATCGGAATAGGTAACTTTTTTGTTGTCTTTGTAAAAATCTAACGCTTCATCAGAAGCCTGAACAAGTGTTAACGTACCATCCTTAATCACCACCCTGGCACCTTGGGATTTTAACTCATCCTGAATACGCTTTTGGGCAATATCCAGCATGGTTGGTTTATCAAAAAGGTCAGTAATTAAATCTACTGACTCAATTGAATGTCTGAACATGTGTTCCGCAATCTCCTGCTGGGCTTTTGTCCTTTCTTCCAGAACAGCTTTGTCTTTTTCAGCAGTGATTTGGGCAATCGTTTTATTGAGATTATTGATTTGTTCTTGTAGGGCAGCTTTGTCTCCTTTGTTAGCAGTGCCCTTAGCCGCTTCCAGTTCACGAATCTTTTTTGCTAAGGCAGGGATACGCTCGTACGTGCTTTTAATGCCCAGGATTTCTCCCCTCACATCTTCATCCACCTCAAATTCATCTAGCAAAGATTTGATGTTATTATCCATCGTGTCCAATACTTGACTAGCGAAATAGCTTTTAAGTTTTGGATTATTACGTGCCGATTCCTCAGTAAGTAATTTCCCTTCCAATGCTATTGCTAGTTCTTCCGGCACTTCTGCCGAAAATGCATCAGCGGCAATTGTTACAAGTGCCGGATCGTACCCTACCTTCTTTGCTAAATTTGTTAAAAGTGTCCCTACGTTTACAGGCATATAAGATTTTTTGATTGAATTAACGACCGCAGCAAGGTTTACCCTTTGGCTTCGGCGGTTTCATTGGTTTAGCTTTCGCCATCTTTATCGTTTTTAGGTTTTGGGCCTGGTTTTCCTTTCTCTTTTGGTTGTTCTTCTACCGGCTCAGTGAGTTTAGCAATCATCTCCTGCATCTGCGCAACCTGCTGCTTCAGTGTGTCCAGTTCATTGTTTGCAGCCGCAATAACGGGTTTCTGTCCTATTTCTAAGGCGGTTTGTTTTTCTAATTCTGCTAACTCATTCTGTGATGGTTGGAGAATTGTCACAAGCTCTCTTTGCGCGTTGTAACTACCGGCTACCCTTGAATTATGTTTAGTCCAGAAGGCCCGGTTAAATCTATTATCAGGGATATAAGACTCCCGACCATCCTGAACTATTTTTAGCATTTTCTCGGCCATAAAGAATATTGTGTTATCCTATATCAAAAATAGATATTTTCTATATCATAATCAACTTTCTATAAATTTTATCTATATATTTGCTATATAAAAACAAATAATGGATTCTACCATAAAGAAGCCCGCGAAGCTATTAACAAAGGTTCCAAAGGATATAATGGAAATGATAACAGCACATCAGGAGAAGAAAAAAGATCAATGCGGATGTAGATTTGGGTTTGAAGCTGCGCTTTATGATCTGCTGAGGATCGCATACCCTAAACAGAATTCGTAAATTCGCGGATGCCTGACAAGAAAATACTAAACTGCCCGGTGTGTTTAGAGCAATTGGAGGAACCATATGATGGATTACTTTCCTGTTACAACTGCATGGTAAATGTGGATCCTAAGACGGGAGAAATAACCAGGATGCGCAACGGGAAGGGGATGATCAAAAATGTATTGGGGAAATTAAAGTCTTTTTTATGGCTATAAATAACTTATAATGATAAATGTTTCGCAACTAAGAATTGGCAATTGGGTTTATAGGGACTTGCATTCAAATGAACAAATTATCACAATTGAAGAAATTAGGAGATCAGATGCGCCTCTAGTACGCTATCTTATAAAGGAACATCTCGCTATAGCCTACGAAAATGAATTATCTGGCATTCCACTTACTGAAAAATGGATGGAGAAATTCGGAATGGTGACTTTGGATAATGAGATTGATCAAATTGTATGGGGTTTTGAAGGCCCTAAAGGGGAAAAGATATGCTATGTTTCAAATGGACTTCACGATCCGTTACCTATATTTTTTGAATATGATTCCGGAGTACAGGATATTAGAAAGGAATTGAAATACGTACATGAATTACAGAATTTACATTTTTCCATTACTGGGGACGAGTTGCAAATAAAATAATTTATATGTACAGTGGTTTTGAAACAGCGGAAGAGTGTCGGGAAAATGCATTAAAGTTTGTAAATGAGCATGCATGGATTAGTCTAGATGATGCTCCGCCCTGGGAGCATGATTTAATTATAACCATTGATAAACGTACCGGATATTTTAGTGTTAATAGGCGTATAGCTAATGGATGGAACTGGCATGCTACTCATTGGAGATTCATAACCCATCCTATAAGTGGTAAGCAGGTTGACCATTAGTCTTTAAACTTGTCCCTTAGCTCTTGCGGCACAGCACTTGGAGGCACCGGGAAAATAGAATGCTGACAGTTCCAGCCCCCGGCGTAGGTCATGAAGTTAGAGACGTTGGTGCCTTTTATTAATCCATCTGGTAAATCTGTATTATCATTTATATCGCATTCCCTCTCCCGAAATTCATCAAAATCTCCCTTTATAATATCAGGAATTTCGCTCTTATGGAAGTATCTCTTTTTCACCATAGCGTGGCAAAAACATCTAGTGGTAGTGATTACCGAACCGACATATTGAAACCATTGGAAATTCAAACCTTCCGCCACTGTTTGGCTATAGTTCCTGGAATATTGCGCGACTGAGGTAATAGTATAAGTCTTTATTTTTGTACTAAATGACGACTCGCTTTTGTTAGTATCTGTAACTATACCGGACATCGTTTTCATCAACTCCTTATAACTTCCTCCGGTAGTAATGTTCTTTTGCAGTGTGGTTTTGATATTGCCCTTCATATCACCCAGCCCTGCTTCAGTTAATCCATCAATTGTAGAGCTTACAGCTTGTTCTCTTATGGCCTGTAATAATGCAGTAGGTTTGAACTTCGCTTCTAAAGATTGGAAATATTCATTTTGATATTTAGTAATATCATTGAAGGCTGTGATATAATTTTTAACATCAGACAGATATTCTTTATCTACAATAATCTTTTCCAGTTTACGCCCGATGGTGCCAACTAAACGTAAGTTCTTTATCGAGGGTACAATTTTATCGCCCTTGGTATCTATTTGCTTGAACAAAACTTGGAGCTGTCTCCAGATGCGGTCCGTCCACCCGGGAATTTTATCATTGAACTTGGCGGCCGATTCCTCGACTATCTTATTAATTTGGTTTAGTATATCTTCCTGCGATGGCATATTATGTTAATTGCGCATTTTGATCTGCTTGCTGCGGAGTAGTGTCGAATACTGGACTTGTATCACCACCGAACGATTGCATTATTTGGGTTTTAGGCGAATTGGCAACAATTACATCCTGAGCATATTTAATTATTACTTTCTTCCTCGTCTGCATGTCCATTGTATCGAAATCCTCATTTTCTTCCATTGCTCGACGAACGAATTGCTGAATATTAGAGCTTATTACATAATCTTCTTTAGTAATGCCCCCGCTTTCTAATCTCCCCATCTTTTCATCCTCAGTAATATTCGGAAAAGGATCCAATTGAAAAATAGTTTCTAGTTCGTCCTTTACTTCCGGATCATTGTAGAATTTCTTAGATGCGTACTCAATCTGCATTTCATTTAGAATAACCGGATTTAGCTTGTTTTGGTTAGCTTTTTCTAAATCGTCCAATAAAAGCGTACTCGAAAGCAGGTCAAACTTTTCCGGTACAGGAATAGAAGGAAGCATAGCCTCTCTATCAGCTTTATTTGGCACAATATCCCGGTAACGATATTCATTAATTATTTTATAAGTCCAGTCTATAGCGGCAACTATGTCCTCTGCCACAGAATGAACGAAGTTGTTCGTTTCTTCTCCGTCGTAAGCCTTTGCCACACCGCTTTCTGCTAGAGGGACTTTCGCAAGGAACTCCATATTCACGGCCGATAATGCCCCGTATAGCTGCTTCTCTACCTGTGCATCTATTTTATCCACCATCAGAGCAACGTCCGTTTTCTGGATATAACCGGCCGGCGGTGTTGGAATAGATTGTTGCCCCTGAACACTATTAGGAGGTGTTAGTACCAAATTAGAATATGGAGACGTTTGCACATATCCCCTGCCATCGCACTGATTACAAGCGCACGGATCCATGTCGCGGAGTTGCATTTTCCCACTTCCATTACAATGACGGCATTCAGTATTTACATAAATCCACTTGTCACTGTGTACGTGCTGAACAATTTCCGCCTGAAGGTCACTATATATACGGGCTGCTTCGTCCAGCCTGGGCACCATTGATTGGATACGGGATTTATAAACAAAAATATTATCCATCGCCTTGAAGAACACACCACCAAGTTTGCGCATAGGCGCAAAGCCTAAACCATGCTGCCATTTCAAGTCCTCCCGCATAGTACCGTCCAACGCGATTTGAACATATTTATACAGGAAATTCCTATCGACGATATAAATCACTTTACCGTCTGTCCTGGTAACGCCATCTAACGTGTAGGTATTAGTATCGGTGGAAAGAAAAACGCCGTAATCCTCCATAGAGAAATCCAACACCAAATCGGAATTAAATATTACAGGAAAGGGTTTGTAATATTCATTCTCCGCTGTCCTGTTGATATTAAGGGGCCATATAACCTCTACGGCATTGGCATCTACAATTTGACTCTTTAACAGTACGGAGAACGCCCAATTGGTAACGCTTTTAAAGTAGGGGAAATTCTTCTCGCAGTATTGCTCCAAGGTTTCATTATCGGCTATCCGTCCGGGTACTTTATCTTTATCATAATTTATTGACCAGTCCTGGGAGCGCCTAATTTTTGTCAGAGAGGTGATTACTTTACTTAATGTAGGCTCCGTTATCGGCACATAAATCTTTTCCCGGTATTCCATGATCCGTTCGCTTTCGCTAGGTCGCCTTTCTTTAATCACATCCTTTGGCATATCCCCGTCCGCGTGTACGCGCAAGGCTTCATAAAGCTTAACTGAATCATCGTAGCCTTTGTACTTCAACTGCTTGATAGCATACTGTTTGATCAGGTCTGCCGTTACATTAATGGGCATCTTAATACTTTGTGCGTTCCATTATATAGCTTCTTTTATCCCGCACCTGGTACGGCTGTTTTATGCCCATCATTTTTCCATAATGAGCAGTCAGGTTATTATAATGTGCTTTAGCATATTCCGGTGTTACGTTGCCACCTATGCTATAAGCGTAAAACTCTTTCGATAACTGATAAGGCTGCAGATGGCGTTTGCCTTTATCCCGAAAGTGCCAGTACACTGGGAACCAGTTATCCTGGTGGGGCAATACTCCCGTTTGGAGACTGGCTATTATGAAGGCCAGCTCGTCCGGAATGGCACTTGTCCCAAATGTTCGCGCATCCACAATGGGCTTATCGAATGCCTGTTTTACTTTTTTAAAGAATGCCTTTGCCTTATCGCCTTTCTCAAAATATATTAGCTCACTATAAAAAACATACATGGGCATTTCGTTCCCTAATACTCGCCTTAACTCGTCCGGTTCTGCCCAATAGCACTTTTCTACGGGCCCTGTGTTCATAATAGTAAAGTCAATGCCGTCAAGGCTTTCAATAAGTTCCGTAACAGGCTTATCCAACAGCCAAACCATATCTACATCAAGGAACAACGTTTGTTGATAGGGCGTAAGCTCATACAACCGCGTTTTAGCTTTGATACAATCCTCTTGCCCGTTGGTTTTGCAATGAGTATCCGGGCAGAGAATGTTTTTAGTAAACAATCCTTGCTCTGTTGTTGGCAGATCAGAGAACTTACCGTCATGGACTAGACAGATATTAACCGCCTTATCCGTAGCACGTATAGAAGCGGCCAAGTTGACCGCCATCCTTATATAGTTCTCGTGCCCTAAGGCTATTAATAAAATCCCTTTCATATTTCTACAATTGCAATGCGTTCGCCTGCGTACCCTACAGGAACAAATGTTATCGTTCCGGTTAGTGAATCAGTGGAATAATAATTGAGCCCGGTCGTATATTGTAATAATCCCTCCCTGTATACTTCAATTTGATCAGCTGTGAGCCCTATAAGATTGTCATTCTGATAAGTTTCCTGGTCTGCGGCCATTGTAAACTCTATGCTAAACTTATCTGGGCATTCTGGCGTTACACCCCCTCCTTCACATTCTTCTACTAATTCAATTCCACAGTTAAATCCACAATTATTATTAGTATTGGATTTGGAATAATCCCTAATCTTAAAATGAGCAGGATATGTTATTGGATTGTTAATATCAGTAAACTCTTTATCCACGGGCCCTATCTGCGTCATTCTCCTGTCTATTTTCTTACTATCATATTTTACATTTAAATAATCATGCTTCAACATTGCTACCAGCTTATCATGCTGATCTTCCGAAAAATAGCTAGTGTCTGCCTGCCATTCCTTCTCGATAAGCGTGGAAAGTCTCTGCTGAACTTTATCGGATCGCCGGAAGATATTTTCCTCAATTAAATGTTCAGGTTTTTGCAGGGTCACAAAAAGCCGTATCTGATTTTCGGTTATTCGATCAGTTCCCCCATCATCGTATGTTACATACTTGAAATCGTACGCATTTTCTTCGTTATAGTAATTGAATACTGTAGTATAGCATGGATCAGTAATACGATAAAAGAGATTGCTACAGTTTATTACTGCTTTCGCATCGTTTAAAACGCAGTACCGGAAACATTCGTTAGGTAGTATGTATCCACTTAAACTAGTAGTAGGAAAGTTCACATAACCGTATCCGAAGTAGACATTCAGGTTTAATTCCTTCGCGCTACCAGCGCCTTCTAAAAACACCACGATTCCAGTTATCGTCGGTATCTCACAACAGTTATAAAAATCCAGTCCAGGTAGTTCAGTTTCGTATGTTTGAGCAATAATATCTAAGAACTCTTGTTGATTATATAGCCCTTCCGGAACCTGTGGCTGTCCTGGATTTGGCGCATAATTACCTACAAGTAAGGGGAAATTAGAGTCAATTAAGGGCCCGGCATTCGTGACAAACTTATATCTGGGACAGGTAGAAATAACCTCATAGTCAGGATCATATACTAATTCACAATCTTCACTACAGGCGGCTGCATAAAGTGTATCATCAGCGAAAACAGAGGCATCAGATATTTTAATCTGAAACTTAATACCGAAGTTGTCATACACCGGCAGGGCCACGTCTCTCTCATCACCCAAACAATCCACGTTCGGTGTGTTAAAATCTACGAAGCTATTTATAGGTGATCCTATCATTTTACATAAATTCTAAAGTCCATCCTTGCCCCGCGGCTTTTGTTATGTCAGCACTTGATATACCAATCAGATTATATAATACAATCTTAGTAATGTAACCATAAGACGACCCGGCAGTAATTGTGACACTGTTCTGCGATTGCGTTGTATCTCCTGCGCTAAAGGTCATAGTGTTAGTGGGTGACGGCAGCACACTTCCGGGATAAGCCCTACACGCATTTGTGGGTATGGAAGTATTATATACACACTGTCCCCATTGGAAACTAAATCCCGCTGGCGCAGGAACAGCCCCTACTGTGGTTGCAGTTAGTATTAAATGATTATTGCTTCCTAAGTTTGTCAGAACCGCCGAAAGTTCAATTGCAAACGGTGGCGACGCTAATTCAAAAGTACCAGTACCGTAATTGAGTCCCACTTCATCCGGCGTGCAATAAGGAGCGATAAACACGCTCCATGTTCCGGGCGTTAATCCTCCCACTGAGAAAGGATGGGCTGTAGTTACGCCATTAAAGCCCGTTCCCGCCCCTGGCGTACTTCCCTGAGTAATTATATAAGACCATTGTGTTGCGCCCGGATTACCCTCTGTGAAGTCCACCGTGGCCATCCCTGCTTCCCAATCGAAATCGGTCATTGTTACACTGCCCTCTACGATTGTCGCTTGGCACGGTATAGGTACAGGAGGTTCTGGAATAATGCTATTATTCTTAGGGATTGCTATTATAGTTGCTTGCCCTTGTTCCGGTTTGTAGCTAATTGATTTCAACCATGCCGGAATCATTGTCCCATTACAATTAACCTCAATACTTTTGAACTTCAGGGCCGGATCGTTCTTTATGCGTTTAAACAGATTGAAGTTAAGCGGATGATCAAAGGTTATAGTCTCCGGATATAGTATGGGCCTTGCGTTGTTTTCATTCTCGAAGTCTGTCACTTCTATGTTCTCGTTCTCCTGCAACGCGTTGGCCTCTATATTGCAGTTGGATAATCCGTACTTAGCAATGTAGTTTGCTTCTCCGCCGGTGAATATTAGCTTACTGTCAGGCTGAAGGTTGCGCAATCCCTGCATTACATAATTAAACCATCGCATAGCATTACGCGCAGGGCTTATACGGCCATTATAACAAGTATTTGGATCGTTGACATTTTCCACACTATAAGCGGAGGTTTCAAAGGTCTCTATTACCGGTGTGCCGTCAGCCACCTCGGTACAAAAACCAAAGACTTCATTATCATATTGCCAGTCATCGGTACCGGTATCCAAACGACGGGTAATTTCTATAGTATATGGGCTGCATATAATATCCGTGGTGGCCTCCAGCTCGTTACTTACCGCATTAATATTCACGCGGTAATTCCTTTTGGTCATGAACTCGTCCAAGCCAGAATACTCCCCAGCAGTCCATTTGTTATATCCCACAACTATTCGGTTAAATACACGGTCAGTATCTACTGTCCTGGTGACCTTCGTAGTGTAATTGAATCGGAGACCCACTTCATCTTGGTAAAAATATCGCCAATCCTCAAAGCGCATCCGGTTAAATCCGGGTCGGTTTAAGTCTGGCTCAATAGTTAGACCTGTGTTCCATATAGCCTTAGTTTCTTCAAACAACTGCTTAAGAGTAACAAAGAAACCAGGTTGTGTGCCATCTTTCAGCAATCTCCTTCGCACATTCAGGCCGTTAGAGATTGCGAAGGCGCCGGCACAGGTGTTAAGTGTAATGGAATAAGGTTGAGAATTACGGCGCCCAAAGAATGTTGAATAAAATCTTATCTGATCGTTTGTAATGGCCTCCACCGTCCGGCTTACAGCTTCATTGATCATATATGCCTTTGCGTCTGTAGCCTCACAATAGCTTATTCCCGTAAAGGAAATGGTATTCGTCTGATCAAATTCTACTACTAACGACTGCAAAACAGCAGAGGATGTTTTGACATAGTTTATAATGGCGAAAATGTAAATCTTGTACCCGGGTTGAATGGGCACATAATCAGAGTACGAGGCCGAAAATTCAGTGGTTACCGATGAACCAGCCTCATAACTTACTAATATTTGGTTAGAAATTAGTGTGGTTGCAGATGGGTTTGGCCCTTGCCTTATAATGAGGTTCATGTCCACAATCCTAGTGGCATTGGAAATATCATTTAGCCGGCCGGTGATAGTAAAATCTAGTTTGAACTGATCCGGAACACATTTCAATGCTTGATTTTCTGCCAGGCTTATAAAGGGTGGTGTTCCTATACTATCCTCTCCATTATTAAATACAACGGTTGTATCATAGTAGGGGCCTGCGTTAATGGCCGTATCCTTAACCTCTGATGCAGTGTTAATAGTGAATATCGGCATTAAAGCACCTTGCTCCGTTCCTGTGCTTCCCGATCCGCTAATATTCCCCCACGTAGCATAATCCAACAATTCAAATGACTGTAGTGCGTCGTTTGATCCTGTACTCGATAATGGTATCCCGCGGCTCGGTATTTCCAAATCAAAGTTCAGAAGATCATAATCCGTTAATGTTGTAGTTTCGTCAAAGGCTATGTTACTATTTAGGTTTACCTTTTGCTCATAGTTATTACGCATCAGCATAATATCGTTGGAATCCTGCAGCCCTATGGTAACGCTGCACAAATCCCCACAAACATCTTCGTATTCATCAAACGATAATCTACCCCTGTAAAACTCGTCGTAGGTCTCACCATCACTGCATTGGAAGAATATTGACATTTCCATTTCCCCATCCACTCCCTTTTCTTCATATTCAGCCTTTATGAGTGATGCCCCTTGTCCAAAAAAGGTTAACTTCTGGAAGGCATAGGAAAAGAATATTCCATGCCAATTATCGTCCCTTTCGATATTGACGGTAATATCATTCCACCCATCCGGATTATCTATTTCCGTTTCAGCGTCTGAGCTATCTATCAATATGAATTTCCAGATACTCATTTGCGCGGGCTCCTATATTTAGTTGTGAGATATGATTTACGGCCGGCAACGGAAGACTGGTAACTCGAATACCCATCTTCATCCCAATTGTTTTGCTGTAGGGGAAGTTTAGCAATCTCCTTTCCAACAGCCATTCCCAACTTTCTATAGTCAATGCTAATTCCTCCTATAGAAGTATTTACATGTTGCTGTACTGAGGGCATGGGTATATCATACTTGCTCAATATCTTCTGCGTGTCCAATGTCGGAATTACTTTAGCATGCTTAGGGAGGTCCAACACTGTCGCTTTGCTGGCGTATTGCCAGTTACCGTTGCTATATATAAGTTCCGGACCGGCTTCACCCACTAATGATGGGCCGCCAGGGGCATCTCGCGTACCTTTCTTAAATGCGGGTATTGGCTTTGATTGTATGGCCGCTATCTGGGCAAGCGCTGCGACGGAAGCCAAGGCGATGAATAAGGGTTTGGCCGGCGGGGGAATAGTCTGATCTTTTAATACAGACAGAATAGCTAAAGACAATGCAATGCCAGCCTGGAAGATTGCTAATTGTTTTTCTTCCTGTGCAGCACGGCGCCGGATAGACCTACTGCGTTGATCAAACTGCTGCTGTGTGATAAGCCCCTGTTCCAACCGCTGTTGTTCAATAGCTATTTGTGCATCAGCGTTATTTTTAGCTATTTCAGTTATGGAAGAAGCCAAGGCGGAGGCTGTCGTTAGCGCCGTATCCGTTGCGCGTTGCCGTATTTGCTTTTTTTGTTCTTCCTCCTGTTCGGTCAGTCTAATTCTTTCTTGTGCTGCAGCTTGCTCTCCCTGTAATCGAATCGCGGCAACCTGCGCACTTGTAAGCACTTCTTCTTGAGTGGTGCTTTTCCGTATTTCGATTTGACCATTCTTATTCACAGCAAGTTGCTGTGAGTTTATCGTCTTTAAATCACCTAATAAATCCTGGCGCGCCTTCTTGATTTCCTCACCGGCCCGTAGTTCAGCAGCTAAGCGCTCATTAGGTCCCAAATCGGTATCAGCTAATTCCAATCTTAGCTTAGCATTGATAAGGGCAATCTGAGCCACCAGCTTTTCAAAACCATCTCTGGACTCAATCAACGCGGCTTCATTGGCGGCTATTTGATCTTTCAGGAAGGATTCAGTAGCTTTCTTTTGAGCTTCTAATGCTTTTTTAGTTAATTCAATACCTTCATCAGTTGCAGCTTTTTGACTTTCAATATCTTTTACCCTACGTTGGGCCTGCTTTTCTACAATTTCATCGTTAGCATCGTCGAACTCTTTTTGTGCGCCAGCGATTCCACGGAAAGTTTCCCTACGTACCCGGGCGTTCTCAACCTCTTCGGCTAATGCCTTAGATTCAAGGGCGGCTATTGTGCTTCTTGCGGCACCCCTAGCCTGCAGTTCGGCAATCTCCTGGCGCGTCTGCGTGAGGCCGCCCGCGCGCGTATTGCGTAAGCGTTCTTGGATATCAAGCTCCGTATTAAGACTTTCAATAAGATTATCCGTTGCTTTCTTTAGATCCTCTTGGGAATCCGTTGCTTTATCAGAATTACTGGAAAATATTAATAGCGCACCCGCGACTGCACTTATTGCTAAAAGTAATAACCCAGCTGGGTTAGCGGCCATTATATCATTCAGTGCGCCCTGGGCTACAATCGCTGCGTATCGGATTACAATAAACCGGCTTTCGGCGGCGGCGGCCAATGTAGTTTGAAGGGTACCTATCCTCCTAAGGGCAATTTCAGCCGCTAAGCTTACGGCAGACTCCTTTTGCAGTAGCTGGTTAATCTGTTGCAGGCCATTTAAAATAGCTACTGCAGCATTAACCTTTAATAATGCCCGCTGGGTTTCCTCACTTTCATCACCGAAAAGAGCTGCTGCACCGGACGCGATGGAAAAAGCTGCAGCAATACCCTGCACCCCTTGGATAGCTGCATCGAATTTAAATGTATCTGAACCTAACGCTTTGATCCTGGCTTGGGTATCGCCTAATTGATCATCCAACTGACCGGCGGAAACAGCTAAGTTCTCAAACACCTTGGTACCTTCCAATCCTGCATCCTCTAATTGGATAAGCGCCTCCCGCATGGCTTTTAGCTCACTACGGGTAGACGTGAATGATTTATTTAGTAATTCATTAGCTACCACACTGGCCTTCAGTTCGGCTTCAAGTTGGTTAAATGCTTTTGATTCTGGTTCTAGTTCTTGTAGTTTCTTTTTAGCAAGGGATATGGAAGTGGCGAGGGCATCGACTTGTATTTTACCAGCTGCGAATTGAGTTTTGAGACTGGCTAAATCCGCTTTAGCACCACCCGGGACCAATACTTTGGGGATATTTTTTATCGCATCGGAGTATTTCTTAAGATCATCAACGGCTTTACCAATACCACCACCCACAACAGATTCACCTAACTTCTTTGTTGCCACCACTAGCTTATCCGTAGCCACGGCGGTTTCACCCAATGCCTTACCCCTATCAGCAAAAGCTTTACTAGCCGCCTTGAAATCAGCAGCCGTTTTCGCGTCTATTGTCCCTAATTGTTCTAATGCTTCAATACCCACCGTGAGGCCAGCGGTATCAGCGACGAGGGGAATGATTATTGGTTTTACGGCCATCCTTGCGAATCTCTTTGTAAACCTTGCTTAAGGCTTTGTAGTATTCGTAGAGTGTCAGCTTGCTCAGCTCTGGTATTTTCGCGGTATCGCCGCCTGCTAATAGATATTGTTGATTGAACAGATTGTCATCTAGTTCTTTGATAAAAGTTGTGAAATGTTTTCCTGGTAGCTGCTCTTTAGGTTGTCCGTCACCATCAAATACGTTTCCAAATTCTTTTCGTAATCTTTTAAAAACGGTATCAGCTGCTGAAGCGGCATCATAAAAAAAAACTCCCTTGCGGACATCTCCTTCTTCCAGAATGTTATTTTATCCTGGTTATATTTAGCATCGTACTTGGTAGGGTCTTCGTGTTTATCGAAGAACACCACAGATGCCAGTTTATAGGCCAAATCCCCGTCTACTATCCAGTTCAGCCTATCAGTCAGTTGGTCATTCAACTGTTTGATTTTAACTAGGTCTATAGCCTTACCGGGCATAAACTGAAGTAACTCATTCGTGGCTTTCGCGTGACCTACCAAATAATCCCTGTCTATCCGCTGGTTGAACTCCGTGTAATACCGAAGGCATATAGTACCTCGCTCATACGGCATATTAAACAGGTCGTCCATTTGAAAGAATTCCCTCCCCTTCACCGTGAATGCCGGTTTAATCACATATTCAATCTTCGGAAAGTGGTTTTTGCCACCGAATAATCTATGCCACCAAGCCATTTAAGTAGTTTTCAAGTTCGCCGGCTGGCCCTTTGGATAGCACCCTGCCGCCTTTTGTTGTCTTATATGTTAATTTTCCAGTGTATATCTTTATTATCATTCCAGGGAAGGAAGAATGCTGGAACTCTTCACGCGGCACTCCCCCGCACCTACATCCGCCGGTCCTAAACCATTCCTTAGATTCTAACAGTTCCCTCATTGGCAAATGCTATTAGTTCATCCAATGTTCTTGTCTGCCATCTCTTACGCACTCGTTCTCCTTTTTTTATCTCGACCAATAATCCACATGATAAGCAATACCCAATCGTTCTTTCGGGCCCTTTAAAAAATTGATATGGTTTTTCATATCTTATAAAGGAATATCCAATATCAGCTAGAGCCGAATGTATTATTGAATCATTCATCACTATTTGCTAGATTAACCAGTATATAATTCAGCCCAGCCACCGCAAAAACGTAAAGAAGCCATGTAATAGAGAATGTTTCTTTAAACGAATGGCCCCACCAAATTAAAACCCACACTACCGTTCCCCATATAGAAGCCATGCAGATAGGGCACTCATACAGCGCGGGCCGGATGTGGCGCAATACCTGGTTATTCGTTACCCGCTCAAAGAAATGCTTTAGGAATTCCAGTATCATTCCCTCCCCCATGGCAGCATAAAGCCCCATTACACAAAGTGATCCTATGGCGATTGTCTCAATCATTTAACCCAACTTTTCATTTGCCGAACAAGCCACATCGTTCTGTCTATTTGAACATACAGGCCAACCACGGCGATTATTATACAGGCTACTATATCTAGCATACACAAGGTATTATAGCGGGTAAATTACCCTCTTTGAAATCTATTACCAGCCTATTATAAGCGACATCACAAACTGTAAACTCTAAAGGCTCACAGTAGTATGGATCTCCTTTGATCTCCAATTCCATCTGCCCAGCATAAGGGTTGAAAAAATCCGGTGGGAAATCATCTACACTCACGATAAAGGCCCCTTGGGAATCTGTTGTTACTACTTCACTGTATACATGCCCGAACTTGTCCGTGAGTATCCACCAGTAGTCTGTATTAGCATCCAGACCCAAAGACACTGTAAATCCATCCGCACAAGCAGGTAGACTTTGGTAGTAGATATTGCCACAATCATTCAGGAGTGCCATAAAACAAAGTTATTGTTTTTTTCTATAGAAAATACTATTTGTATAGATTTTATATATAACTTTGAAACGGGTACTTCACTAAATAATACTCATGGCAATAGAGACTCCGAAAATAGAATGGTTCAATGGGCTATCGCCTTTAGTAAAGTGCGCTAATTGCTTTTATTGGAAGCGCGGAAGGGGGTGTTTAGAAGATCCGGAACCTTGTAATGGAATGTGCGAAGTAAAAGATATGCCAACAATTGAAGATTACTACTGTGCATACTTTGAGCTAAACCAGCAGATACATGTGGGATAAGGCCATCTGCATAAACCTTGATAAACGAACCGACCGCTGGAAACAGTGTCAGGAAGAATTTAGCAATTGGGGACTGAATGCAGAACGTTTCCCGGCCCTTACCGGATCAAGTGGGATGCATGGCCTACACCATTCTAATCAAGCCATATTCAAGCTATACGTGGGCAAACATGTTTTAGTATTAGAGGATGATGTAGTATTCAACCGGCCCATTACCGCCCTTCAGGATGCTTATGGTGACCTTCCAGATGACTGGGACATGCTGTACTTAGGCGGGAATGCCAACCAACCGCAATACCGATACAGTACATGGCTTTACCGGGCCAATGGAATACTCACTACCCACGCCATCCTTTACAGCGCTAAAATGACGCAATGGTTGGCGGATAACATGGTAGTTCCGGAGCAAGTAGACCGGCAGAATACAATTGACGTGTGGTTTGCTAAAGAAATACAGCCGAAGTTCAACTGCTTTATAGCTTATCCGCAGATAGCTGGGCAACGATTTGGATATTCAGACATATGCGAAATGGATATTAACTATAAATACTTTAATAACCAGTCTAAAAAGTTCTTTACGTAATGCATATAAGACTTTGGATTACGCAATTATTCTGTAGGCATACTTGGCGCTTCCTCGGAACTTATACATATCGAATAGATGCGGGTATGGGCAAGGCCACTACTGAAAGATACATTTGTGATAAATGTGCTAAGACAAAAACTAAAACTTCATATACATGATAGGAGCTGTAAATATACAAGTTACCACCGCGCAAGAAATTAATGCACGGATTGCAAAGGCAAAAAAAGAGGTGGCTATGGATACCAACCGTATCTCCGACGGCTACCATACTTTCGGGGAACTGTATGACCATCGGATAGAGTTATACATCGCCCTGGCTAGGTTTATGGCGCTATACTATGAAAAAAATGACGATTCCCGAGAAGTAGTATGGCGCAGCAAAGTACATTCTGATGGCACAAGTTGGGATGGCTGGTTTGTGCTAGGGATCGGTATTGAATATGGGGAACAGATCACTTATCACTTACCAGCATCGAAATGGGACTTATGTGATTTTGCTAAGGAATTGGATAAGGCTCCGGAGTTTGACGGACATACTTCTGAAGATGTACTTGAAAGACTGAAATACCTATGATTTCCCTCTGCATTACCACATATAACCGATACGAAATGCTCATAGAGAGCTTTGCGCAGGTATTGAACGACGACCGGATAAGCGAGATATTGATAGTAGATGACTGTTCGGATATAGCCATCTACGATAAGATATTAAGCGTGGTATTCGACATGCCCAAGGTGCGCCTTATCCGGAACAGTGAGAACTTAGGCATGAGCCTGAATAAGCGAAAGGCAATTGAGGCGGCTAAAAACGATTGGTGCATCATATTTGATAGTGATAATATAATAACTTCAAGCTACTTAGATGCTTTATTCAAGGCTTGCAATTTCCATGCAGCAGCATTGCGCAAAAAAGGAATAAATGAACAATACTGGTTCGATACTACCACAATCTATTGCCCTTCCTTTGCTAAACCTCAATTCGACTTCCGGAAGTACGAGGGCTGGCATGTCCTTCACGCCGGCAACATCATGCAGGAACCAATGGGCGAATGCCTTTTTAACTGCTGCAATTACGTGGTGAACCGGGATGAGTATCTACGGGTATACGAGCACAATCCAGCCATGAAGGGAACAGATACGATATGGTTTAACTACCTGTGGCTAAAGGCCGGTAATTCGTTCTATGTGGTACCAGGAATGGAATATATGCATCGGGTGTGGGATGGTTCAGGATTCTTGCAGGATGTTCACTATAACATGAAGCGCGCTAAAGAGATTAAGGAACTTATAAAAGCTTTATAATGACAGTTTTTGCTAAACAATATGGTAGAACTGGAAACCAGCTCTTTCAAAAGGCTGCAGCTATAGGCTATGCAATGAAGCACGGCATACAATACAACACAACGAATATACGCCGTCAAGGTATCATGATCAAAGAGAATGGCCATCAGTATCAGGACCCACCTTTCTATCCAAATACTAATATTATTCTGGATGGATACTGGCAATCGGCCCGTTACTTCGACCATTGCCGGGAGGAAGTGCTAAAGGCGTTTGGTTATGATTGGTCATTAAAGGAGGGCTGGTGTAGCATACATGTGCGCCGGGCGGATTACCTGCTTTATCCCGACAAGCACCCGGTGATTACAGAGGACTATCTGGACCAAGCTGTCTGGCATATTATCAAAAACACAGATATTAGACGGTTCCTAGTTTTCTCAGACGATATTGAGTATTGCCGTGACTTTGTATCTCGTAGAATGTATGCAAACTGCATTGTTGAATTCTCCGAAGGCCGCACACCGGAAGAAGATCTCGTACTTGGCTCCTGCTGTGAGCATAACATTATTAGCAATAGTACATTCTCCTGGTGGCAGGCTTATCTCAACCAAAACCCGGATAAAGTTGTGATCAGCCCTAGCAAGGATAACTGGTTCGGGCCCTCAAACGGTCATCTTGATACTTCAGACCTCATTCCCGAATCTTGGATTCAAATAAAATATTAATTATATGAAAGAATTAATTACATCATTTTTCAAAAAGCCTGTCATAGAAATTGATATTGACGGTGACGACTTCAAATTTCATCTTGCTGCGCCACCTATGTTTCAATTTGTTCTATTTGTTGTGTCAATTAAGGTTGTTATATTCTTAATACCTCTTATTCCCTGAATTTTTTTATATGGACGACTATAACTGCTGTGACTATGAACGAGAATATACTTTATCTCAGCTGGCCGAGAAGTACGGTACTGACAAACTGACCCATGGATATATCGAATTCTATGAGCAGCATCTTCCCGAGAAACCGGCCCGCATCCTCGAAATAGGCTGCCTCACGGGCGCGAGCCTGCGCATGTGGAGAGAGTACTTCCCTGATACGGAGATACACTGCCTTGATCTATTCGAGGAACATCCGCAGCCAACGGACATACCAGGCGTAATCTACTGGAAGGGGAACCAGACGGACCAGTATGTGTTGGAGCAGTTGCGCCGGTTGCACTTCGACGTGATCATTGAGGATGGAAGCCATAATAGCCGGGATCAGCTGATTACCTTTTGGTCATTGTGGGGGTGCTGTGATCTTTACGTGGCGGAAGACCTGCATTGCGCCATGGATGAACCATACCGTCAGGGTCTACCATTATCTGAGACAATGCTAAAACAAATGACTGATTGTGATTGGACGTGCGGATTTGCTGGTATAGAGTTTCATATTTATAATGAAAAAATAGCCTTTTTACATGCTAAGCCAATATAGAACAGTAAGGTATTATCACCAAGGGTTCAATAATTGGGCCATCAAGCTTGAAAGGCTTGAACATTATAGGCTGCTGTGGTGGCGTTGGACAAGATGGGAGGCGGTATGTGATAATCCATTTGACGACCAAGCGCCTTCTGGTTGGGAGGATTTCAATATAGTAGATGCAATAACCGATACTAAACTTAACATATGCTGATTGATCTTAAAAAAGCTGTCCGGAAGTATGGCATGCAGATAAGGGGAGTATTACATTGCGGAGCTCACCAAGGTCAAGAGTACATGACCTACAAAGTACTTGGCATTCGGCACATCGTATTCATAGAACCCTGTGCTAATGCCTTTAATGCCCTTGTAGCCAGCTTTGAGGAATGCGAGGATGTAAAGCTATTCAACTTCGCATGTGGGGCCGAGGAAGGCACGGCAACCATGTACACCGAAACGGCTAATACCGGCATGAGCAACAGCCTTCTGAAGCCGGCCAAACACTTAGAGCAATATCCGAGCATCCAGTTCACCGGCACGGAGAATGTGGAGGTTAAAACGCTGGACTCGCTGGACTTTGATAAGCGGAAGTACAATATGCTAGTAATGGATGTGCAGGGAGCAGAACACTTGGTACTTCAAGGGGCAACAGAAACCCTGAAGCACATTGACTATGTATACTGCGAGGTGAACCGCGATGAAGTCTATGAAGGCTGTGCCAAAGTGTGGGACTTAGATGTGATATTAAAGGATTTTACCCGGGTAGAAACATCGTGGCAGGGTGGTACTTGGGGGGACTCCATTTACATTAAAAATAAATAATATGTCAGTATCTTATGTTGTAGCGGGAATGATATTCATCATGGGTATTATGTTTGGTTTTTTTTTGGGGTGGTGCGCTGGTAAAGAACGTACACGATCACTTTTATCTTACCTGACAAACAAAATGGAGCAATTGCGGGCTGATTCTAAAATTAAGGTCATTCGCCGGGACATAGCCAAACAATATGCAGATACCGAAAGGGCCGACGAGCTGACTAAGGAAATGACAGGAGAGGCAACGATTTTCTATGAAGTTCAGAACTCAATTAGAGACTGGTGCAGGAGTAATAACGAAAAAAACCCCTTCTGCTCATGATCCACGTCCCCGAAAAGTTCCAGCCGCGCCACCCATTCAAATATCCCCCCGACAACGAAACTGAGTTCGAACGCTGGTACTTCGAGAACTACGACTTCCAGGATACAGAACGCGAATATCTGCCGGTCATGTGGACGGCCTATTACTGCCGGCACAAATTCGGCCAGCACAAACCGGCAATGATTGACCTGCAGAAGTTCCTGAATGGGCTAGATCGGTCAAAGAAGCTATATACAATTGTGCAATATGATAACGGCATTCAGCACAATCTCTCACATCTGGACATTAAGGTCTTTAGCATGTCGGGGGGAAGGACCGATTATCCGCTGCCATTGATAAGTGTACCACATGGCTATAGGTTACACCCCAATGGCAATCGAAACACATTCGCTAACTTCATCGGGAAAGCAACACATCCCATTAGGGATATTATGTTAAAGGCGATTCCATGCTTACCTGAATACTATATAAATACCGCTAAGCATGACCTGTATGATTACTGCCGGATCATCGCCAACTCCGTTTTCACCCTTTGCCCGCGTGGGTTCGGGCCGACTTCCTTCCGCATCCAGGAAGCCTTGCAATACGGCTCCATTCCGGTCTATATAAGCGATGAGTGGGTGATCCCTCATAACATACCGTTCACGGATTATGGAGTCCTTATTGATGCCGCAGACGCCCATAGAGTGCATGAGATACTAATGTCAATACCGCCGGAGGAAATAAAGCGGAAGCAGGAAGCGATACCGGATATATATCAGAAATACTTTACTTATGAGGGGTGTCTAGAACGGATAAAAGAGGAATTAAAAACAGTTAGGTCTTTAATATCCAGCTAAGGAAGGTATTGCAGATATACCGGAAGCAATCGAGGGCATGCGTCAGTGACTTATCCGATTTATCAATCCCGCCATCCGCCAGTACCCGAACGTTTTCCACGTCATGGATTAACTTTTTGCACCCCTCCTTATCAAGCACCACCTTATGCTTATGTAGTACAGCATTAACTAGTACACGGTTTTCTTCTAGGGAGGGATTGGAAGCCGGTACCTTGAATTGTCCCCATCCTAGCCCCAGTTCATTCTTAATTATCTGATAGTAGTTGATGTTATCCTTAGTAAGCGCTGATCGGTTCTGGCCGGAAGCATCCCCTGTTACCAGGAACATGCGGCCCCCATATTTAGCCTTTATATAGGCGCACAGCTTGTAGATGTCGCTGTTAGTAAGGGAGATTTGCTCGACTCCGAACAAGGTACCATTATATAATTGTGCCACCAGGCATGTGATAGGATCCACGTTGAAGTCAAACGACAAGTAAACCTCTCCCTTGGAGTTAAGTTCTACCACACCGGTATGTTTAGCCTCACTGTAAGAATAACAAAAGAGGTTATCGGACTCATCGAAGTTAGTCCAGTCACCGTTAATGAACTGCTTTTGATAGCGCTCGTCCATCGTTCCCCAGGCATTCCACTGGTCTTGTGTCACATAGGCGTTATCCGTAGGGAAAGCCTCTTGGTAGTGGAAATCAGCCGGTAACTCATTATTCTTATGCTTTAGATAAATCTCCTTTTTGGGCCACTTCTGCGTCGGGTTAAAGGTAGTGAACATGAACGCCGGTGGCATCGGGTCAATATACCAGGATCCGCACCGGGATAACGCCATTCCCCATAACTTTTGGCTAAGCCCTTCCAACTGCTCTAGGAAGATGCCGTTAGTCTCTAGCCCCAGAAAATCATCAAGCTCAGGATCCTGCTTTATGTTCTCTGCTTTGAAGAATATCTTTGAACCGTGTTTGTTATACGCAAAGAAGTTGGACTTATCCTTGTTCCACTTCCAGTTAGGTGAGTCTTTGATAATCTTTTCCAGTGATGGGATAACGGTTTCCTGCAGGGCCGGGAAATCATGCCGGATAATATGCCATTTAGAACCTTTATAGCGGTTAGCTAGGTAAATGAGTATCCATAGTGTGATGAAGGTTTTACCGCCGCGTATCGCTCCCCCGTATGCGAACTTGCGTTTATCTGTGAGGCCATTGCAGGATTTAACAACTTCTATCCAGTAGTCATATTGTTTGGGATTCTTGCTAAGATCAACAACGACTAATTCGTTCATATTTCGATTTGGGTTCCGTCAGGGAGGGTTACAGTGGGTTTCTTATCATTGAGGGATTCGCCCTTAGTAGTCATATCGATCTTATTGACGAACATTCCTAAATGCTTACCGATTAACTCTGTTGCTTTATTGGCACCGTTAGAGTCATACTTGTATTCACCGCTTTCTACCCATTCTTCACCATTGAACATTAGAACGGGTTCGGCTTGCATGGAGCGGTCAGATATCTCCCTGAGCCTTTTTAACACCCAATCCTGGTTCAATTCAAGCCTGGCTTGTATTTCCTTACGGCGTACATCTAAATAAGCTTGAATATCTGGTTTTGACAAGTTCTCATCTCCGATTTGTCGAGCGCTGTTTTCCGAGTAACCGGCCCTTATTGCTGCTTGGGTAGCATTCAAGTCAATGAGATACTCATTGCAGAATCTTATCATCTTTTCAGTGAGCGCCATAATTTAGTATTTTAATGTCCCTCCTGACAGAAGATATCCAATTCTGCAAAGCCCAATCCTATCCGTGTTACGTGAACCGGATTACCACAGTGTTCACAAATACCTTCTGTGAGGTCAATTCCGAATAGTATATCATCTCCTTGTTGACATAGACGGAAGCCTGCTGATAACTCTCTACCAAATACTTTCATGATATAGACTATATTTATTTATTAATGTAAAGATATAGATTTTATAGATAGTATAGCCAATGAAAAAGGCCGCCTTTCAGCGGGCCTTATGTGAAAATAGTATTTAGCATTGTTTGTTTTAAGCGGGATTACTAAACTTGGTCTCGAAAAATCCCGGCAAAATACTTTTAGCAAATGCGGTCGATAATATTATATTATCAAAACACCAGACCCGCACTTATGATCAACATTGATTGTTCGCGATCTACCAATATCCGGCCATTGAAATCTACTTTATTAGGATCATATTGGAATTTATATAGTCTATATGTTGCAGAGGCGAAAGCGCCAACCTTTTTACTGTGCTTAGAACTTATGCCCAATCCTGCTCCATAAAAGTATTTACCCTGCTCCCTTAATTTCAAGGTGGGAGCACCTGTTTGATCTGTATAGGTGCCTAAATTGCTTTCATATGAATGCTTGCCGAACTGCCCGAAAACGAAAGGTTCAATATATTTAACAGGGTATTTAAATCTTACATCAGCATAAAAAGGGGCAAAGAATTTTGCATCATCAGTATTTGATGGTCTATATGAAGTGAGTTCCACACCAGCACCAATGCCTAAATATTTATTCAGCCCATAAGACAAGATCATGCTTCCGCCAAGTCTACTATCATGGATAATGGCTCCCAAATAGGCCCTGCTATACTTTAGGGGCTGGGCATTAAGGATACCAGGAAGGCATATTAAGACAAATAGTATAAGTTTTTTCATAGGGAATTTATTTTTGAATAAGTGTATACTGCGGTGTCAATTCGGATGTTTTTAGTATCAATGCGAAGTTACGATTATTAATAATTGCTTGGGGCCGGTGCTCAATTGTTAAAAATTTCATTAAGACATAACATTTACTTATTTTAGCTATTCGTTGTCAAATTATGTAGGACGAGAAATTTCAAACCACATCATCTAATCCTTATGCCCGTTAGTCCACCGTCCTCTGTAACTGTTAAAATCTACCTTAATGCGAAATAAAGCTAAGCCAATAAAAAAGGTTGTTACCCCTGTTTTGAATAAAGTTCATTCAATTTCCGAGCAAGCTCTTTTAATTTCACTACATATTCTGCATCTGACACGTCCTGTTGACTTATCAAGTCCCGTTTTTCTGCCTGAGCCACAAGTACATTGAGCCCTTCTGAAATATTCATTAGCATCGCCTCCTGGCGAATTAAGGAAGCTATAATAAAATCGTACTGCTTATCTGAAGGGATTATTATATCTGGTATCATATTATTAGGTGTCTTTGCGAAATGATTACTTGATCATTATGGCTTTTGGGGCCATCTTCTATGTTTGTCAGTGAAATACCAAACACGTACTTTATTCTCGCCAATACGTCCCAAGGGGGCATAAGATTGCGTTCGTACTTCTGATATTGTCTCAGAGACACCCCTATAGCCTCTGCCGCCTTGGATTGTGTCCATCGTGGCTTCATTGACTCCCGCCTCTGTTTTAATATTTCTGCAAAATTCTCAATCATTTTTGAAGTTATTTGAACAAAACGTCCTAAAAATTCGTAAAAAACATTTGGAAATACGAACTAAAAGGACGTACTTTGAAGTCATAATTACGGCTCAAATATAGCACAATTGGGACATAAATAATGATGACAACCGTGTTATGTAAAAAGTATTACATATGTTAACAAAATCGCAAGAGAAGAAATTTAGATCCATCCTTAAGAAAGTTAATGTCAGCGAAATCTGTCAGGAATTAAATATCAATGCTCGGTCAATATATCGAGTACTTGATGGGGAGGGAAGAAAATATGATGATTTAATAATTGTAGTAGAGAAAGCAAAGGAAATTATCGCAGCAAATAAAAAGAAACTCCAATCCTTATAACACCACACCACCATGAACACGTTCCTAAACATCCACTGCGAAACAGACGCATTAAAAAGACAGTTTATGCTCGGGGCTGCTAAGTCCCTTGATGTCGACTTCCGGATCAACCTACGGGGCTTAAATCAGATCCGAGATGCTAAAAGGTCTAATGAGCTGAAAAAGTTCATCATCCGGGCTAACGTAGACTTCCGCAAGAACATCATTACTAAATACTAACCAAATGGCACGCCAAACAACCTGCAAAACAGTGCAAGTACATCAAGAATGCTCCTGCGGTCACAATAACGTATATCAGCGGGAAATACAGATCAAGTTCAAAGATTTGGCAGCTGCTGGTATCCGATACAAGAAAGACCGTTCCACCGGAGAATACTTCTTTATGCAGCACATTAAGTACCAGTGTGAAGGCCACGATGAACAATATTAATTACTCCATAAACAGTACACCATGACTACTCAAATCATTTATATAGCTCTTATCGCCGGCATTGCTTTACTCTCCCTTTACAAATTAGCAAGGACGGGTTTATTCCGGGATTTCTTCAACTCTAAAAACTAAAAAATGCGCCATAATAGTTCTGTTATTGCTGCTTTAATGGCTTACGCGATGATCGGTCATTCGCAAGGAATGAAAGGATACGACTCTCAAAATGAGCGTGAATTGCCAAGTAAAAAGCTAGATGTGCCTCCTTCCTTTCGGGAAAATACAGACATGCACGAATTCGTGATCAAAGGGATAAAGATTTCTGCCCGGAACAAAAAGATGGCTGAAAAGATTTACCGTAACAAATACTCCAAACATTAATAATACACCACTAAAATAGTTAATAATGGATAATTCAATGCCGGCATTCCCATCGCCTGAATTTTTAGGTGATTCTGGGTTAGGATTAACAAGGTTGGAAACTTTCACTATGGCAGCAATGCAGGGGCTGTGTGCGAATTCTGCCTTTGGTGGCCCTGTCGGACCTGCAGAAACACCAGAAGGCACTTTAGCACGAATAGCTGTCACGATTGCTAAAGCCGCCCTTGCAGAGCTTTCCAAACACCAATAACACCCTAATGATGAAAGAAATTTATAAACCAAAACATGGCGAACAAGGCACTTACAGAGAATTTGTAGGCCACTGGACACCCGAGTTAACGTACACCGGTGATCGTTCCGGGAGGGACGTTTACTGCGCGCACTGTGGTACCTGGAATACCGTTGAAGGGACAAACATTTTGTTTTCTGTTATGGGGAATTGTAAACAATGCGGTGCATCCTTTTGCGAAGAATCTAAAACCTCCTAAACACCACCTGTCATGAAAAAATCTGAAATAATTCAACGATTGGCGGCGCATGGTATATACCAACTAAATAAGGGTGAAACTGCCGCGAATGCTTTGGACTATATCGACGGGAGACTGCCTTCAAGAATAGGCTATCAGGTAAAAACGGATGCCAGTAGGATGATGGATAAGAACGAAATAATTGCCGCCTCTTGGAAAGAGGGCTTCCGTAAGACGCTAAAAGAAAGGCCGGAGTATCAGGAATTTGATCCTGAAACCGTGGATCTATCAAAAGTAGAAGATACCAGATCAAATTTGGATTTACCGGGCATTCTTCAGCCATGTCAATATTGTGGAAAGGCTGTCCTAACTGACGATGAAGAATATGAAATACTGAATTGTGAAGATTGCATGGGACATGCTATTTGGGACAACTGTATGTAAAAATCTTAACATTCCTACCCTATGACACCTATTGAATTATTCTGCGATACGGTATCCTTTTATAACCGAAAGCTAAGAGAGGAACCGGAAATACTAAAGACCATGGCTAAAAGACGTGGGGTTGATAAGTGGGATATTGAACAGCAGATATCCTGGATAGCGGTTGATTTAGCAATGGAGATTGAAAAAAGTACTAAAACACCAGTTAAATGATCGGTTCAATGAAATATGAATACAAAGGAACGCCCGGAACATACCTAATTACTGAAACTGCGTTTGTTTATGCTCTGCACCATAGAGAGTCGGATAATACACTTTGTAACAGAATGTATTGCCGGGTTTATCCGGACTACGGTGGTGGCGTTGGAGAAAATGAGGCACAGGCAACCGCCACACTTTTTGCCGCTTCTCCGCTCCTGCTCTCTGCACTCATAAAAGCAGTGGAGGAAGAAGATAATCGCTCCAAAGATAGTCAGATGTACTTAGTGCCTGGATGGTATTATGAAGCCAAAGAGGCAATAGAAGCAGCCCTTAACCTGAAAACTGTGCAGCCATGATTAACTGGGCATTCCATGAAGTTATGTGTAAGGCACGTATTGCCCTCTATGAAGATGCAGTAGAAACGGGGCGCACATTTGGTTCAATTAGAACTGAATTTAAATACAGACGTCTGGCCCTCAGATACAAAAAGCTTCTGGCGTTCATTGAACACCGGGCAGCCCTTATCAAACCTACAATCGTACAACCATGAACCTCTTTACTAATTTCATGATAAACCACTTCGGGCCTCAAAAGACTGCGGAACAGATCCGGGAGATACCAAAGGATACTAAAATCCAGATCACTCACTGGTCCGATACTGATTGCTTGGGCTGGTTCACAACTGAATTATCCTATACCTGGTGGGAGCCTAATATTCCTGCTTTCGTGAAAGAATGGATGCCGTGGGACTTTGAAGATTGGATAGCAACTGCTTATTACTACATGGATCTTGGTCCTGATTTCTGGGAATGGTGGCACGACCAACCGGCTAAGATGCAGGGGATACTAGTAGGTGAGTTCATAGAGGCACATGAACCAATGATCAGGAAGGAACTGGACGAGTATTATGCTAAACATCAACATACATTATTAAAACAAGACCAATGACTCCGAGATTTGAGAAAGCATATAACGCCTTGGTTAAAGGCTTTTTTGAAGGCACCCTTGCCAAAGAAACTTGTGTTGCCTGTGCAGTAGGAAATATTATTGCTGATGCACAAGGTGGAGTAATAAGGAAAAACAAGTCTTTTTTTGATTGCTCAACCGACAATTCATTCTGGGCCCGTGTATTCATGACTGATGGTGCTATCCAACGGATAAATATTGATAATAAAACCGAGCAAGAACAGATTTTCAATCTGACAGGATATGAATATGGTGACTTAGCGAAAGTCGAGTTTGCATTTGAACGCAATACACAAATTTCGTATGATGAATATTGTGATTTTTCAGAAAAGGAAATATTGGAGGACCAATACAATGGTCTGTGCGCCGTAGTTGATGTGCTCCTTTCTCTTGATAATATCGAAGAACAGCCTACCTACAAGGCTAAATTTCGTGAACACAAAACACTTCAGCCATGCTAGTTCAATTCTCCTGGCTCCTTTCCCAGCCTTCAGAGCAAACTAAATGGGTACTTGTTATTATTCTAGTAGGGATAGCAGCTGTGTACCTGGGTTATGATCATAAAAAGATAAAATAATGAGCACTTTAACTGTTGATAGAAATTATATTCTTAAAGCGTATGGTGATAACCCGAGTGCGAGGCAAACGCTAATAGGACTGTTCCGAAGTCTATTCCCCACAATTTCACCAGATTTAAACGCTAAAATCGAGTTCGGTGTCGTGGGTAAAGAGGAAACAAAAGACTTTTTTATTGCCATAGCAAACAAACTTGGCTGTGTTTACAATGAGGATTTTCAGTCTAAGAATGAGTACTACTGTGTATACTTTAGTTATTATTGGATGGATGAACTATACGGGCCCTCCTACTCTTATTCATGCACCAATAAGCCCATTAACCTGGACGAAAACTTCGAGGAAGCATTAAGATCACTGCTAAAGTTTATCAAACCTTAATATTTAAAAATGAACAGAGAAATCAAGTTCCGCGCTTGGGATGGCAAGTCTATGATTTTCTTGACGGTGGAGAAGTTAAAAGAGTTCAATCTCAATATCTATGAAGGTTGGATGGAAACAGGGGGCCAACACCCCCTAATGCAATTCACCGGCCTTAGAGATAAAAATGGTTTTGACATATATGAGGGTGATATTCTAAAAGAGCCCCCTCATACTTCCTACCTGTTTCGTGGCAAAGGTGAAGTGTTATATGAATCAGATTTTGGTGGCTTTGCCGTTTTTGGGGAATGGTCTAAAAACCAGCACCATGAACTATTAACCTGTGATGTAGCGTGTGATTGTGAGGTAATCGGAAACATACATCAGCACCGAGAATTACTGGACAAAAACTTATCCCAATGCTAAAGATATTACACGCAATAAAATCCTTCTTCCGCTGGCTGTTCATACGTGAACCGCGTAATTGGGAATAAGAAGATTACTACGAACACGGTATTTGAGTATTTGGGGTTATAATCAATATAAGAGTTAATACAAACACCGGGGTTGTCTAGCCTTGGTACTTTAAAGAAATTGTTTTGGATTTTCATAAAGTGAAAAATGATCCGGGCTGTATCGACTGTCTGGTATTACTAAGACCGCAGGAGGTGGGAATTGGCTGGCGTATTAAGAGGAAGACGGTTTTTAAGCTCGTAAGGTTTACCCAAGTTTAGATGATACAAACCACGAGTAGCCACCACCTTAGATATATACAAAGGGAGGGGTAAAACCCTCCCAATTTTGAAGTTCTTTTCTTATTGGATTAAATTATTGTGTTGATACAATGGGTTCGGCTCGATGGGCAACGCGGGATGCGCCCCTCACAAAGACTGGTTCGATGCCAGCTACCTAGCGTAATGGTGTCCGCGCATCAACACAAAACTTATTGATCACTTCTATTCGTCTTTTAGAGGAATATCCCGCCGGTGAGCTAAATGGGGTGAAGTGATCAAACATATTCCGCTATCTAACCTCTAACGCTGAAGGCAACGGACGGTGAAAATAGCGGGAGTTATCGCGAAGTTTGTTTTGGTGTGTTTTAGTATGGCTCCCTGGTAAGTGACAATTGTTGGCTTAGGACTTCGCAGGTCTGCCAGGGGCATGTAATTATAGAATTTTATAAGTAATAAACGAAATTATATGGCATTCAATATTGGGAATAAGGTTCTATTTAAAGATACAGACAGCAGGGTTGAACCCGAAGGTACGTGCATGTTTACATGGGCCATTGATTATTGCCTGAAAGATGTAGAATATGAGGTTATAGACATATCTGAATGCGGTGATTTGAGAATAAAAGGTAGACTAAATTCTAACATGCCAGGGGGTTACTTCCCCGATGAGATTTGGGTAAATGCTGAACAATTCGAATTAGTTTAAATGGGAAGTGTGGGTATAATGGCGTAATGGCTATGTCATCCACTTAAAATGTGGTTCTAGGTATCAGTTCGAATCTGATCGCTTCCCCTAAGGCTTTGGATAATCAAAGCTGAACTGAAAAAACGGTAGCTGGGAGTAGATACTGCTGCTGTTAATTAAAAAACGAATAAATGGAACATAAGATAAAATTCTGTGGAGCAAATAGGGCTGACAATCGAATACTTGCTGATGGCTGGCAGACTTGGGGCAAACGGCGTAATGTGTTACGTGTTATATACGATGATAAACGTCATCCTACGGCTAAGTATTTTCTGATGGAAAAAATCGGGCGTAGATGGTATGAATATGGTCACTATCATTCGCTTGAGGAGGCTATAAGCCCCTATACAATGGCATATAAACGGCAATTAACAAATAAATCAATTGGAAAAGCCGCTACTGCCGGTCAGCAGGAAACTAAATAAGATGAAAAGAGAACCAGGATATTATTGGGTGAAAATTACCTCCGGGTGGATAATAGCTAAATACTATGTCAATAGGCATTATTGGTGGATATGTGGAAACGGCCAAACATTTAATGATTCAGATTTCGTCGAAATAAACGAAACACGCTTAACCAGCCCTGCGGAGAGCCAGGGAGAAAATAAACAATGAGAAAGTTACTTATCGCCATTCTTTTAGGGCTCGTCCTGCCGGTTACTGGTCAATATAAAATAGTTAAGGCACCCAAAAGTCCATACGAACAAGTCTGGACATTCATTTCTGTTCCTTACGAGGCTAAGGACTTCTTAAACAAGAAGTACCCGCTAATCATATCCTTTGGTGGCGCAGGCACAACGTCTACCGCTACCCCTTCCCGGGATTCGGATAGCACCCGACTTACTTCAGAGGATGGTCTACCGAAACGGATAAAGGGCGGATGGTCACCGCAGGCAGTCAATCCGTTGACTAATCAGAAGGTGTACTTTATCGTTATCCAGGCACAAGACCGGTGGGGCTGCCCTTGGCCTACGGCAATGGACTACACGCTGAATTACTGCATTAACATACTACATCTGCCGATAGATACCAATAACATCTTCGTAACTGGTCTTTCATTCGGCGGCAGCTGCGCCCCTATGTACGCCTCTACAGATACCATACATGCCCGGCGAGTTAAAGCAGTGGTATCCGCCAGCCCACAAGGTGACTTTCTGGCTAACCTCCCTAAAATACCGCAGCTGGTAAAGGACAGTGTTCCTTATAGGTTCTGGTCTGGTACTTTGGATGGGTTTACCAATAATGCTAAAACCTGGCTAAAGGCATATACAGACGCCGGCGGAGTTGGGGATCTTACCATGTATTCCGGTGGGCATGGTGGATGGGGCGCTTTATATGGCACTGCAGCTAAAGAGCCAACTGTTAAGTGGTCTTATCTCCTACCAAACGGCTACCCTACCCAGGTGAACATGTACGAATGGTTTGCAACATTTACCACTCCCTACATAGTCAAACCACCGGTTAAGGATACAATTATCTACGACATTAAGAACGCGAAACGGATCACTGTTGAAACAGTTGAGGGTAATACGGTGATCTTTCAATAAGGACAATGCCTAGTCCTTGATGTTAGGCAACATTAAATTAAGGATAGCCGCCAGGTACACGGACAGGCCTTGCGGTTTTAAAAAGATGAATCATGCGTGTTGGCTCATTGGTGCAATGTATTAAAGGTTTCCCGGTATCAAAAGCAGCAGGATACAATGTCCCAGAAAAGGGATTAATCTACACAATCAGGGAAGTAGATACATATGCGGATGGTTTTGGGATTTTATTGGATGAAGTAATAAACGGCAACGAGTTTTTTTTAGACAAAGGCAAAACAGTCTATGATGAAATGTCCTGGCATAGTCAAAACTTTATTGAAGTCCAGCCACCCATGAACATTGACATTGAAAACTTAATCCAAGAACCCGTACAACTTTAACTCACCCAAAAACAATTTATGAAAACAGGTATAGAAATAATCGCAGAAGAACGTCAGCGGCAGATAGAAGCGGAAGGTTGGACAATCGAACATGATGCAGAACATGAGAATAACGAACTGGCCATTGCTGCCGCTTGCTACGCTTTGCCCATCTCTAAAAGAACTTATAGGGATAATCTTTTTGTTCCGACGCCAGTAGAATGGCCATGGGAATATCTGTGGTGGAAGCCTTGCCCTGAAGATCGGATACATGAACTGGCCAAAGCAGGCGCACTTATAGCCGCTGAAATTGATAGACTAAACAATATTTCAGATGAGACTACGCTACAACCATAACGACCTTGGCCTTACTATAAGATGGGCTACTGTGGGGACTGTTGTTTATTACCTGATTAAAATACTAGCAAAATGAGAGAACAGATATTAGAAACACTTTGGAAGCACGATCAGGACCGGTATGGGGTTGATATGCGTGGAACCAGTAATGTAGATAAGGCCGCGGATGATCTTATGCAGTTGATGTGCTATCGCGAAGTAAGGGCTTATTGGACAGCCTATGTAGATTTTAATGATCCCTTTGATTACAACATTGAACAGGAGATATTAGGATCATTTTACGAGGAATATCCGGAGGAAATGCTTCTAAAGGCTATAGAACAGTACAAAAACCGCACAACATGACACTCCTTCCTTACCTCCTACCCTTTCTCTACACCTCCCGTAAATGCAAGCATGATCTATTCTGGAAAACTAAAATAAAGTTAATAAAGGAGGCAAAGGAAAGGATAATAGCCAGGAGATTGGCGAAAAATAACTAAAACACCGAAAAACACTAAGATGGAAAAGGGATTAATGAAAATAGACTTTAACAATGATCAGGTTGACTTGATTAAAAAGCAAATTGCCCCTGGAACCAACGACGACCAGCTAAAGTTATTTCTTTATCAGTGCCGCCGCACCGGGCTAGACCCGTTAACCCGTCAGATATACTGCATGCTGCGTAATGCTAAAAACAAAGAAACCGGGCAGTATGAAAAGAAAATGACCATTCAAACTTCCATAGACGGTTTCCGGGTTATTGCTGAACGTAGCGGGGACTATGGCGGTCAGGGCAAACCAGTATTCTGTGAGCAGGATGGAAGGTTAATATCGGCTGAAGTAACCGTTTATCGTTTCCGTGGGGATATAAGGTATGAAGCAGCGGTGGGCGTGGCATACTGGAATGAATATGTTCCGCAGTCTGGTCAGGATCAGATGTGGCTTAAAATGCCGCATACCATGCTATCTAAGGTAGCTGAGGCATTGGCACTCCGAAAAGCATATCCCCAAGATTTGTCTGGTCTCTATACAAACGATGAAATGCAACAAAGTGATAATCCTGAAACATCTGATGTTACGCTGCTGCCCGCACAGACCGAAACGGATATTGAATTACTAATCGATATGTCCGAAACGGTTAACGAGTTAGGCAAACTTTATAAACTACATGCCACGATGTTTGAGGGCAATCCGGATTTGAAATCCAAACTCTCCGCGCGTAAAAGCCAATTAAAATCTGAAAAACAAACCGCATGAGCAAAGACTTATTCGAAGAAATGTCAGAGCATGAAATGAACGCTGACATGGCATACAGAGAACAGGGCCATCTACAGGATCAAAAATACGCCGAGTACCAGGATGCCATGGCCAACTACCCGGTTGTGTCTGAAATCGTGCCCGGTACCATCCTGCGCCTGACTAAGCAGAACGTAACGGAGTTCCACCAGCAGATGCGCACGATGATCTTAGAGGAGGGCCGGGGAATGTTTGAATACCTAGAAGCAATCCAGTTCTTCTGTAAGCTAAAGGATGTAATCCATGGCACAGAGGGCAGCGAAGGCGATAAAGAATTCAGGTCCGCCGTCATGGATGAAATCAAAAAGTACGGTAAAGGCTATACCACCGGTAGAGGGGTAAAGTTTGAGTTGGCAGAGACCGGAACCAAGTATGATTACTCCGCAAATCCTGAATGGGATGCCTTGGACAAACAGATAAAAGCGATACAAGAAAAAAAGAATGAGATAGAGAAGAGGCTCAAAATGATTCCTGCAGGCAGCGCTTTAGTAGACGAATCCACCGGAGAAACACTTATAGGACCTTCCAAGACCTCTAAATCTTCTTTCAAAATCATATTAGGTAAGTCATGATCACCGATCCTGAAATATTATCCGGTCAAAAATGCCCATACTGTCACGATAAGACAAAATATATAGATAGTGTAGTGGTTTATGGTTGCTCATTTGGTATGATATATCTCTGCTGGCCTTGCCAGTCTTGGGTTGGCGTCCATAAGGGGACTAACAAAGCGCTTGGGCGTCTGGCCAATGCTGAATTAAGGGAATGGAAGAAAGCGGCCCATGCCTCCTTTGACCGCCTTTGGCAAAGTGGGAATATGAAAAGGCCGGCAGCTTATAAATGGCTAAGTGAGTCTATAGGAATAACACCAGAATATACGCATATCGGTATGTTCGATGTAGAAGAATGCAAACTTGTCGTGACGGCATGCAATGAAAAGTTTAAATCATGGGTGTTATGAATATAGAACTACAAACTAGCCAAGTGGAAGCCATCCAGTCAGAATTAGAGGCCATTAACCTGGAAATCACCAGCACGCAGTCTATTGCTAACCTTATAGACTTGGGCGGTCGGCTATCGGCTCACCTGGCTTTTACTGGACAACAGATGGCAATTGCTAAAAAGGTATGGCGTAAAGAGGTATCAAAGGCTTACGATTCATTTGTTTTCAGCAGGATGTCCCAAGGATTAACAGTACCGCCATCTATGGCTAAGGATTACGTGCAGGCACGCGCCGGCGAACAAGAGGGCACCTATGAGTTTATAGAAAGGGTTCACCGTTCCTGCACTCATATAATCGATTTCCTTCGTTCCTGTATCAGCGCCTTAAAAGAAGAACAGAAAGTATTTACCTTATCCGGCTTTAACATCCCATAATATGCAGCAGCTAGAAATCACCTTTCAAACTACAAGCCCGATTAATGTCGATAGATTAAGCGGCCAGAATAAACGTTTGTACGACTTCTTAGCTGCTGGTAATACCATCCATTGTTTTCACCCAGCAATGAAAGAATTAGGTATTGGTTATCTAAACTCCCGCACTTCTGACCTCCCGAAAATGCTAATTGAACAAGGAAAGGATATATTCAAACGGTATATAAAAGTAAAGGACGCAAACGGGGAAGAAGTAACGGTACGGGAATATTCATTTTATCCATTCAAAAACTAATATACTAAAGAATGAAGGAATTTAATCTTGAACGAGCATTAGCGGGAGATCCGATAGTTATGAGGTGCGGGAAGCCATGGAAGTATATTGGAACATGCAGTAATCCCCTAACGCCAATTGTTGGAGAATTTGACCTAAATGTTTGCTTTTGGCAAAAGAATGGAAGATATGGTGTTGAACAAACAAAAGGATTTGAATTGCCAGAACAACACTCATATGATCTCTTCATGGCCCCTGTTAAAAAGCAGGAATGGGTTAATATATATTCTTACCAGAATGAGCACGAGGAAACAATAAGTTATGGTATGGGTAGTGTCTGGTCTTCAGAAAAAGAAGCAAAATATGAAATCAACTCATTTCGCAAATATATAACCACCGTTTTAATCCGTGAATGGGAGGAATAGAGTAACTAAAAATTTGTAAACATGAAACGAGAAATGACCGTAAATATAAATGGGCTGAGAAGAAACACCGCCATCGCATACACAAAATTAGTAAACATTCTGCATGAAAACACTTACGATGGCGGAGAAATAACCGTAACGGCAGACGAGCTGCAGGATGCCATGGATTCGCTTAGACAAGGCATTACTGCCTTCATGTGCGTATATCTGGAAGCGGATGATAAGTTCTCTGACATATCGGAAGAAACGGATAAGATTCCACATTTTAACGAAGAACCAGAGGGGGAATAGCCATGGGACGACACAGCAGACCAGTACTAAAGTACGATAAAGAAGGTAACCTGGTGGACACCTTTGAGTCCGTCAACAAAGCAGCTAAAGCGGAGGGTATTACCGCATCAAGACTAAGGGTTTGTATGCACTCCGGCAATGGGCGATTCGGGCATACTTACCAGCTGGGGATATTAGAAGGGCAGAGTGTGCCGGAGAAGGTAGCACCGGTGGAGGCTAAAGCGGGTGAGGAACCGTGGGAAAAGAACGGCTTCTTCAATATCGCTGGTTGGGGGAAAATTTGCTTATAACAAAAAAGTGGAATTATGAACAGAGAAGAATATGATGAAATGGTAAAGACCGAAGAAAGGAAACGATACTTCGCGATCCTGGAAGACTTAAAAGAGTTCTATACCACACATGAAAAATATATACTTGATCTAGCAAAAAAATATCCAACGAAATGGTATTACTCTTACGTAGTAGATTACAACACATTTTTTAGTCCTATTGAAAAGTTGGCCTGGAACTGTATGCGAGTGAAAGGCTCAGTCGTACTATATCCACAATATCCCGTTGGAAAATACTTTATTGATTTCGGAAACCCATACTTTAAAATAGCTCTTGAATTGGATGGTAAAGAGTTTCACAAGGATTGGGCCAAAGACAGAGAAAGAGATTTGGCACTATCACATTTAGGTTGGACCACCTACAGGGTGAGCGGTACAGAAATGAGTAGATCCAATCATCCAGAATATCTTGATTTAGAAAATCACTCTTATCAGGAATTAAGTCACTGGTTATTTGCTACCGGGGATGGAGTAATTGAAGCAATTAGGCAAATACACTTTTTGAAGAATAAAATTGACTATTCATCCGAGGATACTCAATTCAATGAATTTATTGGGCTTTGTGAAAAGAGTTTAGACCTGCACAAAAAAGGGAGGTTATAATGTCGAAAGATCCATCTGTTTTATGGTATGCGTCCGACTATCTTACCGGGACTTCACATTTTAATTTTGAAGAAAAGGGGTTTTTTACTGATTTGCTATGTCATCAACAACAAAAAGGACATTTATCGCGCGATACCATAATAAGGCTTTCTCGTGGTTGCTTTGATAAGCTATGGCCCATTGTGAGTGAAAAATTTAGACAGGATGCCGACGGATTATTCTTCAACGAACGAATGGATTTAGAAATCGACCGACGTAAAAATTTCCGCGCGGCGCAATCTGAAAGAGGGAAAAAGGGGGGTCGTCCTAAGGCGCCAAATAAAGCCGGGGGTTATGCCGGAGAAAAGCCCCGGGTTAACCCCGGGTTTGCCGGAGAAAAGCCGGAGAAAAGCCTTTTAGAAAATGAAATAGAAAATGAAATAGAAAATGAAATAGAAAATGAAATAGAAAATGAAAAAAAAGATAGGGGTGTGGGGGAAGATCAGTTTTTAATTCCGCAAATGCTGTCGATTTGGAAAAAAGCAAAACCGCAATACCCTGTTGACAAGTTTAAAGACTTACCGGCTCTCCAATCAATTGCCAGCTTCATTTGCGATCAGGAGAAAACTCCATACGATCCTCTAAACGGGGCTACAGCATGCCAAATTTCGACGATATGGGAGGGGTTGACCGAATACATTGCTGGGCATAATTTCTTCCGGGATTACAGCCTATATCAAGTAAATAAACACATACAAAATATTTGTCAAAAGCTACGAAATGGGACAGATGCAAAAAAGGGAAGCCAAGCAGGTGCAAAGTTCAGCAGCGAACAGCTCAACAGCGCTTTTGCTAAATTCTATTCGCGTTCGGGATGATTTTCAGATTTCAAGTATTGTTTCGTCGTATATCAAGGCTGGCGCACCTCAATTTCCCCTGCTATTGCAGACACCCTTACAGGATAGGATACCGGGTCTTGCGGCTAAATATGGCAACAAAAGGATACACGCTTTGATTGTAATTCTCGTAACGAATTTTTGCAATAGCCTTAATCTGATTCGACCTATGACGGAATCGCAGATTGTTAGTTGCTCATTTGAACTTATGAACACCGCTTCTGAAGATCAATTGAGTGTAGAGGATTTGGCTGTATTTTTTCAAGGGGCTATTACCGGTAAGTATGGCCGCATTCTCGATAGAATGGACCAGCAAATTTTATTTGAGCTACTAGAAAATTACAGACAGGAAAGGCATATTTCCTATTCTAACTATCAGGAAGAACGTCACGCGCAATTAAAATCGTTAGGACCAATTGACAGGGAATGTGACGATCAGAAGGAAATCAAAGAGCTATTTAGGCAAGCAAACATAGATTACTTAAAAACTAATATAAATGGTACCCAAACAGATATTCATTCACAACCTGAAAAAACTGAGGGAGTTATTAGGTAAGAATCAATTTGAGACAGCGGAGGATTTGTGCATCGCCAGAACCCGGTATGCCTGTTGGGAGTCTGGTAAATCGGAGCCAAACTTAAACATGCTTGCAGGAATAGGAAAGGTCTTTAATGTATCGATCGATGATTTACTAAACAAAGAATTATGAAACTGAAATCTACACTCGCACACAATCTAATCACCAAACGCAAGGACGCTAAATTAACACAATCTCAAACAGCTGAGTGGTTAGGCATAAAACATAAGCGTTACGCAGCCTGGGAAGAAAGCCGCGCACAGGTACCGCATGAGTACTTGCTAAAAATATCTGAAATGTTCGGGACATCGATTGACGATTTACTAAAAGCTAAGGAAGATGATAACTGCAGCACAGATAAAAAAGTATAATACTAAGTCAGTCCCAGTTTTGCTAAAGCTCGCTGAGAAACACTTTAACAAATTTATCCGGAAACGGGATTCTGAAGATGGGTGGTTTAGGTGCATTGCCTGTGGAAAAATAAAGTCACCAGAAAAGCTACATGCTTCGCACTACATGGCTGCCGGACACTACGGAATGACTAGGTTCAACGAGGATAATGTGCATGGGGGCTGTAATGAATGTAATACGTTCAAACATGGTAATCTGATACGTTACAGGGAAAACTTAGTGAGGAAGATCGGTGAGGATTCGGTAAAGCGCCTGGAAAGCATATCTCGGATTACTAAAAAGTGGGATCGTTTAGAACTGATTGAAATTATCTGTCGGTATAAAGAGAAAGTGAAATGTTAGAGCTAAATAATCTATATAATATGGATTGCATGGAGGGGATGGCAAGTTATCCCGATCAATACTTCGACTTAGCCATCGACGATCCACCGTATGGAGGAAGTATAATGCAAAAGAATAAATTCCAACGACATCGTACAAAAGATACCGAATATCGTAATAAGACTATTCCTCCTAAAGAATATTTTGCCGAAGTGAATAGGGTTGCAAAAAGTTCAATTATCTGGGGATGCCAATATATGATTGAGCACCTTAATCCAGAAGGCTCTTTTATTATCTGGGATAAAAAAGCGGATCCAGATAAACACAATATGAGCGCATGTGATATCGCCTGGTATTCTAAACGAGCACGTATAAGAAAGTTTACCGGTCATTGGTGCGGTGCAGTCAAGTTTGAAAATGAGCCTACTATCCATATTCATCAAAAGCCGGTTGGTCTATATAAATGGCTACTCAAGTACTACGCCAAGCCAGGTTATAAAATATTAGACAATTATGCCGGCAGCTGTAGTTCTTTAATAGCATGTTTGTCAATGGGATTTGATTATGTTGGTTTTGAAATAGATAAGGTATATCATAAACGCGCTATGGAGAGAATGAGCAATTTCAAAAGGCAAACTACACTATTCCCATGACAGTCACCCTGCACCTTGAAATAAACGGGAAGGTCCGCCGTACAATCGAGAACTGCGAGTACGAAAAGCGGCACGATATAGCAGACCGGCTGAAGAAGATCTACCCTGGTAAGACAGTAACAGTATTTTATACACTAAAATCGAAAATGAACGTAGAGTAAAATTATATTATGTGGATAATGCCAAAAAATCTCTTTCTCTCCTCAGTTTTTGCACAGGATTGCGTGGGCTCGAAAGAGGAGTTGAAAGAGTTATCGGGAGTCTTAGAACAGTCGCTTTTGTGGAAATCGAAGCCTTCATCATTGCGAATCTGGTTGCTCAGATGGAATCGGGTTTTCTGGCTCCGTGCCCTATTTGGACGAACCTTAAAACCTTCCCATCAAAAGAATTTTACGGGAAAGTACACGTCGTTACTGCCGGATATCCATGTCAGCCATTTAGCCATGCCGGCCGACGACTGGGAACGGAAGACCCAAGGCATCTATGGCCATTCATCAAGCAACATATCGAAGCAATTAGACCTGTTCTCTGCTTCTTCGAAAACGTCCCAGGACACCTTACCCTTGGATACGAAACAGTCAAAAGTGATTTGGAAGAATTGGGCTATTCAGTTAAGGAGGGAATATATAGTGCGGAAGAAGTCGGCGCGCCTCACCTTCGGGAACGACTCTTTATTCTTGCGGTTATGGCCCACACCATATGCAACAATGGAGAGGAGATACAAAATAAAGAAAGGCACTCAGGCTTCGGATCGAAATTTATGTTCAATGGCGATTCGTGGAGAACTAACAGATTTCCAGCCAGACGCGGACAGACACAATTTGAATGGGAGGAGCCGAGAGTTGTTAAATCCTGCATGGGCAGCACAATTAATGGGTACAACTTTAGAGAAGATCTTCTCCGCGGCCTGGGAAACGCAGTGGTGGAACAAACTGCAGAATTAGCATTTAGATATTTGCTTACCAAGCACATAAAAATAAATGATAAAATTATTCATACACTTAAAATCAATAATCAATGACAATAAAAATCGTATGTATTAGGGTAATAAAAATTCTCTCAGTGTTGTTTCTTGAAATACTTCCAATAGCGTCAATGGGCCAAATTAATCCTATTAGATGGAGTTGTCAAGCCACAAAACAGTCAGATAGCATATTTGAATTGAGGGTAACTGCAAAAATAGATGAACCATGGCATATATATGCACCGGATTTAAATGAGAACATAGGGGTACCTACAACGATATATATTTATCCGAACCCACTTTTTTCAATATGTGGTAAAATATCATATAATGTTGACCCTATTGTTGAAAAGGCCGAAGGGACGGAGTTGAAATATTTTGAAGGTAACGTAACATTTATTCAGAAAATTAGAGTTAAAGGGTACACAGAATTCACTTTGAATGGCATGATAGAATATATGTGTTGCGCTAACGGGCATTGTTTGGCGCCGGCTAAGAAAAGGTTTAGTGTCAGTATTGATAATACTAAAAAGAATATATAAAAAACATTTGATACATAATTTAAGATAATTGAAGATAGTAATAATCCTTCAGAAGGTGCTTTTCGTCTAACTGAACAATACAAAACCTGTCTCGATGAATACGAAACAATATAAAGGGTACGAATTATTCCCCGTAACACAATGTCAGGGACGTAAAGTCTGTGTTCAGATCAGAGTTTACAAGAACGGTGCATTCAAATTTGAAACGCCTATGTACGATAGGGTATCGATTGCAAGAATTAATGCTCAAAAGACTATTGATAATAGTGATACTAATTCCGACAATATTAAAAATAATCCTATGAATATGAACAATCCAACCTACGAACAAAGAGTACGGGCCATTGCTGAAGAAATGGGATTTCATGCATCCGGACACCTGGCTGGATGGAATGATGAAATATATAAGGCTCACATAATTGAAATATCCATTCCATTTGCCCGCATAGCGGTTAAGCACATGTCTGAAGCCTATAAAGAAGGATGGAGATGGGGTTATGAGGATGGTATAGATACAGAAGGGAACCATTGTTACGATAGAAAGAAAAAAATGATTGAATGGGGTTTAATCCCCGATGCTGACAAGGAGGCGGTGCAGGATGCGTCATAAATGGAAGCCTCGCACGTTCCTTCAGCGTGAATGTGAACGGTGCGGATGTATAGAGATACAGTATTTACGCCAATCACATTACGGCAATACCTACCAGCCAATGTATGTAATGGGTGGCGGGGCAAGCTGGGAACGCCCGAAGTGCCCAGGCAAAAAGTCGGATCAGGAGGCCGGAAAAGAATTATGAAAGAAGATCAAATAGCATTCATACGAGGCGCGGCCTGCGCCATTGCAACAATTGTTCATGGTCACGGCATCGGTACAGAAACAAGGGAGGCATTTAGCGCATGTATAGGTGCCTGGAGTGACTTAGAGGCAGCAGGATGTGACCAATTTGACATTGACATATTAGCGCCTCATTTTAAACCAACACCGGACCAGGGGGCCGGAAGTGATGCGGAGTAAAATATTCAACACAGACCGGGTACGCGCTATACAGGATGGGAGAATGACCCAGTTTATGCAGGTGGTGAAGCCGGAGCCGTCACCCATGGCTACGATGTTTAGCAATCAACCAGAAAAGCGGCCCAAAAAGCCATGGACAGCTTGGTTTGAGATTCAGAGGGTAGAAGGTGTCCAATATTATGAGATTACGAATGATTATAGTTGTCCATTCGGTAAGGTTGGGGATGTTATTTACTGCCGGGAAAAATGGAATTTCATTTATGGTATCATTGATACTGAATGGGAGCCAATTGGTTATTACCATTCAACAGATGGTGATATAAATAAAAAATGGAAATCACCCGCCACAATGCCCCGCGATGCCGCCCGGTTATTCCTGCGTATTACCAATATACGGGTAATGAGGGCGCAGGAATTGACAAATAAGGATGCTAAAGCACATGGTGTCATTATAGATCATTACGGTGGGTTTGGCAGATCAGGGGAAGAATGGCGAAATTATCAAAACAAATCTACTCCGTGTCGTAATGCTATCGAATCATTGAAAACACTACTTGGAAATATTTGGGGTGCTAATCAGTGGCACTGGATAATCGACTTTGAAAAAACAGATAAACCATGATAACGGCAGAACAACAAAGCCAAGTAAAGGACATATCGGATGAGATGCTGGAAAAATTGATACATCAAATCATAGAAAAAGGTACAACCAAGTCCGTTTTAAAAGATGCAATTTTTGAGGCAACAAAGCGCGGCTATCTTAGTGGGCTTAGTTTTAAATCAAATAGAGAATGGCGACGAAAATTAGAGGCGGTAGGCGTGCCTCATACGTCTGATTATAAGATGGCGAAATATGCGACCGTGGGAACAGAATTGCAATGTCCCGGATGTGGCGGAGCGTTTATAAAGAATACCACCCATCACACATTCTGTCAAAAGAAATGTAAAGAAACATATTGGCAAAGATTAGGCGACCAAAATATTTAGGACACCATTTAAATCAGATAAGCCATGACTAAAACTAAAAACGCTGAATATACTCCTGCATATGCAAAGCGTATAGCCAGAAGGTGGTCGAAAGAATACCTAAGCATATCCTCTTTTGCTTGGTTCAGAGGACAACAAATAACCAGCAGAATGCACGAAGTATCTACATTTAAATCACATAAACCATGAAGAAACAATTTTATAAAGCAGCCAAGGAGCTAAGAATAAAAATAAAGGATTATTTGACATATAGATCTGACATGGGATTTCAAGTATATAATATCACTTATTTTTTTGACGGACTAATAGAATCGAAAATTGATCCTATGCCAATGACCCCTATTTTTAGTGATAGTTATCCAATAGGAGAATGTGATGGGCAAAAGAAGGTTATTGATCAGTTTATAATTGAGATCAAAAACCACAAGAATAAATTAGGTATCGCTAATTAATAACTTATTCATGATCCGCCTCTACCAAAAGTACATTCACTGGTCCTGCTCCGGAAGCAATAACCGGTTCTGGTTATCCTGTATGCTATTTTGTCTGATAACGCTGGCGGTTTCCGGCGGTCTATGGTTCTTGCTTATTTACTCACTTTTTAATATGCAGAAATGAGAACAGTGATTTTGGAATTACTAAATGATAAGTTGCCCGACGAATGCTTTGGGGAGGTTTACCATGCTGACAATATTAAGTGGAATACAGCGGATGTTATTCACCAACTCCTTTGCGACTGTATGGCTGCAGCTATGTACCGGTGTATGGAACACATACCGTTAGACAGGGAAGGACTAGCAAGGGTTAGGCTTGCGGAGTATGGATTTAGCAAAGGGGAGATTGAAGAATCGATTACTAAACTTGAAAATGAGTAATATGGAAAAGAATAAAACAAAATCATTACCTAATGAGGACTACCAATTTGAAAGAGATAAATCAATAGACATTGTAGGTAATTGTGCCAATTGTGGTATTGAGTATCACATTCACCGCGTATATAATATTAAAAAAACAATCCGTGAACATTTTGAGTCATTTCCGGAACCATACAGAACGCAAGCATTGAACAATCGTAGCAAATTTCAGGGACGACCAAGGAAAGTTTCCTTACCGTCAACTGCTCTCTGGCAGGCTTTTGATTGGGGAAGAAGTAATGAGGGGTTAGCGTATTGGGATACTTTTTGCCGAAAACTGGAAGCACAAGAACAAAAATAATAACAATTTATATGTTCAATGAATTTAGACCTATAGAAGAAATAACCGGCGAAGAACTAAAGACCGCTGTAATGGGATTATATGAGAATATGGGCATGGCTGCGGAGGGCAAACAACCTATTTCTATGGTCAAGCTTCCGGATGGCACATTTGCCCAGGTATTTGTAGTCATAACTACTAATGACGAGGATTTCATAGGCTAATAACTAAGACTATGCAAGACATGTATACATTATTTGGAGTTGCTACTATGTTCTTTGCAATCCTATCTGGAATAGCACTGATTGTTAGAGCAAGTAGGGATAATAATAAAATATAGTAATATGATTAAACGATACAGGGCTTGGATAATAAAAGATCCAAAGGGGAAATATAATACGTATGCTGTTTTTAAAAGGCGTAATAGTGCTATGATGCATCTAATAAACTCTTTTGAAGGCAGCGCAGAGGAATTTGATTTACAGAAGATTTGGAAACGGATGTATCGATATGGTTATCGCATTCATAGCGTGTATATAACGATTTTGGATTTGAATTAATTAAATTTGTGAGTGATGCAGAAAATTGAAATAAGCGGACTTTCAATAATGGACTTCCAGCGGATGTTGCAGGAGTCACAGGAGCAGGCAATTGCTAAGTACCTGGAGGGTCGGCAGGCGCCTTCAGATTATGAGGAACTCACCCTAGAACAAGCGGCAGAAGAATTAGGATGTTGTGAGGCCACCATAAGGCGTAAAATGATTCAACTGAACATACCGGGGCCTAAGGTCGGTAAAAAAATAAAAATTCAACGGAAAGATCTAAAGCGCATTAAGAAGGCTTCTTGAAGAAGGAGCTTTCCAGCATCATATCTGCAGCCTCTTCCTTATCTATCTTAATATACTTAAAAAACTCTCTCTCTGATTTGTGCCCGGTAATTGCCATAATAGCCTTAACAGGGAACTTTTGTTTATACGTGAGGGTGGCAAATGTCCTACGGGCCGTATGTGGGCTAACTAACTCATATTTATCATAATATTGCGCCTGGCGTTTGCCTCCCTGCGTCATGCTGATTAAATGCTGGCTTACAATTCCAGCTGCTTTGCATATCCCCGGCAAGTGATAACGTAGCCCTTCTGCGGTAGAATATACCGGTAAAACACCATTATATTTATTATATATGGCATCAGCCATCCAGTGAACCGGTATCACTACTTTTACTCCTGTTTTTTTTGTTAGCACCTCAAATACATCCCCCTGTCTTTTATACTCATTGATTCTACCCAAATCCTCTGCACGGAGCGCAACCCAACACCCAAAAACAAACACATCTCGTGCGCGCTCTTGGGCCCCTTTTAGTTCGAGGTTATAAAGAGCAGTTAGCTCTGGT